>Ga0075428_100005413_pt1 | contig 14191 bp, 13 predicted proteins | sample RhiMetdeltSRZDD2_FD_75291 | JGI IMG/M metagenome (GOLD analysis project Ga0075428, IMG submission 75291) | Populus rhizosphere microbial communities from Tennessee, USA - Rhizosphere MetaG P. deltoides SRZDD2 | ecosystem: Host-associated > Plants > Roots > Rhizosphere > Soil | place: USA...
CGCTCCATGTTTGCTGCGATACTAGAAGCTGTCGAGATACCACCTGCTCCCCTCAGTCCGCCACGATGCGCAATAGGCTAGACCAAAAGAGACAGGGTGGCCGACGCCGTGATCGAGGCCCAGCGTGCTATGAGACCAGCGGTTTCTATCCCCCCTAGCAGCAGCCCTATGTCTGCTCGCACCCATAGTCTCCTGGAAGCTCCAATCGTGCCAACCTTGCTGCGTCTGGCTGCGCCGAATATCGCAGTGATGGCAGTCCAGGCGGTCATCAGTACTTGCGAGGTGTACTTTATCGGCTGGTTAGGGTCAGAAGCCCTCGCTGGAGTCGCCATGGTCTATCCCCTCATCATGCTGATGCAGACCATGTCAGCCGGGGGCATGGGAGGTGGCGTCGCTGCAGCCGTGGCGCGCGCGTTGGGTGCTGGCCGCCGCCACGATGCGCAGGCCCTGGTGCTGCATGCTGTGCTGATCGCGTGTGTCATGGGTGGGCTCTGCACCATTGGAGCACTCTGGGGTGGCCCGCTGCTCTACCGGGTGATGGGTGGCACGGGTGAGGCGCTCGCCGCCGCCCTGGCGTATTCGAACATCATCTTTGCTGGCGCCATCAGCTTCTGGCTCTTCAACACGCTTGCCAGCGTTGTGCGTGGCATGGGCAACATGCTCCTGCCAGCGGCAGTCGTGATGGGCGGCGGGGCGTTGACGCTCTGCCTCTCTCCCGCACTCATATTTGGCTGGGGGTCGGTGCCGCCCCTGGGCATTGCCGGGGCCGGCGTGGCGCTCCTGAGCTACTACAGTCTTGGGAGTGTCGTCCTAGTCGCATATCTGCGCTCTGGCCGCAGTCTAGTACAGTTGACGTTCTTTGAGATGCACTGGCAGCGAGCGCTCTTCTGGGACATCCTGCGCGTCGGTCTGCCGGGTTCGCTTAATACCGTATTCACCAACCTCAATGTCGTGCTCCTGACCAGCCTCGTCGGCCCCTTTGGGACATTCGCTCTGGCGGGCTATGGCCTAGGCGCACGCCTGGAATATCTACAGATTCCTCTCGTCTTTGGCTTCGGCTCGGCCCTCGTCACCATGGTCGGCACAAACATCGGCGCTGGCCGCCTGGCACGGGCGCGGCGTGTAGCCTGGGTAGGCGCGGGACTCGCAGCCGCCGTCACAGGCAGTATTGGCCTCTTCGGCGCCTGTTTCCCACATCTCTGGCTCGGACTCTTTAGCACGAACCCTGATGTCCTGGCAATCGGGACCACATACCTCAAGATCGTTGGACCAACCTACGGTTGCTTCGGGCTCGGTCTTGCCCTGTATTTTGCTTCGCAAGGCACCGGTCGATTGCTGTGGCCCCTCCTGGCCGGCGGCGTGCGGCTCGCCATTGCGGCCGGTGGCGGCTACATAGCCCTGCGCTGGTACGGAGGTGGCCTGCCCACCCTGTTTGCTGCTATCGCTGTGGCTCTTACTGTCTACGCCATGGTAGGCGCCAGGTCTATGCAGGCTGATGTCTGGCGGGCGGGTACTCCGTCAACATGATCGTGCAGCGCTCCCCCTCTTTTATTCTGCACGCCCTTCAATGGCCCGCATCAGCAGCGGGGTGGCGCGTGCAAGGATACTATGCGTGGCGCCTACTAGCTCATGATAAGTAATCATGGCGGGAAAGCTCCGTGCTAAGGCGCGCCCCATGGCGACAGGGACCACCTCATCAGCCTCCCCGTGGATAATGGTCACGGCCGGCGATACAGGACGTTGGGCTAGAGTCGTTAATGTCTGGCGGTTATCAAACCGTTCCCGGAGCAAGGTCGTAATCGGCCATACTACCATGTGTGACGCGATATCGTACATGCTGGTGAAAGGTGCCAGGAGCACAATGTGCTGGGTAGGGTAGCGGGTGGCAAGTTCCAGCGCCACAGCTGCACCAAGGGAGTAGCCAAGCACATTGAGGGAGCGCTCGATAGCGGGGCGTACAGCGGGATAGCGCTGTTGGAGAGTATGCAGAGCAGCTTCAAAGGAGGCGATGATGGCGTCACGTGAACTGCGGCCTGTGCACTTGCCATAGCCGGGATAGTCGATGAGCAACAACCCCGTATGCGTCTGAGGACCTGGGCGGAGGTGCTCGAACCATTCCAAGGCTAAGGAGCCATTGCCATGGAACAATACCCACAGCGCCTCAGGTACGTGCGTGGGGCTATCGTGCGGCGGCAGATAAAACGCCACCTGTGGCCCCTGGGCCGTGTTATAGGCAATCTCTACGAGGTGCGGCGGTAGCACAGTCAACACAATCGGGGCATAGGGACGTGGATGGTAAATTAAGTACCCTTGCAAGTACCACGCTGCCGTGCTCACCACGACGAGCCCGACACCCACATAGAGCGCTGCCCATCCCACAAGTTTCATGGTGCGCACTCCATTACACGGACACGGATGGACGACTATAAACGCTATCACACATCATATCGCAGATTGCGTCAAGCCCAGTTTTTTGCTGTAATACCGTGATGTAGCCACCACGATTAGCCTTAAGCGAAGGAGAGGGTGAACCCTATGGTACACCAAGAGCCAGTGGCCACAACGGCTACGGCCAGGAAGACATTTACCCTGATGGCTGTGCACGCCCACCCAGACGACGAATCGAGTGGCACTGGCGGGCTGTTACGCCTGGCGGCAGAGCAAGGCCACACGACCATACTTGTGACCTGTACCAACGGTGATCTTGGTGACATCAAGGACCCACGCCTGCGTCTCAAGCCGCGCGAGGAGCCTGCGGACCGTCAACGCCTCGCGGAGGTGCGTCATGCAGAGCTGCAGCAGGCCGCGGCCATCCTCGGTGTGACGCATCTCTACCCACTCGGCTATCATGACTCTGGCATGCACGGCTGGGAGACCAATACAGAGCCCTATGCCTTCGCCCAAGCCAAGGTAGAGGATGTCGCAGGTCAGCTCGTGCCGGTCATGCGTCAGCACCGCCCTGACGTTGTCGTCACGTATGATGAGCAAGGTGGCTATAGTCATCCCGACCATATCATGGCACACCGTGTGACCATGGCAGCTCTTGCAGCCGCAGCTGATGCCACGCGCTTCCCAGAGGCTGGGACACCCTGGCACGTGCAAAAAGTCTACTACACTGCCTGGGCCCGCTCGGATGCCCTACGGGCCCTCAAGATGATGCACCGCCTGGGGCAGAAAACATGCCTGCGCGACCCAGATTTTGATCCGCACAGCCTCGGCTGTCCTGACGAGCTAATCACCACGCGTGTGAATGTGCGCCCGGTGTTACGGACAAAATGGCAGGCCCTGTTCGCACACCGGAGTCAAATGCATCAGCGGGATTTCTTCTGGTGGTTTGTGCGGCTCTCTGGACCATGGTTGTACCAGTATGAATCGTTTCGCTGCGTCTATAGCACGTTACCCCTCCAAAGGCCAGAATCAGACGTCTTTGCCGGGCTTTGAACCCGCTACCATCTCCCTGTGCCAGAACAACAACATTGCCCCTCAGCAACAAGTGTGGTATGATGGGGGAAATATCTCATGATCTCTACTTGTTCCACCCCGGTAGGAAAGTCGTGTCCTGCGGTGTGAGGTAAATCCTTGACACACGAGGAGTTGTAAGGGATGGCTGGACAGTCTGGGCCTCTATCACGCACCCTTCACCTCAGCAGTCCCGCCACCGTAGCCGCCGCTAAAGAGATCAATCCCCAACCAGCGCCCACCAGTGTGGGACATGCGCAATACAACTGTACATCTTATAGTACATGCCTGGGCATTGCAGCGGAAAAAGGTTGGACGGGATTGAGCTGTGCGGTATGTACGGCCTATCGTCCCGTGCCGAGCGAAGCGATTCCTTATGATGCCTGTGCTCAGTTGCTGGGGGCAGTGCTGCGTACGGCACAGCATGACTTGGAACATGGTCTGGACGATAGCTTCTGGGAAGCTGCGACGTTTGTATTCCATCAGCCGGATTTTGCAGTCCTCTGTGGACTGCTCGATATTGATCCTGAGGCGGCTCGACAGGCCCAGTGGACGCGCTTGACATCAGCCCAGAGACGAGCGATTGCGGAGCGCTGGCCGCAGGCTACCCGCGCTTTACACTAAAGCTGCTCTCTGCCTCTATATCAGGTGTAGTAATGGTTCATCTAGACCACTCTCCTCCTCTCTCCTTCCTCAGGAAGACGGAGGAAAGTGAGACATTGTGTTCTCTTAGATCACTGGCTATCCACTATCCTGACCATCCCAAAAGTCCATGGACATTCTTATAAAAATTTGTGCTATTCTGGCTCTTGTCGGGCTCAATGCCTTTTTTGTCGCAGCGGAATTCGCGCTAGTAGGAGCGCGGGCGACCCGTCTGCAGACCTTTGCTGAGGCCGGAGACCGGCGTGCACGTCTGGCCCTTAAAGCCTTGGAGCATCTCGACGATTATATCTCCGGCACGCAGTTCGGTATCACGCTCGCCTCTCTTGCCCTGGGCTGGCTCGGTGAGGCCACCCTGGCGACGCTTCTCGTCTACACCTTTGCTGACTTGCCCGCACCGTTTGCCGCTCTAGCAACGCATACGGTGGCAGGGACGCTAGCGTTTGCCGGTATTACCTTTTTGCATATTGTCCTGGGCGAGTTGACGCCTAAATCGCTGGCGCTCTTGCATCCGGAGCGTATCAGCCGTTGGGTGACCCCTCCCTTGCTGTTGTTTACGAGTGTCTTCTGGCCGGCGATCTGGCTGCTCAACAAGAGTGCAGCAGGGTTTCTGCATCTTCTTGCTGTCCGTCCGCCGGCACATGCCGAACGCGTCCATGATCCGGAGGAACTGCTCCTATTGTTGTCGGAAAGTCGGAAGCACGGCCTCGTCGAAGAATCAAATGTCGAGATGATCGCCGGCGTGTTTGACCTCGCCCACACCAGCGTACGTCAAGCTATGACGCCGCGTACAGAAATGGAAGCGGTAGAACGCGGTTGGCCGCTCGACAAGGTGATCGACGTGATCCGGCGGAGTGGCTACTCACGCTTGCCTGTCTACGACGAGGACCTGGACCACATCGTCGGTGTCTTGCTGGCCAAGGATCTCCTGGATTTTTTCGATGGCCAGCCTGCCTTCAGCGTGCATGCGGTCATGCGTGAGCCCTTCTTTATTCCAGAGACCATGCGAGTGGATGTCTTAATGAAAGCGCTGCAAGAGCGTAACGCCCACATGGCAATTGTGGTGGACGAATACGGTGGCACTCTTGGTATTGTCACGCTGGAAGACCTCATCGAGGAAATTGTCGGGGACATTTTCGATGAGTTTGACCAGCATCAAATGGCTGAAGTCGTGCAGGCGACTGCCGAAGGCCTTCTGAGTGTGCCAGGGGATATGCCGATCGCAGAACTCAACGAGCGGTACCAGCTGACTTTTCCTGACGACGATTATGTTACGGTTGCAGGGTTGATTTTGGCAGCGCTGGAACACGTGCCGACTGTCGGCGAGCATGTCCAGGTGCAAGGCGTGACGTTTCGCGTCACGGCGATGGACCACCTACGCATCGAGCGACTGGAGATGACGCTACCGCCAGCGCAGGAGGACCAACCAGCCTCATAGATAGGGAGCGGGTCAGACGTCGGCCTGCAAGACTTGCATGGCCTCATGCAGTGCCGGTATATCAGGAGCGGCTTGTACCTCCTCAGCACGCCTCACGAGCTGACGACAGACCTGCCGCTGCAAGGCAATCTGGCCAGTCTGTTGATAGGCCCAGGCGAGGGCGGCGAGGGACTGCAAATGCCAGGGATTGGCGAGCAAACGCTGCTGTGCCAGGGCAATCACCTGGTCCATATTACCGAGCCGACGCTGTACTTCGAGAAAAAGATCCAGGAAAATGTCCTTCTGCTCGCGGCTGCCCCCACCTATATTGCCAATATGCTGCACGGCTGGGGCCATCAAGCGGGCTGCGGTGCTGTAGTCCTCACGCATGAGAGCCATCTCGCCTGCGAGTAAGTCAGCGCCGAGCGTGGACCAATAGCCACTGGCAGGGCCCTCGGGGAGGCGCCGTAAAAACTCTTGCTGCTGCTGCGCTTTGTCCCACCTTCCGGCACGGGCCAGGGCCAGACCAATCCAGTGGTGCATCCAGATGGTCAGATATTCACCCTGCTGTAAGAGATGTTCTCCCTGCGTCGCCAGTTCCTGCCACATCGCGGTGTCGACCGGAGCGTGGCGGATGATCTCCAGACGCCACATGAGTTCGATACGCTCGAACAACGGCAAGGCCGGGGACGTCGAGGCCCAATAGTCACGCGTGAACCGTTCGTAGCCCAGAATGGCGTTCATCTCGGCCAGGTGCCAGAGGATATGCGGGTAGCGTTCAAGCGATGCGGCGCGTTCGAACGTGGAGAGCGCCTGACGGTAATCGCCCCGTGCTTGGTACGCATGGCCAACGGCGTGGTAGGTGTAGAGGCTGGTCGGATCGGTAGCCAACGAGCGTAGACTCAGAGTCAGCCCCTCTTCATTGTAGCCTGATTGCTCCAGAAAAAAGCCCGTCATGGTCTGGAACACCGGCTCGTGCGGACAGGCTTCCAGGCTCCGGCGTGCCAGTACCAGCCCGCCCCGATAGTTCCCCTGGGCAATTTGCATCTGATTGAGTTGCCAGAGAGCAATGCGATCAGTCGGATGTTGCGCCACAATCTGCTCCAAGCAGGTGTGGGCTGTGGCGCGATCATTACGCGCTAAGGCGTCAATGGTCTGCACGTGCAGATGCTCGCGCTCCGTCTGTACACTGTCCTGCTGGGCCAGCGCCTGCTGGTGCGCTTCCAGGGCTGTATCGATCTGCCCCATGCGCAAGCCCACATACGCCTGTGTGCAGTGCGCCAGGGTGAAATGGGGGTCAGAGACCACCGCAGTCGTCAGAGCATCCATAGCGCCACTGCGCCAGCGCAGGGTAAGGTCCAGACCTTGCTCATACGCCGTGAATGCCTCTGATGAGGATGTCGATACCGCTAATCCCAGTCTATCGCTCAGTGCCATGCCCTTCTCCTTCTCTCGCCTGTGGCGCCGTCTTGCAGCTTGCTGTTACCTCTATGTAATGCACCTGCCCCGGGAATGCAAGGACCGCCCCTGTGTGCTTACGACGCAATAGTTTGCTGCTTGGCCCATGCCTGAATCGATTTTTTATAGCCTTCAGGCATAGGTAAGACATGGAGTTCCTGGAGGGTAAATAGTCCAACGGCCTTGTGTTCTGGACTGTGGGTGACCCTGGCAAAGGGTGCAGGGTAACACCCATACGTGACAATGAGCACATCCACACCCGTGCCAATATGATAGACCCAACTATCCAGTAGGGGCCCTGGGCTTACATGTAACCCGAGTTCCTCGTGAATTTCTCGTATGACACAACCCTCAGGACTTTCCCCTGGCTCCAACTTCCCGCCTGGCAACTCCCACTCTTCGCGCTCGTTCTTCAACAACACCACACGTTCGTCGTGTAGTACCACACCCTTCACAGATATGGGGAAGCGATAGGCCCGATTGTCCTGTGGGAAGGAAGTGCCGGCGGTGAGTCGTATATACTCACTGATGGCTACTCGATCAACGTCGAGATCCAATTTCTGTACCTGCTCGAGAGGCATCCAGAGCAAGGCTTCCGCTTCCCGATTGCTGATCTCGCCCTGCCAATCTTCGACAACGAAGTAGTGCAGTCTACGGAACTCTTGAGCGCGGTGGAGAAGTGTGCAGACATAGGTCATGCTGGTGGGACGGATGTCCAATTCCTCCCGGAGTTCGCGCCGCAGTGCATCTTCAGGCGCTTCGCCCACCTCAATATGTCCACCTGGCAGGGCGAGCGCTCCGGGTACGACCTTCTTGGTCAATTTGCGCTTTTCGACTAATACCTGTTGGTTCTTGATAAGCATAAACGCGATGCAATCAAGCAACCCGGGCTGGTCCATGCTGCCACCTCTGGATGTTTAGTGGTCGAGCGTGCAACGCTGAGCCAATCTTACCCAAGACCTTAGCCGGCGTCCATACAGAGTATGGACAAACAGGCTGACTTTTCGGCACATTGAAGAACGCAACGCCACCTTTGAGACAGCACCCCGTATGGTCGAACCGGTCACAGCCCGACTCGCCGAGAAAGGGGAACGCTATCCTAAGCGTAACGGAGAATCACTTTTGACTTTTGCGTCTTATACACAGTGGGTGATCTCGTATCATTTTTGTGGGGAAGACATCCAAAAACCGTCAGGGTTCGTTACTACTCATAGGGATAGTGAAAAAGAATGATGCAAAACTGCCCAACGTGTGTATTATGTATGAGGAAGAACCGGATGTTCCCTCGTTCATGCTTTTCGAGGATGGCTTCTTCTCCATCGACTGCAAAGGGAGTCAAAGGCACTTTCGATCAGTTGGGAGGCTCAACGCAGAGAACTGCTGCCCTTTTCTCGTGAGGGTTCTACAGCGTTCTTTGCTGCCTGGGGAGTGCAAGGGAAAACACTGGCACAACACAGAGGGAGGGAGTTATGCAGACGCAGATTTTCAGGAAGACATTCTTAGGACTCATGGCACTGGGGCTGACGTTGAGTATGTTTGCTATCCTTAGCTGTAGTAGCGGTGATGATGATGATGATGGAAATAATTTCATTCAACGGCAGGCGAACTTGACGGGTGCAGCCGAACAACCCATTCCTGTGACGACGAACGCCACTGGCTCGTCATTACTGACCGTCAGTGATGACCAACAGTCGATCTTTTTTACATTGACCTATATCGGGCTCACCAACGTTCAGCAGGCCCATATCCATGTAGGTGATGCTAGCATTGCTGGAGGTATCATCCTCTTCCTGTGTACGAACATAGGAACAGGCACGAATGTAGCCATAGGAGGTGGACCGCTACCAACCCCACAAGCCTGTCCGCAAGGCGCTTCTGTGACGATCACGGGCACCTTGACCGAGCAGAACCTGTCGCCCAAGCCGGCGCAGGGGATTAACACCTTTGCCGATGCGGTCGCTGCCCTCATTAGTGGGAACACGTACACCAACGTACATACTGCGGCCAACACCGGTGGCGAGATCCGCGGCCAGGATCTCCCGTAAACTTGCTCTGGCATTCCTGCGGTTCAAGAGGGAAGACAAAAACCAAGGCGGAATCCGGGCTGGTCGTGGTAGACCAGCCCGGTTAGAAGCTGGCTGCAGCTCTGCGTAATGAGCGTGACCAAGGTATTCTAATTGCAGGCTCTGTTGTATCCGCGCTTCATTATAGCCGCTCAGGCCTGTATCAGTAGCAACCTTGACCAGCCTCATGTCAAACGTTAAACATAGGGTGGACTCTGCCCACCACCTAGGTGCCTGTAGTAGCCAGCCCACCCTGTATTTACTCCCGATACAATCGGTCCCACACACCCTTAGCGATTTGCCGGCGGCGGCGGGGGCGGCAGCTTACGCGCCTCGCATTCGGACTGAAAGCCAACACGATTATGCGTCCCGTCACAGAACGGCTTGTTGTTTGACCCCCCACAGCGGCAGAAGGAGACGCTCTCGCGTCCAGAGACATCAAATTCCCGCCCCTGGGCATCTTTGATCACAAAATCCCCAGAAATGCGCACCGGACCATTGTTAGCAACCGTGACAGTAGCACCGGCCATGCTTGCTCTCCCCTAGTAGTAGGTTGTAAAGGTGCCAAACCGGCTCGCCTATTATACACCTATACACGATTTGCTCAATGGATTCGCGTCGTACCCTGCACAACCGGGACCTCCGGGTCCATCACAAAGCGAATGCGGGGCAAGTCCGTGTCCACGCTAGTCAAACTGCCGACGATCGTATGCACTACGGAGAAACCCTCGCAATGCCAGGCGGCCTCGTCGAGATACTGCAGCACGGGCCGCCCTCGCTCAGCCCTGTGAAATGTGTACCGCGGATCAACCTGTACGAGCCGTGGCCCAGGCGTGTCAATACTGGTGACCTGCACCAGGTGCACGCTTGAGATGTATTGGATGTCTGCTCCAGAGACGGTCTCAGATTGGGATAAAGCTACATCCAAAATTGTTTGTCCATCTTTTACTACCGTCGCAAAGACGCGGTCATAGTGCGTGCGCAGTACCACCTCCGCGGCGAGTTCCACCGGGAAGCCCCAGCGCTGACGCAGGGCCTGGGCTGCCGCTGGCGCGTCCGAATACGCCTGCAACACATAGCCACGCGGATGCACCCCTGCACGCCCCATGAGCCGAAGCTGAGCCAGATGAAATGGTCCCACCGGCGTCTGCGGGAAATGGCTAATAACACAGGTCACATACCGGGGCACAGCCGGGTGCAGGGCACTGGGCAGGCTGGCATCTGCTCTCTCCTGCCCCACCTCAAAAGAGAGCTGTAAAATGTCCGCCCCAGGAAGTTCCCAGGGCTCTGTCTCAAAATCCTGCATCTCCGGCAGCCTGGCCAGGACGCTCTGCAGGTTGAGTTGGCCAAACAACGGCATAAATAAAACCTTTCGCATTAATCCAGCAGGCGTCTCGTTGCAACCTGGCGTACGGACCAAACTGCAGATCATGTTCTACTGCGCTGCGCTGCCCACAGGGGTTGTAGCTGGTGTTGCCAGGGGCTGGAAGTGCGGCATGACTTCCTTGGCAAACAGCCGTAGGCTCTTGAGCACCTGCTCCTGCGGAATTTCTTCCATACAGTTGAGGAGGAAATTGATGCGGTCCACGCCAACGGATTCCCACCGCTTCACGGCGCGGAGAATGCGCTCAGGGTTGCCGAGTGCCAGTCCCTCTGCCCCTTCGCCCTGGCTGTCTGGCCCTACCGCCTGCCGACGCAGTTGCGGCAGCAGGCCCAACGACTTGTATGACTTCGAGGGAAAGGCTTCGCGGGCCGAGACTAGTTGTGAGGCCAGGTAATTAAAGGTCGTGGCCATGTGCCGTCCAATGCGGCATCCCTCGGCATCGTCCTCATGGCAGAACAGGAAATTCACGGTGTTCACTTGCTCGTTGACAAAATCACCGACCGGATTGCAGAGTTGGATACGCCGACGATACTCCTTGATCTTTTGCTCTTGCTCAGCAAAACCCGCAAATGTCAGTCCCAGGCTTCCCAGACCCCGGTCCGCGGCATCGAGTTCTGTCCCTGCGCTCGTGACCGCTACCCACAGAGGCGGATGCGGCTTCTGATATGGCTTCGGCAGGATGGTGCGCGGCGGCATGGACCAGAATTCCCCCTCGTAACTGAACGTCTCCGTGGTCCACATTTTGGGCAGGCAGCGCACAAACTCGTCCCAGCTCTTCTTGGTGGTGTCCGGATGCGTCCGGAACCCGCCCAATTCGGTCCAGGTCGCCGACCGCCCTGTGCCGACCTCCAGACGTCCCCCTGAGAGCAGGTCCAGTACCGCCGTACGCTCAGCAATCTTGATGGGATGGTTGAACTCCGGCACACAGACAACGATACCGTGCCCCACCCGAATCTTTTTCGTGATCATGGCACAGGCCGTTAAAAATAGTTCTGGCGCCGAGCAGTGCGAATACTCCTCGAGGAAATGATGCTCTACGGCCCACACCTGATCAAATCCCAGCTCATCCGCCAGTTTGACTTGCTCCAGCGCATTGTTGTACACCGTGCGCTCCGACTCTCGCGTCCACGGACGGGGCACCGACAGCTCATAAAAAAGGCCGAACTTCATCGCCTGTCTCCCTCATACACTCTGTCACGTATACGATCTCCACCGTGCGCTCGCACCTGGCAACCGCTGGACGCTCCTCGTAGAATGCTGTCAACTGTATACTGGTGCAGGCCGAAAGGCAAACGTAACCGGATAGCTTTGCGTTTTATGCAGCTCTGATGAGGAAGGCTGTACCACAGGTCGCTGCCGATGTGCCCACCCCAAATAGCATGTCCGTAGCGCCCTCTCCACAAGGGAGAGAGCACACGGAGAAAGCAACGCCCACACAGTATCCACGCTGTCCACTACAATTGCGGTAGAGTGGTATCTGTGCTGGCGTAAGGCCCGATCAATTACCAGCCAACGCGGCAAGCGGTGCGTAATCGCTCGTGGCACCATGGCCACCAGCGAACTTGAGCGGTGTAATGCCGGCCTTTTTCACGGTATTCACCACTGCTGCCAGTGCGGGGGTGATCTTGTCCGGCAGCGGTGCGGGACCTGGACTCCAGAGGTCGGTGACAAAACCCAGTTGGGCATCCGCAACGTAGCCGATCAGCATGCCATTGGCATGGGGATTCTCGGCTAGATAAGCAGTGACCTGACGCTTGCCATCCGAAATGGTGTATTTATCGGCGACTTCGACCACATTCGTTTTGCTCAAGTCGCGTGATGGGAGATCAGGGTTGCGGGTGAACGGCATGGCCAGCACCTTGCGGAAGTGCTCGGCATTGCCCTTGCCAACCACAAGAGTTGCACCGGCAGCCGCATACGCGCGCAGGCCACCGACATGGTCCATGTGGTGATGGGTGAGTACCAGGTATTTGATGGGCTTGCCAGGATACTTCGCCTGTGCGGCAGTGATCGTCCAGTTCGACTGCCCGTCGCTCACTGGCGCATCGAACACTGCCAGGGCATCGCCCAACTCGACGATCAGGCTGTTGTGCGACCCGCCGACGGCGTGCTGTACACCAGGCGCGACCTCGGTCAACTTCAAACCGTCAGTGGCACGCGTGTCGAAACTCGGGTTGTCGGAATCGAGGTAGGTACCGATGAACTGACGACGCAGTACCCACTGATAGGGCACATTGCCACTCGCTGGCTTCGGAGCAGTGCCCTGCAGTGCGGCAGGGATCTCGAAGCGGTCGGCTGGCAAGGGTGCATTCACGCTCACGTCTGTGATCTTGATCTCGGCCACAACCTTACCGTTCAACTCATAGTTCTGGCTTGTGGCGGTTTGGACACCGCCCAGCTTGCGCCAGTCGGCAAAGGTCAGGTCGTATGTCGAGTCGCCCCAGATGTTGTCATAGTCGAGCGTGCGGATACGCACCGGTAGGTGCGTCTGCGGATCGAACATGACGATGAAGGTATAGGGACTGGCCTGGTAGGTAAGCGCCGGATAGCTGACGGCGCCAATAGTGATGCCCGGACTGGCACTTACCTGGCCGGGATGATTGCGCATTTCGAGCAGCAGTGCGGGCGAAGCACGCCGCAACTCACGCTGCGTGGCAGTAAATCGCAGGCCAGACATGACGTGCCCTGGCGGGTTCGTTTCCCGGTTCTGCTTGTTGCGCCCGTTGCTATCGATGCCAATAACATAACCAGCCTCTGGCGTCATGATCTCGCTGAACTGGAAGGTCCGCGGTGACGGGTAGAGGAAATTCTTCACCCAGTCCACACGTATCGCATGTGTCGTGAAGTCACCCGTCATCTCAAAGGTCGCATCGGCCGCATGCCGCGGCTCCCCCCCCGCTACCATCGACTGCTCTGGCTCCCAGTACCGCACGGTGCCCTTCACCACGAGTGTTTTGACCTGTGCCAGCGCCTCGGCTCCGCCCAGGGCGGTAAGCGCGCCGTTGACCAGATCCTGTGCATACAACGGCGTTGCCACACACACGCCAACACCCAGCAACAACAGCAGTAACAGAACGCGCTTCATACTTCCTCCTTTCGTTTATAACCTATCTTCCTCCTCTACATACGTTCCATATTACATCAATTCGTCAAGTTACATCAATTCGTCAAGTTACATCAATTCGTCAAGTAATGCCCTGGCCTCTGAGATTGGTAGTACCAAAACCTTCGGCAAACGAACGCTAGAACTTCGCCAGCAAGTATCTGGCCTCAGCCCACTTCCCCTGAGGTTGCTACAGGCGACGCGGCTTTTTTCCTCTTCTACCCAACGTGCAGTCTTCAGCGTGGAAGTGCAAGGGACTAGTGCGTACGATAAGGGCTCGCGTGCAGCAGTATGTTTGTTGACGCCAGGGGGAGAAGATTGTACGGTCTGGTCTGGGAGCAGTCCGCGCCATGGAGTGGCTCTCCCATTTTTGCGGTGTTTAGATAAAGAGAGCAATGTGTATCTGGGCATTACTGGTTGTGGTGTACAGCTCTAGTCATTAGTTTCTCGCGTGAGGAGTGCTGTGAAGCAGGTTAGCTCCAATGCACCGGATGAGGTGCTGAGAGATGCCAAAGTCCGCGTGGAAGGTGTCAGCAAATATATGCTCCAGGACGGGAAGCCGTTCGCTGTCCTCCAGGACGTGAATCTATACGCGAATGCTGGAGAGATCGTCAGCCTCATTGGGCCAAGCGGGTGTGGCAAGAGCA
>Ga0075428_100005414_pt1 | contig 14190 bp, 12 predicted proteins | sample RhiMetdeltSRZDD2_FD_75291 | JGI IMG/M metagenome (GOLD analysis project Ga0075428, IMG submission 75291) | Populus rhizosphere microbial communities from Tennessee, USA - Rhizosphere MetaG P. deltoides SRZDD2 | ecosystem: Host-associated > Plants > Roots > Rhizosphere > Soil | place: USA...
GCTTCGGAGACGGAACCGAGCATGCGATACGCCAGCCCAAGCAACCGCCGCCGGTGCGGTTCGAAGCTGACGGCCGGATCCGTCATGCCGATCGACTCGCGTGCGATCGCGTGGGGGACAGACGCCATGGCTTCGAAGTCAGCTCCCGGTCAATCGCCACCGGGGTTCCCGCGACCACCACGCGAGTGCAGGCCTTTCCGTGTCCCATCGCGTACTTCACCGTCGGGTAGATGCGCGCCGTGGTGATCGCAAACGCCAGGGTGACGACGGCTCGCGGTCCCCATCGCTCGAGGATGACGGCTCGATAGTCGTCGGCCGCCGCATCGTGCGCCAGGACCGCTTTCGTAAACCGCCACGCGAGCGCCACATCGTCGGGCATCGCGCCGACGTCGTCCTTCAGTATGGCGCGGAGGATCTCCGGACGCACGCCTCGCCGTTCAGCCATCGCCGTGCCCAGTTGCGTGCACGGCCCGCAGTCTTCCGATCGGACCGCCGTGATGCCGGCGGCGACCAACGCCTCGATCGGAACGTCACGGCAGTAGTTCCCCAGCCGGGCGGCGCTCAAGAATCGCCATGCCGCGCGTGGGCTCGCGTCTATCATCTCCCGCAGGTAGCTCGCGTCGTAGTTCCATTGCCGCTCGAACGCACTGACTCTGCGCCGGAATAGCCATCTCAACACGTCAGCCTCCCCACTTCCGCTCTCTGTAGGTAGGACGAAACAGCACCCGTGTTTGTGACACTCGATCAGGTGAGAATTCCGTCCCTGGCACCGGCCAGCTCAAGGGTGGGAAGGGACACGTTCCGTCGTTTGACATCGAAACGGCACTCCGAGTGAACGGCTTCTGAGGCGCGGGCTAGCGCAGCCCCGTCACCACGGCCACGGCGATCGCGAGCAGCGCCAGCACGAACAGCACGGCGCACGCCGGCGCCGCAAAACGAAACCAGCGATCGAAGCGGACGCCCGCGAGTGCAAGGACGGCCATCAACGTGCCATCCGTCGGAAGGATATGGTTGATGACGCCGGCGCCGAACTGATACGCGAGGACAGTCACCTGCCTAGAGACGCCGAGCAGATCCGACATCGGCACGAGAATCGGCATCGTCAGCACTGCACGGCCGGATGTGCTCGGGATGGCAATGGAGATCGCCGCCTGCACCACCGTCATCCCCAGCGCGAACACGACCGCCGGCAGCCCCACCAGCGGTGTCACCATTCCATTGATGATCGTGTCGACGATTTTGCCTTTGTCGAGCACCACGAAGATTGCGCGCGCGAAACCGATCAGCGTCGCGGCAAACGCCATCGAGCGGAAGCCTTCGACGAATGCGCGAGCCGTGCCTTCGATGCCGAGTCCGGCGAGCAGGCCGGCGAGCACGCCCATGCCGAAGAACAGGGCGCCGAGCTCGTCGAATCCCCAGTCGTAGCGCAGCGCGCCGAATACGTAGACGACAAACGTCGCCCCGACCATCAGCAGGATCACTGCCCGGCGCCAGTCGAGAGGAACCGTCGTTCCCTCGGGCGCGACCTCCGGCGCCGTGCGCGTGCGCTTCGCATGCCGCATCGTCCACCACGTCCAGATCACGAGTCCTGCGATGAGCACCATCATGCGGAACTCGAAACCCGAGAGGAGCGGCAGCTGCGCCACCTTCTGCGCGATGCCGACGCTGAACGGATTGATCGGGCTGAACGCGATGCCGACGGTGGCCGAGCCAATGCTCATGGCCACGGCGGTGATCGGATCGTACCCGGCGCTACGGACGAGCAGCAGCAGCACCGGCACCAGCGGGATGATCTCTTCCCACATGCCTTCCACCGCTCCGCCGGCGGCGAACGTCAGGCAACAGAGCGGCACGATGAGATCCGTGCGATGACGCAGCACCCTCACCAGCGAGTTCACGCCCTGATTGAAGGCGCCCGTGCTTTCGACGACGCCGAACGCGCCTCCCACGAGGAATACGAGAAAGATCACCGTCGCCGCTTCGGTCATCCCCTGCGGCAAGGCCTTCAACGCAGCGAACGGTCCAACCGGGCTCTGCGGAACATGATGAAAGGAACCGGCCACGACGGCCCGGCGGCCAGTAGCCGGGTCATCCCGGCGATCGAATTCGCCGGCGCGAACAACATGCGTGAGCAGAGCGGCAGCGAAGATGCATCCGACGAGCAGCACGAGCGGATGCGGAATGCGAGAGAGCATGGCGGATGTCTGCGCGCGATGCTATCAGACATTGAGGAACGATCGCGCACCCGCCAAAGGCCAATTCCTACCGTCTCTCGGCCGCCTTCTCCATCTGTCGCATCGCGCGCAGGTGGTTGCGCCCCGCGACCTTGAGCAGGTCCTCTTCGCTGTAGCCGCGTCGGAGAAGCTCCGCGAACAGATATGGGTAGCGAGTGACGTCGCCCAGACCTTGTGCCATGGATGTCGCTTGCCCGTCGTAGAAGTCGGCTCCGATCCCCACGTGGTCTATGCCAGCGACCTTGCGGATGTGATCGATATGGTCGGCGACCTCCGAGATGCTTCCGCCCGGGTGCGGGTTCGCTTTTTCCCAGGCGGCGATGCCGGCATCCACGGCTTTCTGGTCGTCGAGGCGCGACCGCAGGTCCTCGAGGGCAGCCGTGCGGCGCTTCTGCCATGCCGGATCGCCGGGAGCGACGAACTCCTTGAAGAAGTTCACATGGACGACCCCGCCATTCTTCGCCAGCAGCCGCAGTACATCGTCCGGTACGTTGCGGGGGTGAGGGGTGATCGCTGCGGCGTTCGAGTGAGAGAAGATCACCGGCGCCAGGCTGACGCGCAGCGCATCGCGCATCGTGTCGGGGCTGACGTGGGAGAGGTCGACGAACATCCCGAGGCGATTCATCTCGCGCACCACCGATTCGCCGAACTCCGTCAGGCCGTCGTGCTCGGCGCGGTCGGTCGCCGCGTCTGCCCATTGCACGGTGTCCCAATGGGTAAAGGTCATGTAGCGCGCCCCCAGCTTGTGGAAGATTCTCAGTGCGGCCAGCGACTCCTCAATCATGTGGCCGCCTTCGACGCCGATCAGCGACGCGATGCGACCGGCGCGGTGAATGCGCTCGATATCGTCCGCGGTGAGGGCCAGTTCCAGTTCGGGCCGGCTGCGGATCACAGCGAGCGTGACGTCGAACCCCCGCAGCGCCTCATGGAGTGAGCGGTTCGTCGTCATGTTCGCGGAGTTCGTCCACACCGACCAGTACTGCGCACCCACGCCGCCCTGGCGCAGCCGGGGCACGTCGGCGCAGAGCTCGGGATGGGCCACACCGAGATCGAGACCCGCGATGTCGCCGTCGAACTTTTCCAGCAGCATCGTTGGAAGGTCATTGTGGGTGTCGATGAACGGCGCCCTCTCGAGGATGGCCTTGGCGCGGGCGACGAGGGCCGCGTCAGGCTCCTGGGGTGGGTTGAACGCGGCCGACAGGACGAGCAGGGCAAGGAGACATCGAGTCATCTGAATCCACCTTCAGGGCGCTGGCGTTGGCTTGCCTTCGAGTAGGGCCAGTGCCGTTCGCATGGAAGTCCTCTTCACCCTATGGCGGGTCGGTTCTTTCGGAAAGAGTTCTTGACCGCAATCTTGCCACTCCGAAACGTGAACAGGTCGCATCCATTTACCTCGACACGCTTTCCGTCCTTCAAGGTGCCAGTGAATGTCCACTCCGACACGCCACGGTCTCCCCTCACAAAGTGCCGCGCACCGCCCCAGTGCGCATCGGGGTATTGAGCGAAGACCGCTGCGTACGCGGCCCGCACCGCCTGGTATCCCTCGTGCCGTTCGCCGTCGACGTGGCTGCCGCTCGAGGCCTCGAATACACCATCGGGTGCCATCATCGACATCAGCGCGTCGACATCATGACGATTCCAGGCGTCGGCGAATGCCGTCAGGAGTTGTTCCAGGTCCCGATCCGTTGACTCAGCAGACTGAGAGTCTTTTGGAATTGTCTGTGCCATGCTGTTACTCCATCCGCGAAACGGAACTTGCCATTACACGCGGGCCAAGGTCAAGCCGGCCTCCGGTCAGGGGAGCGTGCACGCGGCTCGACCAGCCAAGATCACCACGTAACACCAGAATGTTAGATTCATGCGCATGACCGTATTGGACTGGCTGCTCGCTTCGGACCCGTCCATCCGCTGGCAGGTGTTGCGCGATCTGGTTCAGGCGCCGGCGGAAGTCGTTGCCGCGGAGCGCGCGCGGGTGGCCACCGAGGGCTGGGGCGCCAGGCTGCTGGCGTTGCAGGGCGAGGACGGCCAGTGGGCAGGAGGCGCGTGTTTCCCGGCGCAGAGCTTCCACTGGCGCGACGAGAACCAGGGCCAGCCCTGGACGTCCACGCTGCCGACACTTCAACTGCTGCACGATCTCGGGATCGACCCGCGCGATGACCGTGTGCGCCGGGCGGTGGCTCAGGTCAAAGCCCACTGCCATTGGGAGCACGCCGGGCAGCCGTTCTTCAGCGGCGAGGTCGAGCCGTGCATCAATGGGCGGACCGTCACCTTAGGCACCTACTTCGCTCAAGACGTCGACGCCATCGTCGCGCGCCTTCTTGGTGAGCAGCTCGAGGACGGCGGGTGGAACTGCGAAGCGGAGAATGGTTCCGTTCGCTCGTCGTTCGATACCACGATCAACGTCCTGGAAGGACTACTGGCGCACGAGCGCGCAACCGGCGGCTCTGCGGAATCCATCGCGGCGCGGCGCCGGGGTGAGGAGTACCTCCTCGAACGAAAGCTGTTTCGACGCAAGAGCACCGGCGAAATCGTCAACCCACCCTGGCTGCAGTTCTCGTTTCCCACCCGCTGGCACTACGACGTGCTGCGTGCGCTCGACTACTTCCGCTCGGTCGGCGATGTGCCGGACTCGCGGATGGACGAAGCGATCGACGTGATCCGGTCCAAGCAGCAGCCCGATGGCACCTGGCCGCTGGAAAACACGCATCCCGGCGCGGTCCACTTTGCGCTCGAGGACGGTGACAGTCGTCCCAGCCGCTGGAACACGCTGCGGGCGTTGCGTGTCCTCACATGGTACGAGCGATGACTCGCCCCACCTTCACCAGCACGGCGCCGTGCGCCGGCACGCGCGTCGAGAACCGATCAGCAAACGTTCCGATATCCCGCTGCTGCCAGAGATCGCGGACCGGCTGACGGCCCGTTACTCCGATATCGGACCATCGCGCGTTCACCGTCGCGGCCTGCAGCCCGCGATTGAAGAGCGCAACCGCCTTCGTCCCGTCAGCCAACGGCTTCGCCCAGACCTCCAGCCGATCCTGCTGCCAGACGCGCGAGCCGCCGCGGCCGAGCACGTCCTGATTGACCTCGAGCACCTCGTGGTTGGTCATCAGATCGGTGGTGAACTTGTCGAACTGCGCCATGTCCGCGCCGATCAGGAGCGGCGCCGCCTGAATCGTCCACAGCGTGATATGCGTGATCTGCTCGTTCGGTGTCAGCCGCGTGTCATGAATGTTCGGACCCCACCCGACCTTCCCAATGACCAGCATGTCGGGATCAGTCCAGTGGCCCGGCTTCGACCACTTCTCGCGGCCAGCTTGGCGGAATCCGACGGCCGCCATGTTGGACCACACGTCGGTGAGGTCTCCCGTCGTCCGCCAGAAGTTACCGCCGACCTGCTCGCCCCACTCCCACACGCTGCCCATGCCGTACTGGCAGAGGCTGTACAGGATGTCGCGATTCACCTTGTCGAGCGCCTGTCGCATGATGAAGTACGGTTTCTGGAGGTCGGCGAGCGGCTGGTCAGGCATCGTGCTGCCGTACGAGCACCAGTCGTGCTTGAGAAGATCGAACCCCCACTCGCCCCACGTCCGCGCGTCGATTTCTTCGTAGCCGAGGCTGCCGGGCAGACCCTCGCACGTGGTGCGGCCGGGCGAGGAGTAGATGCCGGCTTTCAGCCCTTTCGCGTGGATGTAATCCGTCAACGCCTTCATGTCCGGAAACTTCTCGTTCGGCTGCAACACGCCCTGACCGTCGCGTGCGCCTTCCCAACCGTCGTCGATGCTGACGAACTGATACCCATGCGCTGCCAGGCCGCTCGACTCCATGGCGTCGGCCGCTGCTCGAACCTTTGCATGGTCCACCGAACGCCCCCAGACGTTCCACGAGTTCCAGCCGAGCGGCGGCGTGAGCGCGAGCGCATCCTTGCCACCGACGATGGTCAGGGCCCGGGTCGAACGGCCGCGGGCGTTGGTGACCGTGATCTCGACGTCGGTGCGGCCTTCGCGGGCGATCGCGCCGCTGATCACACCCGTCTTCGCATCGAGCACCAGTCCGTCCGGCAGGTTGCGCGCGGCGAACGTCAACGGCGTGTCGCCGGTCGCGGGGATTCGGAATACGAACGGACGGCCGGGCGTACCGCCGGTGATGCGCGGCGGATTGATCCGCGGTGCTGCCGGCCATCCTGACGCGATCGGCGGCGCCGGCTCCGACGGGAAGGTCCAGCTCTCAGGTTTCGCTGTGGCGTCCGCTTTCAGAAAGATCACCCCGCCCGCCCAGTCGGCATAGTCGCCTGTACTCACGTCGTTGCCATCGTCGATGAGAAGCTCCAGGAACCGCGCGTCTGTGAGATCGACGTCGACCTTGAGCGGCGGGCTGCCGACGCGAAGCACATCGCTGACCAGGACCTTCCGGTTGTCGAGCCAGACTTCGACGGTGACGGATCCCTGCCGGCCGGCGTTGTCGTTGAGCCCGACCATCGCGAGAAAGCGCGTGGCCTGCCCTTTCAGATCGACGATCAACTCGTTGATCGACAGCGTGCCGATGCCGTGCTGGTAGGTGACGCCGCCGAGCGTGATCGGCGAACCGGGCGGTCCAGCTGCGCCGCCTGCGCCGCGCCGGCCGCCGGAACCTCCGGCGAGCGATCGGCTCGCGCGCGGTGTCTGCCGGCGCTGCACCATCTTTGAGAGATCGAGGCTGTCGAGCCAGATGGCATTCGGCGGCGCGTCGGTGCCGCGAAGGAGATCGATCTCCTGCTGAGAGGCGCGCGCCGCTTCCGGGCCAAGCGCAGTGCCCGCAGCGATCGCGGCTGAGAGACTACCGACGGCAACGCTCTTCCACATGCCGCGAATCCTACACCGTAAGCCCATGCCTTCGCGGCTTACAGCTCGCGTTCAGCCGTTGACAGCGAAGCGGCAGTCCCTTGATACTGCGGGGAGCGCGCTGACAGGGCGCCACCAACCCGCGGCAAGGGAACACTCCCACCTGTTTGGTCCGAAGTTGTGTGCGTGTGCACCTTCTTTCAGCCTGGTTTCAGCGGGGTACAGGCGGTTCATGAAAGAGGGTCGCCATGACCACTTCGAAGTCTCTCCCGTCTCGCCCGTCTCTCGACTCCCTCCGTAAACAGGCAAAGAAACTCGCGCGCGACATCACCGCCGGTAACGCCGTTGCCATCGCACGTGCGCGGGTGCACCTGCCGAATGTCGACCTGCCGTTGACGCAGCGCAACGCGCAACTCGTGATCGCCCGTGAGTACGGCTACGCCGGGTGGCAAGACCTCACGGCCGAGGTGAGCAAACGTCTCGGCACAGGTCTGGAGTGGGCGGTGACGCAAGTTCGACGCGCCATTCACGACAATGACATCGAACGTCTGAAACAACTGTTGGCCGAATACCCGGCGTTGCTGTCCTGGCAGTGTCACGACAATGAAGGCGGCCTGTTGGGAATCGCGACGGGCGCCTATGCCGACAGCTTCGACCCGGACAGGGAACAGGTTTTCACGCGCGGGGCGTGTGCGGAGTTGCTGATCGATGCCGGCGCGGTCGTGATGCCAGCGGTGCCCGAGGGGATCCTCGAGTCCCGCGCCAGAGGCCTGCTGTTGCTGTTTCAGCGCAAAGGCCTGCTTCCGCGCACGCTCACGTTCTTTGCGGCGCTCGGTGACCTCGACGCTGTTCGCACCGCTCTTGATGAGAACGGCAACGACCTGACGACCGTCAATGAAGCGGTCGTGTGTGCGTGCCGTTTCGAGCACGAGGCGGTCGCGTCGCTTCTACTGGAACGATCCATCGCGCTCGATCCCGAACTCGGCAAACAGGTCGATGGAAGCGTGGGCCGCCGCGACTTCATCAAGTACTTCATCGAAAAGCGACCCGCACACGCGATAGCAGTCGGACTGTGGAAGGCGTTTGTCATGGAGCAGGTCAGCCGCGCGGTCCTTGATGGCGATTTGAAGGCGTTCGTCAGCGGCTTGCAGCGTGAGCCGTGGCTGCTCGGTGAAGCCTACGTGGAGTTTCAGGCTGGACTCATCGGGGCGGCAACGCTGAACGATCGCGGGGACATCATCGGCGCCCTTATCGACCTCGATCCCGCGCTTCTGCGGCGCCAACCGCCGCCCCAATCGCAAGCGATCGAGTTTGCGTTCACATACGCGACGACACACCTCATCCCGATACTCACGCGCATCTGGCCACTCCCGGACGATCTGCCGCATGCGGCAGGCATGGGCAACCTCGCGCGGGTGAAGCAGTGGTTCGACACGTCCGGAGCGCCCGCGTTGGGCGATCTCAACCAGCACTACCCCTGGAACGACGCACGCGCGCGGGAGCACCTCCAGTGGAACCCGCGCACCGCGCAACACATCCTCGATGTGGCGCTCGCCTTTGCCGTCATCAACCGTCACTTCGACGTGGCCGACTTTCTCCTCGAGCACGGCGCAGATATCAACACCCGTTGGAACTCCCATGAGCCGGCGAGCATCCTGCACCATCTGGTCTTCTACGGGAGCTACGAGTCGATGCGATTCCTCATCGACCGCGGCATCGACATGACCATCAAGGACTACCGTTGGAACAGCACGGCACAGGGTTGGGCCCTCTACGGCAAGAAGGACGAGAAGATGGCTCAATGGCTGGAGGATGAGGAACGGCTGCGGGAATCGAGACGATGAGCACGGACCTCCGAAGCCGGCAGCGCCTTCCATCCCCAGAACCGCATCACATCGTCCTTGCCGAACCTGTGACGGTTCGCTGATCGAGGGACGGTGGGCCTGGACGGGCGCCGGATGGAATCCTGGAATTCCGCTGTCAAAGCCCGTCTGTCGTATTACTGTCGTATCGTCGTCGGCCGGTATTCGCCCGAACGCCGTAGCGATTTCCTCAGAAGTGCCGGAAGGTGGGAGTCACCAGCCACCAGGGTCAGGACTGTCGATGAAGATCAATGCGGACTTAGTGCTCAAGGCCAGAAAAGGGAAGTCGTGGTCTCAGGAAGAGCTGGCAATAGCGTCCGGGCTCAACCTCCGGACCATACAGCGCATCGAGAGCGAAGCCTCGGCATCGCTTCAGTCGAAAAAGGCTCTCGCATCGGCATTGGATCTCGACATCCAGGACCTCGACTATCAGGAGATCAGCATGCGCCAAGAATGGGAATACCGGGTCGTCGAGACGAAAGATCGAGCATCACTCCAACCGGAACTGGCCAGCGCCGGAGCCGAGGGGTGGGAACTGGTATCCGCGACTGCGATGTTCAACACGTTGATGACCAAAGTCGTCTATACGTTGTTCCTGAAACGTCCCGTGTCGCGGTGAAACAGTGGAAGCAGAGGGGCCAGTCGGTTCAGGCGGAGCGACATGACCGCGAGCCAGGCCCAGCCCACGACCACGGCGAGCCAGATGCCCAGGATTCCGATGGGGAATACGATGCCACCGAAGAATCCGAACACGACGACGAGACCGCTGAGAAGCGACACTAGCGCGAGTGACGGCACGCGCCGGCGCGTCATCGTCCACGCGGCAGCAAGACCACTGAGGGCGAGAAAGGTGAAGGCCAGCGCTCCCGCGACGAAGTGCACCAGCCCGGTCGTGCTGATCGACGTGGGAAATCCTTCGGGCGTGCCTGGAGGGAACCCGTCCACCGGATCGGCGGGGAATATGGCCGCCACGATCATGGCCAGACCGTAGCCGCCGAGGAACCACGTCACCGCGCGTTTCGGGCCCAGTACGCGCGCGAATCCCGCGGCCGCTGCGAGCACCATCAGGCCAGTGAGCACGAAGTTGGCCGTCTGGACCCACCCACCGGGTCCATTCGCCAGCACGCTGAGCGGGTGGCGCCCGAGGTCGAAGCCATCCCGGACCAGCGCCTGAATCAGGCCAACGGTGAGATAGAACGGGCCCGCCAGCACTCCCCAGCGGAGCAAGGACCAGGTGTCTACCGCGCCACGATCGACTGCAGCCTCGTTGGATGCCATGATGTCCGCTCCGTCGTCAGTATTTCTTGTAGACTCCTCAGTATAATACTTTACTCATGAGTGTAACTGTCAAACGGGCCGCTGGGCGGCGACGGCGTGCTCGACGCCCTGCGGGCCCACGGGCGGATGATCCGCGCGTCGTCCGCTCGCGGGCGGCTGTCGTCGAGGCTGCACGCGAGCTGTTCCTGCGCAAGGGCTATGCGGGCACGACGATGGAGGAGATCGCGGCGCTGGCCGGCCTCACGAAGCGCACCTTGTACAACAACTATGTCGACAAGGGCGCGCTCTTCATCGGGATCGTGACGGACGTCATGGCATTCGCGGAGACCTTTGCTCGCGGCGTGCGCCAGGAGTTCACGGTCGGAGTCACGCCTGCGAACCTGCACTCCACCCTCGACGACCTGGGGCGCCGGCTGGCACTCCAAATCATGCGTCCCGAGGTGGTCGCGCTTCGGCGGCTCCTGATCGGCGAGGCGCGCGAGTTTCCGGCACTCGGAGCCAAATACTTCGATCGGGCGCCCGGTCAGGTGCTCGAGGCGCTGGCGGCGGGGTTCGCACACCTTGGACAGATCGGGCTGCTGCGCGTGGCCGACGAGCGCCTCGCGGCCGCGCAGTTCGCGTATCTCGTAGTGGGCGAGCCCCTCGACCGCGCGATGCTGGTCGGGACGGTCCCGCCCAGGGAGCACGTGATCGCCCGCGCGCGAGAGGGGGTCCAGACGTTCCTCGCTCGCTATGGGCCATCCAGTCGCACGGCGAAACCGTTCGACAGCGGCGTCACAAGCGATTCGCTCAAGAAACCCCGAGAGGATTGACGGTCGGCTATCGCAGCTCGTCGTAGCGCACCGCGATGATCTCGAGGCGCTCGGGTCCACGCGGCGCGCGGAGTGTTACCGTGTCTCCGACCCTTGCCGTCAGCAGCGCCCTGGCCAGGGGAGAGCGCCACGACACGCGTGTGTCGCCGGAATTTAGCTCGTCCACGCCCACAATTGTGACCTCGCGCTCGTCGCCGGTCTCGTAGAGGATCGTGACGGTCGCGCCGAAATGTACCCGATCGTGCGTCTTGCCCGAGTTGTCGACGACCACGGCGCGATCGAGACTCTTTGACAGATAGCGGATACGCCGGTCGATTTCGCGAAGCTTCCGCTTTCCATAGATGTAGTCGCCATTCTCCGAGCGGTCGCCGTTGCCCGCGGCCCACGTGACGGTCGTGACGATCGGCGGCCGCTCCACCTTCCACAGACGTGCGAGCTCCTCCTGTAGTCGTCGATAGCCGCCCGGCGTGATGTAGTTCTTGACCTCGTCACTCATAGGAATAGATCGCGGCGCGTCAGTTCTGCCACACCGCGAACCCCTGTGCCCGTAACCATGCAGCGAGTTTCGGTTCCATGCAGGCAGCAATCCGGTGCGGCAAACGCGAGAACCCCTCCACCAGGTCGAGCCTCAGCCTGAGGCCATGGGCGCGGACGAAGCGTCCCGACTGTGTTCCCACCCGGTGACGCTCGAACCGCTCTTCGGGCGTAAGCCCGGTCACCCCGATGTACAAACACCCGGCCGTCGCGCCGCCAGGATTACGGTCGCGGAAGGCGCGGTTCTTCCAGACCGCCCGATCGAGCTCGATGGCGTAGACGCTGTGGTGGCCCCGTGACCACGATCTCGACGACAAGCCGGCGCACAGTGCGAACAACTCCGCCTCGACGCCACTCGCCCGACTAGGTTCGAGCGGCTCGCCCGCGGCAATCCTTCGTTTTCCGCCCCACTGGAAGAAGACGTCGGACGAGTTCTTCTTCGCGCGGATCACGTACCCGCGTCCCCACTGCGGATAGTCCGCGTGCCGGACGATGTCGCCGGGCGCCATCAGCTACTTCACCACGATTCGAAGCACCGCCGTCGAGTGGTGACCCTCATGGTAGAAGAAGTACGGCCGAACGGCGAGCCGACGTTTTGAGCCAGAATGAGGCAGGAGGTCGCCGTGCATTTGGAACCCCGCTACGCGGTCCGTCAGCTCCGGAAGTCGCCTGGGTTCACGCTCATTGCCATCGTCGGCCTCGGGCTCGGCATCGGCGCCAACGTCGCGCTCTTCAGCGTGATCAACTCGGTCTTTCTCCACCCGCTGCCCTATCGCGAGCCGGGGCGCCTGGTCAGGTTGAGCTCGACGAACGAGGCGCAGAACCTCACGCGTGTTGGCTTTTCCTACCCGCGCTACCTCGAGGTGCAGCAGCGGCAGCAGGTCTTCAGCGATCTCGCGCTTTCAGTGGGGAATGCATTCACGCTGACCGGACGGGGCGACCCGGCCCAACTCGTCGGGCTTCACGCCTCCGCCTCGCTATTGCCCGCGCTGGGGGTGGAGCCCTTGCTGGGGCGCAATTTCTCGGCAGACGAGGACAGGCCTGGAGGCGAGCAGGTGGTGCTCGTCAGCCATCGCCTCTGGCAGGAGCGCTTCAACCGCGACCCGTCTGTTCTGGGACAGGCGCTGACACTGAACGGCGCACCGTACACGATCATCGGCGTCCTGCCGGAGGCTGTCTCGGCCTTTCCCCTGAATCCGTTTCAGATCTGGGTGCCACGGCCCGCCGAGGTGCCCTTTCTCGCGCCCTCGCAATTGAACAACGGCGGTTACTTTTTTCAGGCAATCGCACGGCTGCGGCCGGGCCTTTCCCTGGTCCAGGCTCGCGAGGCCATGGACGTCATCGCCGCCGGCTACCGCGCGGCGAACCCGTCGAACGTGGATGCCCCCTCGCAGATCGAGGTGGTGCCGGTCCTCGACGATGCCGTGGGTGAGCAGCGTCGCAGCTATCTGATGCTGTTCGGGGCGGTCGGCTGCGTGCTTCTGATCGCCTGCGCGAACATCGCCAACCTGCTGCTGGCGCGCTTCGCCGGTCGGCGCAAGGAGATCGCCGGGCGCCTCGCGCTCGGCGCCACTCGAGCCGACGTGGTGGGCCAACTGGTGACGGAAAGCATGCTCGTAGCAATACTCGGCGGCGCAGTGGGCATGCTGCTCGCGAAGTGGGCGCTCGGTGCCGTGGTCACCTTGGGGGCCGACCTGATTCCGCGGGCCGTGGAGATTCGGCTCGATCCGGTGGCCGTGGCGTTCTCGTTGCTGATAACGCTCATGACCGGGCTGGCCATCGGCCTGCTGCCCGCGTTGCAGGCTGCCAATGTGAACGTGAACGAGACGCTCAAGGAAGCGAGCCGCGGCTCCACCGGCGCCGGTCAGCGTTTGCGTTCGAGCCTCCTGGTTGCCGAAGTGTCGGTGTCGCTCGTGTTGCTCATCGCCGCCGGCCTGCTCGTGACGAGCTTCGCTCGTCTCCAGCGAGTGGCGCCCGGTTTCGAGCCAGAGGGCGTCTTCACGGCGCAACTGGTTCTGCCGCCGCAGCGTTACGACGGCGACAAGCTGGTCGCGTTCTACGAGCAGTTCTATAAACGCCTTGCGGCGCTGCCGGGCAGTACATCTGCGGCGCTCACGGATCGCGTGCCGCTGACCGGCGCGCAGACGCCGGCCCCGGTGGCCGTGATCGGCCGACCGGTGCCGCCGATGAGCGAACGCCCGAACGCGAACCGCCACCTCGTGTCACCGACGTACTTCACGACGCTGCGAATTCCCATTCGCGCCGGGCGCGATTTCGACGAGCGCGACAGTGCGCGCGTACCGCACGTCGTCATCGTCAACGACACTTTCGCGCGGCGGCACTTTCCTGGTGAAGATCCGATTGGCCGCAGTTTGATCACGGGCATGGGACAACTGCCGTCGCAGATTGTCGGGGTGGTCGCCGATGTGCGCAGCACCGGCCTCAACACACCGCCCGAGGCGGACTACTTTCTGCCGGCGCTGCAGCGGCCGGAGACCTTCACCAACATCGTGGTGCGCACCAACCTGAGTCCGGCCGCGATGGCGCCCGTCGTGCGCGACGCCCTGCGGGCCGTGGACGCGGATCTCCCCCTGCTGCAACCGCAAGCGCTCTCCACGCGCATCGCACAGACCATCGCCGACCGCAGACTGGC
>Ga0075428_100005415_pt1 | contig 14189 bp, 16 predicted proteins | sample RhiMetdeltSRZDD2_FD_75291 | JGI IMG/M metagenome (GOLD analysis project Ga0075428, IMG submission 75291) | Populus rhizosphere microbial communities from Tennessee, USA - Rhizosphere MetaG P. deltoides SRZDD2 | ecosystem: Host-associated > Plants > Roots > Rhizosphere > Soil | place: USA...
CGCGTTCGCGTCCGAGGCGCCATGACCGAGAACGTGGACGCCCTGATCCTCAGCCTCCTCGAGTGGATCGGCCCCGAGCCGCGACCGTACCCCGAAGTGATGGACGCTTGGCGCACTTCCTGTCCTCGGCTGCCTGTCTGGGAGGAGGCGAACGAGCGGGGCTTCCTGGAACAGCGCCACGAGCCGGGTCGCGGCACCTTCGTGTCGGTGTCCGCCCTCGGACGGGAGCACCTCCGGAAGGCGCGGCCTCAGTCCTCGTGAGCCGCGTACTGCCGCGCCGCGTCGACCTGCACCATCCGGTCCTCCTCCTCGATCCAGGCCGTCAGCTGCCCGCCCCACACGCAGCCCGTGTCGAGGCCGCGCACCTTCGGGCGCACGACGAGCCCCGCGCGCGCCCAGTGGCCGAAGACGACGGTCCGCGCTTCCTTCGGCTCGCGCGGCCAGAACTCGTACCAGGGTCTGTACGGCGGCTGCGGGGGAGGCCAGTCCTCGCGCGGGCGGACGCCGCGCTCGTCGCAGTAGCGGGCCGCGATCGCGAACGCCATGTCCGCGCCTTCGCCCAGTGGGTCGAGCTTCGAGAGCGTCGCGACCGGATCCTTCCAGGCCGGGCTGATTCCCGCATGGACGAGCAGCGTGCGCGGGAACGATCGCACGAAGGGCCGCTGGGCGAGCCATCGCAGCAGCTCGTCCTTGTCCGGCGCCTCGAGGACGTCCTGGAACGTGTCGGCGAGCTTCTGCGTCCGCATCCCCGTCGCCGTGCGCAGCAGGTGCACGTCGTGGTTCCCGAGGACTCCGCCCGCGCCGATCTCGCGGCAGAGCCGCAGCACGCCGGCCGAGTCCGGTCCGCGGTTCACGAAGTCGCCGACGGGATGGAGCTCGTCCTTATCGGCGTCGAAGTGGAGCACCTCGAGCAGCCGCTCGAGCTCCACTCGGCAGCCCTGGACGTCGCCCACGAAGATCCGGCGGCCCATCGCGATCTCGCGCCGCTCAGGGCGCCGCGTACACCCTCGTTCGTCCCGCGCCGTGGGCGACGAGCAGCCCGCGGCGCTCGAGCTTCACGAACGCGCGCCGCGCGCGCGCCTCGCCGACGTTGCGCGCCTGCGCGAAGCGCGCCACGGTCGCCGCTCCGGCCGGGTGCGTCCGCAGCCGCTGCTGGGCCCGCACCCAGGCCACGATCTCGCCCGCCAGGCCGTTCGCGGCGCCGCGCGTGCCGCCGCCGCGCCGCAGCGCCTCGAGCGTCGGGCCGTCGGCCACGCGGTTCGAGGACCCCACGCGCACGAGGATCTCCTTCCCGCCGCGCAGGAGCCGCACGGCGTGGGGCCGCGCGCGCGAGCGCGGGACCAGGCAGGCGACGACGCGCGGACCGCCGACCTCGACCACCTGCGTCGCGATCGGGAGCGCGGGCTCGATCAGCTCGTCCGAGATCCGCGCGAGCTTCCCGCTCACGAGCTCGGGCCGGTGCACGCCGTGGATGCGCCCTCCGTCCGTCACCCCGACCAGCAGGAGCCCGCCGCGCGTGTTCGCGAGCGCGCACAGCGTCCGGGCGGCGCGCTCGTCGCGCGGCAGGACGCGCTTGAACTCGACCCGAGCCCCTTCGCCTTCCTCCGCGCGGCGCAGGACGTCGGCAGCCGTCAACTTCACGTTCGCGAGCATACGCCTCGCTTCGCGCGCGTGAAGAGGCACAATGGGCTCATGACCCCTTCGCCGAGCGAACGCCGTCCGCGCGGTCTCGTCGTTCTCTTCGCGCTCGTCGTCCTGGGCGTCGGCGTCACGGCCGGCTACATGCAGTGGAAGGCGCCGGAGGTGGGGGAGATCATCGCCGGCCGCAAGCGCGCCCTCGCGGCGGCCCCGAAGACGCCCGAGGGCCGGCTCGGACAATGGCTCGTCTACGGCGCGCCGCAGATGCACCACCGCCTGTCGATGATGCGCTACTCGGCCGAGCAGCCCTGGCTCGTCACGCACGCGGTCGGCACCGACCGCGCCCGCCTCGCGATCCACGGCATCGACCTCGCTTCCATGCCGATGGACCTGGCCTGGATCGAGGGATCGACCGTCCACGTCCGCTTCCCGCAGCCGCGCGAGCTCGGGATCGGACCGCTCGAAGGTCCGAACGCGATCTCGGTGCCGGTCGCGGCCACGGAGGAGGGCGCGCCCGACGAGCTGGCGCGCGCGCGCTACCTGGTCGGGTTCGCCCTCGACGGCCTCTCCCAGGCGCTCGTGCGCGACATCCCAGGCACCACGCTCTCGATCGAGATCGGTCCGGAGGCGACCTGGGCGGAAATCGCGGCCCTGCACGCGGGATCCGAGCCTCCCCGCTGATCGGCCTTGCCCCGGGGACGATCTCCGAGTACAAGTTTTCCCCTCGAACGCCAGGGATTCATCGAAAGGAAGCGCAGACGATGGCTCGTGCCAACAACAAGAGCGGCGGACCCACACGGGGGCGCAAGCTGATCCGCAAGCTCGGGATGAACTCCGGCAAGCGTCGCGGGAAGCTGCGCCAGGGCGGCCGCTAGCCCGGTTCGCTCAGAAGGGCCCGGGCCGCAGCGCGAGGCTCGTCACCCACAGGGTGCAGCCGCACACGACCGCGACGAGGATCCACTCGAGCGAACGACAAAGACCGTAGGCGATTTGCTGGGTCATGGGGACCTCCGTGATCTCCGGAGCGGGGGTCGGAGACGATCGAGGTCCGCGTGCGGTTTCCACTCGAGGGCGGAACTTCCAGAGCGGGCCGGCGTGCTCCGCCCCGATTCGATCCCAAGTCCCTCGGGCCAATGGCCTTCGGGCGAGTGCCACGGCTGGGAAGACCGCCCGCGGATCGGTTATCCGGCGCGCCGGCGCTTGCGGTCGAGCGCCAGGAGGATCAGCCCGACCCCGGAGAGCCACACGATCCAGGGGGAATCGACCCCCACGATCAGGAGCCCGTTGTACGTCGCGTGCAGCAGGATCGCCGGCCAGAGGCTCCCGCTGCGCAAGACGACGGCCGTCAGCACCATGCCGAGGATCGCGGTCGGCACGAAGCGGTAGATCGATCCGTGTGCGGCGCCGAAGATCAGCGCCTGCCAGGCCAGGCAGCGCACGGCGCCGAGATCGCGGCGGAGACCCCCGAGCACCGCGCCGCGGAAGAAGAGCTCCTCGCAGATCGCCGGCGAGATCGCCAGGAGGAACAGGCGCATGGCGAGCGGGAGCTCGGCGATGTCCTGCAGGAGGTCGCCCTGCGCGACGCGCGAGGGGAGCGGGAGGACCTGCCGCTGCCAGTCGAACACGGTCTTCGCGAGGACGGCGAGCGCCGGCGCGAGCAGCACGGCTCCGACCGCGTGCGTGACGCGCGGCCGGACGAGGTGGAGGGTGCGCGCGATCGTGTCCTTCGCCCGCCGCGCCGTCCCGCGCGCGGAGAACAGCGCGAGCGGGGGCAGGAGCACCCACAGCGTCAGCGCGACGCCCCAGATGGGATCCCAGGCCTGCAGCGTCCCGCCGACGAGGTACACGAGGAACACCGCGACCCAGCCCCAGCGCAGCGCGTAGCGCGACTGCACCGCGCGCTGCGACGATTCCTCCTCGCTGCCCTCGTTCTGCACGAGCCGCTCGGTGTCGAGCGTCCGCGCGAGCTGTCCGAGCGCGAGGCCGGCCCAGGCGGTGTTCGCGACGAGCATCCACGTCGCGACGGGGAGATCGAGGTGCCCGCGCAGCGCGTCGCGCACGGCGAGCGAGGGCCCGGCCAGCGGGATCGTCGCGAGCAGCCAGTCGAGGTCGACGTCCTGCGACGCGATCCCCGCGGGCACCAGGCAGACGAGCATCAGGGGCAGCAGCGTGAACTGCCCTTCGCGGAAGGTCCGCGCGCGCCCGACCGCGAGGCAGAGCAGAGCGCACAGCAGCACGGCCGCCGGGAAGAAGAAGAAGCCGGCTGCGAGGAGCCGCCCGAGGTCGACGAAGATCGCCGAGCTGCTTCCCGCGCCTCCCGGCAGCGCGAACAGCCCCGCGTGCAGGGAGACGAGGACGCTCGCGGCATTCAGGAGGAGCGTGAGGCTCCCCGCGACGAGCACGGCCGTGAACTTGGCGGCGACGAGGGAGCCGGCCGGCGCGGGCTGCACGAGCAGCGTCTCGAGCGTCCCGGCCTCGCGCTCCCCGGCGAAGGCCGAGAGGGCGACGTACGAGCCGCCCGAGAGCAGCACGATCACGGCCAGGATCGGGAAGATCCGCCCCAGGCGCGAGCCGGCCGCGTCCTCGGGGCTCGCGACGTCGACGGCGGTGATCGCCAGCCCCTGCGCGGGATCGGAGCCGACCCGCCGGCGGACGAGCTCGGCGCGGCGCTCGACCTGGAACCGATCGAGCGCGCGGTCGACGCGGCGCCGCGCCTGCGCGGCCTCGTCGTTCGTGCCGTCGAAGTAGAGCTGCAGGGCGACCGGCGGATCGCCGGCGCGCGCGCGCGCGAGGAGGACGACGCCGCTCGGACCGCCCGCGAGCCGCGCGACCTCCGCGCGCTCCTCCGGCGTGATCGCCGCGGGTGCGGGCTCCAGCCCGGAGGCGTCGACCGCGACGACATCGATCGGATGCTCCTCTTCCAGGAGCTCGACGAGCCGCGCCGACGCGTCGAGCGCGGACAGGTCGCACGCGACGTGCACGCGGCGCTCCTCGAGGGACCGCCGCGAGGTGCTCTGCAGCCAGCGCTGCCCCATGAAGATCAGCGGATAGAGCAGCGTCGGGAGGACGACCGCGAGCATCAGCGCGCGGCGGTCGCGCAGGAGCAGCAGGAGCTCGGCCGCGAGGATCGCCCGGAAGGCGCTGACGCCCGGTCTAGCCGACATCGGCCGCTCCGCCGGCCCGGCGGACGAGCTCCAGGAAGATGTCGGCCAGCCAGGGCTTCCCGGTGCGCTGCTGGAGCTCGTCGAGCGTCCCGACGGCCAGCAGTCGGCCCTGGAAGATGACGCCGATCCGGTCGCAGAGCCTCTCGGCTTCGGACAAGACGTGCGTGCTGAACAGGATGCAGGTCCCGGCCGACCGCCGCGAGTCGATGAACTCGATCATCGCCGAGCTCGCGAGGACGTCGAGCCCGGTCGTCGGCTCGTCCAGGATCAGCACGGGCGGATCGTGGAGCACCGCGCGCGCGATCGAGACCTTCTGGCGCTGTCCCGTCGAGAGCCCTTCGCAGCGCGCGTTCGCGTACTCGCGCATCCCGAAGCGGTCGAGGAGCCCATCGATCCTCCGCTCGAGCTCCCCGGCCTCGATGCCGTGGAGCCGGCCGAAGTAGGTCAGCGTCTCGCGCGGCGTCAGCCGCGGATAGAGCCCGGTCGTGCCGGAGAGGAACCCGATCCGCCGCCGCACCTCGAGCGGGTCGGCCGCGACGTCGATCCCGTCGACGCGCGCCGTGCCGGAAGTCGGCGCGAGCAGCGTCGCGAGCACGCGCAAGGTCGTCGTCTTGCCGGCGCCGTTCGGCCCGAGCAGGCCGTAGACCTCGCCCGCGCGGCAGTCGAGATCGAGACCGCACAGGGCCTCGACCCGGCCGCGGCGCGGATCGACGTAGACCTTGCGCAGGCCCTTCGCCTCGATCGAGAGCCTCGGCGCGAGCTTCGGCTCCGCGCCGGAGGCGGTCCCCACGCGGGGCGAGAGCCCGGATTCCGCGCTCATCGCGATCCTTTCGAGGAAAGGAGCAGGCCGCGCAGGTTCGTCCAGGCCGAACCCGTCTCCGACAGGTGCAGGGACTCGCGCGAGAGCAGCCACAGGGACATCCCGATCGCGGCGATCGACAGCGCCGCGAGCGAGGCGGCCGCGACGGCGTACTCGAGCAGGCCGAGGTCGCCGCGCAGGAGGTTGCGGAAGCAGAGGACGACGTTCACGACGGGGATGCTCGCGAGGAAGGGCGTGATCTCGACCCCGGGGAGCGATCCGGCCAGGCCCGGGAGCACGAACAGGATCTGGACGGGTCCGAGGAGGGCCTGCCCCTCCTTGAAGGTGCGCGCGAGCGAGGAGATGCCGGTCAGGACGGAGCTGACGAAGAACGCGAACAGGAGGAGGAGCGGCGCGACCTGGAGCATCGCCCGCACGGGGAGCTGCACCTCGATCTTCGAGGCCGCCGGCAGCATCCGCAGCAGGTGCTCGGCCGAGAGCGCCAGCGCCGTGAGGTTGAGGCCCGTCGCGATCAGCGCCGCGGCGCAGACGGCCAGGATCTTTCCGAGGTGCACGGCCGAGCGCGGGATCGGCAGGAGCAGGGTCGTCTCCATCGTCCTGCGCTCGCGCTCGCCGCAGGTGAGGTCCACCGCCGGGAAGAAGGCCCCCATGACCGTCATCAAGACGAAGAGCACGGGCAGGACGGTCGAGAGGAGGTAGGCGCCGATCGCCGGCTGCGGCGCGACGTTCCGCGCCGGCTCGCGCACGAAGGGCTCGAGCGATCCGCCGCCCGGATCGGCCGCGTCGGCCGCGCTGGCGCGCAGCTCGGTCGCGTAGGCCGGGATCCGGCGGGTGATGCGCGACAGCGCGATCTTCGAGTCCGTCCGCGTGCTGTCGTAGAGGACGCGCAGGCCGTCGCGGACCCCGGCCTCGTCCTCGTGGACGTAGACCACGGCGTCGGGCCGGATCGTCGGCTCTTCCGCGGCCTCGCTGGCGGATCCGCGCGCGACCCAGGCCCGCGCGCCCGCCTCGTCGAGCGGCGCGCGCTCCGGGAGCGCGTGGACGCGGTTCAGCTCCCGCCGCGCCGCTTCCGCCGCGGCGTCCTCGCCTTCGCGCGACGAGCCCGGAGGCTGCTCGAGCCCCGCTCCGAGGCCCGGCGGGACGATCGACGGCTGCGGCGCGGCGATGCCGACCGCGACCTCCGTGATCTCGCCGCGACCTTCGAGGAAGAGCGAGACCTGGATCATGCTCCAGAAGAGGAACGGGTACAGCACGATCGGCAGGACGAGCGTGTAGAAGGTCGTCTGCCGGTCGCGGAAGCTCGTCGCGAGCTCCTTCCAGGCGACGCGCAGCGTCGCCGCGAGGAACGCGGGCGCGGCGGGGGAGCTGCCTGCGTTCCTCATGCGGGGGAGGTCGGCGCGCTCTGCCAGGCGCCGAAGTGCTCCGCTCCGTCCTTCGTGATCGCGACCACGTCCTCGAGGCGCACGCCGAAGCGGCCCGGGAAGTAGAGGCCGGGCTCGTTCGAGAGCGTCATGCCGGGCGCGAGCGCGACCGTGCTCCCGCCGTCGAAGTAGGGATCCTCGTGGCCCTCGACGCCGATCCCGTGCCCGAGCCGGTGCGTGAACTCGGCGTAGCCGCCCTGGAACCCGAGCTCGACGAGCTTCGCGCGCGCGGCGCGGTCGACGTCGCCGCAGGGAACGCCGGGCGCCGTGACCTCGAACGCTGCGAGCTGCGCGTCGCGCACCGCGTTCCAGGCTTTCGCGATCTCGGCGGTCGGCTGCCCGTCGAAGATCCACGTCCGCGTCTGGTCGCTCTGGTAGCCCTGGAACTCGCCGCCGGCGTCGACGAGCAGGAGATCCCCGCGCGCGAGGTGGCGCTCGTCGGGATCGCCGTGGGGGAGGGCCGCGGCGGGACCGATCAGCGAGAGGTTCCAAGGGCTGCTGAACCCGAGGTTCCGGTGGGCCTTGTCGACGAGGCCGGCGATCTCCCGCCCCGTCATGCCGGGGACGAGGTAGCGCGCGGCAGTCTGGATCGCGAGCTGCGTGAGCTCGTTCGCCTTGCGCAGGATCGCGAGCTCGTGCTCGTCCTTGCGCGCGCGCAGCGCCACGACGACCTCCGCGCCGGCCGGCCCGTCGATCCGCTCGGCCCCGGTCACCGCCTCGAGCCGCACCGCGAACCCGTTGCGCAGGGAGGGCTCGATCGCGAGCCGCTCGACCCCGTGGCGCTCGAGCGCCGCGGCCAGCGGACGGGCGAAGTACTCGTCCTCCTGCCAGACGACGATCTCGCCGCCCGGGCCGGGCGCGGCCGCGCTGCCGTCGACCTCGAGCCGCGCGCGGCCCTCCTCGAAGGCCGGCGAGATCCAGAAGTGCGAGCCGTCGGCGAGGACGACGAGGCCGAAGAAGCGTTCCGAGCGGCCCCAGGACATCCCCGCCAGGTAGCGCATCGTCGGACCGCCCTCGAGGAGCAGGGCGTCGAGCCCGCGACCGGACAGGATCTCGCCCAGGCGCTGACGGCGTGCCGCGCGCTCGGAGGGGGAGATCGGCTCGACCTCCCCGCGGCGGTCGCCGAGCTCGGCCAGCGGGCCTCCCCCGGCGTCGCGTTCGTCTTCGCGGCCGCTGCGGGCGCCGGCGCAGCCGGGAACCGCCGCGGCCGCGACGAGCCCGGCCCCGGTGCCGAGGAGCGCGCGACGGGTCGGAAAGGGGCTCACTTCGCGCTCGGGGGGCATCGGGGCAGAGCCTAGCCGTCGAGCTGGGGCGAAGAAAGGGAGCCCGAGGGCCCGGCTCAATTCCGCCGGCCGTCGCGATCGATAACCGAAATCGCGATGTCCCCCCTGTCATCGACGCCGAATCCCCATTCCTTCCCGGCCGCGTTCCTCGGGCGCGCGCTCCGGGCGGTCGGCTCCGGGATCCAGGTTCTCGGCCTGCTCGCGATCGCGTACGCGCTGCTCTTCCACGTTTCGGTCGTGCGCGGGAGCTCGATGACCCCCGGCATCGTCGACGGCGACCGGATCCTCGTCGACCACCTCTCCTACGTCCTCGGCGACGTCCGGCGCGGTGACGTGGCCGTCCTGCGCTGCCCCGTCGACCCGAACCTCGACTACATCAAGCGCGTCATCGCCGTCCCCGGCGACCGGGTCCGCATCGAGGGCGGGGTCGTCTGGGTGAACGGCGCGCCGGTCGCCGAGCCCTACGTGGTCGCGCCCGATCGGAGGACCCGGCTCGACGAGGTCGTCGCGCCCGAACACTTCTTCGTGCTGGGCGACAACCGCGAGCACTCGGCCGACAGCCGCGAGTTCGGCCAGGTGCCCAGGAAGCTCCTGCGCGGGCGGGTCGACCTGCGCGTGTGGCCCCCGGAGCGCGCCGGAGCGGTGCGCTGACCGTGCCGGGTCGCCGCGATGCCGAGCCCCGACGCTCAGAACGAGGGAGAATCGCCCGCGAGACCTCCCGCGGGCGGCTCCCCCCGGCCTCTTTCCCACAGTCCCATCCCGGCCGTTGACAGCGCGGGCCGCCCCGGTTGGGGTGGATCGCTCGTCGACGGTCCGCTCGCGAGCGCAGCCCTGCGCCCGCGGGCCGCACCCACCGCGCTCATGCAGGAATTCGCCAGCACTCGGACGCAGTCGCCCTCCGGGGGCATGTTCACCCCGCGCGAGATCGAGGGGCAGATGCGCGTCGAGTTCGAGCGCGCGCAGCGCCACAAGTTCCCGATCGTCTGCATGCTGATCGCGATCGACCGGCTCTCGCAGCTCCAGGACCTGTACGGCCAGGAGTCGAAGACGGAGATCCTGCGCGCCGTGCACGGCGTGCTGCGGACGAGCCTGCGCGACAGCGACCTGGTCGGATGGCTCGCCGACGAGAGGCTGCTCGCGATCTTCCCCCACACGCCGCCCGACGTCGCGGCCGTCCTCGCCAAGCGGGTCCTGGGCGGCGCGCGCAAGCTGCGTTTCGACCGGGACGGACGGACGCTCGGGGTCAGCCTCTCGGTCGGCGTCGCGCACAACCAGCACCCGGGCAGCCTCTCCTTCGAGACGCTCGTGCGCGTCGCCGAGGAGGGGCTCGCCGTCGCGCACGCCGCCGGGGGCGACCGGTTCGTCGAAACGGAGCTCTACCAGCTCTTCGAGCAGCGCAAGCGGCAGGACGCGAGCCGGCGGGCGCGCGAGGAGGCCTTCGTGGGCGCGGCGCCCTACCCGGAGGCGCGCGCCGGAGCCGCCTTCGTCCCCGTCCCGGCCGACGCGAAGACGAAGGAGGAGCGGCTGCGCGAGCTGCTCTCGTCCACGGGCTACGGGACCGAGGAGTTCCGGAACCTCGATCTCGACACGGTGGTCCGGGCGATCCAGAGCCTGCGCGAGACGACCGGGGCGCAGAGCGAGGACGACCTCGAGGCGGCGCAGCGGCGGATCGACATCCTCGAGCGGCGGATCGCGAAGCTGACGCACATCCTCGGGATCACCGAGGAGGAGCTGCACCGCGTGGCCGGGATGAAGGGGATCGACCTCGGGATGGCCTCGGTCTACCGGCAGGTGCAGGGGCTGTCGGCGGACGCCAGCCAGCGGGAGCTCAAGCTCCAGATGATGCGCGAGATCTTCGAGGTCAACTTCAAGACCCAGCGGCGGGACGATCCGGACGAGGCGCGCCCGGCGAGCGGGTCCTGAGCCGCGAGGGTGCTGTCCGCCGGAGTCCGGGGCGGTAGAATATTCGGCCCCGTTCGCGCCGCCCGGCGAACTCCGAGCGGGGGACGCAGGCACCCCCGATCACGCGGAAGGCGAGAGAGAAATACATGAGCAAGAGCAGCCCGGCTCCGGAACCGAAGGGAACGACGGAGGACGAGGGTCCGAAGAAGACCCACGGCGTCCTCTACCTCGGGATCGACCTCGGCACGTCCCGGACCTCGGTTTCGGCCAGCAACGGCGTGCGCGAGTCGGTCGCCAGCTACGTCGGCTATCCGCGGGACGTCGTCAGCAAGAAGCTCCTCAAGAAGGACGTGCTGTTCGGGGACGAGGCGATCCGGCACCGGCTCTCGCTGAATCTCCTGCGGCCGCTGGCGCACGGGGTCATCAATGCGGTCGACACGGCGCAGGGCGAGGCCAACCTCAAGGCGGCCAAGGACCTGATCGGGGAGATCATCCGCCGCGCGCAGCCGCGCAAGGACGAGCTGATCTACGCCGTGATCGGAGCGCCGGCGCAGGCGTCGATCAACAACAAGGAAGCGATCCTGAATGCGGCGCGCGAGTCGGTGGACTCGGTGATGCTGTGCAGCGAGCCCTTCAGCGTCGCGTACGGCCTCGACATGCTCGACGACGTGCTCGTGATCGACATCGGCGCGGGCACGACGGACCTGTGCCGGATGCACGGGACGATGCCGGAGGAGTCCGACCAGATCACGAACACGTTTGCCGGGGATTTCGTCGACGACGAGATCATGAAGGCCTTGAAGAAGGCCTGCCCGGGCGCGCAGTTCACCAAGGAGATGGTGAAGTCGATCAAGGAGAAGTACTCCTCGGTGATGGACGACGCGGCGAAGATCACGGTCGAGCTGCCGGTCGAGGCCAAGCCGACGACCTTCGACGTGACCGAGCCGATCAAGGAATCGTGCAAGAAGATCATCGGGCCGATCGTCGAGGGCCTGGGCAAGCTGATCTCGACCTTCGACCCGGAGTTCCAGCACCGCCTGAAGAACCGCGTGCTGCTCGCCGGCGGCGGGAGTCAGATCAAGGGGCTCGACCTGGCGATCGAGGCGGAGATGAAGAAGCGCCTGGGCGAGGGCAAGGTGATCCGGATCGAGGAGCCGGTCTTCGGCGGCGCGAACGGCGCGCTGAAGATCGCGCACGACATGCCCGAGGAGTACTGGGAGAAGCTGAAGTAGAAAATACGGTACCAGGTACGTTTTCTCCCACTCCCGCCGGGCGGTTCGGCGGGAGTGGGAGAAAACGTACCTGGTACCGTATTTTCAACGCGGCATCGCGGCGTCGAGCGTGACGAGCGCGTAGCTCGTCGCCAGCACCGGGTTGCCTTCCCACCAGCGCGAGGAGTTCTCGTTCTTCCACGAGCCGTCCTCCTTGCGCTGCATCGCGACGAGGCGGCCGCAGAGCTCGGCGCGCCAGGAGTGCGACTGCCCCTGCGCGTCGACGATATTCTCCTCGCCGTAGAGATCGAGCGCCTTGGCCATGGTGTGGAAGTAGTAGAAGAGGCCCTGGTACGAGGCCGTCGGATCCTTCGAGGTCTCGAAGCCGGGGTTGACGTCGAGCGTGTAGTTCTTCTTGAGCCATTCCCAGCAGGCCTGCATGCGCGGGTCGTCCTTCGGGAGCCCGGCGAAGATGAAGCTCTTGAGCAGGGCGTAGGTCATCGAGCCGTAGGAGCGCGCGACCTTCTTGCCGTTCGCGAGCTCGACCGTTCCGGCCTTCGAGTCGCCCGGAGCGTAGGTCGCTCCGCCGTCGTCGGAGGCGACGATGACGGTCCCGCCGCCGGCGTCGTAGCTCAGCGTGTTCGACTCCGAGCGGTTCTGGCAGCGGGAGAGGAAGATCAGCGCGCGCTTGTAGGCTTCGTTGCCCTTCTCGAGGCCGGAGGCGGAGAGGGCTTCGAGCGCCATCTGGACGTTCGAGAGGTCCGGGCGCTCCTCGTTCCCGTAGCTGTTGCCGCCGTAGAAGGGGTGGTCGGGCGAGTAGCCCTCGGCTTCGTCCGCCTGGAGCGCGACGAGGAAGTCGCGCGCCTTGGCGATCACGGGCGCGTACTCGGGCTTCTTCGAGCGCGCGAGCGCGAGGACGGAGGAGCAGGTGACGTAGTTCGCCATCTCGCCGTCGTGGATCGAGCCGTTCTCCTTCTGGAGGGAGGCGAGCCAGGCGAGGCCGAGGTCGATCGCCTTCTGGATGTCCGCGGGGCGGGGCTCGGGGACGCACTCGAGCGCGCCGATCGCCATCGCGGTGATGCCGGCGTCGGGCTTGCCGGGGCGGCCCTCGAACTTGCCGTCCTTCTGCCTGGCGACGAGGAAGGCGCCGCCCTTCGTGAGCGCGGCGGCGGCCTTGGCGCGGTCGGCTGCCTCGAGGCGCGGGAGAGCCGTCGCCTTGCCCGGCGGCGCATCGGCGGGCTTCGTGAGGTCGTAGATCGCGTTCAGGACGACGACGTTGCGCGCGGAGGCGACGACCTTGCCCTGCGGGCCGTCCCAGGAGGCGTCCGGGGCGCGCGCGGCGAGGATCTTCGCCGTCGCGGCCTGCGCCGCGGCGGCGTCGGCGGGAAGAGCGAGCGATGCGTCCGGCGGCTGGAGGTCCTTCTGCTGGCCGACGAAGGCGAGGGCCTTGGCGAGCGCGTCCTTGTTCGATTCGTCGGCGAAGAGCTTGATCGCCATGACGGCGAGCGCGGTCTGCGCGGGAGCGTCCGCCGCGGTCGCTTTCTCGTCGCGGATCGAGCCGTCCTCGCGCTGCATCGAGACGAGCCAGGCGACGGCCTTCGTCACGAAGGGGCCGTCCTTCGCGCGGTACTTGCGCGGGCAGGAGTGGAGGGCGCGCAGGGTCCAGGCCGTGCCTTCGACGGTGCCGCCGTAGGAGCCGGTCTGGAGGTCCTGGCTCTGGCGCAGCCAGTGGACGCAGCGATCGAGCTCGGCCTTGAGATCGACGCTCTGGGCCGCGGGCGCCGGCGCGGGGGACTGGAGGGCGCTCGTGCGGGGCGCGGAAGCGAGGAGCAGGACGGAGAGGAGGGTGATCATGGCGGGAATCCTAGTCGGGAGAGGTTCGATTGCTACCGTTTGACCCGATGCGAACGCGGCGGCTGACGTGCGTGATGGCGAAGCGGCCGGTGGCGGGCGCGGTGAAGACGCGGCTGTGTCCTCCGCTCGCGCCCGAGGAGGCGGCCGAGCTCTTTCTGGCGATGCTGGACGACACTTTGGCGAAGTGCGCGGGCTGCGCGGAGTTCGAGACGTCGATCGCCGCGGCCGGGGAGCTCCCGTGGTTCCGGGAGCGGTATCCGAGCGTGGTCGAGGTCGCATCGCAAGACGGGGAGGGTCTGGGAGAGCGCCTGGCGCGCTGGTTCGAGCGCGCGGCCGCCGCGCGCCCGGGTTGGAGCCTCGCGTGCGTCGGCGCGGACTCCCCGCAGGTGCCGGTCGAGCGGATCGTCGAGGCGCACGAAGCGATCGAGGCGGGCGCGGAGGTCGTGCTCGGCCCGGATCAGGGCGGTGGCTACTACCTGGTCGCGCTCGCGCGGCCGGTCGCGGAGATCTTCACGCGGGTCGAGATGTCGACGCCGACGATGCGCGCCAGGACGATCGAGGTCGCGCGCGAGCTCGGGTTGCGCGTGCGGCTGCTCGCGGAGGAGTTCGACGTCGACACGCCCGCCGATCTCGAACGCCTCGCGCGCGAGAGCCGCGCCCCGCGTTCGTCGGAGATCGCCCGCCGATGGCTCTCCCTGCGCCCATGAAGCACCGATTCACGACCGTCCCGCTGGCTTTCGAGCGCATCCCCGAGGCCGAGTCTCTCCGGCGAGCGCGCGCGTTCCGCGAGGAGATCGAGAAGCGTCGCAGCGTGAGGCAGTTCGCGCCCGACGCGGTGCCGCGAGTGTAGGATGCTGCACCATGCTGGCTAGACCTTCCACGCATGCCTGTCTCGC
>Ga0075428_100005416_pt1 | contig 14189 bp, 8 predicted proteins | sample RhiMetdeltSRZDD2_FD_75291 | JGI IMG/M metagenome (GOLD analysis project Ga0075428, IMG submission 75291) | Populus rhizosphere microbial communities from Tennessee, USA - Rhizosphere MetaG P. deltoides SRZDD2 | ecosystem: Host-associated > Plants > Roots > Rhizosphere > Soil | place: USA...
GTCGAGAAAGAGATAGTCTTCGTCTTCGGGCGGCGCCTCGTCGAAGAGCTCGTAGCGGCGGCGTTGGAACCACGTCTCGCGTATGAGCGCGTACTCGTCGAGTGACTCTTCGCGCATGCGCTCCGCGGGCAGTAACGCGGCGCGGTCGGAGATGCGGCGCCAGATGAGCAGCCCATTGCGCGTGCTCGTATCGTCGACGTGCCAGAGCGGATCGAGCCCCGCGTCGATTCGCCACGCGCTCCAGTCGCGCACGCTGCCGGGGCCGAAGAACGGCATCATGAAGTAGCCGCCCGGCGGCACACCCCAGGTCGCGAGCGTTTGGCCGAAGTCCTCGGGATGCCGCTCGAGCCCGAGCTTCTTCGCTGGGTCGAAGAAGCCGGCGCCGGCTAGCGTGTTCAGCAAGAACCGGCCCAAATCGGAAAACCCGGGCTTGAACTTTCCTTGCAGCCAGTTGTTCGCGATGTCGGTCGGCGCCTGTAGGTTCCTGAAAAAATTCCGGAAGCGCAGCTCGACGCGCGGCGGGACGACGCGGTCATAGGCGCGCGCGACCGGCCGCGCGAGGTTTCGGTCGAAGCCGCGGTTGAACCGGTAGATGCCGCGGTTGACCCGCTCGAATCGGTCGAGCGGCTCGGGCCCGATGTCCTGCGGCGGCAAGCCCGCGCAACCGGTCAACGCGAGCGCCAAGAGCACAGCGAGCGGCGGCCACGACCGCGCACGCACAAGTTGCCCGCGGGCGCGCGTCAGTAGTACCACTCGTACCCCGCCATCGTGACCGTCCCCATGAACAGCCCGAATCCCACCAGCCCGACGGTGACCCACTCCGCCCATGAACGACCGTGCATCATGACACTCACCCCCGCGCTCACCAACCGAGTGCGCTGCAGCCAACCTATGCATCGGGACGGGCGAATACCTGGGGAAGAGCCGAGGGATTTCCGCGTTTTTTCGGGCGTTGGAGTACCCTACGGCCGGGGCATTCACGGCGGACGCGCGTGGAGCTGAAGCAGGGGTTCAAGCTGGGTTGCTTCGAGGTGCGGCCGCTCACCGGCGAAGTGTCGGGCGCCGACGGCGTCGCACACGTCGAGCCGAAGGTCATGGAGGTGCTCGCAGCGCTTGCGCAGCGGCCCGGCGAGGTCGTCGAGCGCGAGGAGTTGCTGAAGCTGATTTGGGGCGCGCGCGCCGCGGTCGCCGACGAGCCGCTGACGCGCTGCATCGCAGAGCTGCGCCGCGCGCTCGGCGACTCGCGGCAAACCCCCGTCTACATTCAGACGATCCCCAAACGTGGCTATCGGCTGCTGTGCCCTGTGACGATGCTCGCGGCGTGTGCCGCGGCGCCGGGACCAACGGAGCCCACCGCCGCCGTGCCCGCGGCCGCGAGCGCGCCGCAAATACCGCCGCCGGCACGCCGCCGCGCGACGCATCCCGCCGTCCTCGGCGGCGGCCTCGCGGCCGCGATCATTTTGACGGGGATCGCGCTCTGGGGCATGGACCGCGGCGCGGCCGTGAGCAACAGCGCCGAGCCGATCGCGCGCAACACGATCGCCGTGCTGCCGTTCACGGACGTCGGCGGCTCGCCGGACAGCGCTTACTTCGGCGAAGGGCTCGCCGACGAGATCCTGAACCGGTTGAGCGCCGTCGAAGGCCTGCGCGTAGTGGCCCGCACGTCGTCGTTCGCCGTGCGCGCGGCGACGGACGACGTGCGTAGCATCGGCCAACGGCTCGCCGTGGCGCACGTGCTCGAGGGCACGGTGCGCCGCGACGGCGAGCGCGTGCGCATCGACGTGCAGCTCGTCGATGCGGCGCGCGGCTACCGTGTCTGGAATGCGCCCTACGAGGGAGTCCTCGGCGATATCTTCGCGTTGCAGGACGAGATCGCGAACACGATCGTAGCCAAACTGCGCGACACGGTGCCTACCGAATTGCCGGCAACGCCGATCGCTACCTCGGCGCCGACCACGAACCTCGATGCCTATCAGTTGTTGCTGCGCGGCCGCCAACAGCTGAATCGCCGCGACGAGAATTCGTTGCGGCGCAGCATTCTGCTGTTCCAACAAGCCATCGAGCTCGATCCGCACTTCGGCCAAGCGTACGTCGAGCTTGCGAAGGCCTACGTACTGCTGCCCACCTACTCGGCCGAGATTCAAGACGAGATGTTCGACCAGGCGCTCGCGACGCTCGCCGCAGGCGTCGAGCAGGACGCCTCGCTCGACGACTCGATGCAAGTCGTGCTCGCGCTCGTCGCTTCCGCGCGCTGGGACTGGATCGCCGCCGAGGTGGCGTTTCGCCGTGCGCTCGAGCACGAGCCCAGTGATTCCGACTTGCTCGTCTGGTACTCGCAGTTTCTCGCGGCCGTTGGCCGGCCGGAGGCCGCGCTCGAGCAGGCGCGACGCGCGAGAGAGATCGATCTCCTGTCGCCCGTCGTCAATCATCGGCTTTCCGTGGCATCGATGTGGATCGATGCAGACGACGATGCGGCGCGCTACGCGCAAGTCGCCGACGAGCTCGGCATGGGGCCGGCGCCCGATGCCTACATCGTGCTGAGGCTCCGGCAGCGCGACTACGCTGCCGTCCGGCCACTCTTGATCGGGGTGCAGACGATGTTCGCGCGGCCGACCGCCTGGGTCGACCCACTGCTCGACGCGCTGTCAGACCCTTCGCGCAGACCGCAGGGCGTCGAGGCGCTTGCACGCGCCGAGCAGGCACGCGACATCCCGCCGAAATACCTGTTCGGCTCGTGGCTCTATCTCGGCGAAACCAGGCGCGCGATCGACGCGGGGCTTCGCCTCGTCAACGACCGGCCGAGCTTCAACGTCGAGTTCGTGTTCGCGCGCGAAGCACGCGAGCTGCGTCGGGATCCGCGCTTCGGCGAGCTCGTGCGCGCGATCGGCTTGAGCCGTTACTGGGATCGGTTCGGTTGGCCGGAGAGGTGCCGCCACTCGGGCGACACGATCAGCTGTGACTGACTACGCGCGCATCCTCCTGCTTGCAACGCTCGCGGCCGCCGCGCCGGACGCGCTCGCGCAAACCTTCGCGGGAAACGACATCGTCGCCGGCACGGCTGATGAGCTCGCGACGACGATCGCGACGAGGCGCGCCGAGCTCGAGAACGATCACAACGCCATCGCGATGCTCGTCGACCAGTTGATCCTGCCGCGCTTCGACATGCGGCGCGGCTCGCGCGCAATCCTGGCCGAGCACTGGGATTCCGCCTCGCCTGCTGACCGCGACCGATTCGTGACGGCCTTCTACGACTACCTCGTCGCGACCTACGGGGACCTGCTGCTTCACTTCAAGCCCGAGACGCTGCGCGTGCAGCCGTTCGACGGGGACCCTGTCCACTCGCCGGCACGCGTGCACACGATCATCACGCTCAACGACGGCACCGAGGTCGACGTCGACTTCGTCATGGTCGGGCACGACCGCGACTGGCTCGTGGTCGACATCGAGGCCGAGGGCGTCTCGTACGTGCGGACCTACCGCTCGCAGTTCCGCGTGGACATTGCCACCGACGGGCTCGGGAGCGTTATCGAATGGCTGGAGCGGAAGGCTGCGTCCGTCCCGCCGCCCAGCACGCGCTGAAAGGCGCGAAGGGCCGTTCCCGCCGCATTCCGGCAAAACCACAGCTGAACCTCGGCTTTTCCGCAGGACCGCGGCCGCAGGGCTGAAGACTATGGGGCTCCCATCGAACCAGAAAGGAGAACCCCATGGCGCTTCAACTGCGATTCCGCGCGGCCTGCTCGGGGACCGGCCTGCTTGCGACAAGCCTGTTCCTGGCGCCCGCATACGCCCAGGACCCCATGAATTGGTACGTCGGCGCGGCGACGACCGATACCCATGTCGAGGTTTTTCGAGGCCTCGGCTGGGAGACGAGCGGCTCCGAGCGCGGCTTTTCCGTGCGCGGCGGCTGGCTGTTCCACCGCAACTTCGAGGTCGAGCTGGGGGCCTTGCGTGCTTCGGATCTGCAATGGAGCGAGTACTTTTCGAGCTATCGGGACTATCTGACCGCGCATACGACGTTCGACGTGACCGCGCTACATGCAAGCGCCATCGGCAAGGTGCACCTGGGCGAGACGTTCGAAGGATATGTCAAAGCCGGCATCGCTCAGTACCAAGTCGACGGGCAGCAAGTCCTCGACACGCTGATGACCGATGCGGCGCTGACGCGCAACGTCGATGCCAGCGGCTCCGACTACTTGCTTGGTGCGGGTCTCGTCATCAAGGCCTCGCCGAAGTGGCGCGTGCGAATTGAGTATCAGTACTTCGGCCTGGATCGCGACTTCCTCGGCGTCGCGGGCAGCGACGACCCGTCGGTCGATGCGCTGTCGATCGGCCTCGACTACTCGTTGCCGAAGCGCAAGGCGACCGTGAGCTCGTTGCAGTGACCTTGGCGCCCACAACAAGGACATCCACCATGCGCAAGAACAACCTGGCTTCCTCGAGCAAGCGGCGGCCGCGAGCACCGCTCGCCGCGGCTTTCGCCTCACTCGGCTTCGCGACCGCTGCAGCGCAGCCGCCCGCCGCTGCGCCGGGCTCGCGCGAGGCCGAGCAACAAGCGATCGTCGTCACGGCGTCGCGCAGAGCGCAGGAGCTTAGGCTCGCGCCCGCCGCGATGACCGTCATCCCGGGCGCGGAGATCGATCGCTTGCCGGCCGACGACTACGGCGATCTCCTGCGCAACGTTCCGGGCCTCAACGTCGCGCAGACGAGCGTGCGCGACATCAACCTGACGGGCCGCGGCTCGACGTCGACGCTAGCGAACACGCAGCTCGTGATGCTCGACGGCCGCTCGATCTATCTCGACTTCTTCGGCTTCGTCATGTGGGACCTCCTCCCGATCCAGGCGAGCGAGATCGAGCGCATCGAGGTCGTGCGCGGCCCCGGCAGCGCCGTCTGGGGCGCCAACGCCATGGCCGGAGTCGTCAACGTCATCGGCCGGCGGCCGAAGGACATGGTGGGCACGACGGTGCTCGTCGGCACGCCGTACGCGAGCGTCGTGCACGCGGCCGCGAGCGACAGGTTCGGCTACAAGGTGTCGGCCGGCTACTTCGAGCAGCCCGCCTATGACCGGCCGACCGGCACGATCCCGGGTTCGAACCCGCCGCAGACCTATCCGGACTACGAAAACGAAGGCACCGAGCAGTCGCGCGTCAACCTCGAGCTCGAGTGGGAGACCGGAGACGCCGCGTACGTCTCCGTCGCGGCCGGGTACGCCGAGACCGACGGCATCCTGCACAGCGGCATCGGGCCGTTCGACATCGAGCGCGGCTCGAATCTCTCGTACGTCAAGAGCGACTGGCACCACGGCAACTGGCACGTCGGCGCGTCGGCCACGATGCTCGACGGCGACGCCGTGAACTTGCTGACGCGCGGGGCCGACGGCGCGCTACTGCCGCTCAGCTTCGTGTCCGACGCGTACACGCTCGATGCCTCGAACACGTCCGAGCTTGGGCGTAGGCACGTGCTGACTTACGGCGCTACCTACCGCACGACGAGCTTCGATTTGGGTATCGCGCCCGCGGCCGAGGACCGCGACGAGTACGGTGTGTTTCTCGAGGACGAGATCAGCTTGAGCGAGCGCATCCGCTGGGTGCTCGGCGGGCGCTACGACGACATCGACCCGCTCGAGGATGCCGTCGTGACACCGCGGACGAGCTTGATCTTCTCGCCGACGCGCAACCACTCGTTCCGTGTGTCGTACAACGAGGCGTTCCGCACGCCGTCGGCCGTCAACAACTACCTCGACGTGACGATTCTCCAGCAGCTCGGCCCGTTCTTCGCGCCGGCCGATGCCGACGGCAACCCGCTGCTCAGCGAGGAACGGCTGCAAGCGTACGAGGTCGGCTATGTCGGCACGTTCGACAACCAGCTGCTCTTGAGCGTCGCGCTCTATCGCAACGAGACCGAGGACTCGATCGACTTCTACGTGCGCGACGTCTACGGGCCCGCGAACCTTCCGACGCCGAGCCCCACGCTGCCCGCGGCCGTTGTGCCCTGTTTCCTGTTCGTGCCGGGCACGGGGCCCGCGGCGTGCCCGTTCGCGGGCCTGGCCGGCCTCGTGCCCTCGGACTACAGCTACCGCAACATCGGCACGACGATGAATCGCGGCGTCGAGCTTTCGCTCGAGCGTGCGACGCGCGACTGGCGCTGGTTCGTGAATCTGTCGTGGCAGGACGAGCCCGAGATCGGCGGCGGCATCGACGCGGTCGAGATCAACGTGGCGCCTGCGTGGCGCGCGAACTTGGGGTTGGAGCACGACTCCGGCAAACGCTTCTGGAACGTCGGCATCAATTATCAAGACGAAGCGTACTGGGCCGACGTGCTGTTCGCGCGCGCATCGACGCCGGCGTTCACGCAGGTCAACGCGGCGTTCGGCTGGCGCTTCGCGGCGGACCGTGTGACCTTGAAGCTCGTCGCGCAGAACCTCTTCGACGAGGACGTCCAGCAGCACATTTTCGGCGACATCATCGGCCGCAAGCTCGCGGGGCAAGTCAGCATCGAGTTCTGAGCGGATTGACACGGTCGCCGCGCGCCACGTACAAGGCGCGGATGGCTCGAGTGACGTTGCGGCGCGCGACGACGAAAGATGCTCACTGGCTCGATCTCTGGGACCGAGACGCGGACGTCGTCGCCTGCTCGACGGACGATCCGAATGCGAAGATCGCGTTCGACGACGTCGAGTGGCGCGAAGAGCTCGGGGCGCAAAACGAGTTCTCGCATTACTACATCGGCGAGCTCGACGGCCGGCCGATCGGCGCGATGCAGATCTGCGACCCGCACCTCGAGACGTCGCATTACTGGGGCGAGATCGCGCCGAACCTGCGCGCGATCGACATCTGGATCGGCACGCCGCAGCATCGCGGCAAAGGGTTCGGCGGCGAGATGATGCGGCTGGCGCTCGATGAGTGCTTCGCCGATCCACGCGTGACCGGCATCGTCATCGACCCGCTCGCGTCGAACGAGCGCGCACAGAGGTTCTATCGGCGCATGGGCTTCAAGGCCGTCGGCCACCGCAGCTTCGGCCGCGACGACTGCCTCGTCCACGAGCTCACGCGTCGCGACTGGCTTGCGCAGCGCCGCTCCTGACGACGTAGCGGCTCAGTCGCTGGTCGATTTCCCCGGCAGCGTGCAGTTGTAAGGCATCACCCGCTCGTCGATGGCGATCCACGAGCGCTTCCGCTCCACGGGTTGCGTCAGCGAATACGCGTCGGTGATCCCGATCGTGTAGTGCAGGCGGCTGCCATCCGCGCTCGGAGTGAAGCGCTCGACGAACGAAGCGGAAGGCCCGAGCGGCACGCCCGGCACGAGATACTCGGCGCCGACACTGCCCGTCTCTACCACTAGCGTGTCGCCTTCCCAGCGGCCGACCGAGTAGCCAAGCCGTGTTTTCGGCTGCGCCGACGGATTCTCGCGGCTGTTCATGTGGATGGTGCGGACGGCGTCGAACTCTTCGCTTCGGTACAGGATCGACTCGCCGCGATCCACGAAATCGGTCGGCCCCGGAACGACCATGACGTAAGGCATGTTCTTCGGTGCGCACCCCAGGCTCGCGTTGTACTTGACCTCGTCGAAACCGGCCTGCGCTTGGCGCGCGGCTTCCGTGAGCGGCAACGGCACGCGAAACAGCGAGCCCGGTGAAGCGTCGGGGTCGTCCGGAATACCCGGCCTCGCGTAGGCCGATCCCCAGGTCCGGAAGATCGTCGGTGCCGAGCTCGTCGACCCGCCGCCGCTAGCCAGCGTTTGTCGCTCGAGGCCGATCGCGCCCGACCCCCAGCGCGGCGGCGCGCGAAACAAGATCAGCTCCTGGCCGCCCGCGGAAAGGATGTTCGTTCCGTACAGACGGCTCGGGGCCCTCGTCGAAGGCCAACCTGCCACCTTGACCTTGCTGCCTACCTCGAAGAGCTCCAGCGGCGCGCCGGCGCGGCGCAGGCCGTTGACGGCCGCGCTCTCGATGTCCCAGCGAGCGCCGTCGGCGCCGGCGACCGTGAGACGCGAATGCGGGTTCTGCCACGCGGCGGCCAGCAGCGTTCCTTCGATCTCGATGGTTTTCTGCGCGTCGAACTCGACGTAGGAGTGGTGCGCGGCGACAGGCGCGGTTAGCGACGCGGCGAACGCGCAGACGACGCAAAAACCCGATTTGATCATGACGAACCCCGGGTTTGATGTTATGCCGTCGAGTATACGCCGCGAGCGCGGTGTGGCGGTTGACAGTCACGAGGCTCGACACGTACAAGAACCGGCCATGGGAACGAGACCTGGCTTCGCGGCGCTGTTGGCCATGACCTGCATGGCCGCCTTTGCGCAGGAGCCGCCGCGCGAAGCCTCCGTGACGACCGAGCAGGTGAAGCCCGGCCTCTACGTGCTTCGCAGCGCCGGCGGCACCCAGGTATCGGGCAACGTGCTCGCCGTGCTCGGCGACGCCGGCACGCTGATCATCGACTCGGGCTATCCGCAATTCGTGCCGAAATATCGCGAGGCCATCGCCACGTTGCACGGCGGCACGGTCACGCACGTGATCAACACGCACTTCCACGACGATCACTCGGAGGGCAACAAGCTCTTCGGGCCCGACGGCGCATTGATCGTGGCGCACACGAACGTGCGCGATATGCTGATGCGCGACAACAAGATCAACGTCGTGCGCACGATTCTCGAGCAGCCCGCGTTCCCGCCGGCCGCGCTGCCCGTCGTCACGTTCGACGACCGCATCGAGGTCTACTTCGGCGGCGAGCGCATCGAGCTCGTGCACGTGGCGCCCGCGCACACCGCCGGCGACGTCGTCGTGATTCTGCGCAACCGCAACGTCGCGCACACCGGCGACGTGTTCTTGCCCGCGGCCTATCCCTTCTCCGACGTCGACAACGGCGGCGACTTCGACGGCGAAATCGAATTCGTGAGCCGCCTGCTCACGGAGCTCGACCGCGACACCGTCATCGTTCCAGGGCACGGCAGGGTCGCAGGCTACGACGAGCTCGTGGCCTACTTCGAGATGCTGAAGACCGTCCGCGAACGCGTTACCGCGCTGATTGCGAGCGGCGCCACGCTCGAGCAGGTCGTCGCGGCCGAGCCCACCAAGGAGTGGGACGCGAAGTATGGCAATCCGCGGACCTATTTTCTCGACCGCACCTACAAGAGCCTTTCGCGCTAGGAGTCGCTATCGCGGCCTGCTGGCGCACCCGAACGCCGCAGCGCAGCAGGGTTCGTCACCCAACAGCGGCGGTACGGCGCTCGCCGTCGGCGGCGGGCTGCGCACGGACGGTGAACTCGGTCGCGGCGAGCTCGAATGCTTCGCGTGCCGATATGGGTGGCGAGATCAGGAAGCCTTGCGCTTCGTCGCAACCCATTTCTTTGAGTAAATTTAGCGCCGCCGGCGTCTCGACGCCTTCTGCGACGACGCGGATGCCGAGACCGTGCGCCATGCCGATGATGGCCGCGACGAGCGCCGCGCTCTCTCGCTCGTGGAGATCTTTGACGAACCGCGAATCGATCTTGAGGCTGTCGATGGGTAGCTGCTTCAGATAGCTCAGCGACGAGTAGCCTGTGCCGAAATCGTCGAGCGAGATGTGCAGGCCAAGCCGGCGCAGCTGCCGCAGGGCGGCCGCAGCGGCGACGAGGTCGGTCATGAAGGCCGTCTCGGTGATCTCGAGATCGATGAGTCGTGGGTCGACCTCCGTCGAGCGCAGGATCGCGGCTACGCGATCGGCGAAACCCGGCGACATGATCTGCACCGGCGAGACGTTGATGGCGACACGCTGTAACACGCTGGTCGCGCGCTGCCACTCCTGGGCCTGCGCGCACACGCTCTCCAACACCCAGTCGCCGATCGGCACGATGAGGCCGCACGACTCCGCAATCGGAATGAACTCTTGGGGCTTCATCGAGTTGCCGCTTGCGTCTGTCCAGCGCAGCAGCGCCTCCATGCCGCGCATGCGGCCGGTCGCCAGCTCGATTTGGGGCTGATAGAAGATCTTGAACTCGCCGCGCTCGAGCGCGCGCCGTAGCCCGCTTTCGACACGCATCGCGGACAACAGCGTTTCCGTCATCGCGAGTTGGTAGAAGGCGTAGCGCTCGCCGCCGCGTGCCGTGAGCGCGATGCGCCGAGCGTGTTCCGCGCGATGCATGAGCGTATCGACATCCTGGCCGTCGATCGGCGCAACGCTGATCCCGATCACGCAGCCGACGAACGTCTCCTGACCGTCGACAGTCAACGGCTCGTTGATCGTCTTGATGATTCGCTGCACGGCGCGGCCGATGGCGTTGACGTTGCTGACGTCCGGCAGCAGCACTCCGATCTCGCTCGGCCCCGTTGGCGACGCGCTCGGTAAGCAGCCAACATCCGCTTCTGCGGCACGAGGACCGAGCAGCAATGCCAGAATATCGCTGCGTTGCAGCAGCGCCGAGATTCGCTCGAGGATTTCGCGCTGCGCCCGCGACCCGAGCGCGCCGGCGGTTTCGAGCTCGACGCGCAACAGCGCCGTCGTCCACCCGTGCCGCGCGGCCAAGCCGAGGGCCTGCGCGACGCGCTCGCGAAATGCCTCGAGCGGCCCAACCGGCCCGCTCGTCGTCATCAGCGCGCGATACAGACCGGTCTCCTCGCCGCCCTCCCGTGGCATTTTCCGGGTGCCCGTGATCTCGATCTGCGCTGCCAGAATCTGTGCGGCCACCGCATCGGTATCCAACGCTGGGTTCCAGCGCGAAACGCGGTCGCGCCCTTCGGCTTTTGCCGAGTACAACGCGCCGTCCGCCCTGGCGAGCAGTGCGCTGGTGTTCGCATCGCCTGCTCGCAGCTCGGTTACGCCGGCGCTGACGGTGAGCTTGAGCTTGCTGCTGAAACGTGCCGAGGCCCCGTGCGAAACTGCCGCACGCACGCGATCGAGTATCGCCACGGCCTCTTTGATGCCGCGTGAGGCGAAGACGACGCCGTACTCCTCGCCGCCGTACCGGCAGATGAAGTCCGCGTCGGACAGGTTGCGCCGTATCGTCTCCGCGACGAACGCAATGACTCGGTCACCAGTGCTGTGACCGAATCGATCGTTGACTTCCTTGAAATGATCGATGTCGATCATCGCGCAACACAATGTCTTGTTCCTGGCGACCGCGGCGTCGAAGGCCTGTCCGAACGCATCGAAGAACGCGCGGCGATTGAGGCAGCCCGTCAGCGGATCGTGCATCGCGAGGTAGCGCAACTCGGCATTGTGCTTTTCGACAACCTGGCGGGACTCCTCGAGCTCCGCCAACGTCCGCTGCAGCTCGCCGTTCTGCTGGCGCAGCTCCGTCACGTCGTCGAAGCTAGCCAGTGCCCCGCGTAGCCGGCCTTGGGGATCCAACACCGGCGTCGCGTTCACGGCAAACGTGCGTATCGCCTGGTTCGCCGCCCGAAGCTCTAGCATGCAATCGGTGACGGCTACGCGTTTCGCCATCGCCGTGACCCAGGGCAGCTCCGGGGCACTGCCGCCGGTGTCGGCCGAGCGCCAGTTCAGCGCGGAGGCCCGCTTGCCGATGAGCTGCTCGACGGGCACATCGAGGAGGTGGCCGAAAGCGCGGTTCGCTAGCAACACCTGCTCGCGCTCGTCCATGATGATCACGCCTTCGACCAGTGTGTCCATCGCCAGCTTTACGCGGTCCGGAATCACGGCGCTCGGATCCAGCGCGCGCAACGAGCGGCGCAACACGAGGAAGTATCCCGCCGCGCCGCCCAGCGTGACGAACAGCAGCATGGCCGTGAGTCCGCCGCGATCGGACGACAGCGCCCACACCGACGGCAGCGGTTCGAAGCGTACTTCGAGGGCGCCGACCTCGACGTCGCCGGAATAGATCGGAGCGCGCACGAACTCGGGCGTCGACCGCCCGTCGGGATCCTGCTGCCAAAACGCTTCGTGGCTGCCGGATTCCAAGACGATGTCGCCATTGGCGTCGCGCAGCGCCGCGGAGAGGATCTCCGGGCTGCGCTCGACGACCGTGTCGAGCACCGCGCTCGCGTCGTCGAGATCGTCGAGCAACGTGCCCGCCGTCAATTGCACCGTGAGTGCTTCCACCGTGTGCTTGCGGTGCGCAAGCGCCTCCGCTTCCGAGTCGGGAAGGATCCGGAGCGCGTGCGCAGCCAGCACCAACGAGAGCGTGATCCCGAGAAGAGACAAGGTGATGCGAGCTATGGGCGAGACGTTGACGCGCATGGCTCAGCTCCGACCCGGGCGCGGACGAGGGACGCGTGGGGCGCGTGGACGCAGCACGCGCCTGACCGCCGCCTCGCTTGAATCCTCGGACGGGGCCGTCGGCTCTCGCTTGTCGCTGCGACGGGCGAGAATGGGCACTGGATCGAACGAGCTCCAAGCCGGCAAGGCCGAGAGCAGCGATGCGGCCAGTGCGCCGCCACGCAAGAGCCACGCGATGATACCGGCGCCCACGGCCACGCTCGATCCAACCATGATCTCGGAGACTGCGCGATTGGTGTGGCGCACGCCGTCCAGCACGTCCTGGAACGTCTCGTCGAATACCGACAATGAGCGCGACGAGTCGTCCAGCCCCATGCTCAGGGCAAGCCTGATCACGTTGTTGTTCATGTTGCTCGCGATCTGCTCGAACTCGAGCTGATCAGGCGGCGCCCAGAGCCGCGCGTCGTAGACTCGTTGCCGCTCGACCTCCGCAGCGAAGCTCGAGGCCGTATGGTCGACGGCGCCCCTGTCCGTCGCGCGCGCATCCTCCGTCTCCCAGACGGCCGACTGGTTTACGCTGTTGGCGGGCGGGTCGAGGATGGGGTCGTGCAGCGCGTCATTGAGCCCGCCCAGCAAAGCACCGATTGCCTCACCGCCGCGCGGGCCGGCGGTTTCAGATGAGGCAGCGGGGCCGGACGGCGTCGACGTCACCGCTGCGGCGGGCGTCGACGGCGAGGCCGCAGCGCTGGACTCGGGCGTAAGACTCGTGACGACGATCAGAACCTCGGCCACAGCCGAATGTCCGCCGGCGTCTGCCACGGTGTACGTGAACCGATCGGTGCCCGTGAAGCCCGGCGTCGGCGTGTAGCGCCAGTTCCCCGCGCTATCGCGCTCGAGAATGCCCGAAAGCGGGTTCGTCCACGACTGGAGCCGCAGCGTGTCGCCCTCGGGATCCGCGTCGTTCGCGAGCAACCGCGTCGTCGTCACGATCAACAGCTGACCGTCGGCGGTGCTGAACCCGTCGGAGCCCGCGACCGGATTCTCGTCGACGGCGCCCACGACGATCTGGAGCGTCTGCGTCGCGGAGCCGCCCTGACCGTCTTCGGCGCGCACGATCACGTCGTAGATGTTGTCGCCATCGGCGTCCGCCGGGACCTCGTAGTTCGGCGGGGACGAGAACGTCAGCGCGCCCGTGGCACTGTCGATCCGGAACCGTGCCGCATCGAGGCCACCAACGATCCCGTACTGCACCTCATCGCCATCGACATCCGTGCCCGTCACGCGGGTGACGGCGCTCAGGTTCTCAGCGACGGTCGCCGTCGCGTTCGCGCCCCCACCGTTCGACGTCAGCACGGGAGCGTCGTTGAGAGGCATCACAACGAGCGTGGCTCTGCCCGCAGCCGTGCCGCCGTTGCCGTCGGCGATCGTGTAGCTGAAAACGACTAGGCCTGAATCGTTCGGGACCAGCGTGTACGTCCACGTGCCGTTGCCGTTATCGACGAGCGTGCCGGTACCGCTCGTGATCGAGAGCCCCGTCGCTCGCAGCGTGTCGCCGTCCACATCGGTCGCGTTCGCCAAGAGCTGGACCGAGGTGATCGCGCGCGGCGCGTCATCCTCGAGCATCGGCTGCAGCGTTACCGGAGTCGTCGTCGGCCAATCGTTGACCGGAGTGAGATCCAGCGTCGCGCTGCCTGCGACGCTGCCGCCGTTGCCGTCGCTGATCGTGTAGCTGAAGCTCACCGAGGTCGCGTCGTTGGCCGCCGGCGTGTAAGTCCACGTGCCGTTACCGTTGTCGACGAGCGTGCCGTTGCCGCTCACGATCGCCAGACCGGTCGCGGTCAACATGTCTCCATCGACGTCCCCGGCGTTGGCGGTGAGGTCCGCCTGAGTGATCAACCGCGGCCCGCCGTCCTCGAGGAGCGGCGTCAGAACCACCGGCGTCGTTGTCGGCCAATCGTTGACCGGAGTGAGATCGAGTGTCGCGCTACCCGCTACGCTGCCGCCATTACCGTCGTTGATCGTGTAGCTGAAGCTGACCGC
>Ga0075428_100005417_pt1 | contig 14187 bp, 11 predicted proteins | sample RhiMetdeltSRZDD2_FD_75291 | JGI IMG/M metagenome (GOLD analysis project Ga0075428, IMG submission 75291) | Populus rhizosphere microbial communities from Tennessee, USA - Rhizosphere MetaG P. deltoides SRZDD2 | ecosystem: Host-associated > Plants > Roots > Rhizosphere > Soil | place: USA...
CGGCGCAGCTGCTGGGCATCCTGATCGCGCTGCCCATCGGGACGCTGTCGGCCGTGCGCCCGTACTCGATCTTCGATCAGATCGCCACCACGCTGGCCTTCATCGGCTTCTCGCTGCCGACCTTCTTCACCGGCATCCTGTTCATCCTGTTCTTCTCGATCTATCTCGACTGGCTGCCGTTCATCTACCGGGCCGACATCAGCGCCACCGGCTGGCGCTGGTGGTGGGAGCACGCGCGCCAGGCGATCATGCCGGTGGCCGTGCTCGGCCTGGCCCAGGGCGCCGCGCTCACCCGCTTCGTGCGCTCGGCCGTGCTCGACGTGATCCGCCTCGACTACATCAATACCGCGCGGGCCAAGGGCCTGTCCGAGCACATCACGATCATCAAGCACGGCGTGCGCAACGCGCTGATCCCGGTGGTCACGCTGGTGGCGCTGCAGATCCCCACCATCTTCACGGGCGCGGTGATCACCGAGCAGATCTTCCGGGTGCCGGGGATCGGCTCGCTGCTGATCAGCGCGATCCTGGCCAACGACACCCCGGTGATCATGGCCATCACCTTCGTGTTCTCCTGCCTGGTGGTGAGCTTCAGCCTGGTCGCCGACCTGCTCTACGGCTGGCTCGATCCCCGGATCACCTACCGCTGACCATGGCCCGCGCGCTGCCCTCCGAGAGCCTGGCCCCCGAGATCGGCAGCCGCGTGGCCCGCCGGCCCACCTCGCTGTGGCTCGAGGCGCTGCATCGCTTCCGCAAGCACCGGCTGGCCATGATGGGCGCCGTCATTCTCCTGACCATGGTGGCCGCGGTGGCGGTCGGCCCCTTCGCCTACCGCGTACCGATCGACGAGATCGACTTCAAGGCCAAGCTCCGGGGCCCCTCGCGCGCCCACCCGCTGGGCACCGACGACCTGGGCCAGGACCTGCTGGCCCGCATGCTCTACGGCGGGCGCATCTCGCTGGCGGTCGGCATCACCGCCATGCTGATCGCGCTGACCATCGGCGTCTCGGTCGGCGCCGCCGCCGGCCACTTCGGCGGGGCGATGGACCACACGCTGATGCGCATCACCGACCTGTTCATCTCGCTGCCCCAGTTGCCGCTCCTGCTGCTCATCGTCTATCTGTTCCGCGAATCGCTGAAGAAGATGCTGGGCGCCGAGGCCGGCATCTTCATCTTGATCGTGGCCGTCATCGGGGGACTGCGCTGGATGCCGGTGGCGCGGCTGGTGCGGGCCCAGTTCCTCTCGCTGCGCGAGAAGGAGTTCGTGGAGGCGGCCCGCAGCCTGGGTGCGCCGCCGTTCCGCCAGGTGGTGCGTCACATCCTGCCCAACGCGCTCGGTCCGGTGATCGTGGCCGGGACGATCGACGTGGCGGCCGCCATCATCATCGAGTCGTCGCTATCGTTCCTGGGCCTCGGCTTTCCGCCCGACATTCCCACGTGGGGCCGGATCCTTTTCGACGCCAAGGACAACCTCGACTTCGCCCCGCACTGGGCGATCTTCCCGGGGACGGCGATCTTCCTCACGGTGCTGTCCATCAACTACATCGGTGACGGTCTGCGCGACGCCCTCGATCCACGAAAGGTGCTCGGCCACTCGTGACCTCCGACGAGCTGTGCTTCACGCCCGCGACCGCCCTGGTTCCGCTGATCCGCCGCCGCAAGGTCTCCCCGCTCGAGCTGATCAAGGCCGTGCTGGCGCGGATCGAGAAGGTGAATCCATCGCTGAACGCGTACTGCACCGTCGCGGCCGAGCAGGCGCTGGCGACGGCGCGCCGCGCGACGGCCGCCCTCGGCAAGCGCGGCGCCGTCCTCGGCCCCCTCCACGGCGTGCCGGTCTCGATCAAGGACCTGACGCCGACCAAGGGCATCCGCACCACCTGGGGCTCGAAGGTCTACGAGCACCACGTGCCGGAGGCCGACGGCCTCGTAGTGGAGCGGCTGAAGGCAGCCGGCGCCATCGTCATCGGCAAGACCAACACGCCGGAGTTCGGCGCGGGCGCCAACACGTTCAACGAGGTCTTCGGCGTCACCCGCAATCCCTGGAACCCCAAGCTGACCTGCGGCGGCTCGACCGGCGGCGGGGCGGTGGCGCTGGCCACCGGGCTGGGCCCGCTCGCGCAGGGCTCCGACCTCGGCGGCTCGCTCCGGCTCCCCGCCGCGTTCTGCGGCGTGGTCGGCTTCCGGACCTCGCCGGGCTGCGTCCCGGTGTGGCCCGGCGACAATCTGTGGGACACGCTCAGCGTGCAGGGGCCGATGGCGCGCACCGTCGCCGACACGGCGCTGATGCTGTCGACGCTGGTCGGTCCCGACCCCCGGGTGCCGACCTCCTATCCCGTGGATCCGCGAGCCATCCTGGCCGCCGTGCGCCGACCCAGCGTCAAGGGGCTGCGCATCGCGTGGGGCGGCGATCTCGGCATCACGCCGCTGGATCACGAGGTCCGGCGCGTGACCGAGGCCGCGCTCGGCGTCTTCCGCGCGCTCGGCGCCCGGGTGGAGGCTGCCCACCCGGACTTCGCCGAGGTGGACGAGATCGTGCGTTCGACCCGCGGGCTGTCGATGGTCCTGCGCCACGAGGCGAAGCTGGCCCAGTGGAAGCCGCAGATGCAGGCGAACCTGGTTCGCAACATCGAGCAGGGCCTGACGCTGACGCCGTCGGCCATCGCCCGCGGCGAGCGTCTGCGCTCCGCGCTCTTCGAGCGTGTGCGCCGCTTCATGGAGCGCTACGACCTGATCGTCACGCCGACCGCGGCCGTACCGCCCTTCCCCGTCGAGATGCGCTCCGGCCCGACCCACATCAACGGCGTGGAGATGACGCACTACATCCAGTGGGCGCTGCTGACCTACGCCTTCACGGTGATCAACGCCCCGGCCATCTCGGTGCCGTGCGGCTTCACGCGCGACGGCCTGCCGGTGGGGCTACAGATCGCCGGCCGCTGGCACGACGAAGTGGGGGTGCTGCGCGCGGCGGCAGCCTTCGAGGAAGCCGCGCCCTGGGCGGGCAGCAGGCCGGCGGTCTGAGACGACTCTAGGACCGCGGGGCCGGAGTCGAGCAGGCGGACGCCGGCTTGACAAGCTTGAGCTCCACGAGGTCCTGGGGCGACTGACTCGCCTTCGGCTCCGGCCGATTCGAGCTCGGATAGATGTGGGCGTCGTCGTAGCAAAGCTCGAGGTGGCGCGCATCCGCCCAGGCCACGCGGAACCGGACCGGGTCCGTGTAGATGAGGCGCTCGCGCCCTTTGTGCCAGCGGGCGCCCCGCGCGACGACGTGAACCTGATAGGCGAACGGGTTGCCGCCGCCCGCCTCGACCTCGACGACCACGGCCTCGACGACTCCGTCGGGCGACGGCACGCGGAGGATCTCCTCGTAGCGTCCGCACCCCGCCGCGCCGAGCAGCACGCTCGCGAGCACGACGGCCCGCCGCCAGCTCATCGCGTCGACAAGATGCGAATGCGGCCGTCGACCGCCGGGGCGATGGTGCCCGCGGCCGCGACGGCTTGCAGCAGTACCTCGGCGGCCAGCGGACCGCTCTCGGCATCGACGATCATCTGCGCCTCGCGGAACGCGGTGATCCCGTCGCCGCCGTTGGCGACGTAGTCCACGACCGCGACCTGATAGCGCCTCGCAGCGTCGAGCGGCGCGCCGCCCACCTCGACGGCGACCACCCGCTGGCCAACCGGCCGAGACGGATCGAGCGTCAGCGTCAACCCAGAGACCTGCAAGAACCCACCGCCCTCGCGATCGAGTCGCGCCAGGCCTTGCTCGAGTGCGGTGCGCAGGGCTCGGCCCGTCAGCTCGACCGACACGACGACGTTGGCGAAGGGCAGGACCGCCACCACGTCCCGCCGGCTGAGCGGGCCGGCCGGCACGATGCGATCGCCGCGGATGCCGCCGCCGTTGATCAGCGCCACGTCGGTCTTCATGCGCGCCCGGAAGGCGTCGGCGATGAAGTCGCCGAGATTGGTCTCCTGCGTTCGTACCCGACTGCGCCGGGCCTCCAGCGGCACGCCGGCTTGCCCCACCACGACGTCCAGCTCGCGACTCACCTGCGCGTCGAAGGATTTCGCGACCGCCGCGACGTCGGGATCGGGGGTTAGGCGGGGCCCGATCTCGTGGAACGTCCACGAGCGCTCGCGCCGCCGGCCGTCGCGACCGAGCCACAGGTCCACCTGCACCAGGTAGCGCGCGTCCGCGCCGGCCTTGGTGATGAGGGTCTTGCCCTCCTCGGCGATCAGCGGCTCGTGCTCGTGGCCGCCCAGGATCAGATCCACGTCGGCGCGCTCGGCCATCGCGCGGTCCTCGCGCATGTCCAGGTGCGTGACGGCGACGATCACCTGCGCACCGCGCTGCCGCAGATCGTGGCTCACCTCGCGGGCCGCGGCGATCGGCTCGCGGACCTCGACCCCCGGCCCCGGGCTGGAGCTCTTCACGACCTCGGCGGTGGTGAGACCGAACACGCCGACCCGGACGCCGGCCAGCGTGAGCATCACCTCGCGCTGGGCGCCGCCGAACGGTCGACCGTCGCTCCGATCGAGCACGTTGGCCGAGACCCATACGAACTTCGACTCGCGCATGCGCTCGGCCAGCACCGTGGGGCCGAAGTCGAACTCGTGGTTGCCGAAGGTGGCCAGGTCCAGGCCCAGCGCGTTCAATCCGGCGATCATGTGTCGCCCCTGCAGCAGCGTGGAAGCCACGGAGGGCGACAGCGTGTCGCCGCCCAGGACCATCACGGTCGCGGGATTCTCGCGGCGGATGCGCTTGACCAGCGTGGCCAGCCGGGCCATCCCGCCCCGCCGGCCCTCGTCGACAGGATCGAGGGTGTAGACGTCGTTGATCTGCAGCAGCGTGATGCGGACCTCGGGATCGCTCGGGAGACCGTCATGACGCAGCGGCGCCGCGCACGCGGCCGCCGCCAGGATCGCGATGAGCAGCCAGCGCCCCACGATCGACGTCACACGGACACCACGGCCGGCGCGGGACGGACTATCGGCGGGACGGCGTCACCCTAAGGGGCGCACTCACGCCGCGCGGCGGCGCCAGAAGTGATCGGGGCGACGGGCGAGGCGCTCGGCCAGGAAGCGGCCGGCCCGGTCGGCGTCGCCGCTGCGGAAGCACGCCTCGAAGAGCGTGTCGTGGAACACGTCGCGCTGCGCGCGGCTGCCGCCCAGCTCGATGATCCGCGGGCGCAGGGGCTCGATGCGCGACACGGTGCGGGCGTAGTCCCCGGCGGCGAAGGCGTGCAGCCCCTCGACCAGCGGCACGAGCACGTCGCCGACCAGGCCGGTCCGGTCCTTGGGCGCCCGCTCGCGCATCGTCGCCAGGTGCTGCTCGGCGCCCGGCCAGTCTCCGCCCGCGGCCAGTGCCATCGCCATGTGGGCGGTGTGGAAGTGCAGACCCTGGCGATTCATCCGCTCGCGGGCGATCGCGGTGAACGGCTGCCAGCGCTCCCCCGGCTTGCGGCCGGCCATCTCCAGTCGCCACAGGAGCGAGACGGAATCGTGCAGGTCACCCGGAATGGAAGACGGCGCTTGCTCGAAGACGCTGCGCGACATCTGCTCGGCTCGCTCGTACTCCCCGCGCGCGAAGTGCAGGAGCGCCACGTGCCAGAGTAGATGGTTGCGGAACCAGTTCAGGCCGCGGCACGGGTCGATCGCCGCCGGGATGCGCGTGACCCCGCTGTCGAAATCGGCCGATTCGTAGAGGCTGTGGGCGAGCGCGTGCACGGCCCACGCGTCGTGCGGGTTCAGGCTCAGCGCCGCCTCGGCGGCTCGCACGCCTTCCGCGCAGCGGTTGGCCTCCTCGAGGGCGAAGGCGTGCATGCCGAGCAGGAAGGACTCGCCGGGATAGTGCGGCAGCATCGCCTGGCTCATCTCGAGCATCTCGGGGAAGCGCCCCTGCCAGAAAAAGATGTAGTAGAGGCGCTGCACCACCATCACGTCGCGCGGATATGTCGCCAGGTGCGCGCGCATCGCGGTCACCGCGTCGTCCGCGCGCCCGGACGTCCACAGCGTCAGCGCTTCCACGTGACTGCGCTCCCGCTCCGTCTGGCCAGCGGCCGCGGCCCGCGCCGCGTCGGCGGCCGCCTTGGTCTCCCCGAAGCGCTCTTCGAGGAAGAGGCACACGGCCGCACCGGCGTGCGCGAGCGCGAGACCGGGATCGAGCGCGGTCGCAGCGCGGAAGAGGTCGAGGGCATCCGCCTGCCAGCCGAGCAGGGCGCGCACCGCGCGATCGTAGGTGGCCAGCGCTTCGGGCGAGGCCGTGACGGGCAGTCCGTAGGCGTCGTTGGGCATGCCGGTCATGCTAGCAGACGGCCCGAGTGTCGAAAACGGTGGCCAGGAAATCCACCGCCCGCCGCTCGGCCCACGAGGTCGCGCGCCACGGCCGCCCCTCGACGAAGCCCACGTGGCCGCCGTGCGGCACGAACTCCGCTCGCACCGCCGGCGGCAGCGTGCGGGGATCGGGCAGACTCCAGCCCGGGATGAAGGGATCGTCGAGGGCGGAGAGTAGCAGCGTGGGGCGCCGCACGCGCGTCAGGTACGGCAGGCTGCTGGCCCGCCGCCAGTAGTCTTCCTCGTCGGCGAAGCCGTGCAGCGGCGCCGTGACGGCCCGGTCGTAGGCGGCGAACGTCCGGGCCCGCCTCACGGCATCGAGGTCGACGAACCCGGGATACACGCGGGCCTTGGCCGTGACCTTCTGGCGCAGCGAGCGCATGAAGGTGCCCGTGTACAACAGACGCTGGGGCCGCCGGTCCATGGTGTGTGCGCAGGCCATGAGATTGAACGGCACCGAGATCCCCACCGCTCCGACCAGGGCGGCGGGCGCATCCGCCCCTTGCTCGCCGAGCCACTTCATCAGAACGTTGCCGCCGATCGACACGCCCACCGCCCCCAGTCGCAGCTTGGGCTCGCGCGCGCCGAGCGTCCGGATCACGTGATCGAGATCGCCCGTCTCGCCCGAGTGATAGAAGCGCGGCAACCGGTTCAGCTCGCCGCTGCACGAGCGGAAGTAGAGCAGGGCGGCGCGCCAGCCCCGGGCCGCCGCCAGCCGGAAGAGCCCGCCCACGTAGTGCGAGTCGACACTGCCCTCGAGCCCGTGGACGACCAGCAAGATCGGCGACTCCGGCTTGCCGGGCAGCCAGTCGAGGTCGATGAAGTCACCATCGGGTGTCTCGAGCCGCTCGCGCTCGAGGCCCGTCAGGCGCTTCCGACGGAACACGGCCCAGATCGTCTGCAGATGACGAGCCTGACACCACCAGGGCGGCGTGTACGAGGGTGGCGAGATCGATGTCATTCGGTGCGAGGGCTCACGGCCGACCGGCCGCCCGGGCACCGAGGCCCGGGCGGCCGATACCGGCTACGACTGGCCGTTCAGCAGCAGCTTGACGACCTCGGGCACCATCTCGCGGGCGCGCCGATCGAGATCTGCCTCGCTGAGGTTGGCGATGGGGTGCGGCATGGCCAGGAAGCGATAGTTGGGCTGGCCCCACTGCTCGGCCATTGCCCGGCCGGTGGCCATGAAGACGTCCGTGATGATCGACGCCGAGGGGATCCCGTGCTGCTCCAGCAGAATTCCGTCGAGCACACTGCCCGACGAGCACGACCCTCAATCACCGATGCCGGCGACCATGACGTCCGCCGACTTCTTCACCTCGTCGATGATCTCGGCGTGCGCCGGGACGCTGGAGTTGTGCTTGTGGTACATCTTCCACTCGGCCACGCCGTGCTCAGCCTTGAGGATGTCGCCGATCTTGGCCAGCAGCTTGTCGGAGTTGAACTTCGTGTTCTGGATCAGCGCGACGCGCTTGCCCGACAGCGCAGTCGGCCGCGGCGCGTACTCGATGGTCTGAGTCAGCGCCTCGGTGGTCGGATCGAGCATCTCGATCATCGCTTGACCTCCTTGGTCACGGCTTGCGAGTTCTTGGCACTGCCCCAACCCGAGATGTAGCAGGAAAACGCGCCGGCGCGGCCGCCGGCGGCGACCACGAAGATGTCGTCGGGCGAGGCGACCAGCGGCCGCATTTTCTTCTCGTCGCCGGCCATGATCTCGCCGGACATCCGCTGGGTGCGCTTGAGGTGCGCGTGGGAGTTGTGCGTGTGCTCGAACAGGAACTCGCGGATTCGCTTCTTGTCCCAGCCGCTGCCTGCGATCGTGTGCATGTGCTCACCGGCCAGGACGACGACGTAGGTCGACTGGCCCATCACCGAGCCGGAGATCCGCATGTCATCGGCGAGCGTGGTGAGGACGCCCTCGGCGTTGTCCGAGAGCTGGTTGTAGAACTGCCGGGGCCCGTCGGAGGCCACCACGGTGACCGTGCTCTGCTCGCGCCGGAACCCGCGCTCGACGTGCAGCGGTGTCCACGGGCTCTCGGCCTCGTTCTCGGCGATCACGAACGAGAGCTTGCCGGGGTTGCCGAGCGTGCCGCGGTCGAGCAGCCCCGGCATCGAGCCGCACACGTTGCGCATGACCAGGCGCACGGCACGGCCGATGGTGAGGTTGGCCCGCCAGCCCGGCCCGAAGAGGTTGTCGCCCGCGTTGATGTCGAGCTCACGGGCGATCGGGCCGTTGACGATCATCAGCACAGCCGCGCCGCCGGTCGAGGTGCCCGGCCCGTGATAGCTCCAGCGCGGATCGCCGATACCCTCGACCGCGGCGACCACGACCGGCATGTACTCCGGCCGACAGCCGGCCATGACGGCGTTGATCGCCACCTTCTCCGCCGTGATGTATACCGCGCGGTGGGTGATGAAGGCGACCTGACGGTCGGGCTCGAGCTTTGCCGCCTCCAGCATGGCCCGGACTCGGGCCTCAGTGGGCGGGACGACCGGCAGCCCGTCCGACCAGCCCCGAGTGAACGCCAGTTCGACGGCCTCGGCCTCGTCGCGGGCCGTGATGCGCTTGGACGTCAGGGTCGCAGCCATTGGGCCTCCTCACCTGCTGGATCGCCGGACACGCTAGCACCCGGTGCCACTGCACGCAACCTCGCGTAAGGCTTGACCGGCATAGGACCAGAGTCCTATCCTGGGCCCAACCTGCCGTTCACCCAAACAGGCGGAGAGTATCAAGAATGCAGTGCTCCCGGTGCCGTCACGAGAACTCGGACGGCGCCAAATTCTGTGGTGAATGTGGAACGCGGCTCGAGCTGGCGTGCCCGGCCTGCGCCACGCTCAATCCACCGGCCAACAAGTTCTGCCAGCAGTGCGGCGGAGCCCTGGCGGCCGGTGACGTCCGCTTCGCCTCGCCCGACACCTACACGCCGAGCCACCTGGCCCGCAAGATCCTCACCGCGCGGACGTCGCTGGCCGGTGAGCGCAAGACGGTCACCGTCCTCTTCGCCGATCTGAAGGGCTCCCTCGAGCTCCTGGTCGACCGCGATCCGGAAGACGCCCGCGCTCTGCTCGACGCGGTCATCGAGCGGTTGATGGAAGCCGTCCACCGCTTCGAGGGCACCGTCAACCAGGTGATGGGCGACGGCATCATGGCCCTGTTCGGCGCGCCGGTAGCCCACGAGGACCACGCGGTGCGCGCCTGCTACGCGGCCCTCCGGATGCAGCGCGCGGTCGCGCAGTACGCCGAGGAGGTCCGGCGCCGTCAGGGCCTCGACGTGCAGATCCGGGTCGGCATCAACTCCGGCGAGGTCGTCGTCCGCTCGGTCGGCAGCGACCTCAACGTGGAGTACACCGCGGTGGGCCAGACCACCCACCTCGCCGCCCGCATGGAACAGCTGGCGCGCCCGGGCACCACGATGATCACCGAGGCCACCCGTCGGCTGGCCGACCGCCACATCGAGGTGGAGTCGCGCGGCCCGGTGCCGATCAAGGGGCTGCGCCAGCCGGTCGAGGTGTGGGAGCTGCGCGGTGCCGCCCCGGCCTCGCGGCTGCAGTCCAGCGCCAACGCCCTCACCCGCTTCCTGGGCCGCGAGGATGAGCTCTCCCGCCTGGAGGCGCTGCTGGATCGCGTGACCGAGCGCCTGGGCCAGGTGGTGGCGATCGTCGGGGAGGCCGGCGTGGGCAAGTCACGCCTGGTGTGGGAGTTCACGCGCTCGCCGCGCGTGGCGTCGTGGCTGGTGCTGGAGGCGCCGGCGGTGTCCTACGGCAAGTCCACGCCGTATGATCCGATGATCGCCCTGCTGCAGTCGTACTTCAAGATCGAGACGGGCGACGATGCCGGCCGGATCCGCGCCAAGGTCACCGCCCGCCTGCTGGAGCTCGACCCCTCGCTACACTGGGCGGTCCCCGCGCTGCTGTCGCTCAACAACATCGCGACCGAGGATGCCGAGTGGGATAGCCTCGAGCCCCCCGAGCGCCGGCGCCGGATCTTCGCCGCGGTGACCCGCATCATCCTCAAGGAGAGCGAGCGGCAGCCGGTGGTGCTGCTGATCGAGAACCTGCACTGGGCGGACTCCGAGACCATGTCGCTCGTCGACTCGCTGGTGGAGGACGTGCGCGACGCCCGGGTCCTCCTGCTGGCCAGCTACCGCCCGGAGCAGCGACCGGCGTGGCGCGAACGGCCGCACTGCACGGAGGTCGTGCTGGAACCGCTGTCCAGCGGCAGCGCCGAGGCGCTGCTGGAGGACTTCCTCGGCTCCACCGCCGAGATGCAGCCGCTCACGCAGATGCTCGTCGAGCGCACCGGCGGCAACGCGCTGTTCCTCGAGGAGAGCGTGCGCGCGCTCATCGAAAACGAAGTGCTGGTGGGCGACCACGGCGCCTATCGCCTGGCCAAGCCCCTGGCCAGCATCCAGATTCCCGATCGCGTCCAGGCGGTGGTCGCCGCCCGCATCGATCGCCTCCCCGAGGATCGCAAGAGCTTCCTGCAGGCGGGCGCGGTGATCGGCAAGGACCTGCCGGTCACGCTGCTGCAGGCGGTGGCGGATGTGTCGTCCGACCAGGTCCTCGGCAACCTGGCTGAGCTGGAAGAGGCGCAGTTCCTCAAGACCACCAGCCTCTATCCGGATCTCGCCTACTCGTTCCGGCACGCGCTCACGCACGACGTGGTCTACGCCAGCATGCTCAAGGACCAGCGCCGCAACCTGCACGCGCGCATCGTCGACGCGCTGGAGTCGCTCTATCCCGAGCGGCGCGCCGAGCACGTCGAGCGCCTGGCCCACCACGCCCTCGGCGCCGAGCTGTGGTTCGAGGCGGTCGGCTACCTGCGCGAGGCGGCGGCCAAGGCGGGCGGCCGCTCGGCCAACCGGGAGGCGGTGGCGTTCCTGGAGCAGGCGCTGGGCGCCCTCGGGCACCTGCCGGAGTCGCGCGAGACGTTCGGTCAGGCCATCGACGTCCGGCTCGACCTGAGACCGCCGCTGCTGCAGCTCGGTCGTCTGGAGGAGATCCGCACGCTGTCCGAGGAAGCGGCGCGGATGGCCGAGCAGATCGCCGACGAGGTCCGGCAGGCGCGCGCCTACGCCTACCTGATCAACTATCACTACCTGCGCGGCGAGCCGGCGCGGGCGCTCGAGTACGGCGAGCGCTGCCTGGCCATCGCCGAGCGCCTGGGCGATCGCATCCTGGCCTCGGTGGCGCGGCGTTATATGGGCCACGCCTACCACGCGCTCGGCCAGGCCCGGCACGCCATCAAGGTCCTGCAGGACAACGCCGACGCGCTCGCCGCCGACGTCGACCGGGAGCCGAGCGCCGCCGCGGTCACCGCCTATGTCTCGACGTGCGCCTGGCTGGCGTTCGCACAGGCCGATCTGGGCGAGTTCGACGCGGCGGAGACGTGGGCCGACCGCGCGCGGGCCGAGGCCGAGGCCCGGCGCCATCCCTACAGCGAGGCGATCGCGCTGACGCTGGCCGGCCAGGTCGCCGCGCTGCGCGGACAGCTCGAGCGCGCGGTGGGACCCCTGGCCCGCGCGCTGACGATCTGCCGCGAGACGAGCCTCACGGTGTGGCAGGCCATCCCAGCCTCCCTGCTCGGCCATTGCCTGGTCGCGCTCGATCGCAAGCAGGATGGGCTGTCGCTGCTCGAGGAGGGCGTGCGACTCTCCGACGAGGTCGGCGTGAAGGCCTACCTGGCCCGCTGGGCGACGCTGCTCGGTGAAGGCTTCCTGGCCATGGGGGACACGGCGCGCGCCGCGGAGATCGGCGAACGCGCGATCGAGCTGGCCCGCACCCACGGCGAGCGCGGTCACGAGGCCGCCGCCCTGCGCCTGCTCGGCGACCTGGCCCTGGCCCACGAGCCGCCGCTGGTGGGCACCGCGACCGAGCACTATCGCGCCGCGATCGCCATCGCCGACGAGCTGGGGCTGCGACCACTGCTGGCCCGCACCCACCTGGCGCTGGGCCAGCTGCAGCGCCGCGCCGGCCGCGCCATCGACGCGGAGGGCAATCTCACCACCGCCGTCGTGCTCTTCTCCGAGCTCGGGATGCGCTCCTGGCTCGACCGCTCCGAGCCCGAGCTGCGCGCGCTCGGTCACCTGGTGATCGTGGCGCGCCCGCACGCGGACCTGTACGAGTATCTGAAGGCGAAGTTCGCCGACGATCCCAACGTGCAGGTGATCCTCGATCGGCGCCACGGCGAGGAGCGCACCGAGACACCCGGCGCCTCCGCCGAGAAGCGCGCCGCCGAGCGCCGACGCCTGGCCGTCGATCAGGCGTTGCGCGCGCGCGGCCTCGCCGTCGTCATCCCCCAACGCCCCGAAGCCTAGGAACCCGCCCGGAGTCATCGAGGGACGCCACGGAACCGCCCTGGGGGCTTGAGGGTATGTGACTACAACGCTCGCGAAGCGCCACGGCTCAGCCGGGGCGCGAAGCGTGGGGGCTTGGGGGGCCCGTTCAAGGCCCCCCAATCAAATTGGCAGGGTCACGGAGCGGGTCGCGCCGAAGGTCGGCACGATGGCGGAGTGCTTGCCGGGGCCGCCGGCGACGATCACCATCAGGTCCTCCGGCCGCACGCACCAGGGCACGTCCGTCTCCGCCGGCCGGCCGAGGAAGCGTCCGGGCGCGATCGTGGCAAAGCGGGCGATGTTCTCCGGGCTGAAGCGGCCGAGGCGGACGTGCGTGCTCTCCCACAGCCGGCGCTTGAAATCGGTCTTCGACCAGCCCGAGCTCGCCAGCGTGGCGGCGTGCTCGGGGCCGAGGATGACCAGTGGCTCGCCGTCGAGATAGACGTTGTTGTTGGCGGTGGTGGCGCCGACGCTGGCGATCGCGCGCAGCAGCGCCTCGGCGGTCGTTGACGCGTGATCGTTGATGTTGTGCGGCGCCTCGGAGCCGCACACGGTCACACAGCTCGTTGCCTCCGGGATGCCGCGCTCGGCCGCGAGCGACGGCCACGGCGATTCCGCCTCGTTCTCGGCCAAACAATAGCTGAACTTCCCGGCGTGACCGAGCGTGGCGCGGTCCTCCAGCCCGGGACGCGCGCCGCCGACGTTCTGCAGCGTCAGTCGCACCGCCCGGCCGATGACCGCGTTGGCGCGGTGGCCGTTGCCGAGCGCGTTGGGTCCGCCGCTGATCCCCAGCCGCGCGGCGATCGGCCCGTTGACGATGATCAGCGGTGTGCAGGGATGCGTGGTGGTCTGCACCGCGTTCAGGTTGAAGCGCGGCTCGGCCAGCGCGCGAACGGCAGCCACGATCACCGGCAGGTGCTCGGGGGCAGCGCCGGCCAGCACCGCGTTGATGGCGATGGCCTCGCGCGTGGCGCGGCCCGAACGCGGCGCCAGCGTGGCCACGACCTCTGCGCGCTGCTCGCGGCGGCGTCCGAGCATGCGTTCCACGCGCTCCGGGGTGGGCGGGAGCACGGGCAAGCCGTCCGACCAGTGCTCGTCCATCGCCCAGCTCTGGAACGCGTCGAGGTCATCCGGCCCGTCGACCGCGACGGCGGCCACCGCCGCGGCGGCACCGGCGGGCGGCGCCGGATCGTGGGTCAGCGCGCTCAGCGCCTCGGCGGCGATCTTCTCCGCCTTGGCGACGACCAGGACCGGATCGATTCCGCCGATCGGGTGCGGAGCCAGCACGACGCAGAGATGGGGCAGGCCGTGCGTGGCCGACTGGGCGCGGGCCAGTGAAACGAACGCGTCAGTGCCGAGGACGACGGACGGAACGCCTCGCCCTTCAAGCATCGCGGCGTCGTGGATACTCCACGACGTGCACGACCCTCAGTCGGCGGTGCCGGTGAGGACGACGTCCGACGCCGCGGCGATCTCGTCCAGCATCGCCGCCGGCCGGGAGGATCCCGGCTTGGTCCAGCGCCGGATC
>Ga0075428_100005421_pt1 | contig 14174 bp, 13 predicted proteins | sample RhiMetdeltSRZDD2_FD_75291 | JGI IMG/M metagenome (GOLD analysis project Ga0075428, IMG submission 75291) | Populus rhizosphere microbial communities from Tennessee, USA - Rhizosphere MetaG P. deltoides SRZDD2 | ecosystem: Host-associated > Plants > Roots > Rhizosphere > Soil | place: USA...
GTGCGGTCGCAGGTGACGGTCTCCCCCGGCGCGAAGGCCCCTTTGCCCTGGGGGCCCGCCTTGATGTCCATCGCGGGGATGTCGGTCGGGGACCAGACCTGCGCGCGGCGGATCATGTCGCGGCGAGCCTCCTTGGTCAGGCTTTCGAGCGGCGAGCGGGGACCGCTGCCCTTGGGCGTCGAGGCGCAGCCGGAGGCGAGGACCGCGAGCATCGCGGCCGCGACGGGGATCACACGTAGCATTGAATTCAGTATATCGGGCTGCTCGGAGGACGACCCGGGAGGCGGTCCCAACTTTGCGGTCAGCGGATCTCGAGCATCCGGTCCAGCGCGCTCCGGGCGGCGCGCGCGATGCCGTCGGGCACCTTGACCTGGTTCACGACCTCGCCCGCGACCAGGCTCTCCAGCACCCACAGCAGGTGGGGCGGGTCGATGCGGGCCATGGTGCTGCAGACGCAGAAGCAGTCGTCCAGGCTCACCACCTGACGCTCGGGCGCCACCTCGCGGGCCAGGCGGTTCACCATGTTCAGCTCGGTGCCGACGGTCCACTTCGTGCCCGGCGGGCTCTCGCGCACCGTCTTGAGGATCCCTTCCGTGGACCCGATGGCGTCGGCCTTCTGCGCGACCTCGAAGCGGCACTCGGGATGGACGATGACCCGCACGCCGGGGATCTGCTCGCGCCGGTGGTCCACCATCTCGGGCGTGAAGCGGTTGTGCACCGAGCAGTGGCCCTTCCAGAGGACCACGCGCGCGGAGCGCAGGTCCTCGTCGGTCAGGCCTCCGCGCTCCTCGTAGGGGTCCCAGACCGGCATCGTCTCCAGAGGGATCCCCATCCGGTAGCCCGTGTTGCGGCCCAGGTGCTGGTCGGGGAAGAAGAGCACGCGCGGCTTGCGGCGGAAGGCCCAGTCCAGCACCGCGCGGGCGTTGGAGGACGTGCACACGGCCCCGCCGTTGCGGCCGACGAGGGCCTTCAGCGCGGCCGTGGAGTTCATGTAGGTCACGGGCAGGATGTCGTCGCCCAGGACCTCGGTCACGTCGGCCCAGCACTCCTCCACCTGGTCCGTCTCGGCCATGTCGGCCATGGTGCAGCCGGCGTTCATGTCCGGCAGGATCACCGTCTGGTGCGGGGCGGACAGTATGTCCGCGGACTCCGCCATGAAGTGGACGCCGCAGAAGACGATGAACTCCGCCTGCGGGCGGGTGGCCGCGAGCTGGGCCAGCTTGAAGGAGTCGCCCGTGAAGTCGGCATGGACGATGACCTCGTCGCGCTGGTAGTGATGGCCCAGGACCACGAGCCGCGCGCCCAGCTCCTTCTTCGCGCGGGCGATGCGGTCCTGGACCTCCTGCGGCGGGGCGCCGACGATGGGTTGGGGCAGCGCGACCTGGAGCATGCTCTCCTCGAGTCCATTATGCTTGATCGGATGAGCGACACGGCGCTCGTCGGCGCCCACGTCCCCACGACCGGCGGCGTGCCCAACGCGCCGGCCAACGGGACCGCGGTGGGGGCCACCGCCATCCAGATCTTCACCCGCAACCAGCGGCAGTGGGCCTGCAAGCCCCTGGCCGCCGGCGAGGCGGCGGCCTTCCGCGCGGCGCTGCGCGGCAGCGGCGTGCGCGCCGTCCTCTCCCACGCCTCGTACCTCATCAACCTGGCCAGCGTGGTGCCCGATTTCCTGGAGAAGAGCCGGGCGGCGCTCATCGAGGAGCTGCGCCGCTGCCATCACCTGGGCATCCCCTACGCCGTCGTCCACCCCGGCGCGCACATGGGCGCGGGCGAGGAGGCCGGCCTCGACGCCGTGGCGCGCAGCCTCGACCACGTGCTGCGGCGCACGCGCGGCCGGACGGCCGCGCCGCTCCTGGAGGTGACGGCGGGCCAGGGGACCTGCCTCGGGCACGCCTTCGAGCAGCTGGCCGGGATCCTGGACCGCGTGAAGGATCCCGACCGCGTGGGCGTCTGCCTCGACACGTGCCACCTCAACGCCAGCGGCTACGACATCGTCACCGCCGAAGGATGGGAGCGGACGATGGAGTCGTTCTCGCGCACGGTCGGCCTGCGCAAGCTGAAGGCCATCCACCTCAACGACGCGAAGTCCGTGCGGGGCAGCCGGCTCGACCGCCACGAGCGCGCCGGCCGCGGGCAGCTCGGCCTTCCCACCTTCCGCCGCATCCTCAACGATCCGCGCCTGCGCGGCATCCCCATGGTCGTGGAGACGCCCGGCCCGCTCGAGGAATGGAAGAAGGAGATCGAGCTGCTGCGCGGGCTGCTCGCCCCGCCGGCGCGGGCGCGCCGCAGCGGCGTGGCGTGAGCGCCGACCCGGCGGGCCTCGCCGCGCGCGCCAAGGCCCTGGCCCGCGAGGTCGGCTTCGACATCGCGGGCGTCGCACCCGCGGACGCCCCCGCCGAGCTGGCCTTCTTCCCCGGGTGGGTGGAGCGCGGCCATGCGGGTGAGATGCGCTACCTGACCGAACAGGTCGCGGCGCGCAGCGACCTGCGCGCGGCCTTCCCCTGGGCGCGCTCGGTGATCGCGGTGGGACTCCAGTACGACACGCCGGGGCCGTACTCCGTGGAGGCGGGCGCGGGCCGCGGCTGGATGGCCCGCTACGCGTGGGGCGACGACTACCACGACGTGATGACCGCGATGCTGCGCCGGCTCGTGGACCGCCTGGCCGCCGAGGCGGGACCGTTCCGGTCGCGCGTGTACGTGGACACCGGGCCCATCGTAGAGCGCGCGTACGCCGCTGCCGCGGGGCTCGGCGCGTGGGGCAAGAACACCTGCCTGCTCCACCCCGAGCACGGCTCCTGGTTCTTCCTGGGCGAGGCCGTCACCGACCTCGACCTGGCGGGAGACGGCCCGAGGCCGGACATGTGCGGGAGCTGCACCGCCTGCCTGGACGCCTGCCCCACCGGCGCCCTCACCGCGCCGTACGTCCTCGACGCCACGCGCTGCATCAGCTACCTGACCATCGAGGTCAAGGGCGCCATTCCGGAGGAGCGTCGGGAGGGCGTGGGCCGCCACGTCTTCGGCTGCGACATCTGCCAGGACGTCTGCCCGTGGAACCGGAGGCGCCGCCACGTCGGGCCGGCGGCGTTCGCGGCCCGTCCCGGCCTCCAGGCCCCCGACCTGGCGGAGCTCGCGTCCCTCGACGACGACGCGTTCCGCGCGCGCTTCCGCGGGAGCGCGGTCAAGCGCGCCAAGCGGCGCGGTCTCCTCCGGAACGTGGCCGTGGCCCTCGGCAACTCCGGCGATGGCGGGCGCCGGCCCGTGCTGGAGCGGCTGGCCGCCGACGAGGACGCGGTCGTGCGCGAGCACGCGCTCTGGGCGTTGCGGAAGCTCGAAACCGGAAAATAAAACCGGGGGCGTCGCCGCCCCCGGGTATGAGTGGTGTGATGATTCGCTTCGCGGTTGTCGCTTAGAGCCGCACGGTCTCCTTGAGGCGCACGGTCCAGCGCGAGCCGGCCGGCATCTCGACGTCCTGCCCCTTGTTGATCAGCACCGCGCCCGCTCCCGCGCCCGCGCCGATGATGGCGCCCTTCTTGGCGCCGCTGCCGCCGTTGACGATGCCGCCGATGATGGCGCCCGCGGCGGTGCTGCCCCCGATGATCTTGGCGTCGCGGCCGAACTGCTTCTCCGCGGTCATGGCCAGGTCGCTCACCGCGATCCGATGGCTCTCGCCGCGGACCGTGAGGGTGTCCCACTTCACGGCCAGGTGCGCCCGCCCGCTGACACGACCCGCGCGGTCCACCTCGGTCACCCGTCCCCGCAGCACGGAGCCGCCGGGCAGGACCACGCCGCCGTCCTCGCTCGTCGCACGCTCCACGCGGGCCGTGACCGACTGGCCCTCGCGGGTGGTCTCGGTCGAGAGCGGCGTCTCCAGCACCAGCGCCAGGGCCGTGCCCGCGGGGATCTCCTCGCGGCGGGGGCCCGGGTCGCCGGTGGCGGCCCAGGGATCACGCTCGCGGTCACGCGAAGCCTCGGTCCGGGCCGCGGGCTCCTCGACCCGCTCACGCTCGTCTTCCACGACCGCGACGCGCGGGCTGGTCGTCGTCTTCTTCGGAGCGGCCGCGCGGCGGACGGTCTTCCGCTCCACCGGGAGCGGGGCCGGCGCCTGCCAATTCATGCTCGGCGCTGGGACGGTCATGCCGGGGGCCGGCACCTCGGCGGCCTTCTTCTCCAGCTCGGCGATCCTCAGCTCCAGGGCCGCCGTCTTGTCCTTCTCTGCCTTCAGCTCCTCGGCCGCCTTGTCGGAGGCGGGAGTCCGCTGGCAGGCGGCGAGCGACGCCGCCGTCAACAGAGCCAATCCCGATACGATCACTCGGTTCATGTCACGCCTCCTTCCACCCCTCCGGTGGACAGTCACAGACACCCTCCATGTTGCAAGGGCGATACCACGGAGGCGAGGGCTGGAACCCTCTCCAAATCAATGATTTGAAGGATTTGCCCGCGAGGAACTGTCCTCTTTCCTGGACGCCGCCTCCGCGATCAGCTGGTTGTTGTCGCCCAGGACGCGCCAGCAGCGCGCGAGTGCCGCGAGGCACGTGGCGAGCGTCGCCCAGGCCGTGCCCTCGTGGACCCACCCCGGCAGGGCGCGTGTGTGGACGGCCGCGCCCAGGATGAAGTTCGCGATCACGAGGAGCAGGGCGCCCGTGAGGAGCGGGAAGATCCGCGACTTCATGGCCACGGTCCGGCGGCGGAAGGAATCGCCCCACCCGCCCGCCTTCTCCAGCTCCTTCATCTCCACGCCGGTGGCGATGAGGAAGAACATGACAAACGAGTGCGCCATGACCAGCAGCATGGTGCTGAGCAGCCCGGCCATGAAGTGGGTCTTCATCGATACCGCGAGCGGGAGGCGGTAGCCGAGGAGGATGGTCGCCGCCAGGCCCAGCGTGCCCAGGGCGGCCAAAGTCAAAAGACCGATCGCCATGCTTACCTCGCCGAGGCCTCGCGCGGCAGTCAGCCGGGCCGGAGGGCGGGGGCCGCGTCGTCCGCGGTGAAGAAGGGCCGCGGCACCCCCAGCCGCGCGGCCATCTCCTCGAAGGCCGCCCGCTCGAACCCCTCGGACACGCGCTCGACGCGCCCCGCGCGGTCCACCAGGAAGAGCGTGGGCACGGTGCTGAGGCCGGTCTCGCGCGCCAGCGGGTAGGGGTCGGCCTCCAGGCGGACGGGCATCTCGGCCCGCAGCTCCGCCAGCAGGCCGCGCGCCGCGGCCGCGTCGTCCTGGAGTACGAGGATGACCGAAGCGCCAGGTCCGCGGCGGTCATGCATCCTCTTCAGGTAGGGAATGGCCAGCCGTGTCGTGCCGCAGTCGCTGTGGCCCAGTGCAATGCACGAGCCGGACGCCCCGAGGATGTCCTGGCGCTTCCCGTCCAGGTCCGGAAGCGCTATGTCGGGAAAGGGGCGTCCGGCGAGCTCCGTGGCTTTCATGCCTCCACGAAATCCACTTTCACCCTGTCCGGGATGATCCCCGCCTCGTGCCCGCGGTCCAGCAGCGCCTGGATCGCCCGCCGGCCGCGCTCCCCGCAGTCGAGGGTCATCTCGTTGACCCACATCCCCACGAAGCGGTCCGCGACCTCGGCGGGCATGCCGCGGGCGAACGTCATCGCGTACTCCAGCGCCTCGCGACGGTGCGCGAGGGAGTAGCGAACGGTCTCGCGCACGAGCCGCGTCAGGCGCGCCATCATGTCGGGGCCGAGGTCGCGGCGCACCGCGTTGCCGCCCAGGGGCAGCGGCAGGCCGGTCTCCTCCTTCCACCACGCGCCGAGGTCCTGCACCTTGCGCAGGCCCTGGCCGCCGTAGGTGAGCTGTCCCTCGTGGATCACCAGGCCCAGGTCCGCCCGCCCGGAGGCCACCTCGTCCATCACGCGGTCGAAAGGCACGACCCGCGTCCGGGCCCCGGGCGCGAAGAGCTTCAGCGCCAGGAACGCCGTGGTCAGCGTCCCGGGCACCGCCACCAGCCGGTCGCCGATGGATGCGGGATCGATCGCCTCGCGCGCCACGACCAGCGGGCCGTACCCGTCGCCGATGCTCCCGCCGCAGGGCATGAGCGCGTAGCCGCCGGCGACGTACGGGTAGGCGTGGAAGGAGAGGGCGGTCACCTCGTGCCGGCCCTCGCGGGCCGCGCGGTTCAGGCTCTCGATGTCGCCCATCACGTGGGCGACCTCCAGCCCTCCGGTGTCGACCTTCCCGCGCGCCAGCCCGTAGAACATGAACGCGTCGTCGCTGTCGGGGCTGTGGGCCAGGGAGACTCGCGGCATCCCTGGATCATAGTGCAGCCCAGGTGTATCCCCGTTGAACACTGACGCGTGAGCGTCCGCACCATCCCGGCAGCGGGATGGGATTCGGGCTCGCTGGCGCGGCGCGCGTGCTAGACTGCCCGGCTGAATGGGCCTCTCCCGGCCGGCCTGCCTGGGCCTCGCATTCGCCGCCGCGGCCTGCGCGAGCACGAGCCCGCGCCCGCTGACGGTGGACCTCGGCGCCGCGCGCGCGGCCCTCGAGGACGCGCGGCAGGCGGGCGCGCCGAAGAGCGCGCCCCAGACGTACGCCTCGGCCGATTCCCACCTCAAGGAGGCGGAGAAGCTCGTCGCCGCCATGGGGAGCGGCGGGCGCGAGCGCTCGCTGCGCGCCGAAGGGCTGGCCAACCTCGCCGCGGCCGAGGCCCGCTGCGCGGCGGCGGCGGCGCGACAGGCCGCGACCGCCAGGGGGGACCGGGACAAGCGCACCGCGCCTACCTCGGACCTGGACCGGCTCAACGCCCGCCTCAAGAAGAGCGACGAGGACCAGCGCCGCCTGGAGGAACGCATCGCCCTTCTCCTGCGCGACCTGGAGCTGACGGAGACCGAGATCATCCGCACGAAGGCTCGCCTCAAGGGGATCGAGACCCGCGCCGAGGCCAGCTCCGCCATCGCGGAGGCGCGCATCCTCGCCGGCCGCCTCGACGCCAGGGGGCGCGCCGCGACCCTGAGCCTGTGCAACGAGAACATCGCCAAGGCGGAGCAGCAGCTCACCCAGGTCAACTACGGCGCGGCCGTGTTCTTCGCCACGAAGGCCCAGGACATCGCCAAGAAGGCCCAGGAGGCCTCGGACCCCGCGCGGCATGCGGCCGAAGAGGAGCACGCCTCCCCACAGCCCACGTACAAGGTGAAGGCCAAGAGCGCGAACATCCGGAAGGGGCCGGAGGTCACGGAAGAGGTGCTCGCGGAGGCACCGGAGGGCGCCGTGCTGGAGGCCAGCGCGGTGAAGGGCGATTGGGTGAAGGTCACCTACGGCGGGGTGGCCGGCTGGGTGTCGCGGTCGGTCCTGGAGTGAGCGCGGCCGGCCGGCCCGCGCGCTAGACCACCTTGGCGTCGTCCGCCGGCGGCGCCGGCGTCCCCGCCAGCGAGACGCGGTCCCGCCCGGCGGCCTTCGCGGCATACAGCGCCCCGTCCGCCGTGTCGACCAGCCCTCGCGCCGCCCGGCCATCCTGGGGGAACGTGGCAATTCCGATGGAGACGGTGGTGCGTCCCAGGACGCCCGCGCGGTGCCCGTGGGCCCCGACCGCTGTGCGGATCTTCTCCGCCACCTCCGCGGCCTGCTCCTTGGTGCACGACGGCAGCAGCACCGCGAACTCCTCCCCGCCGTAGCGGAAGGCCATGTCGGTCGTGCGGATCGACTTCGTGACCTGGGCGCCGACGCGGCGCAGCTCCTCGTCGCCCTGGGTATGGCCCCAGCGGTCGTTGTACTGCTTGAAGTGGTCGAGGTCGAGGAGGAGCAGGCTCAACGCCCGCTCCTCGCGCTCGCAGCGTCGCATCTCCTTGTCGAGGTTGTCCTGGAAGTGGCGGCGGTTGTAGAGCCCGGTCAGGGCGTCCGTGATGGCCTGGTCGTGCAGGTGCCGGTTGGCGGCCTCGAGGTCCGCGTTCTTCAGGGCCAGCTCGTTGCGCGCCTCCTCGAGCTGCTTCGTCTTCTCCTGGATGGTCGCGGCCATGGTGTTGAAGCTCTGGGTCAGCTCGGTCAGCTCGTCGCGTCCCTTGACCGGCAGGCGGACGTCCAGCTCCCCCGCGCTCAGCCGTTTGGCCGCGTGGGACAGGCGCTGGATCGGGCGCAGCATCGACGCCGCCACCACGAAGCTCAGGAGGAAGACCGCGGCCAGCGCGGGCACGCCCACCATGAGCAGCCGGTTGCGCGACTCGTCGAGTGAGCGGTAGGCCACGTTCGACGGGACGGTGGCCGCGAGGTACCCGCCCGAGCGCCCGAGCCGCATCAGGCCGTAGACGCTCCTGCCCAGGCCCGGGAGCCGGGCCTCCGTCACCGGGCCTGGGTCCGCGCCGGCCTTCGGGAGGTGCGCGGGGAATCTGTCCTTGCCCGGCGAGTCCACGGCCTTTCCACCCTTGACGAGGACGCGGCCCTCGTCGTCCAGCATCCAGAACAGCGGCGGCGGGTCCGTCTGCGGCGTGACGAGCAGCGACTCCAGCTCGCCCAGGGCCAGCCTCTCCGCGAAGTAGCCCACGGTGCGGTCGTTGCGGCCCTGGATGGTGTGCATCACCAGGATGGTGGGCCGCCCCAGGTACTCGGACTGGTGGATGGGGCTCACCGTGCCGCCGCGGCTCGGCCCGCCGTTGTTGAGCTGCCGGAGCCCCCACTCCTCCAGCTTCTCCTCGCGGGTGGAGGCCAGGATGTTCCCGGACAGGTCCACGATGAACAGCGACTCGTAGCTCCTGTAGTGGCCCAGCACCGACTCCAGGAAGTCCTTGAGGTCGCGGCGCGCGCGCTCGGCGTCGCCCTGGGGCTGCGACAGGGTCTCCACCGCCTCGAAGACCACGAACGACGTGGACCAGCGCGAGGCGTCGTGCACGCGCTCGTTCATCCACTCGTCCACCTCGCCCGCGGTGCGGAAGAGCTGGTTGTTCAGCGCGCCGCGGACCTTCTCGCCCAGGACCTCTTCGTTGCGCTGGATGAGGTAGCGCCCCATCAGGAGGACGGGCACGCTCACGCAGAGGAGGACCACCGCCAGGATCTTCGTCTGCAGGCTCACGCGCACGAGGCGCGCGGCCAGGCTCTCGTGACCGCTCATTCCGCCCTCTCGGGCCAGCGAATGATACAGGCAAGCGGGCCTATAATCACGCGGTCTCAAGAGGGGAGCGCACATCCTGGGCGAGGCGGCCATCCGCATCGAGGGCGTGACGAAGTCCTACGCCGGCCACGTGGCGGTGAAGGACCTCTGCCTCACGGTGCCGCGGGGCTGCATCTTCGGGCTGCTCGGGCCGAACGGCGCGGGGAAGACCACCACCCTGCGCATGGTGATGGATATCCTGGGGCCGGATTCCGGCACCATCGAGATCCTGGGCCGCCCCGCCGACCGCGCCGCGCTGGACCGCATCGGCTACATGCCCGAGGAGCGCGGCCTCTACCCGCGCATGGCCCTGGACGAGCAGCTCGTGTTCCTGGCCGAGATCAAGGGGACGCCGCGCGCGGAGGCGCGACGGCGGCTGCCCGCCTGGCTGGAGCGCATGGGCCTGGCGGAGTGGGCGCCGCGCAAGGTGATCGAGCTCAGCAAGGGGATGCAGCAGAAGGCCCAGCTCGTGGCCACGCTGCTCCACGAGCCCGAGGTGCTGATCCTGGACGAGCCCATGAGCGGCCTCGACCCGCTGGGCGCCGATCTCGTGCGGGGCGTGCTGCTCGAGCAGCGGCGGCAGGGACGGACGGTCGTGCTCTCCAGCCACCAGATGGAGACGGTGGAGCGGCTGTGCGACTCCATCGGCCTCATCAACCACGGGGAGAAGCTGCTGGAAGGCGCCATCAGCGAGGTGAAGAGCCGCTACGCGAAGAACACCGTCGTCCTTTCGTACGACGGCGACGGGTCCTTCCTGGCCGGGCTGCCCGGGGTGCGGAGCGTGAACCACTTCGGCCGCTACGTCGAGGTGCGCATGGCGGAGGGGGCCGATCCCCAGGCCCTGCTCCAGGCGGCGTCGGCGCGCCTGCGGCTGAGCCGGTTCGAGGTGATGGAGCCGAGCCTGCACGACATCTTCGTGGCGGCCGTGGCGTCGTGAGCATGGCCAGGCTGTGGCCCGTCGTTCGCCGCGAGTACCTGGAGCGCGTGCGCTCCCGCGCCTTCCTGATCGCCACCGTGGCCGCGCCGCTGCTGCTGGCCGCCGTCATGCTGCTGCCCGCGGTCATGATGAACCAGCAGTACGGGCGGCCCCTGCGCGTGGGCCTGCTCGACGCCTCCGGCTCCCTGGGGGGTGCGGTGGCCGCCGCCCTGGCCCAGAGGAAGATGGACGGCGCCGCGCGGTTCGTCATCGAGACGGCCTCGGGCGGCGCCCGGGCCACGGACGAGGCGGCGCGGCTGAAGCGCGACGTGCTGTCCGGCCGGCTGGACGGCTACCTGTACCTGCCGGCGGACGCGCTGGAGCGCTCGTCGGCGGAATACTTCGGGCGCAACGTCAGCAACGTGGCCGACCTCCGCCTCCTGGACCAGGCCGTGGAGGAGGTGATGATCGCGCGCCGGCTGGCGGGGCAGGGCCTCGACCCCGGCCACGTGAAGCGGCTGACGCGCCGGCTCGACCTGAAGACGATCCGCATCGGCGCCAGCGGGGGCGAGCGCGAGGACCGCGGCGCCAGCGCGCTGCTGTCGATCATCCTGCTGATGATGCTGTACACGACCGTCATCATGTGGGGCCAGGTGGTGATGACCAGCGTCATCGAGGAGAAGACGAGCCGGGTGGTGGAGGTGATGGTCTCGTCGATGCCGTCGGCCCGCTTGTTCGCGGGCAAGCTCCTGGGCGTGGGGGCCGCGGGGCTCACGCAGTTCCTGGTCTGGGCGGCGGCGCTGGCGGTCATCGGCGTCTTCGCCGCCGGGGCCTCGGGCACGCTGGCCGGCGTCCGCCTGCCGGAAGCGGGCCCGCTGGTCCTGGGAGCCCTCGTCGTCTTCTTCCTGCTCGGGTACTTCTTCTACGCGGCCCTCTTCGCCGCGATCGGAGCGGCCGTCAACACGCCCCAGGAGGCGCAGACGCTCGTCTTCCCGGTCTTCGTGCCGCTCGTGGTCGGCACCATGTGCTTTCCGCTGGTGCTCCAGAGCCCGGACAGCCCGCTGTCGACGGTCCTTTCGCTCCTGCCACCGCTGACGCCGCTGCTGATGTTCCTGCGGATCACGGTCCTGACGCCGCCGTGGTGGCAGATCGCGCTGTCGATCGTGCTCACGGGCCTGGCCATCGCGGCGGTCGTCTGGTGCGCGGCGCGGATCCACCGCGTGGGGATCCTGATGTACGGAAAGCGCCCGACCTTCCCCGAGATCCTGAGGTGGGTCCGGCACGCGTAGGCCCGCTTCCGACCGTTCGATCCGAATCGGTCGGACCTGGCGGCGGCCGATGCCGGGTCAGCCCTGCGTCCCCGCTCAACTTGCCCCGGGGCAAGTTCCGCCGTCATGGAGGCTCGCCGGGTCGAAGTAGAGCTGCGCCTCGTAGGAATTGTGCGCGCGGCAGCGCAGCTGGATGTTCTCCGAGGTCGGCGGCCCACCGGCGGCGACGGGCTCCACATGATGGAACTCCAGGAACCCGCGCGCATCGCATCGTCGGCCGTTCGAGCCCATGAAGCAGCAGCGACCTCCGTCGCGCAGCCAGACGGTGCGTCGGACGGCCGCGGGGATATGACGCGAGGCTGGACCCGGCGCGGCGCCGGTCCGCGGATGTTCGGTCGCCCCGAACTTCTTGCGGGCGATGTCCTCGAGCAACGCGATCAACGCCCTGTCGATCAACTCGGCGATCTCGCCATCCGGCACCGCGTGCCGCATCAGGTCCTGGGCGAGCCGGAGCTTCTCGCAGGTACTCGCCCGTGCCGTGAACCGGATCTCGTAACGGTCCTCGGCAAGCGGCCTGACGGCCCCTCGTGCGGGCGATGCGGGGATACGAACCGTCGCCGCCCCACCACCCGTCTCTGCGTCGGCAGCAACCGGGCCGTGGTCACGACTTGCCCCGGGACAAGTTGACCGCGAGTTGTTCGTAGACGTCGCACACGCGCCCATTGCTTCTGTCGGTTCGGGCAGCTTCCGCCCAGAGTCCTCCACCGGAGCCCTCACGGCCACCTTCCGCACGGAATCCGCGACCGCCGGTTGCGGGAAGCGCCGAGCCAGGAGCTCCTCGACCTCCCGCTTGCTCTTTCGAGACGCGTCCTTCAAGAGCTGATCGTAGTTGTCCACCGTGAGGTGCGGAGCGACCAGCCGCACAGTCGCTAGAGTCAACGCGGCCTCGCTCAGCATCTCCAGGATGACAGGGAACTTCCTGGCCGCGTGCGCTGCCTCGATGCGGTTGTACGCGGACTGCTCTGATAACTCCAGGACCTCCCGACAATATGCGAAGAGCGATCGGAAACCGGCCCCGAGATACAGCCGACGCGCTTCGATCTCCGCGAGGTGGGCCACGAGATGTGCCGTGGCTTCCCTCTCACGGCCCGCGAGCCGCTTCGCCTCGGCGAACAACTCCTTATCAGAAAGATGTGATGGAATAGTGATCTTCATGTCTGCTTCTATCACGATGGTCCAAAAACACAGGACCATCACCGCCAAAAAAAATATTGACAATCACGGGGCCGATGGAATTATCAAGAACAATCCTATTGTCTGTTCGCAAGACTGCTCAGTCAGCCGAAAAAAGGGGGGGTCGCAACCCTTAGGCGTGATGTACTGGGCAGGTCACCCCCCAACGGCACGCGAACCGAGCAGCAGTGCCCGGCTATTACGTTGCGGACCAAGTGGGCCCGACCCAGCCCTGTGCCCAACTTGCCCCGGGGCAAGTTGCACCGGCAGGACACGACGAGAAACAGGCACGAGAGCCCGACGAGGGCGCTCAACGCAATGGGAAGGCTCGCCGACGAGCCCGCCCAACGGCACTGGGATGGACCGACGCTCAGCCCCGCCGATCGAACCGCGCCGGCGAGAACGCAGCCAGGTCGATCTCCGGGCCCAGGCCGCGGGCCAGCCGGGCCACCGCCTCCCCGATCAGCGGCCCCAACAGGATCCCGTTGCGGTACAGGCCCGTCGCATGGAAGAGACCGGGCAGCGCGCCGGGCCCCACGATGGGCAGGCCGTCGGGCGTGCCCGGACGCAGGCCCGCCCACGAGTCCGCGGCGGGCGCGTCCGCCAGCAGCGGCGCGATCTCGGCCGCGATCCGACGAATGGCGCCCAGGCCCTCCGCGGTCACCTCCTTCACGAAGCCCGCGCGCTCCAGCGTGCTCCCGGCCAGCAGCCGTCCGCTCCGGCGAGGGACCACGTACCCGCGGGCCGTGCAGACCACGCGGCGGAGCGTCCCGGGGGGCGCGTCGAAGGCGAGGATCTGACCGCGCACCGGCTCCACGGGCGGCGGCTGCGGATCGCCGGCCAGCGCCGCCGACCACGCGCCCATGGCCTCGATCACCACCGGCGCGGACAGCGTCTCCGACCCCGTCTTCACGCCCGCCACTCGCCCGTTCTCCACGACGAGGCCCGTGACCGCCCGGTCGGAGAGCAGCGCCGCGCCGCGGGCGGCGGCCGACGCCGCCAGGGCCCGCGTGAGGAGGACGTTGTCCACCGAGCCGTCCTCGGGGAAGAAGAGGGCCCGGCGCGCGCCGGCGCTCACGCTCGGCTCGGCCCGGCGCAGTTCGTCCGGCCCCCACGACTCGGCCGGCAACCCCGACGCCCGCTGCCACAGCAGCCGGCGCTCCAGCGCGCGCTCCTCCTCGTCGGTGAAGGCCAGCTCCAGCGTGCCGTGGCGCGCGAGCGCGACGGACAGGCCCGTCTCCGTCGCCAGCTCGGCGGCCAACGCGAGATGGCGCGCGCGTCCGCGCAAGGCCACGTCGAGCAGCGGCGATCCCTCGTCCGCCTCGGCCTGGACGGCGAGCCAGCCCGCGGCCGCTGCGGAGGCCTCCGATCCCGGCCGGCCGCGCTCCACCACGACCACGCGCGCCCCCGCCCCGGCCAGGGCCCGCGCGGCCGAGAGGCCGACGATCCCGGCGCCCGCCACCACGACATCCGCGTGAAGACCCGGCCGCGTATCCCGCACCTCGGTCCCATTATCCCGGGGCTTTGTGGCCGCGGGCCGTTCTGCTATCCTGCGCGCGAGCTCAGAGCGGCCAAGACATGCCTGGACTAGCCGACGAGAGCGCCATCCTCAAGCCCCAGAAGGGCCGGTGCGCGCACTGTCGCTCCGACGTCGCGGTACCCGCCACCTACGCGC
>Ga0075428_100005422_pt1 | contig 14171 bp, 10 predicted proteins | sample RhiMetdeltSRZDD2_FD_75291 | JGI IMG/M metagenome (GOLD analysis project Ga0075428, IMG submission 75291) | Populus rhizosphere microbial communities from Tennessee, USA - Rhizosphere MetaG P. deltoides SRZDD2 | ecosystem: Host-associated > Plants > Roots > Rhizosphere > Soil | place: USA...
GCCGAGCCAGTGTGTGCGGAAGAAGAGGAAGTTCGCGCCGACCGCCTCCCAGCATGGGCGGAGCTGCTCGTAGCATTCCTCCGGGCTGCCCAGGACGAAGCGGTCGCGGAGGAGCTCTTCGAAGGGCTGGCGGAAGGTGTCGCCGTCGGGCAACACCGCGTCCTGGCCCCACGACGCGTACGCGCGGTACTTCGCGCCGAGATATGGTCCGGCCAGCTCCAGCGCCGTCCGGCGGTCCTTGGCGCAGTAGATCTCCTTGATGAGCGGCCGCACCCGCGGCAGCGGCTTGCCCAGTCGCGCGAGCTCCGCGCGGTACAGGCCCATCTGGCGCGTGAGGCTGGCCATGGTCGCGTGCGGGTTCACGAACCAGGTGTCGCCGAGGCGGGCCGCCCGGCGCACCGCGGCGTCGCTGTTGGCCGCGAACCAGATCGGCGGATATGGCTTCTGGACGGGTCGGCATGTCAGCGTCACGTTCGCGAGCGTACAGATGTCGGTCTCGACGCTGACCTTGTCCTCGGTCCAGAGCCGCTTGACGATCTCCAGACACTCCTCGAACCGCCGCAGGCGCTGCCCTCTCGGCACCTTGAACGCATCGAACTCGACTTCGCGATAGCCGAGCCCCACCCCGAACACGAAGTTGCCGCGCCAGATGACGTCGAGCGAGGCGATGCACTCCGCCACCTCGACCGGGTTGTGAAGGTTGAGGAGCAGCACGCCGGCCACACCGGTCATCTCCCCCGCTTCGGCCGCCAGGCGCCCGAGGAAGGGAATGAGCTGGAGCTGGCTCATGCCTTCACTCAGGTAGTGCTGGCCGGTGCCGACCGCGTCCCAGCCGCGGTCTCGCGCCAGGCGCGTCATCGCGAACTGCTCGTCGAGCGCGGAGACCATGTCGGTGCCGAGCGGGTTCTGGTTGGTGACGAAGATGCCGACCTTGAGGTTGTTCATGGGAGGTGATTATCCACGGATGCCCGTCGGCGTGCCCGGGTCAGTATCGTCCGCCGAGCTTGCGGTGGTCCCAGCTGACGACCTTCTCCGGGACGATCTTGAGCACCACTCGCTTCGGCGCGCTGGCGATCGCTCCCGGCTGGACCGGCGACGGGCCCGCTTGCGCCCCCGCCCGCGTCGCGAACGCCGCCCTGACGCTGGCCTCGTCCTCGAGGATCTCGCAGCGCCCGCGGATCATCACGCCCCGCAGCTCCGCGTACTCGTCGCCCGCCTCGATCATCAGGGCCACCCTGGGATTGCGGCGGATGTTGACGACCTTCTGCGCCTTCCCGTAGGAGGTCATGTAGAACGCGCCGTCCAGCGCGAAGTAGTTCATGGCCACGACATGGGGGAAGCCGTCCTTGTCGATCGTGGCCAGGGCGGCTTTCTTACGTTCCCGGAAGAACGCGGCCTGCTCGTCGGGGCTCAGCCGGATCTGCTGCCGTCGGTTGGTCGCCATTCTGGACGCCCTCCTCTCACGTGCGTTCTGCGACGACGGGCAGGTGTGTCGCCAGGAAACGCTTGGCCTCATCGAAGCTCTGCCTCGCCGCGTCTTCGGCATAACCGGGGTGGGTGCGCACGGCGAACCCGTGGCGCGCGCCGTCGTAGAACGTGAACGCGCAGACCTTGCCGAGGGCCCGCATCCGCGCCTCCATCCGACGCATGTCAGCGATGGGCGCCCGCTCGTCCTCCGTGCCGTGCACCACCAGCATGGGGACGTTCACGCCCCCGGCGAGGTCGTACGGCTCGGCGCCAGGCTGGGCGCCCGCCGGCCGGAAGGCGAAGCCGTGGAACACGACGATCGCGCGGATCTCCGGGTGCGCTCGAGCCGCCATGAGCGCGTGCACCCCACCCCGGCAAAACCCGAACACGGCCAGTCTCTTGAGATCCGCCTGGCCGACCGATTCCAGGAAGTTCATCGCTCCCCGCAGATCGGCATACACGGGCCCGTCCGTCGGATCGGCGCCGCGAACCTTCCAGCCGTGTACCAGGGCGACGTAGCCCCACTCGGCCAGCCGGCGGGCAATCTCCGTGTACCCGTCGTCCGGTCCAGCCACGCCCCGGAGCATCAACACGACCGGATAGGGCCCGTGGCCGTCCGGAGTGGCCAGGTACGACGGGACGATCGTCTCCCCGTCCCCGCTCGTGAACGTCACCGACTCCAGCCGCACGGTCATCACCAGCCTCCCCACCTGCGTGTTGCACAGGCCGATGCGCCCGCGCAGGCCAGCGCATGCTTCGCTCGATACGTCGGGACCGTTGTACGGCGGTCCAGGCAGCGAATGCAATCCGATAACTGCCGGCGACGGCCGGCTGAGCCCATCGGGGACCGAAAGAGGTCGGCGGTGACTCCGTCCGCCTGCTACTCTGCCGGCGCGAGGCGACAAGGCTTCGCGACGGCCCCAGGGTCGGGTCGACACCATCGGGGAGGAACGTGATGAGCGAGCCGAGATTCACGACGCTGACGCCGGAGACGATGACCGCGGATCAAAAGCGCGTGGCCGACGCGATCCAGTCCGGCCCACGCGGCGCCGGCCTCCGCGGTCCCTTCAACGCGCTTCTGCGAAGCCCCGAGCTCTGCGATCTCGTCCAGCGTCTCGGCGCCTTCGTGCGGTTCGGGACCTCGATCCCCCCGCGACTGAACGAGATGGCGATCATCATGGCCGGTCGGAAGTGGACCGCGCAGTACGAGTTCTACGCGCATCGCCGGCTCGCCCTCGAAGCGGGATTGAGCCCGGCCATCGCCGATGCCATCGCAGCGAACCAGCGCCCCGCGAGCATGGCAAAGGACGAGGAGATCGTCTACGACTTCGTCTCGGAACTGCTGGCGACGGGCCGCGTCTCGGACCCGACGTTCCAGCACGTCAACGACGCCTTCGGTGAGCGCGGCGTCGTCGACCTCGTCGGTGCCGTCGGCTACTACAGCCTCGTGTCGATGACGCTGAACGTCGCCCAGGTGCCACTGCCCGCCGGAGTCACGCCGCCCCTGAAGTAGGGAGTGCACACCCTCGTTGCACTCGTCACGCCAGTGGATCCTGATCGCTGGCAACGTCGGCCCGGGTCGCCGAGGCGAAGCTTCGCGCGATCGTCGAAGCCGCCGCCGAGCTGCGCAGGGGCTAGTCCCGTCCTCGTCGAGACCGCCGATCACCGAACGTCGATCCGGGAGGACAGACGCCGCTCAGACGTGAGCGCCCATCGTGCGCCTTCTGCCGCTTCGCCGGCTGGCGCCAGAGCCGACTCAGGCTCATCGCGGCCCGGAGCCGATACAGCTCCGCCTCCACCATGCGTTGTCCCGTACCCTGGGCGGCCGCCAGCCCGTCCAGGGTGGCGAAGCTCATTCGCCCGCGCACCGGGATCCCGAAGGTGAATGTCGACCCTGCTCCCACCTGGCTCTTGACCCAAATCTTACCGCCATGCAGCTCGACGAACTTGCGTGACAAGGCCAGGCCGAGCCCTGGTGCCCTCCACCTTACTGTCTGCCGTCCCGACTTGCCGGAACTCCTCGAAGATCGCGTCCTGGTCCTCCGGCGCGATGCCCACCCCTGTGTCGGTGACCGACACCTCGACGAAGCCGTCTACGGGCTTGGCTCGCACCTCAATTGGGCCCCCGTCGGGCGTGGACTTGATCGCGTTCGACAGTAGGTTCAGGACCACCTGCTTGATCTTCCGCTCGTCGGCCCGGACCTGCTCGATCCGGTCGTCGACGGTCATGTGCAGCCCGATCCCATGCCGCCCAGCACGCTCGTGAATCAGGGTCAGGGCGTTGTCGAGCGTCGCCGGGAGATTGAAGTCCGTCAGCTCGAGCTCCATCCGGCCGGCTTCGATCTTGGATAGGCCGAGGATGTCGTTGATCAGCGAGAGGAGGTGCTGCCCCGAGGCATGAATGTCCTTCAGGTATTCTTCCTGCTTCTCGTTGAGGTCCCCGAACATTCGCTCACTCAGGACCTCAGCGAACCCGATGATCGCGTTCAGCGGCGTGCGTAGGCGCGGGCCGGCTGACCCGCATCAGAGGCGAGGGTCGCATCGTCTCGGCGCGCTGAGCCTGCTGCAGCGGCAGCGGTCACGTGGTGCGTTATGATGCAACGCGGCTGGCAGACGTGAGACCGCGCTGCGGCGGGAAGCACGTTGGGGCGGGAGCACGATGAGGGCAGTGTCGGAGGGTCAACCGCTTCCCGCGGGGACCACCGATCCGCCGGCGATTGTCATAGACGGGTTGCTGCGCCTCGGGTTCCTTGGCCCAGCAGCGCCGGCCGCGATCGGGCTCCGCGAGGTAGGCACGGATCCCGAGCCGCCGGAGGGTCAGAAGGGCGTCGTTGCTGTGATAGCCCCGATCCCCGACGAGCGCCGTCGGGACGGTGGCCTGCACGGCCGCCAGCTGTTCGGCCGCCGTCAGCGAGATCGCGAGCAAACTCGTCGTGTCGCCGACCTCCGCCCCCTGCAGGGTCATCGCGACCAGCGCCCTCACCGTCCGAACGTCGCCAGGAACACGCGCAGGGTGAGGGTGACGGCGACGACGTCGTAGTGGGCGTCGCGCTCCGGACCACCGTTGACCTGGGCGTTGTGGCCGCGGGCGGTCAGGTACCGCGCCTCCAGGCCCATGGCGATGTTGCTGGCGACGAAGTATTCAACGCCCGCGCCGAGGGCTGCTCCCACGCCGTAGCCTGCCACGTCCACGTCGACGGTCTTGCCGGGGCTCTTGGTGTCGTTGGTCTGGATCCTGCTGAGGCCGACGCCACCGAGGACGTACGGGACCACGCGCCCACCCGCGATCGGATAGCGAAACCGGGCGTGCGGGATGACGTATCCAACCCCGAGCTCGCTCGTGTTCCCCAACCCCGAGATGTGCAGCCGCGCCTCGAAGACCTCGGCCGCCACCTCCACGCCGAGGTGCCGTCCGATGTTCAGGCCGACCGCCGCACCGAAGAACTGCGTGATGCTGGAGAGCCAGGCGGCCGGCTCGGGATGGACCTCGCCGCCGCTGAAGGCGTCCGTCTCCGTGAAGCCGCCGCCGTAGCGCAGCCCGACGTAGAGGCGGAGCGGGACGGCGTCGCCCGGCTCGGGCAGCGGCGGCGGCCGCAGCTCGGGGAAGAGCAGCCGGAGACCGAGAGTCGTGAGGAAGCCGTCCACCGCCTGCTCGTGGCGGGTTTCATTGATGTTCAGCGTCCGATCGGAAGCCGCGACGTACTTGACCTCGAAGCCGAGGGCGAGGTTGTCGGCGAAGTAGTACTCCAGTCCAGCGCCCAGCGTCCCTACCGGAAATACGGACTCCCGGTCCTTGATGGGGATCCCATAGGCGGGAGGCTTCCGGTCGTTGAACTGCGCGAGGCCGACACCGACCCCGGCGACGACGTACGGCACCAGGCGATCGTCGAACAGGGGATAGCGCAGGCGCAGCTGGGGAACGATCGCCCCGACCCCGTATTCACCGACGGTGCGGCCGCCGAATCTGACGAATCGCTCGTAGGTATCGCCGGACAGCTCCACGCCCCAGTACCGGCCCAGGTTGGCGCCGAGCGAGAGGCCCCAGTGGTCGTGCATGTCGGTCGCTGGGTTGGTGTCCTGGCCGCGCAGGTGGAGGTAGTAGCGCAGGCGGTCGCTGTCCTCCGCCGCGCATTCCAGGGCCGGCAGAGTCACGAGGGCCAGGGCGCCCCCGAGCACGACCAGCGAGCGCAGGGGAGAACATCGCATCGCTCCACTCGAAAACAGCATAGTGTCAACGGCGAACGCCGGTCCAACGTCGACGCCGGTCAGGCGCGCGGGTACAGGGCGCCGCGTCCGCGCTCGCCCGCGGTGGCGCGACCGTCATCGCAGCGGTCGTCGCCGCTCGCATCATCGAGCCCGACTTCAACGACGAGTCGCGCGGGTTGTGGGAGAACGCAGGCGAGGAGCCCTTCAGGTTCGACGTGTGCTGCCTGGAGGACAACACCTGGTTCTGACTCCAGACGACCACCTCGCCCGCGCCCGTCACGTCGCCTTCCTCCTCGCCCGTCCCGATGCCCGCACCGCCGTGGCCATCGAGGAGGTCATGAGGCGTAGCCCCTCCTGTCAAGTGACGAGGTGTCATGGAGGAAGCCGCGTCGCAGCTTCCTTGGGCCTTCCGGCCGGGCACCACTCTGTCATGGAGCCGCTTCTCTGGGTCCTGCGCCTGGTCGGCGATGTGCAGGCCCTCCTCGGAGTGCGGTGTTGGTGAAAACTCGTGAGCAACGACGGCGTTGCTCAATTTTGCTTACTGTAAGCCCTTTTCACATCAAGACTGGAGCCGAGGCGCCCCAAACAACGCCTCGTCAATTCGCGCTTCTCAGACGAGTGGCTTTTGGGTGCCTTTGGCTCTCGTTGAAAGCAACTTCCTGGGTAAAGTTTAGGTCTGCCCGGTTTCGTCGCGTAGCCGAGCTCATTCGCCACGGCGCACCGGCACCGTGAATGTGAACGTCGAGCCATCGCCGACCTGGCTCTTGACCCAGATCGTGCCTCCGTGAAGTTCGATGAACTTGCGTGAGAGCGCCAAACCGAGGCCGGTGCCCTCCACCTTCTTATCTGCTGTTCCAACCTGCCGGAATTCCTCGAACACCGCCTCCTGATCCTCCGGTGCGATGCCGACCCCGGTGTCGGTGACCGAGACCTCAATGAATCCCTTCACCGGCTTTCCCCTGACCTCAATGCGGCCGCCCTCTGGCGTGAACTTGATCGCGTTGGACAGCAAGTTCAGGAGTACTTGTCGGATTTTTCGCTCGTCGGCCTGGATCTGACCGAGTCGCTCGTCGACCGTCGTGTGCAGCGCGATGCTCCGTCGCGTGGCTCGCTCACGGACTAGGGTTAGTGCGTTATCGATGGCCATGGGGAGGTCGAAGTCCGTCACCTCCAGCTCCATCCGCCCCGCCTCGATCTTCGAGAGATCGAGGATGTCATTGATGAGGGACAGGAGGTGCTGGCCTGAGGTGTGGATGTCTTTGAGGTACTCGTCTTGCTTCTCGTTGAGCTCGCCGAACATCCGCTCGCCCAACACTTCAGAGAAACCGATGATGGCGTTCAGTGGCGTCCGGAGCTCGTGCGACATGTTCGCGAGGAACTCGGATTTATGCTGACTGGCGACTTCCAGCTGGCGGCTCTTGTCAGCGAGCTCCCGGAAGAGGCGAGCGTTTTGGATCGCCAGAGCCGACTGACTCGCGAACGTCCGGAGGAGGTCGATCGTCTCCGGCGAAAACGCGCCGGGGGTGTTGCGAGTGACGACGAGGCTCCCGATCAGCTCCCCTTCGCGCACCATCGGCACCGCCAGCACGGCTCGGATCCCGGATTCGATCAGGTTGTCCCGTAGCGTGCTCTCGTACGCGCCCGGCACCGCGATATCCGCGACTTGCACCGGCTCGAGGGTGACCGCCGTACGGCCGACCACCCCCTCACCCTTTCGAATGCGCTCGCCCCGCCGCTCGCGGGCCAGCGCTCCCCCCTGCTCCATTGCCGCCCGCTGCACGAGCTCGCCGGCGGCCTCCTCGTATTCGAAGACCGCGCCGCCGTCGAGCCCGGAGAGCTGGACGGCCCGCGAGACGATGGTCCTCAGCACCGTTTCCAGATCGAGCGTCGAGCTCACCGCCCGGCCCACCTCGCCGAGCGCGGTCAGCTGCTCGACCGACTGGCTCAGCTCGTCCGTACGCCGTTGCAGCTCGGCGAGAAGCCGCGCGTTCTCGATCGCGATGACGGCCTGATCGGCGAAGGTCTTCAGGAGCTCGACCTCCTGGGGCGCGAACGCCCCGGGTTCCGCCCGCGAGACAGTCAGAACGCCGATCGTCTGTCCCCCGTGCGTCATCGGAACGCCGAGGTTGGCGCGCCAGCCGCGCTCTCTCGCGCCGTCTTTCAATTCCGCCGACACATCCTCGTTCTCGATGTCCGCGATCTGCTTGACGTCGTGATCGAGGAACACCGAGCCGACGAAGTCACTCGAACGCGGGGGGCGGGGAAATATGTCGCGCAGCGCGGGTTCGGACCCAGGATGACCGCCACGAACGGCCGCCGCGTGGAGCAGCCGACCATCGAACCGGACGACGAGGGAGCCCCACCCACGAAGTAAGCGGAGCGCGCTGTCCGCGATGGCGTCGAAGACCGGCTGCACGTCGGTTCGCGACTGGCTGATGACTCGCAGGATCCCGGCCGTCGCCGTCTGCCGCTCCAGCGCCTCCGTGACCTGAGCATGCGCCTGCGTCAACGCGGTGTTCTTCTCCTGCAGCTCCTTGAACAGCCGGACGTTCTCAATCGCGATCACGGCCTGGTCGGCGAAGGTCTTGACCAGAGCGATCTGCGGGTCGGTGAACGGCTGGACCTGAGCCCGTCGCATCACGATCACGCCGACGGCCACGTCCTCCTGCACGAGTGGCACACAGAGGAGCGTCCGGTAGGGGTCACGTTCGCGGAACGGCCGGCTCTCGGGGTAGTTGCCGCTTCGGAGTTCCTCGGCCATGTCGTGAACGTGAACCGTCCGCCGGTCGAGCACCGCGGATCCGACTGCCATCCTATGCGTGATCGGCATCGACGTGTGCTCAGGCGGTGTGGTCATGCCGCCGAAGTGAGCCGCGAGTCGGAGTGCGCCCCCAACGACCCGCTGAATGACAGCGTCGTCCGACCCGCACAGCCGGGCGGCGTTCTCAGCGATGGCATCGAGTACCGGCTGTAGATCTGTAGGAGAGCTCGCGATCACGCGCAGAATCTCGCTGGTCGCGGTCTGCTGCTCTAGGGCTTCGGTTATCTGGGCGTGGGCCTGTGTGAGCGCACGATTCTTCTCTTGCAATTCTGTAAACAACCGCACGTTCTCGATGGCGATCACCGCTTGGTCCGCGAAAGTCTGGAGCACTGCTATCTGCTGAGGCGAAAACGAGCCGGCGGCGTCCCGTGCTAGGCTGATGACCCCGACTGCTTCCTGATCGCGCAGCAGTGGCACGGCCAGCATGCTTCCGACTCCCCGTTGCCGCGCAGTCGATGCCCCGAATTCAGTGGCTGCTTGAAGATCGGGAACGTGAACGACGCTCCGATCCAGCAAGGCCTGGTCCGGCGGATAGTCTCGCGAGGCGTGGCGCGGGAACGCCCGCCAAATCTGCTCAACGCCGCCCGGGTCAATGTTGTGGTGCCCGGCGATATGCAGCATCGTGCCGTCAAACCGGAGGACAAGAGCGCGGATGCCACCGCACAGAGCGACCGCGTTCCGTGCGATCGCGTCGAACACAGGCTGGATATCCGTTGGGGAGCTGCTGATGACCCGCAGGATCTCGCTGGTGGCGGTCTGCTGGTCGAGTGCTTCGCTGAGATCGTGGTTGCGCGCCTCCAGCTCCTTGAACAACCGCACGTTCTCAATCGCGATGACCGCCTGGTCGGCGAACGTCTGGAGGAGCACAATCTGAGTGTCGGTGAACGGGCGGACCTCGAGGCGTCGGATCAGGATTACTCCGATCGCCTCACCCTCACGCATAAGCGGCACGCCCAGCGTGGTCCGATGACCGATCCTCAGCGCATCGGCCTGTCCCTGGGGAAACTCCGCCCCGCTGGCGGCAAGGTCGTGAACGTGCACGATCTTGCGATCTAGGATCGCGGTCTCCGAGACCCGGCCCCGCCTGAGCGGTCTCAGCTCCACCGCGACCGGGATCGGTCCGTGGTGGGCCCGGACGCGGAGATGGTCACCGTCCCTCAGACCGATCCAGGCATCGTAGGCCTCGCAAAGCCGCATCGCGCTGCGGGTGACCGCGTCGAACACAGGCTGCACGTCGGTGGGCGAGCTGGAGATCACGCGCAAGATTTCGCTCGTCGCCGTCTGCTGCTCCAGCGCCTCCGTCAGTTGTCGATTGCGCGCCTGCAGCTCCGTGAATAGCCGAACGTTCTCAATCGCGATGACGGCCTGATCCGCGAAGGTCTTGAGCAGCGCGACCTGCTTCTCGGTGAAGGGGCGCACTTCGCTTCGGCGGATGAGCATTGCGCCAATGGCGACGCCCTCGCGCAGGAGAGGAGCGCTGAGAGTCGTGCGCCACCCAAACCGCCGGGCGAAATCTCTGCCAATCGGAAAGTCGTCAGCCTCGGTCAGATCTTCGACGTGGACGATCCGCGCCTCGCGTACAGCGTATCCGGCTACGGAGCCTCGTATCGGTTGGCGGGCGCCGATAACCGCGGCGAGCGGACCATGGTGAGCACGAACGACAAGGTCGTCACCGTCGACGGTCCAGAGCATCGCATCGACGGCACCACATATGACGCCAGCTCTACGCACAATCGTGTTGAAAACCGGCTGGTAGTCGGTCGGTGAGATTGAGATCACCCGGAGGATCTCGCCTGTGGCTGTCTGCTGCTCCTGCGCCTCGGCCAGCTCTCGGTCGCGTGTCTGGAGCTCCTCCTGCGCCTCCGTTTGGAGCTTCAGGGCCTCGGCCAGACGCTGCTCGAGATCGCGAACCTTGGAGTCCTCGTTCTTCCCCGACTTGCGGGGAACAGCAGGCTTGGCGTTGCCCTTTGCTCGGTTGGACCCCCGACCCATCAGGCTCTCCTTGCCGCGGACACCGAATCGGGCGGTGACAGGCTAGGCGAACGCGCCCGCCGGGGCAAGTCGAACGGCGAGGCGTTGGAGGATGTGTCCTCCGTCAAAACACCCCGGCTGAAGCTCCGCACGACTGACCGCCTGTTCTGGACCGGCCTGGCCAGACTCTGGACCGGCTGGCGAGAGGCGCTGGTCATCGTCGCCCACCCCTAGCCGAAAAGACGTTCCGCCGGCTCGACGCGCCGGAACTCCTCGCGGACGTCGCCAGCGGCGTCGTGTACGTCAACGGAGTCCGTGCAGTGAACCGACGCGCCGAGGGCATGGCCGCCTGACCTCATTTACACACTTCTTGACGGAACCTCGCTGCGGTGCGCAAGCCAGGCTATCTCAGCTCCCAGCGTAGGGCAGTGTGCTCGCGATCCGCAGGGCGATGTGCAACACTACCGTCTGCTCGCCTGTGAGGGCGCAGAGACACATCATGGATGAAGAGCCTTCGATACAGCGTCGGCTCGCCGCTATTCTTGCCGCCGATATCGCCGGCTACAGCCGGCTCATGCACGAGGACGAGGCCGCCACCGTGCGGGACCTCAAGGCGCATCAGAGCGTGATCCTCCCGCTGATCGGCCGCCACGGTGGGCGGGTCATTGACACCGCCGGCGACGGCATCCTCGCTGAATTTCCCAGCGTTATCGGCGCCACCGAGTGCGCGGTACAGATCCAGACTGTGATGGCCGAGCGCAGCGCTGGGGTACCCGAGCACCGACGCATGCGGTTGCGCGTCGGCATCAATCTGGGCGATGTGATTCACGACGACGCCAGAATCTACGGTGACGGGATTAACATCGCAGCCAGGCTGGAAACGCTCGCTGAGCCGGGTGGCGTGCTCGTGTCCAGTACGGTTTACGACCACGTCCGCGGCAAGCTGCCTATCACTTTCGCGGACGCGGGCGAGCGGCAGCTCAAGAACATCGAGCAGCCGGTGCGAACGTATCGGGTCCTGATTCCAGGCGCAGCGTTCACACCCGGAGCCGCGCCCTTCAGTCGCACCACCACGGCGGACCGCCGGCGTTGGGTCGTGCCGGGCGTGGCGGCAGCATTGCTGGTTCTCCTCGCGGCGGCAGGAGCCTGGTGGATGAGCCCGCGCTTCTTCCCGGGTCAGCGGGCAGATGGCCCGGAAGCGCCGCGTCTCTCCATCGTCGTGCTGCCATTCAGCAACCTGAGCGGCGATCCGAGCCAGGATTACTACGCCGATGGCGTGACGGAAGACCTGACGACGGATCTGTCGCGACTCGCCGGCAGCTTCGTGATTTCCCGGAACACGGCGTTCACGTTCAAGGGCAAGGCCGTCGATGCCCGACAGCTCGGCCGCGAGCTGAAAGTCCGTTACGTGCTGGAGGGCAGCGTACGCCGGATGGGCCGCACGGTCCGCGTCAACGCTCAGCTCGTCGATGCGGGCACCGGTGGGCATCTCTGGGCCGAGCAGATGGACGTCGATCACGGGACGCTGGCGCCGTCCCAGGACAACTTCAGCATCGCGAGTCGCCTGGCAAAGACGCTCAGTGTCGAGCTCGTCAACGTCGAAGGTCGCCGCGCGCCCCAGGCGAACCCGGATGCAGTGGACCTCACCATGCGTGGCTGGTCTATCTTGAACGGAGGGCCGGGCCAGGACGACGTGAAGCGATCCGTTGCGGTGTTCGAAGACGCACTGCGCATCGATCCGGACAATAGTCAGGCCAGGGTTGGACTCGCTCAGGCCTTCACGCTCATGCACCGCAATCGTTGGGATCCCGAACGAGACAGGATCCTGGCGCGTGCCGATGAAGCGGTCACGCGCGCCATTGCTCTCTCGCCCAACTATGCCCACGCGCACTACGTGAAGGCCGAGGTTCTCGCATTGTCCCGGCGATTCGACGCGGCATTGGCGACGTACGACCGGGCCATCGCCCTCGATCCCAACCATGCGGCGGCATACGTTGCCCGCGGCCGGGCCTTGATTGCCATCGGACGGGCCGCGGAGGCCATGGCGCCGGTGGAGAAGGCGATCCGACTCAGCCCGCGTGATCCGGACCTGTTCATCTGGTACTACGTCTTGTGCCACGCGCACACCCACCTGGCGCGCGACGCGCCGGCGATCGAATGGTGCCTGAAGTCGACAGCGACCGGTAAGTCGTTCTGGGGCGCCTGGACAGACCTCGCCGCCTCGTATGCCCGGCGAGGTCAGAAAGCCGAAGCGGCGGCGGCGGTTGCGGAGCTCCTGAAGGTCAGACCGGGCTTCACGGTAGAGACCCTGGCGCAGGACGGAGCGCAGTATTCCGACAATCCAACGTTCCGCAAGGAGTTCGAGCGGATTGTCGAGGGAGCACGCATGGCCGGCTTGCCGGAACGCTGACACGACTCGGGTACGCGCCCCATCGACGTCACCGCGGCCCAGAAGATCTACATGATGGCCCAGCTCCGCACCGGTATCCAGAAGCAGGGCGGGATTCATGCGCTCCGCCACGCCCTCGCCACCCACCTGCTCGAGGCGGGTACGGATCTCCACACCGGGCAGCGCCTGCTGGGCCACCGCCAGATCTCGACCACGATGCGCTACCTTCACCTCAGCCAGGGCCGCCTCGTCGGGACCTGTTCCCCCCTGGATTTACCCAAGCCGCACAGCGTCGAGTAGCCCGTGCCGCCTCCGCGATCGAACGTGCCGCACGGCCGCTCTCGGCGGGCACCGCGAGCGGTGCGACACGTGCGGAGCCGAACGCCTCGCCTACCCCTCGTGTCGCAATCGCCACCGCCCGACGTGTCAGACGCTGGCCACGGAGCGATGGCTCGAGGCCCGGCGGGCCGACCTCCTGCCCGTCCCGTACTTCCATGTCGGTCAAGGAATGCACCGTGACGTATCCCATCCTGAAGTTCCTTCATCTGCTCGGTCTCATACTGATGAGCGCCGGACTTATCGGGGTGTGGTATGCGGATCTGCGCTCCCGACAACTTCGCGACTTACCCGTCTTTGCTGAAGCTGTGCGAAACATCGCAGTGCCTATGATGGCCTTGTCGTCCCTGGCGCCCTTCTGCTCCTTGGCTCGGGAACGTGGTTGATCGTAACGGTTTACGGGGGCTGGGTGTTCCTCGGGATGCCATGGCTCGCTGGCATGGTCGCGCTCTTCGCGTTCGAGTTCGTCGAAGGGAACACGATCACCCGTCTATATTTCGTGCGCCTTCGTCGGCTCACACGGGAGGCGCTCGAGCTCGGGCACGTGACGCCGGCCCTCGAGGAAGCCCGGCGCGAGCATGGACCGACCTTTACGCATTTCCTCGATATCCCTATCCTCTTTGTGATCGTAATGCTCGGCGCGATGCGGCCGAACACGTGGACTCTATTCGTGACAGGCACAGCGCTCGCGCTCGTTGCCGCGGCGATTCTGACACTCGTAATCCCCCGCCTGTACCCTTTCGAGCTGGGGGTGGGTCGCCCGTGACACTCGATGTCGCATACACTCGAGCGCCTGGGAATCGGGAAAAGGTCCGTGAAACACACGCGCATCATCGTCACCCACTACGGCGGGCCCAATATGAGGTCTTGTCAAGAAGTGTGTAAATGAGATCAGGCGGCGATGGCGTCGGTGCGTCGGTTCACTGCACGAACTCCGTTGACGTAGACGACGCCGTTTGCGACGTCCGCGAGCAACTCCGG
>Ga0075428_100005427_pt1 | contig 14164 bp, 14 predicted proteins | sample RhiMetdeltSRZDD2_FD_75291 | JGI IMG/M metagenome (GOLD analysis project Ga0075428, IMG submission 75291) | Populus rhizosphere microbial communities from Tennessee, USA - Rhizosphere MetaG P. deltoides SRZDD2 | ecosystem: Host-associated > Plants > Roots > Rhizosphere > Soil | place: USA...
CCAGCTCGAGCAGCTGGGCCGGCTCAAGCGCTTCTTCTCGCCCCAGCTGGCCGAGCTCATCGTGGCCGGCGGCGCCGCGGATCCACTCAAGACGCACCGGCGCGAGGTCACCGTCGTCTTCGTCGACCTCCGCGGCTTCACCGCCTTCGCCGAGACCGCCGAGCCCGAGGAGGTCATGGGCATGCTCCGCGAATATCACGCGGAGATGGGGCGCCTCATCATGGCGCACGAGGGCACGCTCGAGCGCTTCACCGGCGACGGGATGATGGTCTTCTTCAACGACCCGGTCGAGGTCCCCAACCCCGCCGAGCGCGCAATCCGCATGGCCGTGGCCATGCGCGACCTCATCGCCAGCCTCTCCGTCAGCTGGCGCAAGCGCGGCTGGGAGCTGGCGCTCAAGGTCGGCATCGCGCAGGGCTACGCCACCATCGGGGCCATCGGCTTCGAGGGCCGGATGGACTACGGCGCGATCGGCAACGTCACGAACCTCGCAGCGCGCCTGTGCGGCGAAGCGGAGGGCGGGCAGATCCTGGTCTCGGCTCGGGTCGCATCAGCGGTCGAGAGCATCATCGACGCGGAGAATCTGGGTCCGCTGACACTCAAGGGCCTCGCGCGCCCGGTCCCCATCTGGAGTGTCCGCGGATTGGTCTAACTGACTGCACGCTCGCGGAGCGCCCCGGCTCCGCCGGGGCGCGGAGCCGGGGGGGTTTGGGGGGCCCGCTCGGGCCCCCCATGACTATCGGGGCAGCCAGTCGCGCAGCGGCTTGACCTGGCACCCGGCCCGGTCGAGCGCCTCGCGCACCGCCCTGACGATTCGCTGCGCGCCCGGCGTGTCGCCGTGGCAGCAGATCGTCTGCACGGAGATGTCGACGTCGACCCCGTCGATCGTCTTCACCTTGCTCTCCAGCGCCATCCGCACCGCCTGATCCGCGGCCTTCTGCGGATCGGTGATGAGCGAGCCGGGCAGCTTGCGGGAGACCAGGCTCAGGTCGACGTTGTAGGCGCGATCGGCGAAGCCCTCCGACGCGGTCCGCACGCCCATCTTGCGCACCGTCCGATCGTAGTTGCCGGAGGCCAGGGCCATGAGGATGAGCTCCTTGCCCGATTCCTTGGAGGCCTCGCCGATGGCGGTGGACCACGCCTGGTCCGGCTGCTTCTCGATCATCGTATAGAGGATGCCGTGCGGCTTCATGTGCTGCAGCTCGGTGCCGGCCGCGCGGCAGTACTCGCGCAGCGCACCGGTCTGGTAGCAGAGGTAGTCCTTCAGCTCGGCCGGCGTCACGTCCATCACGCGGCGACCGAACCCGATCAGGTCCGGCAGCGACGGGTGCGAGCCGATCGCCACGTTGTGACGCAGCGCCAGCTCGACGGTCTTGCGCATCACGTGTGGGTCGCCGCCGTGGAAGCCGCACGCCACGTTGGCCGACGTGATGAACGGCATGATCTCCTCGTCGGCCCCCAGCGTCCACCGGCCGTAGCTCTCGCCCATGTCGCAGTTGAGATCGATCTGCTTGGTCGCCATCGCCCTGTCTCCTTACTGGCGCGCCAGCACGCGCGCCAGTGCGTTCACGAACCGGTCCACGTCCTCGTCGCTCATCGCCAGCGAGCAGGCTCCGAGGCCCCGCTGGGTCATGAGGATCCCTTCGTTGAGCAGGCCCATGAAGACCCGCTGGGGCATCTCGGTGTCCTTCAGCCGCGTCGAGCGATAGTCGGTGAGCGTCTCGGGCGTCCAGTGCAGCCAGAACAGCGAGCCGACCGTCGAGACCTGGCCCCGCCGCCGCGTGTTGGTCAGGAGCCGGCTGATACCGCCGGCCAGCCGCCGGGCGAGCGCCTCCAGGCGCGTGTAGGCCTCGGGCGTCAGCGCGTTCAGGGTCGCCACGCCGGCGGCCATCGTCACCGGATTGGCGTTGAACGTCCCGCCCTGGCTGATGCGCGGACCACCCTTGCGGGGATCGTAGTAGGCCATCACGTCACGCCGTCCGCCGAAGGCGCCCACCGGCAGGCCGCCGCCGATGATCTTGCCGAAGGTGGTGAGATCGGGCCGCAGACCGAGCTTCTCCTGCGCGCCGCCCCACGCGGTGCGGAACGAGATCACCTCGTCCAGGATCAGCAAGATCCCGAGACGCTCGGTCACCGCGCGCAGCCGCGGCAGGAAGCCGTCCACCGGCGGCAGCAGGCCGCCGTTGCACATGTACGGATCCACGATGACCGCGGCGATGGCGGCGCCTTCCTTCGTGAGAATCTCCTCGCACGCCTCGGGATCGTTCCACGGCAGCACCACGGTGTTCTTGAGCACGGCCGGCGGGATGCCGGCCGACCACGCGATCGGCTTGGGCCGGCGGCGATTGCCCCACGACTTGGTGTCGCCGGTCACGCTCACCATGACCCAGTCGTGGGTGCCGTGAAAGGCGCCCTCGAACTTGGCCAGCTTGGGCCGTCCCGTGAACGCGCGGGCCAGGCGCACGGCGTTCATGGTGGCCTCGGTGCCCGAGTTGGTGAAGCGCAGGCTCTCGACCGACGGCACCCGGCGGACGATCATCTCGGCCAGGCGCACCTCGTACTCCGTCGGACCGGGGAACGACAGTCCGGACTCGGCGACCGCCTGCACGGACTTCACCACGTCGGGCGGCGCGTGGCCGAGGACGAGGCTCGTGTAGTTGCCGTTGAAGTCGACGCGCTCGATGCCGTCGGCGTCCCAGATGTGGGCACCTTGACCACGCTGGAAGTAGAACGGATACGGATCGAAGAAGGTCGTCGTGCGGCTGTTGCCCCCGGGCATGACGGCCGCGGCCTCCTCGTGCAGGCTGCGCGAGCGCGGCGTCTTCGACGCGTATTCCGCGGCTTCCTTGTCCAGACTCATCTAGTTTCTCCTTCGTATCACGCGGCGACCGGGCCGCCGGCGGCCTCGGCCAGTGACGCTTCCCATGATCGGCGCAAACGGTGCGCCTCGGCCACCTCGATCGCCCGGAAGTGCACGCGCTGCCCGGGCTTGACCTGCCCGATACGACCGATGTCGAACGAGCACACGGTGGCCAGCTTCGTGTAACCCCCCGTCGACTGGCGGTCGACCAGCAGCACGATCGGCTGTCCATCACCCGGGACCTGGATCGAGCCGAGCGCGATCCCGTCGGAGATGATGTCGTGGCCACGAGTGTGCGTGATGCGCGGGCCGCGCAGACGCGCGCCCATGCGGTCCGACTGGGGCAGCATCTCGTACGGCCCGGCCAGGAACGCGGCCACCCCCTCGGCGGTGAAGCGCTCGAGGTCGGGTCCCAGCACGACCCGGATCTCCGGCTCGGCGTCGAGCGCCGTGGCGTGCGCGGCGGGCAGCGCGCGCGACGCCGGGACCGGCGCGCGATGCAGGCGCAGCACGTCCTCGCGCTTGAGGCTCCGGCCCTCCAGGCCACCCAGGCGGCCGCGCAGGTACGTCGCGCGCGAGCCGAGCGCGGGCGACACGTCGATCCCTCCGGAGAACGCGACGTACGCCCGCACCCCGGCGCGCGCCGCGCCGATCCGCACGGCGTCGCCGCTGCGCAGCACGAGCGTCGCGTGGGTGGGCGCCGCCTCGCCGTTGACGGTGACCGGCACGTCGGCGCCGGTGACGGCGATGGCGCACGGCGCTTCCACGCCGAAGCGGGGCCCCATCAGCGTGCACTCGAGCCCGGCGGCGCCGTCGGCGTTGCCGACCAGGCGATTGGCAATCACGAATGCGCGGACGTCCATCGGCCCCGAGGGCGGGATGCCGTGGCGCAGCTGACCGAAGCGTCCGAGATCCTGCACCGTCGTCTGGGGCCCGGGCTCGGCGATGCGGATCATGCGATCACCGGCTGCCAGGCGTGCGCCTCGACGCGCGCGGCGATGGCGTCGTACTCCGCACGGTCGATCGGCCGCAGCCGCACGCGGTCTCCCGCGCGCAGAAGCGTCGGCTCGGCGGCCGTCGGATCGTAAAGACGCGCGGGCGTGCGGCCCAGCAACCAGTACCCGCCCGGGCTCTCCACCGAGTAGATGCAGAACTGCGCGCCGCCCAGCCCGGCGCTGCCGGGCGGGACCTTCACGCGCGGCGTCTCCAGGCGCGGCAGCCGGATGCGCTCGGGCACGCCCGCCATGTAGGGCAGGCCCGGCGTGAAGCCCACGAAGTAGACGAGATACTCGGCGCCGGCGTGGAGGCGGACGAGCTCGTCCACGGAGAGCGCGAGACGCTGAGCGGCCGCCACGAGATCGAGACCGAACTCGGGGTCGTAGCAGCACGGCAGCTCGACGATGCGCGAGGGCGGCAGCACGCCGGTCCCCGCCTGCTCGGCCAGATCGCCGAGCGTCTCGCAGAGCGTCTCGTAGCCGAGGCGCGCGGGGTCGTAGTACACGAGCAGCGAGCGAAAGCTCGGCACGCTCTCGACGATCCCGGGAACGGCCTTCTGCTGGATCAGGTACTCGAGGGCGCGCACGCGGGTGTTGACCTCCACGCTGATCTCATCGCCGAGCTCGATGGAGACGGCCAGATCACCCGCGGGAAAAAATCGCAGACAGATCCCTCAGAACGCTGCCAGCGAGGAGTTTGGCAGGTCGGTGATGAACATGTGCCCGGGGCTGTGGGTCAGCATGAACGGCGGCTTGCTCGCCAGCGCCACCGCCTGCGGCGTCACGCCGCAGGCCCAGAACACCGGGACGTCGCCCGGGTTGAAGTGCTGCGCGTCCCCCCAGTCCGGCTTGCCGATGTCCTTGATGCCGATGGCCGCCGGATCGCCGATGTGGATCGGCGCGCCGTGCGCGTTGGGGAAGCGCGCGCTCGCCGTCACCGCCTTGGAGAGCTGGCTCGAGGGAATCGGTCGCATCGAGACGACCATCGGCCCGTGGAAGGCGCCGGCCGGCCGACACTCGATCGACGTCTTCCACATGGCGACGTTCTTGCCCTGCTCGACGTGCCAGAGCTTGATGCCCGCCTCCAGCAGCGCCCACTCGAAGGTGAACGAGCAGCCGAGCAGGAACGCGACCAGGTCGTCGCGCCAGAAGGGCGTGGCGTCGGTCACCTCGTCGGCCAGCACGCCGTCCTTGTAGATCCGGTAGCGCGGGATGTCGGTGCGCAGATCGGCGCCCGGCGCCACGCCCACCGGCTCGGGTGAGCCGACGTCGGTGACCTCGATCAGCGGGCACGGCCGGGGATTGCGCTGGCAGAACAGCAGGAAATCGTAGGCGTAGTCGCGCGGCAGCACGGCGAGGTTGGCCTGCACGTGGCCACTTCCGAGACCGGCAGTGACCCGGTTGAGCTTGCCGCGGCGGATGTCGGCCCGGATTTCTCTCGGATGGCGGGTGTCGATCGCCATGGGCCGATTCTACCTGAGACCGAGGCGCGTCCGTACCTCGGGATTCACGAGCGTCTCGGGCATCTCGCCGCGCAGCACGCGCAGCATCTCCTCGGTGACCTGCAGCGAGGCCTGCCTGGACGCCTCCTTGGTCACGCCGGCCACGTGCGACGAGCACACCACGTTGTCGAGGTTGAAGAGCTTGTTGTCGCGCGAGGCCGGCTCCTCCTCCCACACGTCGATGCCCGCCGCCGCCAGCTGGCCGCGCGTGAGCGCCTCGAAGAGGGCTTCCTCCTGCTGGACGCCGCCGCGCGAGGTGTTGATGTAGATCGCCCCGGGCTTCATGAGCGCCAGCGTCTTGTGATTGATCATGTGCTTGGTCTCGGGCGTCAGCGGCGTGTGGCAGGTGAGCACGTTCACCTGCGGCAGGAGCGCGTCCAGGCTCTTGACCGGCTCGACGCCGCGCCGCTTGAGCTCGTCCTCGGGCACGTAGGGATCGTAGCCCAGCACGCGCATGCCGAGCGCGCCGGTGAACTTCGCGACGCGGCGGCCGACGTTGCCCACGCCGATGATGCCGAGCGTCTTGCCGGCGAGCTCGGTGTTCTGCGAGTCGCGGCGGCCGCCCCAGTCGCCGGCGCGTGTCATCCGATCGATCTGCACGGTGCGCTTGACGCTCACCAGCATCAGCATCAGCGCGTGCTCGGCCACCGCCTGCGAGTTGGAGCCCGGCGCGTGCACGACCGCGATGCCCAGCTTCGTGGCCGCCGGGATGTCGATGGTGTCGAGCCCGACGCCGTGGCGGCCAACGACCTTCAGCTGCGTGCAGGCGGCCATCAGGCTCTCGGTGCAGCGCGGCTTGGCCCGGAAGAGGATGCCCTGGGCCTGGGCGGCGATCTTGATGAAGCCGGCTTCGGTCTCGTCCGCGCACAGGACGACGCGCGCCTCGCGCTCGAGGTTGGCGTGCCCGGCGGCGTTGATGGGGCCGGCGAGAATGACGAGGGGACGGTCAGGACTCATCGGGTGATCTCCTTGATCGGTCGGAGGTGCGGAACCCGGCCATTATAGAACTGCGGCCGGGGCAGTGATATCGTCTGCGGGCCATGACGACCCTGGTGACCGGCGCCTTCGGCTGCATCGGCTCGTGGGTGGTGCGCGGCCTCCTGGCCGACGGCGAGCGACCCGTCGCATTCGACCTCGGCGACGATCCGTGGCGCCTGCGCATGATCGCCGGCGAGGATGTCACCTCCCGGGTGACGCTGGTGCACGGCGACGTCACCGACCGCGAGGCCGTCGCCCGCTGCGTGCGCGAGCACGACGTACGGCGCATCGTCCACCTGGCCGCCTGGCAGGTGCCGCAGTGCCGGCAGGATCCGGCCCGGGGCGCGTTGATCAACGTCGTCGGTACCGCCAACGTGTTCGAGGCGGCGCGGACCAGCGGCGGCCAGATCGAGCGCGTCGTGTACGCGTCGTCGGCCGCGGTGTTCGGGCCGCCCACCTTCTACCCGCCCGGCCCGCTGCGCGACGACGCGCCCCACCATCCGACCACGCACTACGGCGTGTACAAGGTGGCCAACGAGGCGCTGGCCCGCATTCACTGGGAAGAGCACCGCGTCCGCTCCACCGGCTTCCGGCCGCAATCGGTGTACGGTCCCGGCCGGGACGTCGGCATGACCGCCACCCCCACCCTGGCCATGAAGGCCGCCGTGCTCGGCCGGCCGTTCGAGCTGCGCTGGGGCGGCGCCACCGATCTCATCTATGCCGAGGACGTGGCGCGCGCCTTCATCCGCGCGTCGCGGGCCGCGCTCGATCGCGCACGCGTCTACAACCTGCACGGCAGCACGACCACGCTGGCCGACGTGGTGAAGGCGATCGAGGCCGCCTGGCCCGCCGCCAAGGGGCTCGTCACTCACGTCGAGCACGCCATGCCGTTCCCCAGCGCGCTCGACGACACGCGCTACCAGCGGGAGCTGGGACCGACGCAGCCGACCGCGCTGGTGGACGGGGTGCGACGGACCCTCGACGAGTTCGCCCGTCTGCACAAGGACGGACGGCTCGACGCGCGCGAGCTTCCGTGATGGCGGACTACCGGCTGCGGCCGGCCACCGGGCAGGACGCCGCGGCCATCGCCCTCATCTACAACCAGGGCATCGAAGATCGGCTGGCCACGCTCGAGACCGAGCTGCGCACCGCCGACGAACGCCGCCAGTGGCTGAGCGCGCGCAGCCCTCGCCACCCCATCATCGTCGCCGAAACAACGGAGCCGGAAACTTCCTCGAACAGGCCACCCACGCCTCGAGCCGGCCTCGCGGGCCCCGCTACAACAGAACGCGCGACAACACATCCGCCCGCCGTCTCCACCATTCTCGCCTGGGGCAGCCTGAATCCCTTCAGTACGCGTGAAGCCTACCGGTTCGTGGCGGACTTCTCCGTGTACGTCGAGCGGGGCTGGCGGGGCAAGGGGGTGGGCCGCGCGCTCCTGGCCCGGCTGATCGAGCTCGGACGCGAGCACGGCTATCACAAGCTGGTGCTGTCGGCGTTCCCGTTCAACAAGGCCGGTGTGGCGCTCTACGAAACGCTCGGGTTCCGGACCGTCGGCATCTACCGTGAGCAGGGCCTGCTCGACGGCCAGTGGGTCGATACCATCATCATGGAGAAGCTCCTGTGAAAATCCTCTACACGCCGCTGATGATCGTCCCCGCGCTCGACGACACCGATCGCAAGAACATCCTGGACGCGGCGGGACCAGGCTCCACGCTGATCGAGGCCAAGGACCCGGCGGTGCAGCGCAAGGAGATCGGCGACACCGAAGCGCTCTTCGGCCGGGTGGCCAACGACCTCTTCGTAATCGCCAAGCGCTTGCGCTACTACCACTCGATCGGCGCCGGGGTGGACGCGATCCTCACGCCGGAGCTGGTCAACAGCGACGTGGTCCTGGCCAGCGAAAAGGGCGGGGTCGGCATCCATCTGGCCGAGCACGCCTTTGCGCTCCTGCTCACCATCACGCGCGGCATCCACACCGCGCTGCGCAAGCCCGACTACAGCCTGCGCGAGCCGATCCGCAAGGAGCAGTGGGAGCTCCACGACCAAACGCTGGGCATCGTCGGCTTCGGCGGCACCGGGCGCGCCGTCGCCCAGCGCGCACTGGGCTTCGGCATGAAGGTGCTGGCGGTGGACATCGATGACGTGCCGGGCATGGCGAACGTCACGCTGTGGAAGAGCGATCGGCTCCACGACCTGCTGGGCCAGTCCGACGTGGTGGTCATCTGCCTGCCGCTGACCAAGGCCACGCGCCACATGTTCTCGCGCGACCTGTTCCGCCGCATGCGGCGGCACGCCATCCTCGTCAACGTCACGCGCGGCGCCATCGTCTTCGGCGACGATCTGCTGGCCGCGCTCGACGAGGGCCTCATCGGCGGCGCCGGGCTCGACGTCACCGACCCCGAGCCGCTGCCGGGCGGCCATCGCCTCTGGACTCACCCGCGGGCCGTGGTCACCCCGCACACCGCGGGCGGCTCACCGCGGCGCGCCGGCCGGGTCATCGCGACCTTCTGCGAGAACCTCCGGCGGATGCGCAGCGGCCAGCCGCTGCTGGCACTGATCGACAAGCAGAAGGGCTACTAGCGACCGAGCGGCGTCAACGGGCGCGGGTGAGGTCGCCCGTGGCCTTGATGTTGTTCTCGACCACGCCCTGGACCCGCAAGGACTGTTTGCCGCCGCGCTCGGACAGCGAGTACTCGGCGCTCCCGCGCTCGCCCTGGCTCGTCATCTTGCCGTCCTTGAGACTGAGCATGCCCTTGCCGCCGAACATCCCGATCGTCCGGGCGACCTTGAAGTCGTAGCTCCCATCCGGGCGGATGGTGAGCTCGACCCAATCCCCCTCGTCTCGCGCCCCCCCGGGGAGACCCGAGACCGCCCCCGCCCACTTCCCGGCGACCATCTGGTAATTCGTGATGGGCACCGTGGTGGCGGGCGGAGGCGGCGGGGCCGACGCGCAGGCTGCGAGCGCGAGCACGAGCACGGCAATGGCCATCCGACAAACGAGCGTGGGCATGCGAATCCCTCCTGGGTCATTGGCGGCGGGTGAAGGGGACGGGCGGCGCGCCGCGATCATCGGTCCCGCAGGCGAACGGTGACGACAGCGGACATGCCGGTCCGCAGCGGCTGCGGGTTGCCGGCGGTCTTGCCGTCGAGCTGGATCTTCACCGGCACCCGCTGCACGACCTTGACCCAGTTGCCGGTCGCGTTCTCGGGCGGCAGCAGCGAGAAGCGGGAGCCGGTGCCCGCGCTGATCGAGTTCACGGTGCCGACGAACACCGTGCCAGGAAAGCTGTCCACCCGGACCTCGGCCTTCTGCCCGGGACGGATGCGCGTGAGCTGGGTCTCCTTGAAGTTGGCGATCACCCAGACGTCCTGCAAGGGCACCAGCGCCAGCAGCGGCTGACCCGGCTGGACCACCTGCCCGATCTCCACGCTGCGCTTGGACACGACACCGTCCGTCGGCGCGCGCACGATGCTGTACTCGACGTTCAGCTCGGCGGTGGCCAGGTCGGCTTGCGCGGCCCGCAGCACGGCTTCGGCGCGCGCCACCTCGGCGGTCTTGACCGAGACCTGACCCTGCTGGCCCTCGGCCTTGGACAGCGTGCCGCGGACCTCGGCCACCCGCTGCCGAGCCTGCTCGATGGCCAGCACGCGGGACGCCAGCTCGGCCTGGACCTGCTGGACCTCCTTCTCGGTCTGGGCCAGGCGGAGCGTCGCCGCTTCGAGATTGGCGTCCGCCGTCTCGAGCGCGGCCAGGGCGTCGTCGTGCTCGCGCCGTGACACGTAGTCGTTCTTCATCAGGAGCTGCATCCGCTCGAGGTCGCGCACGGCCTTGCGCTGCGCGCTCTGCGACGCCGTCATCTCGGCCTTCATTGCCGCGGCCGACGAGCGCTTGGCGTCCAGCCGCGCGCGAGCCTCGTCGACGGCCGACTCGCTCGCCCGCACGCCGACCCGGGTGCCCTCCAGGGCCGCCCGCACCTCGTCCACCTGCGAGCGCGTCGTATCACGAGTCAGCGGCAGCTCGGCCCGGGCCGCCCGCACGCTGGCCTCGGCCACGCCCACCGCGGCCCGAGCCTGGGCGCGCTTGGCCTCGTAGTCGCGAGGGTCTACCCGAAGGAGCACATCCCCAGCGCGCACCGCTGTGTTGTCGTTCACCAGAAGCTCGACCACGTGGCCGGAGACCTTGGCACTCACGGGTGAGATCATCCCGTCCACGTAGGCGTCGTCGGTGGAGACCTCGATGGTGGACCGGTGCCAGGCCCAGGCGCCCCAGCCCACGGCGGCCAGCCCCACGACCACGGCAAGCACGATGACGATGCGTCGTCCCACTAGCCCCGAACCTCCCGGTCACCCGCGGCCGGGGAGCGAAGTGCTCTCATTGGTAGCACGAGGTTACCACTACGGCGGGGGGTCGGGGGGCTCAGGCGCGGTGGACCTCCGGCGAGAGGGCGACGAGCCGCCCGGTGGCGTCGAAGTCCAGCACTGACTCGCCCAGGACCGTGAGGTCGCTACGCCGGGCCACGTCGGCGGCGTAGGCCTCGGAGACCTCGAGCTCGCCCAGCACGAGGGTGTTCTTGATCCGAATGATCCGGGCCCGCTCGGGCGGCGTGAGCCCGATGCAGGACAGCGCCGCCTCCACCGCCTCGCGGTCCGTCTCGTAGGTGGCCGGCACCTTGGCCACGCCCGGCTCGCAGGCGGTGATGGCGTTGATCAGCGTCGGCTTCATGTCGATCTTGTCGACGAGCCGGCGCGTGGTGAAGTCCGCGTTGCCGATGCCGATGGCGTTGCCGTAGCTCTCGTCGGTGAGGTCCAGCGCGACGATCCAGAGGATCTTGGGGTCGGCCGGGAACGGCTCGTGCGGGTTGGTGGGCCGTCCGATGATGTTGGTGTCCATGCCGGAGCCCGAGATGTTCTTGCCCATCTGCTCGACGATCAGCACGTCGATCGGCGAGAACGGCAGCCGGGCCATCCACTCCCGGGCGCTCTTGAGGAGACGGCGCTCGCCGGCCTCGAGATCCCGCGCGTTGAAGGCCTCGATCTGCGCCGTCTCGTCGTAGCCGTTCTCCACGATGCCGACCCCGAACCCGATCTTCACCTTGGACAGGATCTCGCGGCCGACCGCGGTGATGACCGTCTCGTAACCGTGCGTGACATTGGCCCGGTGGTACTGGATGGCGCCCTTCCACTTGCCCAGCCCGATCGTCATCATCTTGAACAGGCCGGACTCGATGGTGCCCTTGAAGTCGGTGTGCGGCTTGATGCGGTTGACCAGGCCGATCCAGTCGGCCTCCGCCGCGTACCGGTCGAGCCAGACCGGCAGGCCGAGGGCCTCGCCGACCTCGTTGACCTCCATGGTCGCGCGGATGGGGCACCCCATGGTGCCCTCGGTGATGCCGTAGTGCTCGAGGACCGAGACCTGGCCCTCCACGGTGCCGCCCCCATGGCTGCCCATGGCCGGGAAGACGAAGGGCCGGGCCCCCAGGCCCCGGAGCCAGCGCACCGTGGCCCCCACCACCACATCGATGTTGGCGATGCCCCGGCTGCCCGCCCCCACGGCCACCGTGTCACCCCGTTTGATGGGCAAACCGGCCCCCTCCAGCGCCTGGAAGACGGCCTTCGGAATGTCGGGCACACGGGGTCGCTGAAAGGTCTGTCGGAGGCGGAGCATCTTCGGCAGCATGGCGGCAATTATGCTATATGTATGGGCCAATTTTCATGCGGACGTTCCCCGCCGCTCTCACGTACGTTCTCTTGGTCGCCGCGCTTGTCACGGCGAGCGGCTGCGGCGGTTTTCTCCGACCGGCGCCCACGCCGCTCTTGCCTCCCGACGAGCTCTACAGCCAGGGCGAGTCGTTCCTCGAGAAGAAGCAGTATCTGGAAGCGCGCGAGTCGTTCCGCAAGATCGTCGAGCGTCATCCCAACTCGACCTATGCCCCGCGCGCGCGGTTCCTGATCGGCGAGGCGTTCTACCGCGAGCCGGAGTTCGACAAGGCCATCAAGGAGTTCGATATCTTCCTGGCCTTCTACCCCCGCCATCAGATCGCCGACCTCGTCCAGTACCGCCTGGCCATGAGCTACTACGATCAGCTCAAGCCGATCGAGCAGGACCAAGGTCTGACCGCCAAGGCGCTCGATCAGTTCAAGAGGCTCGTCAAGGAATACCCCGACAGCCGCTACGCCACCGACGCGCTGGCCAAGATCGACATCTGCCGGGGGAAGCTGGCCCAGAAAGAAGTGTGGGTCGCGACGTACTACTTCAACCAGGGCAACGCGAGCGCGGCCCGCCAGCGACTGGAGTTCGTGCTGAAGGAATACCCCCGCACGCTGGTGATCCCCGAAACCCTCTACACGCTGGCCGACGTCAACTTCGCCGAGGGCAAGGCCAAGGAAGGTGGCGATCTGCTCCGCCAGCTCGCCTCGGACTATTCCTATACCGAGTGGGGACGCCGGGCCGCCCAGCGTCTTCGTACGATGAGGTAGGTGAACGCCGTGCACGATATCGTCGACCTCCGCTCCGACACGATGACGCGGCCGACCCCCGAGATGCGCGAGGCCATGGCCCGCGCCGAGGTGGGCGACGACGTGTGGGGCGAGGATCCCACCGTCAAGCGCCTGGAGGCGATGGCGGCCGAGCGGCTGGGCAAAGAGGCCGCGCTGTTCGTCAGCTCCGGCACGATGGGCAATCTCCTCTCGGTGCTCGCGCAGACCCAGCCCGGCCAGGAAGTCGTCCTCGATCTCGACTCCCACATCTTCAACTCCGAGGTGGGGGGCAGCGCGGTGATCGGCGGCGTGCAGATGCTGCCGCTGAAGACCGACCGCGGCTTCCTCACGCCGGCCCAGGTGCAGGGGGCGGTGCGCCCGGCCAACATCCACATCGCGCCCACCGGCTTGGTGTGTCTGGAGAATACGCACAACCGTCACGGCGGCACCTGCTGCACGCCGGAGGAGATCGCGGCGGTGGCCACGGTGGCCCACGCCGCGGGCGTGCCCGTCCACCTCGACGGCGCGCGGCTCTTCAACGCCGCGGTCGCGCTCAAGCGTGAGGCGCGTGAGTTCGTCCGGCCCGTCGACTCGGTGACCTTCTGCGTGTCCAAGGGCCTGAGCGCGCCGGTGGGCTCGCTGATCTGCGGCTCGCGGGCCCTCATCGAGCGGGCCCAGCGCTTCCGCAAGATGGTTGGCGGTGGCATGCGGCAGGCGGGTATCATCGCCGCCGCCGGGATCGTCTCCCTGGAGCGGATGATCGATCGGCTGGGGGACGATCACGTCAACGCGCGCACCCTGGCCGAGGCGGTGACGAAGCTCCCCGGACTGAGCGTCGACCTGGCCAGCGTGCAGACCAACATCGTCGTGATCCGAGTGGATCGCGGCGATGGGGCGCGCTCGGCGGCGGCCACCGAAGCGCTGGTGACGGGCTGCGGCGCCCGCAAGGTGCAGATTCACGGGATGGGACCGGCGGCGATCCGGTGCGTGACCCACAAGGACGTGGACGCCGAGGACATCCGCCGGGCGATCGACGCGTTCACCGAGTTGACCGCCCGCTGGTAGCGGAAAGGCAGCAGAGGAGGCTCCATGGCCGAACGTCTTCTCGAGGTCAAAGGGCTGAAGACCCACTTCTTCACGGATGAAGGGGTCGTACGCGCCGTCGACGGCATCGACCTCCACATCAACAAGGGTGAGACCCTCGGGGTGGTGGGTGAGTCGGGGTGCGGCAAGAGCGTGACCGCGCTCAGCATCATGCGGCTGATCCCCACGCCGCCCGGGCGCATCGTCGAGGGCTCGATCACCTACAACGGCCGCAACTTGCTCGAGCTCAGTCCATCCCAGATGCG
>Ga0075428_100005431_pt1 | contig 14162 bp, 13 predicted proteins | sample RhiMetdeltSRZDD2_FD_75291 | JGI IMG/M metagenome (GOLD analysis project Ga0075428, IMG submission 75291) | Populus rhizosphere microbial communities from Tennessee, USA - Rhizosphere MetaG P. deltoides SRZDD2 | ecosystem: Host-associated > Plants > Roots > Rhizosphere > Soil | place: USA...
GCCGCCGGTGCGGATCAGCTCGCTGATCTCCTCGCAATTGGGCATGAAGAACGCCTGGACGATGGCGTTGACGAATTTCGTCGTCGCCAGAAAGGCGAAGAACTCGTACTTCCCCCAGCCCGGCCCGATCGACTGCGTGAACTGGAAAATCAGCAGATAGAAGCCCAGATCCATCAGCGTCCAGGTGATCGTCGAGAGCGACTCGATGATGAAGTTGGCCCGGAACGTCATATCCCGCACCAGGCTGTTGCGGGCGAAAGTTACAAACACCTGCCAGTAGTTTGGCATTCGCTCGGGTGTCAGATGTGCCGGCAGTGCGCGTTCGTTCATTCAGCCACCGTATCCACCGTAGCGTTTCAGACCGAGTTTGAATAACACCCGTGAAAGAAGCGCGAAGAAGATCGTCCAGGCCACTTGCAGCGACAACCCCCACACCAGGTCCATGCCCTGCACTTTGCCCAAAAACACAGCCGCCGGAAAATAAGCCAGGTAGTGCAGCGGCAACAGCAGCACGATTTGCCTCGCCGTCGGCGGCAGCATATCCAGCGGAAACATGTGCCCCGACAAGAAGAAGCTCAGCAGCATGTACACAAACAGCAGCGAGCTGACTTCCAAAAACCAGAAGCCAACCAGCCCCATGCACGCCTCCAAGAAAAAGCCGAGCAAAAAGCTCAGCACGAGCGAGGCGATGAAGGCCGCCAGCGTCGTCGCATCGGGCCAGCCGGGAAAAAAGCCGCGGCAGAGAAAAAACACCAGGGCAAAGGGGGCGGTCGCCACTGTGTAATACGCCAGCTTGTGCGCGATGCGTCCCAGCAGGAAGAAGCCGATCATGTCCACCGGCTGCGTGAGATATTTCTTGATATCGCCGGAGCGGATTTGATAACCAATCTGCGACGCCAGTCCTGGCATCGATGAGAATGCCCGGCTGATCATCGTCAACAGGTAATAGGCCACGAAGTCCTCATAGCTGTAGCCGACGATCCGCTTCTGTTGCACGGCGGAGAACACGGCCGACCAGAGGAAAATCTGCGTCACGATCGGCAGGAAGCGCATCAGCGTGCCGAGCGCAAAGTCGCCGCGATAGACGAACCGCTCCTGGAGCGAGATGCTCAGGATCGTCCACCAGGTGCTGAGGCGTGCGTACATGACTCGTCACTCCGCCGCCACGGGCTCCGGCTCCACGGCGCTCTCCTTCTGCACCTGGGAAAACAGGTCAGCAATCACTTCTTCCAGCGGCGGGTCTTCGACGGCAATGTCCTCAATCGCGTGCTGGGCCAGAATGGCCGCCAGCGCCTTGGGGACCTGTGCGCGGTCGATGCGGATCTTCACCTTGGGCAATTGCACTTCGATGACCTGGCCAAACCGCTCCAGCCCGTCCACAGGCGCTTCTTCGGCCAGCGTCAGCGTGACGAGCTTCTGCCCGCTGAAGCGATCGATGATTCCCGATAGCGAGCCGTCGTAACGGATTTGTCCCTGCGTGATGATCACGACCCGCTGGCAGAGCGCCGCCACGTCTTTCATGTAGTGGCTGGAGAGCATGATCGTGATCTGCCGCTCCTGTTGATAGTGCTTGAGAAACTGCTGGATGCGGTGCTGGGCGACGACGTCCAAACCGATTGTCGGCTCATCGAGGTAGAGCACCTCCGGCTGGTGCAGGAGTGCCGCGGTCAGCTCCATTTTCATCCGCTCGCCGAGCGACAGCTCGCGCACCGGCTGCGACAATAACTTGCGGATGTCGAGCAGCTCGGTCAGCTCGTCCAGCGTGGCCTGAAACTGGTGCGGCTCGATGCGATAGATTTGCTGGTGGAGGCGAAACGATTCTTGTGCCGGCAGGTCCCACCAAAGCTGGTTCTTCTGCCCCATGACCAGAGCGAAGCGGCGGCGGTAGGCGATCTTGCGCTCCCAGGGGACAAAGCCCATCACGCGGGCAGTGCCGCCGGTGGGATAGATGATGCCCGAGAGAAGCTTGAGCGTCGTCGTCTTGCCCGCGCCGTTGGGTCCGAGAAACGCGACGAATTCCCCCTTTTCCACTCGCAGGCTGATGCTTCGCACCGCGTGCACGTCGCGGTATTGCCGGCGGAAGAGACCGCGTATCGACGCCCACAAACCTTCCCGCTTTTGATAGACGCGGTACGACTTGCTGAGATTGTCGATTTCGATGACCGCCATGGCAGGGGATTATAGAAGCGTCCCAGGGGATGGGCCAGGGACGTTCGATTGCGGATAGCGGAATGCGGATGGCGGAATGGGTAGACGCTAGGATGATAAGAATTATGACTCAGAGTGAACGACCATTGAGCGAGGCACCACAGCGCCGACGCGGCTGGTTTCAGTTCAGCTTGCGGACGCTGCTGTTGGCGATGCTCGCGCTGTGCCTGGCCTTGGGATGGTTCGTGCAGCGCGTCCGCAGGCAGCAGGAGGCTGTGTCGAGGATCGTGGGGTACGGTGGTGATGTTACTTATGACTACCAGCTCGATGCCTCGGGCGAACTCCGCCGCGATTCCTCTGGCAATTATCTGCGCGGATTAGAGCCGCCTGCACCGAGATGGCTCCGCGACCTGATGGGGGACCACTACTTTCAGACTCCGGTCCAAGTCTGGCTGGGAAGCGACGAAGGCGTGGGCTTTATCGACAGCGAACTAGCAGTTCTGGCGGGGCTGCTGCACTCACTTCCGAGCCTGACGGCGCTCGACCTGGCCGGCTCGCCCATCACGGACGCTGGCCTCGCGCACCTTCACGGCCTGACGCAGCTCGAGCAGCTCGATTTACGCGGGACAAAGGTCACCGACCGCGGCATTCAATCGCTCCAGCAAGAACTGCCGCGGTGCAAGATCACGCGCTAGACAGCGACTCTACTGCTTCGCAGCCGCCAAGTACTGGCTAAGGAGATCTATGTTCTCGGCAAATGTCGAACTCTCGATAATCCGCATCGTGTCGTCACGTTTGCCGTGATAGCGCAGCTTTCCATCCTCGACCCACGCACCGCGGTCGTCGAGAGCGGCAATCACGCTGCGCACCTCTTCTTCCAGCGAATTCGTCACGCGCGGCGGCTCCGGCTTGCGCTCGCGGCGTTTTGCCAGATCATCGGCAGAAAGCTTCGACAACTCGTCAAACTTCCGCGAGAGTTGATCCACCTTGCTGCTGACCTTGAACCCGTAATGCGTCGGCAGGTCCGAGTCGTCGTAGACTAGCTCGTAGGTCTTGGTGAAGTAGAGCGGCTTGTTCGTCTTCAGCTCGTAGAAGCGCGCGAGCTGCCCGTCGGCCAATTGCGAGTTGCGAAGGTAATCAAGCGCCCGCGGAATCGGCTCCAGAAATTTTCGGTCGCCGGTCTCGACATACAGCAGCATGAGCGTGGCGATCACTCCCTGCGATTCACCTCCGGAGATTGCCGGCGGCTCGAACTTGCGGGCCCACACCGGCTGCATGTCGAAGGTGTACTGCTGCGCCCAGGCCGGCTGCGGCTCGGGCATTTGCGCGGCAAGCAAAAACTCGCCGCCACGAAGTGCCGCCTGGCGGTACCGCGGCTCGCGATAAATCTTCTCCGCCATCAGCAACATCTCGATCGTATCGGCCATGGCGTTGTCATTGAGCGTGAAAAACACCCAGTAGTCGCCGCCCGGATACTTGCGCGGCCAGTCGTCGGGGTAGTTGGCCGTGAGGTCCGGCTGCTGGCCGGCGTCGCTGGGCACATCGTAGACCTGGGCCCAGCCGCCGCTAGGAAACTGCGCCTTGAGCACCCCTTCCAGCGCAAACTTCGTCGCTTCGTGGATTCGCTCGTTCTTGAAGCCCAGCGCCTGATCGAGCCGCATCATAAATCGCAGTGCCGACTGCGTTTTGTCGTCGTCGAAGCTGGTGTGATTGCGCGGCCGCTTCTTCTTCTCGGTATCGACTCGGTAATCATGCCGCACTCGCTGCTCGGGGGCAAATTCAATCGACGCGTTCCAGCCTCCGCTTTTATATTGCCCCTGGAGCAGGCATTCCCCTGCTGCCAATGCCGCGTCGAGCAGGTACTTCTCTCCCGTCCGCTCGTACGCCTCGACGTAGGCCAGTCCCACGCTCGGCGTTCCCGGCGGCTGAACCCAGACCGTATCGACGTCGGTCTTCCCTTCTCCTTCTCGCTTTACCAGGTCGGCACTGTAGCGGTAGACGTAACCGCCGTGCGCGGCGACGCTCCCCGCGTAAAAATCCACCGCCCGCTTGAGTGCGTTCGCAGCCTGCTCAGGCAGCGGCTTGTCGGCGGCAGCGACAACGCTGCCAAACAATGCCGCGATCACGGCGGCCATGCCGGCGCGAAGCGCTCTCATGGTGACGGCTCCCTGGGCGAGTTTCCGAATTCTGAAACGGAGCATTTCCCGCATTATGGTAAGCCAAAACTGCGGGTAACGAAAACCGACGAGTAAATCGGCAATGGCACCGCCCGCCCGTGGTGCTTAGAATCGAGCAGACAATGCTCGGAAGTGCCTGCACGCCTGGTGGCGGCCACAGTCTTCAAAACTGCTGTGCCGTGCGTTAACCGCTCGGCAGGTGGGTTCGATTCCCATGCACTTCCGCCATTTTGCCCTGCCGCAAATTGCGGCGGCCTGACCGCGGCAGGCGGTCCGGGGCTACGGCTTGACGCTCAGATTGGCGCGGGCCGTCTCCAGTCCGGCGCGGAGGATTTCGTCCTCCTGGGAAGCCGGACGAGTGGCCGCAACCTGCTCTTGGCCGGGCGATGGAATCACCGGCCTGGCAGAAGCTTGCACGGTCGTGTCCGGGGTGACGCCTCTGCCGCTGATGGGCTGACCCGACGGGGTGAACCATTTGGCGGTCGTCAGCCGCACGCCCGCATTGGCTGAGTTCAAAGGAAAAATTCCCTGTACCGAGCCTTTGCCGTAGCTCCGCTCGCCGACAATCGTCCCCCGCCGATGGTCCTGGATCGCGCCGGCGAGAATCTCGCTGGCACTGGCTGAGTCCTTGTCGATCAGTATCACCAGCGGCACTCGCCACGTGCCGGCAACCAGACCGCGATGATCAAAATCTTCGCGCGGGCTGCGGCCGCGGGTGGCTACGATCAGGCCATCCATCACGAACTTGTCCGCGACGTCAACGGACGCCTTGAGCAGGCCGCCCGGATTTCCCCGCAAATCAACGATCAGGCTGCGCATGCCCATGCCGTGCAACTTCCAAAGAGCAGCATCGACGTCCCGCGGCGTCGTCTTTTGAAAGCTGGCGATCCGGAAATAACCAATGCCGGCCTGCTCGTCGAGCATCTTCACGCGGTCGACGCTGGGAACCTCGACCCGGCGGCGGGTGAGATTCAGCTGTTTGTTCTCGCCGTCGGCGCGCTGGACCTCGATTGTCACCTGGCTCCCTTCGAGCCCCCGGAGCATATCCGCCAGAGCATCGGGCGTGATTCCCTTCTCCTTTGGCGTGTGGCCGTCAACGGCCACAATGCGATCACCAGAGCGAATGCCCCCTTCGAATGCCGGTCCGTTTTCGATCACATTCACGATGAGCAGCGCCGACTCTTCCGTCTTCAGTTCGACCCCCAGACCGACGAAGTTGCCTTCGATCTGCGTGAAGACTTCGTCCATCTGGCCGCCGGTGAGAAATCCGGAGTAATCGTCCAGCGAACCGGCGGCGCCGGCCGTGTACTCGAAAATGACCGCTTGCGGGGCGATCTGAAAATATTGCTGGAGGGCGCGGGCGATGAGGTCCACGGATTCGACCGCTTGCTGGCGGTCGGTGACTTTTCGGTCGCGAGTGAGTTGGTCTACGTATTTCTGCAGCGAAACCTGCTGCTGGGCCGAGAGCTTTGCCAACTGCTTGTCCTTAAAAGGCGGCTCGCTCAGCGCGACCAGCAACTGGCCCGTGCCGCGCTGGAACACATCCTGCCAGTTGGGCTCGTGGACGTAGTGGACGTTGACCTTGATCAACACCTCGTCGTAGATCGTCAGGGCAGCGCGGTCGCGGAGCGAGTCCACCATCGCCGTGAAGGTCGTGTCCGCGTACCGGCGACAGACATCATAATGCCTGCGCGCGACGTGCAGTCGCTCGCTCAAGTCGGTGCGCTGAGGGTGCTGACGAAGGGCCTCTTCATAATGCGTCAGCGCCTCAGCCCATCGCCGCTGGCGTTCGAGCAGAGTTCCCCGTTCCAGAACAACCGCCAGGTCTCCCTGCGACTGGTTGGCATTGACTCCAGCCGCCGGCTCCGAAACCTGACCTCGAACGACATTGGTTCCATTCCCACCGGCCACAACGAGGCCGAGGATTGCCAGCAGGGCCAAACGAATTTTTTGCGGCGCAAACATCGATCAACTTCCATGCGGGAACGAGGGTACGGCGCGATCGCACGACTGGATCCGAAGTCCAGCTAGCAGGCGACCGAGCCAGCTAACGGGGATTACCGGACGACTCCGGAGCTGAGGGAAAACAAAGGGCCAGACCTCAGCCTGTGCGAATATAGATCACGATGTGCCCAGGGTCAAAGAAATGGCGCACAACTTGTTGTGCGGTCATTCCCTACAACCGATTCAGCCTGCCACGAACCCGTCGGCGGAAGCAATTCGGATGAAGGTTCTAGTGGCAGCAATCACGCCGTTGGCGCATCCTGGCGCAGGTGCGACTAAGAACAGCCGGCACTCGGGCATCCACCGTAATAGTACGGGTGTCCACCTTGAGAGTCAAATCGTCGCGCCCCGCCAGCGCGAGTCATCAAAATGACTGTTGCGGCTCGCGGCGCGGACGACATTGACCTGCCAGCGGAGTTGGCGGATACTCCCAGATAGCACCGAAACTGCATGGTGGACAAAGACTTGACGACGCTGATGGCGATTGCTTCTCCGATCGATCTGCAAGAGTATTGCGCGCAAACTGCGCGGCGGGCCAAGGCTGCCGCCGCCCAGTTGGCACAGGTCAATGGAGGGGCCAAGAACGCCTGGCTTCGTCAATCGGCCCGTACGCTCCGAAGCCAGACGGAAGCGCTCCTGGCTGCCAACAACCTCGATCTGGCGGCAGCCCCTGGATTTGGTCTTTCGGACGCCGCCGTCGATCGGCTGCGGCTGACCGAAAAGGGGATTGAAGAAATTGCACTCGGTCTGGAAGCCGTGGCGGCACTCCCCGATCCGGTCGGCGAGGTCATAGAGTCGTCGATCCGTCCCAACGGGCTCGAGGTGCTCAAGACCCGCGTCCCGCTGGGCGTCGTGTTCTTCATTTACGAGTCGCGGCCGAACGTCACGGCCGACGCCGCGGCAATTTGCATCAAGAGCGGCAATGCCGTCATCCTTCGCGGCGGCAAGGAAGCGGCACATTCCAGCCGGGCCATCATCGAAATCCTGACGCAAACCGCGGTCGATCACGGCATTCCGGCGGAGTCACTGCACCTGGTCGAAACACCAGACCGCGCCGCCGTAGGTCATTTCCTCGCCTTGCCAGAGCTGATCGATGTGGCGATTCCCCGGGGCGGCGAAGGGCTGATTCGCCGTGTGGCCGCGGAGGCGAAAATGCCGGTGATCAAGCACTTCACCGGCAACTGCCACGTCTATGTCGATTCGTCGGCCGACCTGGATGTGGCGGAGCGGATTCTCATCAATTCGAAGTGCCAGCGCTACGGCGTGTGCAACGCGGCCGAGTCGCTGCTGGTGCATCGGGACGCCGCTTCCGCCTTTCTGCCGCGAATCGGGACTGCACTGACCGAGCGGGGCGTGGAGATTCGCGGAGATGCGTCTACGCGAAAGCTTATACCTGCCGCGGTGGCTGCGACTGAGGAGGATTATGCGACCGAGTATCTGGCGCCAATCCTGTCGGTCAAGGTCGTGGACTCGCTGGCAGACGCAATCGCCCACATCAATCGCTACGGATCTGGACATACCGACGCCATCGTCACAAGCGACCTGGCCGCGGCCCGTACGTTTGCCGCGCAAGTGGACAGTGCCGCGGTGATGGTCAACGCCAGCACGCGGTTCCACGACGGGTACCAGTTCGGTCTGGGAGCGGAGATCGGCATCAGCACGGACAAGTTTCACGCCCGCGGCCCGTGCGGGCTGAAGGAGTTGACGACGTATAAGTACGTCGTGTACGGCGACGGGCAGGTGCGCTCGTAGGACAGGTTTTCAACCTGTCCTGGATCAGTTGCGGCTGGAAGCCGCAGGAAAAAATCGTCATGGCGGACAAAGCACTCAGTCAGGCCGAAGTGGAAAGCCTGCTCAGCACGATGGAAGGCGCGGTTGGCGCCGCCGGCGGGTCACGCGCACCAGCCGGTCACGGGCCCGGTGGGTGGCCGGGGGAGCAAGTCCTGCCCTACGACTTCAAGCGGCCGGAGCGCATCGGCAAGGAGCAGATGCGGGCTCTTCAATCGCTGCATGAAGGCTTTGCCCGCACCTTCGGCGCGGAGTTGTCGGCGCTGCTCCGCAGCGACGCCCACGTCGCACTGGTCAGCGGGGAGCAGATTGCGTTCAGCGAAGTCGTCGCCAGCCTGGAAAACCCCACCTGCGTGAGCATCATCCGGGCCGAATTGCTCGAAAGCTGCCTGATCCTGGAGATCAATCCGTCGATTCTCTACCCGCTGATTGACCGGCTGCTGGGGGGTGGAAACAACAGCGGCAGCATTGCCCGCCGCCCGCTGACGGAAATCGAGCTGCGGCTGGCGGCGCGGATCACGCTGTTATTGCTCAGGGAGCTGCGCAAGGCCTGGGCAAATGTGCTGCCGCTGAACTGCTCCGTGGAGCGAGTGGAAACTGATCCGCAGCTCGCGCAGGGTGTACCGCCGCACGAGGTGGTGGTTCTGTTTGGCTTCGAGATCACGCTGGGCGAGCAATGCGGCCTGATGAATCTGTGTATTCCATCCACCGCGATCGAGCGGATCAGCGGCAAACTGACCTCCAGTGGGTGGGCCAGCGCGGGCAAGAGCGCCGCTACGCCGGAGTCGGCCGCGCACATCAGCCGCGAAATCAACCGCTCGCTGGTGGAACTGGTCGTGACGCTGGCCGAGACGAAGATCAGCACTGGCGACCTGCTCGAGCTGCGAGTGGGGGACGTGATCACAACGGACAAGGACATTCGCAGTTCGCTGGATGTGGCCGTGCAAGACGTCGCCAAATTCCTCGCCACGCCCGGTGCGCTCAAGGGTCAAAAGGCGATTCAGATCGAGTCGGCCGCCCAGGTAGCGCCCGCCGAAAAGGGAAGCGGTTCGGACCAGGCACCGAATTGACCCGCCACCGGGGCGGTCCTATAACTACGGCGTTGTACGGACTTGCGGCCCTGGGAACGATTCTCCTCCTAAGGTTGTGTATTCATGAGCAGTGGCGAAGGGGCGGGGATCGGGTTTGCCACCATGCGCGGCCGGACGTTTCCCACGATCCGGCAGTTCACCGTCTTTCTGGAAAACCGGGTCGGCCAGCTTCTGGAAGTGATCCGCCGCTTCGAAGGAAGCCGCGTGCGGATCGTCGCCCTCTCCATCAGCGAAGCCACCGAGTGCGCGTTCGTCCGCTTTCTGCTCAGCCACCCCGAACAGGGGCGCGAAATCCTCGAACGGGCTGGCCTGGCCCTGATCGAGACCGACCTGATCGGCATCGAGCTCCCCGCCAGCCCGCAGCCGCTCCTGGAAATCTGCACCGCGCTCCTCCAGGCCGAGGTGAATATCATCCAGGCCTATCCGCTGATCATCCGCCCGCACGGCCGCCCCGCCGTCGCCATCATGGTGGACAACCTGGAGATGGCGCTGGAGACCCTCGGCACCAAGGGGTTTTCGATGATCCACGAGCAGGATTTGCAGGATGAGGAGTAGGCACAGGGTTCCGCGAACCTTGGCTGCGCCATTGGGGTCTCGTTCCCCATGATGCCGCAGACGCCCCGCGACAAGTCCTCCGTCGATGAAATTCGCCGGCGTTTCGATGCCGACGTGGAGCGGTTCTCCAACCTCACGACGGGCCAGGAGGCGACCGTTGATGCCGCGCTGGCCATGGACCTGGTCACTCGGGCCGCCGCAGCCGCGACGCCGCACGCGACAAAACTGCTCGACGTCGGCTGCGGTGCCGGCAACTACACGCTCAAGCTGCTGGAGCGCCTGCCCGACCTCGACGTCACGCTGATCGACCTGTCGCGGCCAATGCTCGACCGCGCGCAGGAGCGCATTCGCCGCGCCACGCAGGGGTCAATCACCACCGTTCAGGCCGATGTGCGCGAGGTGGACCTGGGGAATCAGACCTGCGACATCATCCTGGCCGCCGCCGTGCTGCATCATCTTCGCACGGACGACGAGTGGCAAAGCGTGTTTGCCGCCTTTCATCGCGCGCTGGCTCCCGGCGGCTCACTGTGGATTTTTGATATGGTGGAAAGCGACATCCCGGCGGTCAACTCGCTCCAGCGGGAGCGGTACGCCCAATACTTGCGCGGGCTCAAGGGGGAGGAATACCAGCAGCACGTCTTCGACTATATCGCCAAGGAAGACACGCCGCGGTCTCTCCTCTTCCAGCTCGACTGCTTCGCGCCGTGGGTTTCTCCGCGGTCGAGGTCCTGCACCGCAACAGTTGCTTCGCGGCATTCGGGGCGCTTGTGTAGGACAGGTTTTCAACCTGTCCCGGTATTCTCTGGACAGGTTGGAAACCTGTCCTACGAAAACCACTTCGGCGACAACTCCGGCATTTTGCGGAGCGCTACTTTGCGGACGGCACTCCACGGAATGACCGTGATCGCGTAACTGCCGTCGGATTCGATGTTGGCAAATACGCCGTACTCGCGGCAGGAAAGAGACTCGCAGAACAGGTCCGGCCCGACGATTTCCCCTTCGCTGAGATAGATCTCCAGCTCGGTCCCTTCCGTCTTGCGATCCCAGAGCCGGCCCAGGATATACGACATCGCGTGGAATTCGGCCGGCGGCGGATCGGGAGCGTCCTCGTACTCCACCGCGTCGTATGTCTCCTCGACCGGCTGCTCTTGCGGGACGGTAAAGACGAATCCACCAGATGCCGATCCCGACGCTTCTTCCGGAGGAATCTCGGGAGGGGCCGCCAGGTCGTCATCGGCCGGGATGCGGAATTTGGCGCCGCAGTGCGGGCATTGCCCCGGCTTCCCCTTGAGGCTCGGCGGGCCGTTGAGCTTGTGACCGTTGGGGCAGAGGAAGACGAACACCTCCTTGCCTGGCGCCTTCCCTTTGCCGCTGCCCATGCCGATCGCGGCCGAAGCCGGTGCCGCGGAGGGCGCGGCGACACTCGGCTGGGCCTCGGCTGGTGGCGTCTCTGGTGGCTGTTCTTCTTCGGGCTGGGGCACCACGAAGGCCGTGTTGCACTTGGGGCATTTGCCCGGCTTTCCCGCCAGATTTTCGGGTGCGGAAAGCTGGTGGCCGTTGGGACAAAGAAATTTGATCATGCGCCCTGAAAACGCCGCCAAGATCGATCAGCCCAGTGACAATTCCAAGTCTGATCGTAATCCACCTCGCGCGCTCCTTCAACGCAACCTTGACGGTGCACCCGTCTGTGAGAAACTATGTTTGCGTCCAGCGGAGGATTGGGAACAGAGCTTCTCCTGGCGGGCTCCCGCCGGCATTGGCTGCTTCCGCGGGGCCAAGAACGCTCCGGCAACACGCACTGCGCTTCGCCTCCTCGAGCAATACGATGGCCATCGACGTCACCTGTCCCGGCTGCAAGACCCGCTTTCAAGTCAGCGAAAAATTCGCCGGCAAACAGGGCCCTTGTCCCAAGTGCAAGTTCATCATCAAGATTCCCGAGCTCAAGGACCAGGTGGTCATCCATACCCCCGAGCTGGAGGGGCCCAAGGATTCCAAGGGGCAACTGGTTCTCAAACCGCTGGCGCGCAGTGAGACGCGGCTGTCGGCCGTGCAAATCGTGGGAATCGTCGGGGGCGTGATCGTCGTGCTGCTGGTGGCGCTGTTCCTGCGAGTCATGTATGGCAAGTCGCCGGAAACGTTTCCGCTTCCCCTCCTGGCTGCGGGCGCGGTTTTGCTGGCGCCGCTCCTGTCGTTTGCCGGCTACACATTCCTCCGTGATCACGAGCTGGAGCCCTACCGCGGGATCGAGCTGCTCCTGCGGCTCGTCCCGTGCACGATCGTCTATCCGGGCCTGTGGGGAATATTCTGGTTTGCGTTTTACTACCTGGGCTATCAAAACTCACCGCTCGAGCTGCTGCATTACGGCATTGCCATCCCGCTGGCGGTGGCCGTGGGGGCATTTGCCGCCCACCTGAGCCTCGATCTCGATCCGGCGCCAGCGGCCTTCCACTGCGCGATGTACCTGGGCGCTACGGTCATCCTGCGGGTGATCATGAATCTCCCCGCAGCCTGGAACGTGGTGGAAAAGACGGCAACGCGCTGACGCCCGCGGATTCGGTCGGCACCTAGGGGCAATCCGCGCAGGCCGAGCCAAACGCCAGACAATAGGTTACCTTGGGGACCATTCGCGTGCGGCACACCGGCACCTGACGCATCTCGGTGTACGGCACCATGATCGTGCGCTGGACCACTTGCTGCTGGGGAACACAGCGATAGTACGTCTCGTTCACCACCCGCTCCACCGGACGCGGCACGCAATAGGTATACGGCACTTGCGCCGTCCGCATTTCCACCCGCACGTCGCACACGCGGTCCTGGTATGTCCGCACTTCGGGCTTGCATACGGTGACCGGATATTCAAACGGCACCTGCTCGTATTCCACGCGGCAAACCGTGACGGGCACCTGCTCGGTGATAGTTTGCGGCACCCAGATGCGGCAGGTGTGAACGCAGCCGCAGCAATCGGTATACGTGCGGCATTCGTAGTGGCCGACGTCGCGACAGACGGTTTGCATGACCGTCTCTTGAGCGGGCTTGGCGACCGTCCGCACTCCCTGCCTCACTTCCGTATGGGGCACCATGACTGTCACCTCCCGCGTCACCGTTCGCCACGAAGGGATGACGACGGGATAGCTGACGGTTCGCAGTGCTGACCTGGTCTCCATCACGGTCGAAACGACGCGCACCGGCCGCACCTCGGGGATGCGCCGCATGACCGTGATCGTCTCCTGGCGCACCTCGGGGCGGCAGACCGTGATCGGAACGGACTGCATTTCGTAGTAGGTCTCCGGCACCATGACGGTCTGCGCGACCCACTTTAGTGGAGGGGGAGCGCAGTCCGCGACTGGTCCGCAGTCGTAGTGACGAGCATGATGGCCATGCCCCGCCAATGTTGCTGAAACAAGCGAAAACCAGAGGACAATGGCTCCCCCCAGCGCAAACAGTCTTTTCCAGTAGTCGCGCATGACTGACTCCTTGGTGAATACTCGAGGTGGATGCACTGCTAAGGTGGCAGTTTTGCCAGACTGCGGCGACTGCACAAGATGTACAAACCTTGCGGAGCGACAAAGTGTCGCATCGAGCCCTTTGAATTAGCGGACTTCGCGGCCGGCTAATTTGGCGCGCAACAGGGGGATGATCTCCTGCGGGACGAATCGCGCCAGGATTTCATCGCCGGTCAGAGGCGTGATCTGTTTGATCAGCGAGCTGGAAACGTGGGAATATTCCTCGTCAGCCATCAGAAATACTGTCTCGATCCCCGGATCGAGATGGCGATTGGCCATGGTCATCGTGAACTCGACAGCCAAATCGGTGAGCGGCCGAACGCCGCGAATCATGACCCGCGCGCCGCAAGTGCGGACGAAGGAGACCGCCAACCCGTCGAAGGCTCTGACTTCCACGTTGGGCAGCTTGTTGACCGCCTGCGTCACCAGCTCCACCCGCTCCTGGGGAGAGAACAGCGGCGGCTTTTCGGCGTTGATCCCGACCCCCACGATCAATCGATCGACCAGCCGGCTGCTGCGCTGGATGACGCTGAGATGCCCGAGCGTGATCGGGTCGAACGAGCCGGTGTATACGGCAATGCGTGAGTCGGACTGGGTCATGGGGAATGGTTACGTGGCAATGAGGTGTTTCAAGTTGGCGACGAGGACGAACTTGCAGCCTGCGAAAACAAGTCAGCAATTGCCTGCCGCCGGAGGTAAAGCAGCCCGCCGAAATAAAAGGTGATTTTTATCAGTTGCCACACGACACCCAAACAAAGCCCAAACCACATCGCCCCTCGCATGATGCCCATCATGAACTCCGGCGGCGGGCCGCCGCGATTGGGCATGTTATCGACAAACTTCTGGAACAACTCGTTCATCAGGTCCAGCATGTGCCTGGTAAAGACGACCTGAAG
>Ga0075428_100005432_pt1 | contig 14161 bp, 18 predicted proteins | sample RhiMetdeltSRZDD2_FD_75291 | JGI IMG/M metagenome (GOLD analysis project Ga0075428, IMG submission 75291) | Populus rhizosphere microbial communities from Tennessee, USA - Rhizosphere MetaG P. deltoides SRZDD2 | ecosystem: Host-associated > Plants > Roots > Rhizosphere > Soil | place: USA...
TCATCAGGAGCGAACCATCGCCTGAAACGACAGCCACTTCGCGATTTGGCTGCGCGAGCGCCAGACCTAGCGCCAGTGGAATCGCCCCGCCCATCGTGGAGGGGTTGTAGTGGAAATCGAGCCCGCGGCGGCGCAGCTTGGGAAAAATCCTGGCGGATCCCTGGTTGGTAACAACCATTTGGTTCGCGCTGCAGAGATCGGCCAGCACTTGCAGTGCATCGACCGCAGGCATCCGCTGCGTGTGGGAATGGTTACCGCGATGCGTCATGGCGCACCTTCTGCAAGTAGCGCAACACCAGGCCGATTGGCCGCGCGACAGCGCCGAAAATGCTCGCCTAATCGGGGCTTATCGCCGGGCTCCAATACCCACTGGCAGTCCAGGCCCCACGCCCGCAGGATCGGCTCGGCATAAGTCTTGGCCGTGTCGTTCGACCCCGCGCTGAGCCAGTTGCGAACGCCGATCAGCGAGAAAATCGGGAGCTTCAGATCGAAGAGCACGTTGCGCAGGGCATCGCCCGATTCGAACAGCCCCGTCGTCTGCATCATCACCAGGGGCGACTTGCCGCCGATGTGCAATCCCGCCGCCAGCGGCCAGGCCTCACCCTCGCGGCAGACCCGAATCAGCCGCAGGCTCTCGGCCGCGTCCAGGGCCACTTCCCAGGGTCCGATCACCGAATCGGGAACCCAAACGACATGAGTGACCCCGAGCTCGCTCAGCGTTGCCACGATCTCCGCGCCAGTAAACATGAAACCGGTGCCTGCTGATGTAACCAACGTACTTAAGTAGCGTCTGCCGTGCGTCAACGCCTCAGCACGGTAACGGCTTGGTCACCGAAACGTCGAGCCTCCGCAGGTTCCCCAAGCCAAAGTCAAACGGCGGATTGTCCTGGATGGAAACTTCGCGCCGGCTGTTGTGCACCTCACCCATTGCCAGCGGCGTGGTGGTGAGCTTCCGCAGGCGTTCGAAATACCAAAGTCCTCGGGGGTGACGATGGCTCGCCCACTCACTCGATGCTTCGGTACTTCGGTTTGCGATTAAACAGACGCGGCAAAGTGCGGCTCTCAAGAATGACAAAACGGTAAGCACCGTTATGACTTTTGGGAAAAACGCCGCACTGCCGCACGCGGAAAGGTATCTAACTCTTGATTCGGCTTTCGTTTGCGTTCAGTAGCGGGGGCCGGACTTGAACCGGCGACACACGGCTTATGAAGCCGTTGCTCTAACCAACTGAGCTACCCCGCCAGGAGTACCCCTGCTGACAAAACAACTGCCGAGGGTCTAGCCATCAAAAGCGACACCCGCAGAACTTGACCCCGCGGGTGTCACGAAGCAACTACGAACCAATGTCCTGGTCCGTAATGCCGCCGGCATTTTAGCGTATATAGCGCCACGTCGGAAGCGACTAGGCTGCCGGCCGCTGGATAGCCGCCGCCGCTAAATGGATGGGCGTACGGCGGGTCAGGTTCACAAGAATGTCTGGCCCATGCGCGCAGATAACCGCCAGAGCCAAATCGTTTTGACCGCTGTTCCGGCTGCTTCCAGATACCAGAAGCTCTAACAGGAGCAGCTCTTTTCGAAGTCGTCGATTTGCCGCTTGGCCTCTTCCTTGGCAATGCCGAACTTTTTCTGAAGCAGGCCTTCGAATTGTTCGCGTTTGCCTTTGGCCTGCTCAAGTTCGTCGTCGGTTAACTCCCCCCAACGTTCGCGGAGCTTGCCCTTGAATTGATTCCAATTGCCTTTTACCTGGTCCCAATTCATGTCGCGTCCCCTATGTTCTCGGAACCGGTCTGAGCAATGATGCCCAGGCCGATACTTGGAAGCGGTCCCTACGGGTTTGGTTTCGGTTTCACGTCCACATCGATGTCCACGTTGGGTTTCGGTTTCACATTCACATCGACGTCCACGTTGGGTTTGGGACGTTCGACTTGCACGTCGACGCTGGGCCGATCGGCCCGTTCGTGAACATCAATGTCGCAACCGACGAATATCCCACAGGACAGGATCGCGGCGGCGAAAACGAGAAAGGCTCTAAGGGGCATGGTGGCTCTCCGTTGACAGATGATGGGTCAAATCGCCCGCAGTAACAACAAGACAATTACGATGATCAAAATCAGTCCCAGTCCTCCAGAGGGACCATATCCCCAAGCTCGACTGTGCGGCCAGGCGGGGACGGACCCGAGAAGAAGCAGGATGAGCACGATCAGCAATATCAGGCCTAAGGGGGACATGGGAATGCTCCTGTGTTGATGTGATCTCTAGGGTGCTATGGCAGGCGCCTGCTCTATGGAGCGCCCGGCTGCGCTGCGTGCTGTCTTTCCGCCAGACGCAAAGATGATGCCAACTAGCTCCGTCGTAATGGCGCAGAAAGCCAACTCGACGGAGACGAAAGACAAACTGTCGAATACACCAGTCGGCCCACGACGGAATGGCGTTCTTCGCGCGTTGGACGCGCCCCAGCATTTAGTAAGAATTCGGCGCCTGGCGCAGCGCCGGCAAGCTGCCAGCCTCGGATCTATGCATCTGCTTCTCGCAGTTCGCTGCGTCGAGCTCAGCAAGAAACGCCCGCATACGCGCGAGCTCCGTGGCGCTGGGGCAGTAGCCCGCGGCGCGAAGCTCAGATGTTAACAGTGCGAGCACGTACTCCAGGGACATCGCCATCGCGCACGCTCCGAATCCCATGCTGCGAAACGAACATCGAAATTCGCAAGTTCTATGCCGCGAGCGTCCTTTGTCCCGCCCCAGCGCCGCTAAACCGGTCAAGAGCGACCGCTGTCTGCGACATTCTGTCGGCAAGAGGTCGTGCAGAAACCAGTCGGACGAAAGCTGCCCAGCGGAATTGATCGCAATCGCTTAGTCGGACTCGAGGCGGACAATGGCCTGGCTGTTTGGCATAGCGCTTGCAAATGGAACTGCCCTGTTGAAAGCAGTATTTCAATCCAGGGAGGAAGCGATCCACCCGGTTTGTCGTCCACGCGGAAAAAGGAGTCACGGTAATGGTCAACCAACAGACATTGCAGGGGAGCTGGAACGAAGTGAAAGGAAAGCTGCGGACCAAGTGGGGACAGCTGACCAACGATGAACTGCAAACGTTCGACGGCAACGTCGAGCGCTTGATCGGACTGATCCAGCGCAAGACGGGGGAGGGCCGCAGCGCGATCGAGAGTTTTCTCGAGCAAGCTACTGCCGATGGAAGCTCCGCCGTTAGCCGGGCGACCGCCGTGGCCGGCGAATACGCCAAAGAGATGGCGGAAAAGGTGCAGGAGACTTCGCAGCAGGCAGCAGAGTCGGTTCGCCGCGGCTACGAAGAAGCGGAAAAGATGGTCAAGCAGCGCCCCGCGGAGTCCATCGCGATTTGCTTTGGTGCGGGCGTACTGGCCGGGCTGATGCTCGGACTGATCTTGCGCAGTCGTTAGCGGGCGGCGTTCGACAGCCCGGCGAACAGGGGGAAGGCCTCGACATCAAGAACTACACTCTCCATTTTGAAGATCTGTGATGGTTCGGGCCCGTCCCCTCTTCTCCGGGCTGTTGGCGGCACAGGTTTTTTTGCGAAACCCATTCCAAGGAAGTGGATCATGGTTAGTCAACAAGCACGTTTTAGCTCGTCGTCGATGTCCTCCGCCCTGTCTCAGCCCACGGAGATGGTCAAGGAGTACCCGCTGTCCTCGATGCTCGTCGTGTTCGGCGTCGGTTTGGGGGTCGGCGTGCTGCTCGCCCAGACGCTTGGCGACCCGGTAATCCGAGCGTTTTCGCCTGAGCCTACTTTCATGGAGCGGCTCGGACGCCAGATGTACGACACATTCCACAGTGCGATCCCTGAATCGGTGGCCCGCCGCATGTCGGCTTAGGCCCAGCGATCCTCCCTCGAATTTCGGGTCTCGGCGATGGGTATGTCCATAGCGCAGGTCGACGAGATCCAGAAGCAGATGCGAGAGATCCGCTCTGATATGAAGGAGGATGTGCAGGACCTGGTCGAAAATGCGCGGCAGATGGGGGACTGGAAGTATTATGTGAGGACTTATCCCTGGGCCTGCCTGGGACTGGCGCTGGCGGCTGGTTACTTCATCATCCCGTCCAAACTCCAGTTGATCCAGCCCGATTCCAAGGCGCTGGTCGAGTTAGCCAAGGCCCGGCAGATTTCGGTCAACGCCGAGATCCAGCCCAAACCAGGCGGCGGCATCGCCCAGCGTCTGATGAACATGGCTGCCGGAATGATCGTTCAGGGTGGTTTGGCCGTATTGAGCGGACAGTTGAGTCACCTGTTGGAGCGAGTGGGAAAAACGTCCGCCCAGGGAAATGGAGAAGTGGGGGGATGCCATGAAGAACCGCATCGCTGATTTTCTGCCGACGGCCGGGCGGGCGGGCGGCAGCGGGCGCTCTCCCGTGGAGAGTTTTAGCGCGGGGGACGTCGCTCGGCTTCTCGAACCGGTAGAAAAACTGGTCGCCAAGTATCCCGCGGCGGCCCTGGCGACCGCCTTTATCACAGGAGTGGCCCTGGCGTGGTGGATCAAGCGAAAGTAGCCGAAACCAACGGAGGCGCCGACTCGCCTCCCCGAGCGGCGGCCCGCAACTTCGTCGAGCTCCTGCACGACATCCTTGTGCTAACCGAGCTGCAGGGCCAGCTCCTGCTGGTGGAAACCCGGCAGGAGCTTGGCAAGGCGATCGCGCCGATGGTCATTATCGCTTGCGGCATCGTCCTGGCGCTGAGCTGCTTTCCGGTGGCCATATTGTGCATCGCACTGGTCCTGACGGAAACAACCTCCCTGTCCCCCGCACAGTCCCTCGGAATGGCGTTGATCGGTACGGCTGTTATCGCCATGACCATGATCGGAGGGAGTATCTGGTATTTGAGGTCGAGCATCCATCTGCTCAGAAGATCTCGCACGGAATGGGAATTGAATCTGCGCTGGATAAGGAATGTACTCTTGCGGCTTGGCTCACGTACCAACCCTCCGCGGCAAACGTGGCGGTGAAAGCCAAACTAAACGGAGCGTGCTCAAAAAATGTCACAGGAGAAGAAAACCATGGATTATCGCAACGACTACGACCGCGAAACCGAGGTTGCCACCTGGCAAGATGACGAGCCTCTCCGTCCGTTGTCGGACGTACTGGAGTACCTGCGGCAATATGCTCGGGAAAAACCCGAAGTGGTGGCACTGACTTGTTTTGGCATTGGCTTCGTTCTGGGATGGAAGCTCAAGCCGTGGTGATTGGGGCATTAGGCCTGTCTCAGCCATTCGCTCGATATCTCCCGTGCGGTCGCCCAGAGCGTCGATCGGATTGATTCCCTGCAGGGTGCGCCATCAGCCCGGAAAGGCGATACGTGAGCGACGCGATGGGCTGCCCGTAGAATTCCCTGATATCCAAGGGTAGGATATTGCGACAGGATGTCGTGATGCGACACGATGTCGTATCGGAGTCGTCAGGTTGATCAACTGTCGACCGTTTGCAGGGTCCAGAGTTTGAAGGAAACATCGGGAAATACGCCCCAAAGGCAAGGTTTGGCCCTTGCGGGGGGGCAGCCCGCCGGACCCTCTATCGATTCGCCGACTGAAATGGCGCTCCGATTGCAAGTGAGTTTTGCGGGCTATCGGCAGGTGAACCTGTCGTCAGTCACATTCGAAATCCACAAAAGCAACGGCAATCAGGGAGCCGGTGCCAAGGATTTCGAGGGAAACGCAAGCATCGGCGCACGTCGGAGTTGACGCAACGAGCTGATTATTGGCAGTCCGTCACCCGAGAGTATCCCCAAACCATGTCGCAGGTGAACCGATCCGTGCTGGGGGGGAAAGCTCTCATTTACGTCGCGCTGTGCATGCCGCTGGTGTTGCTTCCTCTGTTTTGCATACGGGACGCCTATTACGACGTGCAAATGATTTACAACGTTGCACTCCGTACCGAAATCAGCCGCTTGCGTTCGCAGGCCGTTCGTCGTGCCGGCCAGCTGGAGCTGGTCATCAGCCTTCAACAATCCGGCGCCGATTGGAATTCCCTCCGCGAGAATGACTGGCTGCGAGCGGAATGGACAAAGCTCGGCTATTCCTCCGGACACGATTTGTATGCCGCGGTCCTCGATCCGCAGGGAGTGATCGTACTGCACAGCGACCCATCCTTGATTGGACGACAGCTGGAGCGCGGCTGGTACGAAAATACGGTGCCACAGGCGGGGACGGACGTGGTCCGTACAAAAAGCGGTGCGCTGGCCGCTGAAGCGACCGCTTATGACGTCCGAGTGCCCTTAATGGTCTCCGGTCGTGAAATCGGGGAATATCATGAAGGACTGGACGCGGCCTGGTTCGATCGCGAGGTGGCTGGGCAGCAGCGCGACGCGCTGCGCAATTGGATGTGGGCGATGGTTCTGGCGCTCGCCGTAGATGTGGCTGCCGGCATTGCCCTCTACCGGCTGGCCACGGGGCAGAAGCAGCTCGGCGAAATGGAACAGCAAAGCCAGCGGGAGCGCGCCACGCAGCTGGCATGCCTGGCGTCCGGCCTGGCGCACGAGATTCGCAATCCGCTCCACGCCCTGCGGCTCAACTTGCACGCGATGAGCAAGGCCGTCGCCGGCAAGACGCATCTTTCGCAGGACGAGCTGCTTTGCATCCTTCGCGAATCCGACATGGAAATCAACGAGCTGGAATCTCTGCTGCGCGACCTGCTGCGGTTTGCCATCCCGGACCCGAGCAAGAAGATCGAGATCAACGTCGTCAGCGAAGTTCAGGCGACGTTGAACTTGATGAACGAGGACATGCGGCACAAAGAGATCGAAGTCCGCTCCCACTGGGACGAGCAGCCGGTCATCGTCTGGTTCGATCCGGCCAGGCTGCGCCAAATCCTGGTGAACCTGTTGACGTTCGCCCAGAACAACGCGGGCTCCAAGGGGCGGATCGACGTCCAGGTGAACCTCCGGGGCACGCTGGCCGAGGTCGTCGTTGCCGACAGCGGTCCCGCCTTGTCCCAGTCGCAAGTGCAGCGAGTTTTCGAACCCTTCCAGGCGCCCCGAGACACTGGCTCGGGCCTGGGGTTGGCGCTGGTGCAGACGTTTGCCGCGGAAGCGGGGGGCAGCGCCTACTGCGAAGTGGACGCTTCCCGGGGCAATCGCTTTCGAGTTTTGTTACCCGATACGATATCGAGGCGATAACCATGAATTCGACAAACAGCCAATCAACGATCTTGATCGTCGAGGACAAGAAAAACGAGCGCGAGGCGCTGGCGCGGCTGCTCCGACAGGAGGGTCATGAGATCGCATTGGCCGCCGATCCCGAGCAGGCCATGGCTTTTCTCGAGAAGCCCATCGACCTGATCATCAGCGATCTGCGGATGGGAGCCAACAGCGGCATCGACCTGCTGCGGCTCTGGAAGGACCGCCGGCCGCGGACGCCATTCATCATGATCACCGCGCACGGCGACGTGAATACGGCCGTGGAAGCGATGAAGCTTGGCGCCGAGGACTATCTGACCAAGCCGGTCAATCCGGAAGAGTTGCTGATCCTGATTCAGCGCTGCTTCGAAATGTATTCCAAGGACGAAACGATTCGCCAACTCCAGGAGCGATTGGACGAACGGCTCGGATTTGAACAGATCGTCGGCTCCTCACGCGCGATCCTGGAAGTCTTTGACCACGCCCGCCGCGCTGCTCGCGCCGACTGCACGGTACTCGTAACGGGGGAATCCGGGACCGGCAAGGAGTTGATTGCCGAGGCGCTGCACCAGAACAGTCCCCGCAAGGCGGGACCGTTTGTGACGGTCAACATGGCGGCGGTTCCCGAGCACCTGGTGGAGAGCGAGCTGTTTGGGCACGTGAAAGGAGCTTTCACCGGCGCCATGGCGGCCCGCATTGGACGTTTTGAGGCGGCCCACGCGGGGACGCTGTTTATCGATGAAATTGGCGACTTCGCCCTTTCCAGCCAGGCCAAGCTGCTCAGGGTCCTCGAGAATCACACCATTACCCCCATCGGCAGCAACGACGACAAGCAGGTCGATGTACGCGTCGTAGCAGCCACCAGCCGCTGCCTGGAAGACATGGTCAAGGTGCATGATTTCCGCGAGGACCTGTACTATCGGCTCAACGTGGTCACCATCCACTTGCCGCCGCTGCGGCAGCGCCCGGAAGATATTCCGCTGCTCGTGGCCGCGTTCCTCAAGACCTTCGGCGAAGCCTATGCCAAACACGATTTGCAAGTCGATCCAGGGCTGATGCACTATCTGGAGACCTACTCCTGGCCCGGCAACGTGCGCCAGCTTCGCAATACGATCGAGAGCATGGTCGTGCTGGCGCGATCCAAAACGCTCACGCTCGAGGATGTCCCAGCCACGCTCGAAAGCGATCCGCTCATCGGCAATGGCCGCTGCGTGGCCCCCGGCCAGTCGCTCAAGGACTTGCAGCGGGCCGCCATGGAAAAGGCGCTGTCGGAGTTCAACGGAAATCGCACGCGGGCAGCCGAAGCGCTGGGCATCTCGGTCCGCACGCTCCAGCGAAAGTTGAAAGCCTGGGGCATGGAGACCTCCGAAGCGGTGACATGATGCCGAGAGGTGACTGGGGAACTGCATTCGTTGCGATGAGGGCTCCGCACCATGCGACGCGATGATCCGCAGGCCTTGAGCGAAGCGCTGACCAGACTCGAAACCGGGCTGATGACACCCGTCGTTTCCGGCGAGCTGGCCAGTTGGGTCCACGCGGCACAGAAAGCGGCAAAGGAGATGGGCGCCCAGTTGAACGAGTACCTGGGCTCCACCCAGCGACGCCAGTACCGGCAGATCGCCACGTCGGACCCGGAATTGCTCAACCGCGTGCAGCAGCTTGAAAGCGAGGACCAGGAACTGCTCGCGGAATATGAAAAGCTCGCCAAGAAGCTGGATGACCTCTCGCAAATGGTCTCCGCTGCCGACAAGCACGAAAGCCGCGCCGAGGAACAACGGGCCGATTTCGAAAAACAAGGGCTGACCCTGATTCTCCGCATCAGAAAGCATCAGGTAGCCACCGACACCTGGCTGAGTGAGGCCGTTTATCGCGATCGAGGGGTCGCGGGTTAGCTTCTCCGCTGAGACATTTTGTCGGCATCGTTCCCTTACGCGACAGGATGACGGTCTTGAGTCTCGCGCCGGTTGTCGCGACGTCGATTCGGTGCGGGGATTATGGTTATGGCTTGATGTTGCTCGGCATTCGGCACGCGACGTGAATACTCTCCGGCAGGGGCTAAACTGCGTCCCGAAATCTCACTTCCCAATGAGGAGACAAGTCATGCTTTATTGGGCTCTGGTTTTCTTAGTGGTAGCGCTCGTAGCCGCGGCGTTGGGCTTTGGCGGCGTCGCCGGTACGGCCTCCTGGATTGCCCAGGTGTTGTTTGTCGTCTTCCTGGTGTTGTTCCTCATCAGCCTGCTGGGGGGGATGCGCCGGCCGGTTGCATGAGCGCGCCGAAGGCGCGTGACCAACCAGAAGTAAAACAGGGCCGTCGAAGCATCGACGGCCCTGCGCTTTTGAACTGTTGCCCCACCGCAAGGGTGGCCGGTGTTACTTGGCCCGGTCTTTGTCTTCCTTGCGCTCTCCTTCTTTGCGCTTCTTGAGTTCGAGTTCTTTGTCTTCGCGCTCCTTGCGTTCGGCCGCTTCTCGCTCGGCGGCCCGCTCCTTGTCCCGGGCGACTTCGCGCAGCTTCTGCTCGATCGCGGCACGCTCCCTGGCTTCTAGCTCCTTACGCTCGCCTGCTTCGCGGCCGGCGGCCCGCTCCTTTTCCTCGACCTGCTTGATCTTCCGGATCAGCGCTTCTTTGTCACCGGCTTCGACTTTTTTTTGCGTCAGCTCCTTCTCTTTGATCTTTCCCGACTCCCCTTCGCCGAGTGACTTGCCGCCGCGCAGCTCACGGACTTCGGCCCGTAACTTCTCGACTTCACCGCGCAGCTCCTTGACCATTGCGGCCAGGTCGGCGGCTCCTTCCCCTTTGCCTTCAGCCAAAGTGGCGTTTTTCTTCTTCAACGCCAGCACGGCGTCCTTGTCAGCGAGCACCTTCTTGATCGGCGCTTCCCCTTCCTTGATGACCTTCTTCGGTAGTTCTCCTTCTTTGACGACCTTCTTGGGCTGCTCCCCTTCTTTGATGACTTTCTTGGGCAGCTCCCCTTCCTTCCGCTCCTTCTTCGGGGCGTCCCCCTCCTTCAGCTCTTTCTTGGGAGCATCACCTTCCTTGCGCTCGCCCTCTTTGGCTGCTTCCTTGTGCACGTCCAGGAACTTCTTCAGCAGTGCTTTCTTGTCCGCTGCCGCCTCATCATCGTCGCGCTTGCGACCAGCGGCCTTTTTCTCGTCGCCGTCATCATCGTCGTCGTCCTCTCGCTCACGCTTCGCAGCTTTGCGGTCCCCCTCGTCGTCGTCATCGTCCTCTCGCTCGCGATTGGCTGCCTTGCGATCGCCCTTCTTGTCGTCGTCATCGTCGTCATCGCCGTCATCGTCTTCGCGCTCGCGATTGGCCGCTTTGCGATCCCCTTTCTTCTCGTCGTCATCATCATCGCCGTCGTCGTCATCGTCGTCGTCATCTCGGACGTCGCCGTCGTCGTCATCGTCATCATCACGATCGTCATCGGCTGCCACCGCGGCGGCCGGCGACGGACTGAGTACGCCCAAGGTCACCGTCCACAAAGCCAGAGGGAGCAGCAGGGCCAAGAGTCCCGCCGGCCACAGGCCAAACGACTCGCCCGCCGGTCCGCCCAACAAGTTTCGCACTCTTGCCAGAAGTTTCATGTTCGATTCTCCGCGAATGCCGGCTGCCAGGGCGGGCCGCACGCCGGCCAGCCGCTCGCGAGCCACCAGTTCCAAGGTTTCCACATATTCGATCCGCCGCCCCGTCGCCCCCACCGCCAGCTCGTCGCAGCACATCTCTCGCTCTTGCGATAGCCGCCGCGACACCCACCACACCGCCGGGTGATAAAACAGCAGCGTCTCCACCACCCGCTGGAGCAGATTTACCCACAGGTCCCACCGCCGAATGTGCGCCAGCTCGTGCGCCACGATCGCCTCCAGCGCCGCCAGCGGCATTTCCGTGGCCCACGCCGCCGGGACCAGCACCACCGGCCGCCAAAAGCCGATCACCAGCGCTTCGCTGACCTTGACACTGAGGAAGACCCGCGACAAGGCGTCGATCCGCAGCGCTTTTCCGAGCTCTTCCACGCGGCTGGCCAGGTCCAGCGGCAGCGGAAACTTGTGCCTGGAGAGCCGGACGACGCCGACCAGGCCGCCGATCAGCCGTAGTCCCAGGGCCAATACGCCCGCCAGCCAGAGTGCCAACAGGTACGGCTGCACGCCGCGCCCTACCGCCGCTAAAGCCTGCCACCAGGAATCGGTTGCGGAAGCGGCTGCCGCGCTTGTCGTTCGGTCGTCGTACGCCCCTGTTGATTCTTGCTGACTTGTTAGGGCGGCCGGCAGGTCCGATTGCGGGCCAATGGCCAGGTAGGTAATCACCGGACAGAGTGCCATTGCCAGGAGTGCCGCCAGCGAGCAGGCGTAGCGCTGCGAAGCTCCCTTGATTCGTCCCAAGCGAAGGACCGCGGCCAGCAGCAAGGCGATCAGCGTCCCCTGCCATAGAAAATGCACGAGAGCCAATGCCAGCGCGGCCAGCTCCGGGCGGGCGAGCCAGTGAAGCGGGTTCATGGTGCGTTCCCCTGCTGCTTGACGTATTGCTGGATCATGCGGCGGATTTCAGCCAGCTCTTCGGTCGTCGGCTGCGATTGATCGAGCAGATGGGCCACGAGCTGGCTGGCCGAGCCGTCGAACGCGCGGCCGAGCAAATCCTCCACCAGCCCGCCCAGCGTTTCGCGACGTTCGGTCTTGGGCTTATAGACAAACGCCCGCCCCTCTGGCACGCGCACCAGCAGCCCCTTGTCGGTCATCACGTTGAGCAGGCTCATCACCGAGGTATAAGCCCGCTCGCGGCGCTCGTTGAGCACGTCCATCACCTCGCGGACGGTCGAAGGCCCGCGGTCCCACAGGACCTTGAGGACTTCCAATTCGCCGGCAGTCGGCTTGTCTTCCCTGGGGCGAGGCATGTAATTGCGGATTTCAGATTGCGGATTTCAGATTTCTGCTTCGGCACATGGTAGCAGTACCGACGCCGCTCATTCTACGGTTTATGCCGTAGCTTGTCAACGGTTAAAACAGTAGAACGCGGAAACGTCCAAGATACGCCCATTTGGTAAACTGCTTGCGACCACCAATCTGAAATCTGAATTCCAAAATCTGCAATCTCCCATGCTCGCCGTCTCCTGCCGCACCGGCTCCACCCAGCCGCACCTGATCGACGTGCAGCCGCCGCGCGATCCGGGGCCGGGAGAGGTCCTTTGCCGCACGCTTCAGCTCGGCATCTGCGGCACTGACCGCGAAATTCTCCACTCGGCGAACCCCTGGACGCCGCCGGGGGACGACTTTCTCGTGCTGGGTCATGAGTGTCTGGGGCGCGTGGAACAGGTCGGCGCCGGCGTGACGGAATATCGCGTCGGCGATCTGGTCGTGCCGGCGGTCCGGCGGGCCAAGCCGGGTCAGACGCGGCGGCTCGACTATCTGCCGCTGGGGGCGTTCACGGAACGGGGGATCTGGAGCGAGCACGGGTTCAGCCAGCCGACGTGGCTCGACCGTCCCGAGCATCTGTATCGCGTGCCGGCGGGCATCGAGGACATGGCTGTCTATGCCGAGCCGCTGGCCGTCGCCGAGAAAGGGGCCAATGAGGCGCACACGCTTCAGCGGGCGCGGCTGGGCGACTCAGTTTGGATCGAAGCGCCGCCGCGGGTGCTCGTCACCGGCATGGGGCCAATCGGCTTCGCGGCAATCATCGCCTGCATCGCCCGCGGCTGGCCGGTAACGATGTACGGGCGGGATGAGCCCGATACATTCCGCGCCCGGCTGGCCGGCGCCTTTGGCGCGACCTACGTGCCCGACGACAAGATGACTTGGGAGCCGGACGATAACGAACGTGACGGCTTCGACCTGGTTCTGGAATGCACCGGCAGCGATGAGATCATGCTGTCCGCGGCGCAATCGCTCCGCTCCTGCGGCATTATGGTCTGGCTCGGCAGCACGCGGCTTCCCGGTCCGCGGTCACACAACGTCGAGAAGCTGATGCGCGACGGCCTGATCCGCAACCAGCTCCACATCGGCAGCGTGAACGCCGCCCCGCGGGATTTTCACGACGCGCTAGCGCACCTCTCGCAGCTCAAGCGGACGCAGGAGCAGGAACTTACCTCGCTCATCACGGCCCGCGTGCGGCTGGAAGATTCCCTGTGGCACTACCAGCACCGGCAGCCGCAGGGGATTAAGACGGTGATTGAGTACCAGTAATCGAATCTAGCCGGAGCGTAACACGCTCCGGAATGCGCCCCTTGGATCGTTGTTCGCGGAGGCTGTTAGCCTCCAGCTAAAGACATGTTCACGCCAGCAGCTTTTGCACCACATTCCCATGCACGTCGGTCAGCCGGAAGTCGCGGCCTTGGAAGCGGAAGGTGAGCTTGGTGTGGTCAAATCCGAGCAGGTGCAGGATCGTGGCGTTGAGGTCGTGGACATGGACCCGGTCTTCAACGGCGTTGAAGCCGAACTCGTCGGAGGTCCCTAGGGTCAGGCCGGGTTTCACGCCGCCGCCGGCCAGCCACATGGTGAAAGCGTTGGGATGATGGTCGCGGCCGTCGTTCCCCCCTTGGACCATCGGCGTGCGGCCGAATTCGCCCCCCCACACTACCAGCGTGTCCTTGAGTAGGCCCCGCTGCTTAAGGTCTTTGATCAGGGCCGCGCAGGCCTGGTCGGTGTCCTGGCAGTTCTTCTTGAGGTCCGCCACCAGGTTGCCATGCTGATCCCACGCTTCGTGGAACAATTGCACAAACCGCACGCCCCGCTCGACCATCCGCCGCGCCAGAAGCGCCGTGTTGGCAAACGAGCTTTTCCCCGGCTCCGCGCCGTACATCTTCAGGATATGTTCCGGCTCCTTGGAAAGGTCCATCAGGTCTGGCGCGCTGGTCTGCATCCGGTACGCCATCTCGAACGAGCTGATCCGCGTGGCGATCTCCGGATCGCCGACCTGGTCGAGCCGCAGTTGGTTGAGAGCCTTGATCGTGTCGAGCGAGTCGCGCTGAACCTGCGAGTCGATGCCGCGAGGATTGGAAAGGTACAAGACGGGGTCGCTGCCGGTGCGGAACTGGACG
>Ga0075428_100005433_pt1 | contig 14161 bp, 11 predicted proteins | sample RhiMetdeltSRZDD2_FD_75291 | JGI IMG/M metagenome (GOLD analysis project Ga0075428, IMG submission 75291) | Populus rhizosphere microbial communities from Tennessee, USA - Rhizosphere MetaG P. deltoides SRZDD2 | ecosystem: Host-associated > Plants > Roots > Rhizosphere > Soil | place: USA...
CTTCAGCCGCATCGTGTACTCCTCCGGAACGAAATCATGCGGATCTTACCTCGTGCAGGTCTCGCGACCCGCCCACGTGGACGGAAAATTGGTGTGGCGTACCGGTGGAACATGGCGCACGCGGAGACAAGTTCGCCGCCCATGCGGAGTTCGCGTGCGTGGCGGAGGATGGGTTCCTCGCGCGTAAGCCCGCTACCATGACGTTCGAAGAAGCCGGCACTGTGTTCGTCGGCGCGGCGTGCTCGCTATATTTCCTGCGCAGGGCGAACGTGAAGCCTGGCGAACGGGTTCTCGTCCATGGAGCGTCTGGCAGCTTGGGCGTGTTCGCCGTGCAGTTGGCGAAGCACTTTGGCGCGCACGTGACCGCCGTGTGCAGCAGCGCCAACGTCCCCCTCGCGCGATCGCTCGGGGCCGACGAGGTGATCGCGATTACACGGCGCAGGACTTCATCGATGGTGGACCGGTTCACGACGTGATCGTGGACGTGACTCGGCAAGGCCGTATTCCCGCGCAGTCTGCGCGCGCTGAAGCCGGGTGGACGCTATCTGCTCGTCGGCTTTTCAGGGGGGCTCGGAGGGATTGTGCGGGCGCTGGTGACTGGCGGGTTAGTACACCTCAGCGGACGGGCGCGATTCGTTACCGGCGCCGCCGATCCGAAGCAGGCCGATCTCGTTTTCCTACAGGAGTTGAGCGACGCCGGCAAGCTGCGCACCGTGATCGGGCGCCGATATACGCTCGACGAGATCGCCGAAGCGCACCGTTACGCCGATACCGGTCACAAAATTGGCAACGTCGCGGTGCTGATCGGGAATCAGACAGAGCATCCGACCACCGGAAGCGGTGCGCTACTCACGCCATCGTAACGTCCTGTCGTGCCTCGTCCCAGCGCCAGTTCGGCATTGACGGATCGATCCGTACGCCGCCGAGCCACCGGACGGAAGGATGCAGGGAGAGCCAGTCGGTCACGCCCTGGAGCACCTCACGGCCGGTCTGGGTAATAACAAGGCGATCGTTGAACGGACGATCCGGATCGAGCACCGATCGTTCGAAGACGGCCGGGTGCGCACGTCCCATCTGACTGAGGATGTGCAGGAACATCGTGTCGCCGAGAAACGGCAGCGGCTCGAGTTCCCCCTGCAGGATCCGCCACATGTCGCCAACGGTGGCGGGCTTCCTCGACAGAATCTGCAAGATCAACGATTGCGTCAGGCTGAGGCCGTTCACAGACGACGGCAGCTCCTGCAAGTGCCGATGCATGGCTGGTCCGAGGTGCGGCAGCGCCGGCGTTCGCGTGCGGGCGATGGCCGCGAGGGCCCGCGGATCCTCCGATGTCAACGCAGCCCACGCTGCGGCGCCGACTGACAGCCGTTCCGCATCGATGACTTCACGCCGATTCCAGAGCAGCGACATCGCTTCGGGCGGGAGCTGGCCGAGCCCGATGAAACGCCGCGAGCCGGGAAAGTGGTTTACTGAAATCAGCTCGAGGACACGCGGCGGCTGCGTCCGCGCGTAATGTGCGAGGCAGCGGATGAGCGAGAGCTGGTCGTGGCTGTCGTGCTCGGTCCAGATGACCACGCGCGCATACCGCTCGGCAGAGGCAGCGAGTCCGCGGTCTGCGTCCGTGAGCTCCGCGAGAAACGCGTCGTAATCGAGATCATGGACGGTGCCGGTATCGGCGTGAAAGCGTGCGCGCTGCGCAATCCAGTCTGGTGCGTCCGTCACGGGCCCGACGGGGAACGGGTCCCACACGGCGAGGAAATCGCCGCTGAACCTCGCCGCCTCGAGCTCTCCCTTGATGTCCGTTCCGCAGCGAACGTGCAGCGTCTGCATGTCGGCGTCAACGGCGGGGCCGCGCTGCGTGATCGCCTCGCGCGCGGCGGTCTGCGCCATCACATGGCTTCGCAGGTCACGCCACTGCGTAAACCCGAGCTCACGGGCGATCGCGAACTGTGCATCGGCGAGTTTGATCCTCGCGGCATCTGGAGCAGGGAGAGCAACGGCGTCGGCGAGGCGCCGGCACGCTGCCACATCCCCGGCGCGAACCGCGCGGAGCAGGTCCTTCGCTCGCTTACGTTGCTGTTCCAAATTGAGGCGGAAGGCGGCGTACGGATCGGACGTCCCGGGCATGCGGATCCCCTTTCACGTGCCTGCGTCCGCACCAGGCTGAAAGAGGACGATGGATCGCGGTGTGCGAATCGATCGTGGTCGTGGGCGCAGCCCTTTCCGCGGACGTGGATGCTCCGACCGAGCGCATTCATTCTGCGCCGGGAGCGCGCCGCGGTCAATCGCTTAGGAGTGATAGGTAACTTCGTCGGCACGAGGCGCTTCAATTCTTCGAACCAGTTGAGCACCACTTCGATTCGCGACTCGGCGATGCCCGACGGTGATCCAGGCACGGCGGCCGCCACTATTCTCCCGTCCGGAGTGATATCGAAATTGCGCCAGTATCCGGTGCTGCCCATAAAAGCGGGCACCGCACTCACCGCGCCGGTTGCAAACGTCGGCGTCGTGGTGACTCGCGTCACGAACAGCGTCGCGGCGCGCGCGAAGAAGAGCAGTGGGTTGGTGAGTAGCTGGGTGTGATCTGCCCATCCGCAATAACATTGGCCGATGCTCGGATCCTTCCTTGTAGCTGCGCCGGACTGTCCATGACGCAGACACCACGATCGTGGGTCACAGCCGGGCTCCCGCCGGTCACGTACGAGGCGCTCACGGACGGATTGCCTGCGTCGCGTCTCTGGTCGCTCCTGCTCGATGCCGCAGAAGCGCGGGCGGTCAGACGCCGGCCGGCCGAACTGATGGAGCAGTGGGACCGCGATCGTTTCGTCCAGCCGGGCATCGTCGATCAACGGACCTTCGTCGACATCGATGGGCATCTCTTGACAGCCGCGTCCGCTTTCGAATCGATCGAGCTGTCTCCCGTTGCTCCTCTTGGCGTCTGCGCCATCATGGGCCACGCCAGCCAGCACAAGGTGCTCTCGGCACTCCGTGGCACTGAGCTCGTCGCCGATCCCACCAATGTCATGGCGCTCGAGTGTGCACGACGGCTGCATCGCGACCCTGCAGCGACCGTGCGCCTGGCGACATCGCATCGTTGCGTCCGCGCGCAGCCGGTTCCGAAGCGGCGTGGACTCTCGGCGAACTTCCGCATCTTCTGCCTTGCCTCGGCGGGAGTAGAACGGCAGAGCCACGCGTTTGTGGTGGACGCCATGGCCGAGCAGATGAAGGTCATGCTCGACGTGCTCGATCGACTCGAGAAGCATGGGTTTGCGTTCCCTGACCGGCGGATCACCCTGCTGTCAACACAAGACAGGATCGCGCTCGGTGACCGTATAGTCGCGGCACTGGGAGGCGCCGTAGTCACGCGCGCCGCCCTTGAGCATCCGTATTACAACCAGGGCCTGCGGTTTCAGATTGCTGCCCGTTCAAACGAAGGAACCGAGATGCCCCTCATCGACGGCGGCGCATTCGACTGGGTGGCGAAACTCACGTCGAACCGCCGGGCCGTGTACGTCGCGAGCGGTCTCGGATCGCAGTTGGTGCCACTGATGTTTCGTCGACCGACAGGCCAGCAATAACGCGCTCCAGCGTTCTTCATAGGCCCGTGTCTTCGGGAACACCCATCGGATCCTCGGGGCTCGGCAGGTGCGCTGCTGGGTCTTCGCGTTGGGTGCCCGGCCAGATCTGAATCAGCGCACCATCTTGTGCGGCGATGCCTGGGCTCACGGAGATGAACACCCACAAGAGAAGATGTCGAAGACGCGCCACGTTCGCCTCCTTGTTGCGTGTAGTCTCACGCAGAAGGGGTGACGCGTCGGGCCATTCTGCGTGCAGAATGAGGACAAATCCGGGGTACTGCCGGTGACCGTGCGCTTCGGGTCTTTCGTCATTGATTCCGGGCGGAGACAGCTCACTCGAAACGGAGTCGAAGTACACCTGACGCCAAAGGCGTTCGACCTGCTCGTGCTGCTGGTCGAGGAGGCTCCGCGTGTGATTCGAAAGGACGAGCTGCATGCGCGCTTGTGGCCGGGGACGTTCGTGTCCGATGCCACGCTCGTAGGCCTCGTCAAGCGGTTGCGGCGCGCGCTCGAGGACAGGGATACGCGCGCACCTCTCATCCGGACTGCTCATCGCGTCGGATATGCCTTCGGCGCTGCACTCGAGAGAATCGAGGGTTCTGCGTCTCCTGTGAGTCGGTGGATTGTCAACGGCGGCCGTCGTATCGCGTTGGTAGACCGTGAGACCTTAATCGGGCGCGATCCCTCAGCCGCGGTGCATCTCGACGCAGGCGGCGTGTCGCGGCGGCACGCGCGTATTGTGATCGACGGATCCCAGGCGATCCTGGAGGACCTCGGGAGCAAGAACGGCACGACGCTGCGCGGTGAGTTGATAACGGAGCCCACCACGTTGTACGACGGCGACGAGATTCGGGTCGGGCCAATACTGATCGTTTATCGGTCAGCAGAGCGCGGCGTCTCGACCGAAACTACAACGTGAGCGCTGTGCTGTTCAGCTTCGTTGTAACCATCACCGCCACAAGGCCCTGATTCCAGCTGTTGATACCAAGGCGAGCCTATAATCACTCGTCCGTCCATCCGACGAACTTATGTCGCTGCGCATTGGGACTACGCTCGGCGCATACGAAGTGCTCGCGCTCGAAGGCGTTGGTGGGATGGGGGAAGTGTACCGGGCCCGCGACACCAAGCTGCATCGCGACGTTGCCCTGAAGGTCCTGCCTGAGCGCTTCGCTGACGATCCACACCGGCTGGCGCGGTTCACCCGCGAGGCGCATATCCTGGCCTCGCTCAATCATCCGAATATCGCGGCAGTTTATGGAATCGAGGACGCCACACCACCCCCGAAGCTGGTGTTGGAGTGGGTGGACGGCGACACGCTGGCCGAGCGGATCGCGCAGCGCCCGATTCCCGTCGATGAGGCGCTGGCCATCGCACGACAGATTGCGGACGCCGTGGAGGCGGCCCACGACTCGGGTGTCATTCACCGCGACTTGAAGCCGTCGAATATCAAAGTGCGTCCCGACGGCAGTGTGAAGGTGCTCGACTTCGGGTTGGCGAAGGCTCTGGATCCGATCGAGGGCGTCGGCGACGGTGAATTGACGATGACGGCGCCGGTCGGCCAGGTCGTGATGCTGGGCACGGCGCCGTATATGAGCCCAGAGCAGGCGCGCGGACAGAAGGTAGACAAGCGGACCGATGTTTGGGCGTTCGGCTGCATCCTCTACGAGCTGCTCACAGCGCGTCGTGCATTCGACGGTGAGAATACGTCCGCCACGCTGGCAGCCGTGCTTCACGGAGAACCGGACTGGGATCGTGTACCTGCCAACGTGCGACCCCTGCTCCGCAAGTGCCTGGAAAAGGATCCGAGGAATCGGCTCCGCGATCTCGGCGACGCGATGTCGCTGGTCGAGGTCGCGTCGGCGTCGTCAGCGTCCGCGCCGGTGGCGGTCCGGCGCATCCGCGGGTGGGTGTGGAGTGTGGTGGCGGTTGCAATCATCTCCGCGGCGGCCGCGGCCATGGTCGTCCTGCGAGACGAGCCGCCTCCCGAGCAACCGACTCGTTTGCAGATTCCGTTGCCCAGCGGGTTCATCAACAGCTTTATTGGCGCGCCCTTCCTGTCACCGGACGGCAGAAGGGTGGCCATCGTTGAGGCGACAGCGCTGAGGCCCCTGGGCCGACGCGTGTGGGTCTATTCGCTCGACTCCGGCGAGTGGAGATCGCTTTCGTCCATAGAGATCGGACCGGGCGGACACAGCGGACTCTTCTGGTCACCGGACGGCCGATTCCTCGCGCTCAAAACGTCTGGCAGGCTGTCGAAGATCGATGTGACGAGTGACACCTCGCAGACGCTCTGCGAGTGCGCCGGCGTAATGAACGGAGGCGATTGGGGACAAGGCGACGTCATTCTGTTCAGCTGCAACAACGTTGTCATGAAGATTTCAGCAGCCGGTGGCAATCCAGTACAGCTGACTGCGTTGGACGAGTCGCGCAAGGAGATCGGCCATTCCTTCCCAAGATTCGTTGATGACCGGCGCTTCGTGTACTTGCGCCAGTCTCCCGCTACAGAGGGGAGTGGAATCTTCGTCGGGTCCCTCGATGCCAAGCCGGAGGAACAGCCCCTCACGCGCCTGGTGGCGACGCGCAACGCTGCCAGATTCGCACGCTCGCATGACGGCGTGCGGGGATATCTGCTCTTCACGCGTGAGACGGCCCTGATGGCGCAAGAAATCAACCTTTCCACACTGCAGCCGACTGGTGATGCGGTTGTTGCGGAGGAGATTCGCTCGGGAGCCTTTTCAGTCTCTGAGACTGGCATGCTGGCCTATCGAACTTCTGAGCCGGTCACTGGCACGCCCGTCTGGGTGGATCGACAAGGCAGGGAGCTCGCCTCGCTCGTGCAGTCGCCTCTCGCTGATCCCCTGAACCCGCGTCTCTCCCCAGACGGCGGTCGCTTGGCGCTCATTGTCGGCGGCGACCTCTGGGTATACGACCTTACAGGTAAGCCACCCGTGAAATTGACGTTCAATGCCGGCAACGACTTGCCATTGTGGACACGTGACGGAAAGCGACTCCTTTATGCGCACAACGCCCCGCCGCCGCAGCGTTTGATGTCTGTGGCTGCCGACAACCCCGGCGACACACCTGTGCCGGCGTCGCCCGAGGGTCACTACCACCCACACGGCTGGTCCCACGATGGAAGCGAGTTGGTTGCGGTCATCAACAGCTACTCGCCGACCAGGTGGGACCTCATGGGACTTCGCGACTTCGGGAAGGAACCACCGAGGCCATTACTGCGGACGGCAGCGGCCGACGGCGAAGCCGGTGCGCAGCTCTCGCCAGATGGGCGGTGGCTGGCCTGTGCATCCAACATCTCCGGGTCCCGCGAAGTCTGGGTGCAGCCATATCCTGGTCCTGGCCAGCCGCGACGCGTGTCCACGAACGGCGGCACCGACCCGCAATGGGCTCGAAACGGCCGCGAACTGTACTACATCGAGCAGAGCGGAGCGAACAAGCTGATGGCAGTGCCCGTGTTGAAGACTGCGACCTTCGATTTCGGCACGCCAACGCTGCTGTTCGAGAGCAGCTATGCGCACCTGTTCGGCGGGCCAAACAGCTACGATGTCGCAGCAGATGGTCGGTTCCTCATGATCAAGCCGGCACCGGCCCCTTCCTGGTCCATCAATGTGATCCTCAATTGGATGGCGGCGCTGACGCACTGAGTGTCCTCTGGTTTTCGAGCCCATAACAGCGTGTCAAGCCGTAGCGCAATGAGATCTCCTCGAGGCGTGATTCACCTCGAGACTCTGCAAGCCACTCCTCGAAAACGACGGCCTCGACCTCGTGCGCAAATGGCGTCTCCACGGCGTTTCCTTTCCGGACGGCCCGCCCGGCCAGCGTGCGACGAAGCGCCTCAGTGGAATCGTGGGGCCGTAGACACATCACCTCGAACGCATGCGCCAACTCGTGGGCGAGGCCTCGCACACGGCGTCCCAACTCATGTAGAGAAGCCTCTATCTCGATGTGTGCGACGATGACGCCACTCGGGGCGACCCCGAATCGGGAGCTTCCCCCGAATGGCCCCCGGTCGAAGCCTACTATCGTCATGTACAGGAGAACATCTGTGGCAGCGGCGAGTCGATCCATCAGTTCCGAGAAGGTGCTCGACCGGTCGATCATCTCTACCATGGTTTCCCTCGTGGTCCAGGTCCACTCATAACCGCTGGCCTGCGTCGGCAGCATCCGTATCGCGTCCGCGGGTGATGACCGGCTGTCTGGTATGGAGACTTTCTGAGTCGGCGGTTCCGGAAAGTTCCCGGGATGGACGCAGGCTGATCCAAGAGCGCTTTCCCAGATGCAGACGCACAGGATGAGTGATCGGTCCGCCGCCATGTTCGTCCTCCCCCACGCGCGGAGCGTGGCGGAGGAGGGGGTGACAAGTCGGGGCGATCCGGGGGTCGAATGAGGGTTTTCTTATGACCGGTAAAACGGCTTTCGTATCCTCAGGGCTCGGGCTAGGATTGGCACGCAGGAGGGTGACTTCATGCGCGTTCGATTATTCGTACTCTTGCTTGCGTCCCTGCCCTCGATAGTGCAGACACAGACACAACCCGCGCTGCCGCCGGACATCAACCCAATCACGCTGTCGCGGCTGCCGTGGGTCACGCCGGACGACCTGGACGAGGAAGGGAAGAAGCTCCTGGCCCAAAGGCCACCGACAGCCAAGCCGGGGCCGGGACCTGGACACCTGACGAATTACAGCCCCCGGGAGCGCAGCCTCGGCACTCCCTCGGGTGTGAACAGCCCGGTTGGCGCCCGGTACTTTCAGCTCGCAGTGCTCATCATGGCGCGAGAGATCGACCAGCAATACGAGTGGTCCGCTCACGAACCGGCGGGCTTGAAGCAGGGCCTCGAGCAGTCGGTCATCGACGTCGTCAAGCACAACCGGCCGGTGACGGGATTGACCGACAAGGACGCCACGCTCATCACCTTTGGCCGCACGTTGTATCGCGAGCACAAGGTGAGCAGCGAGTTGTGGCAGAAGATGATCGGCCATTTCGGCCGGCAGCAGACCGTTCAACTGATGATGATCATGGGCGACTACTTCAGGGTGGGCTTCATGATGAACGCCGTCGATCAGCACCTTCCACCGGAGCGCAAGGCACTGCTGCCGCCGCTGCAGCGATGACCAAGTGCGACTCGCATTCGGAGCATGTCGCCACGAAGAATCGCTGGACTCGTTCTGGTCGCCCTTGGCATGGTCATCCTGCTGTGGGGCGGAATCTTCTGGAGAGATCGTGACACCGTCCTCGATGCTGGTCCCCTGAAGGTGGAGACCAGCGAACGCAGAGGTGTTGCTTTACCACCTCTCCTGGGAGCTGCCGTGTTGGTCGCCGGAATCATCCTCGTGCTCGTGCCGAATAGGCGGACGTGATCCGCAGATTCGACTCAGCGCGAGTTCGACGATGATCCGGCAGCCGATGCGGGCGCCGGCGCCGTGACGTCGTTGAACGCCTGTCGCGACTTGAATTTCCATACGCCGTCCTCGCGGACCAGCCTGTCCTCGTAGCGACCGGCAACCTGGATGCCCGGCCCGCGCGCGGCGCTCACGAACGTCCATCGCGATGTCGCCGTCGCGGTGTCGCCGTTCACGTCGATCTTGAAGTTCGACATGATGTGGTAGGTGCTGCCGAATCCGATGGTCGGAGTGCCGCCGCGACCGCCACCACCGATCCGGCTGGTCATGAAGTCGTAGATCGCCTGCGGCCCGCCTGTGACCGTGCCCAGGCCACCCGACCACGAGCCGTCTTTGGTGAACAAGGCAGCGTAGGCCTTGAAGTCACGAGTGTCGAGCGCGCGACCGTATTCGTTCAGCAGGTCGGCGATCTGCTGCATGTCCTCGAACCGTTTGACCTTGGCGGCCAGCGCCGCAACGGTCGTCTCACTGTCGCGCCGCTGTTGCGCCTCGACCAGGACCGGAGGCACCGCAACGGCCGCCGCGAGGATGACGACGGAGGCGAGAAGGTGGCGCCCGGCAATGTGATACATGGCTTCGCTCCTGTGGAATGTTGCGCAGTCCGGCTAAAGCCGGACACTACGTACGACGATCGTAGTGTCCGCCTTCAGGCGGACCTTCAGACCGATGAAAGTATACCGACCATCTGCCGGTGACAACGCGAGGAAACAAGGTTTTAATACCCGCATGAAGTCATTCGCTATCTGCTGTGCTGCGCTCATCAATGGAGCCGTCTTCGTTGCGCTGAGTGCGCAGACCCCGCAATCGGGACCGACGATGCGCGTGGACCCGGGCTTCGACGAGATCGTGTCTCCCGGAACCACGATGGAGATTCTCAAGAGCGACTTCGGTTTCATCAATGGAATCGTGTGGGTCAAAGACGGCGGTGGCCATCTGCTGATCAGCGACATTCCAGCGAACGTGGTGCACAGGTGGACACCCGACGGAAAGATGTCTGTGTTTCTGGAGAAGCCCGATTGGACCAGGACGACCGGCCGCCCCGAGAACCCGCGATTCGGCGCCAACGGCATCACGCTCGATCCCCAAGGGCGGATCGTCTACGCGGCGGAAGCGGATCGTGCCGTCGTGCTCCTGGAGAAAGACGGCAAGAGGACGATTCTCGCCGAACGCTACGAGGGCAAGCGGTTGAACAGCCCGAACGACCTCGTGTTTCGATCCGATGGCGCGCTGTACTTCACGGATCCCAGCGGCGGCAACCGTTTCGCCAACTGGGATTTGAAGAAGGAATTGCCGTATCAGGGCGTGTTCCTGCTCAAGGACGGCAAGCTGCAGGTGGTCATCCAGGATCTTGAACGTCCGAACGGTATCGTCCTGTCGCCCGACGAGAAGTTTCTCTACGTGAACGACTCCGTCAAGCGCACGATCGTGCGCTACGAGGTGCAGCGCGATGGCCGCGTTGCCAATGGCAAGCTGTTCGCGGACATGAGTGCGGGAAAAGGGACCGGCAATCCGGACGGGATGAAGTTCGACGCCAGAGGCAATCTGTACTCGGTGGGTCCCGGCGGTATCTGGGTGTTCGCTCCCGACGGCAAGCACCTCGGCACGATCGTGCCGCCCGAATTCGCACCCGGCTTCGCGTTCGGCGACGCCGATGGGAAATCACTCTACCTGGCAGCGAGCACCAAACTCACACGAATTCGCGTCAAGAATGCCGGTGCGCGATAGGGAATAGGCATCGAACGCCCTGGTGACGCGCCTCTCAGGCGCGGGAACTTCGGCGCCGCTCTTTTCGTCTCCTCCCTAGGCTAATCTACAAGAGAGGCGGACCTGTCCCGCCAGGGCGGTTCGCCAAGCGAACCGCCAAGCAGAATCTGTTTTGTCGGGTCGCGGCTGCGACCCGACCCAGCGGAGGCGGATGAGCGACCAGACCGACGTCCTGCAAGGCACCCTCGACCTATTGATCATGCGAACGCTCGCCCTCGAACCGATGCACGGCTGGGCGATCGCTCAGCGTATCCAGCAGACGTCCGATGAACTGCTGCGGGTCCAGCAGGGTTCGCTGTATCCCGCGCTGCACCGTCTCGAGCACCAGGGCTGGATCAAGGCCGAATGGGGCGCGTCGGAAAACAACCGCCGCGCGCGGTTCTATTCGCTGACGAAGGCGGGCCGCAAGCAAGTCGAGGCGGAACTCGAGAAGTGGGAGCGGCTGTCCACCGGCGTCAACCTCCTGCTACAGAGGACATAGCGATGCGACTGTGGCACATCCTGCGAAGCCGGCTGCGATCGATCGCGTTCCGCGATCGACGTGAATTGGATCTGAGCGAAGAGCTGCAGCTCCATCTCGAACGCGAGACCGAACGCCTACAGGCCGGCGGCCTGTCGCGCGAGGAGGCGCGTCTCCACGCGCTGCGGCTGTTCGGCGGCGTCGAGCAGATCAAGGAAGCGTCCCGCGACGCGCGCGGGACGGCGACGTGGGACGCGCTCGTGCGCGACACCCGCCAAGGTCTGCGGCGCCTTGTGCGCGATTGGCGGTTCACTACGGCCGCGGTGCTGATCCTGGCTCTTGCCATCGGCGCCAACACGGCGATTTTCAGTGTCGTGAACGCGGTGCTGTTTCGTCGGCACGCAGTCGCCGACCCCGATCGTCTCGTCAACATCTATCAGAACGGCCGCGCCGGCACGCCGCTCGTCGTCACCGCGTACTCCACTTACATGGAGATCGCGGAGTACACCGACATTTTTGCGACGACGATGGCCGCCAGCGTTCCCAATCCCATCCGCTATCTCGCCGACGGCGCCGTTCGAGATGCGGTAGTCGAGTACGCAACGGCGGACTATCTCGACACCCTGGGGCTCCGGCCGTCACTCGGCCGCTGGTTCGACGAGACGGAAGTGCGGCCCGGGGCTCCGCTCGTCGCTGTCCTCGGGCATCAGACGTGGAACAGACGATTCCGCGCGGACCCATCCATCATCGGACGCATCATTCGCATCGAGGGCCTACCGGTGACGATCGTCGGGATCGGTCCCGCCAATCACCGCGCTACGTTCGACGTGGGCCTCGTCACAGATTTCTGGCTGCCGATGACAGCGATCCCTCCGATGATGCCACGCCCTGGGCGCCGCGACACGCCGACGATATTTGCACCCCTGTTCGTGAAAGCCCGTCTGCGCGACGGCGTGACCGTGTCGCAAGCGCGAGCGGCCATGGACGGCCTCGGACGCCGGCTCGAGGCCGAGCATCCGGAACTCTTTCGCGCCGAGGGCGAGTTCGCCCTGGGCCCGGGCATGACGGTCCTTCCCTCGACGGACGTCCGGATCCACCCGGCGGCAGACACGCCATTCATGGCGATTGCCTCGTTGGTGCTCGTCATCGTCGGCCTCGTCCTCGCCATCGCGTGCAGCAACCTGGCCACGCTGCTGCTGGTGCGCGGCGCCGCACGCGCGAGAGAAGTCTCCGTGCGGCTGGCGATGGGTGCGACGCGGCGTCAGCTCGTCAGGCACCTGCTGATCGAGAGCCTGCTGCTCTCACTGGCGGGCGGCGTTGCCGGCTGTGTCCTTGCGTGGTGGGGCATGCGTGCGCTGCAAAGGGTCGACTTTCCGTTCAGAGTGGATCTGACGGTGGACTATCGCGTGCTCGCCTTTGCGATCGCGCTGTCGCTGGTCACGGGCATCGTGTTCGGCCTGGCGCCGGCGCTCAAGGCCACGAGGGTTGATCTCCTGACGACACTGCGCGACGAAGGGCTGCAACCAGTCGATCATCGTCGGCTCACGCTCAAGAACGCGCTGATCGTCTTCCAGGTGGTGGTCTCGGTGCTGCTGCTCGGTGGCACGAGCATCTTTCTCCAGGCGGCGGCAGCAGGAAGAGCGTTGCGCGTAGGCTACGCCGTTGATGGCGTGGCGATGCTCGAGACGGATCTACGATTCGCAGGCTACTCGGAGAGCGAGGCGAGCCGAGTGTTCGACGAGTTGCTGGGCCGGATCCGGGCCATCCCGGGCGTCGAATCCGCCGCGCTGTTGCGCGGATTGCCGATGGAAGTCAATGGTGTGGCCATCGTCGTTGACAGCGGCGACGGTCAACCCGGCTCGACTCTCGAAGCGGCAGCGATCACCGCTGCGCCAGGTTTCTTCGACACGCTGCGCATTCCCCTGCTGCACGGCCGCGTGTTCGACGTACGCGATCGCGCGGACGCGCCGCGCGTCGCGGTGATCACGGAGCGGATGGCGCGGCAATACTTTGGCGCGGTGAACGCGGTTGGCCGGCGATTCCGGTCGCCGAACGATCCGAACTCGTGGACGGCGGTGATTGGCGTCGTGCACGATACGGGCACGGGAGATTTCGACGACGACGTCCTCGATCCAGTCGGGCCTGTCTTCTACACCTCATATATCCAGTCCGGGGCGCTGCCCACGACTGTCATCGCCCGGACGTTCGGTGAGGCGGCCCCGCTAGTCGCGGCGATGCAGCGCGAGCTGCGCGCCATCGACATCACGCTGCCGGTCATGACGGCGCAGACGATGGCGCAGAAGCTGGCTGGCTCGCTGGCGATACCGAATGGGATCGCCACTCTCTTCGGCGCCCTCGGTGGCCTCGGCCTGGTGCTGGCCAGCATCGGTCTCTATGCGGTCGTCGCGTTTACCGTTGCGCGACGCTCGCGTGAGATCGGCATCCGCATGGCGCTTGGCGCGCGCAGTCAGCAGGTAGTCTGGAGCATTGCGCGAGGCGTGGCCGGGCTGACCGGCTTTGGCACGGGCATCGGTCTCGTTCTCCTGGTGCTGGTCATGCTCGTGATGCGCGCGGGCGGGGGATCGGCGGACATCGGGATCGGAAGCGTCACGGTGTATCGTCCCAGCATCGATCCGGTGGCGCTGCTTGCAATCGCCGCCGTGACTGCGTTGGTCGGCGTTGCCGCCGCGTTCGTGCCGGCGCGGCGCGCGGCGCGGATGCATCCGCTGGTGGCGCTGCGGCACGAGTGAGACCATCCAGCCGAATGGAAAGACGCTTCGCGACTCACAGGACGTGAACCTGCGCTCTCAGATCGGAATTTTGTTTGTCTCGAATGACTTCAGATAGCATCGGGCAAATTAAAACGCGATGTCTGGCTGGCTGAGAAGATCGTGCCCGTAGCCCCACCCGGTACCGTCACACGCGACCTGCGTGGCGATGGATGGC
>Ga0075428_100005435_pt1 | contig 14159 bp, 11 predicted proteins | sample RhiMetdeltSRZDD2_FD_75291 | JGI IMG/M metagenome (GOLD analysis project Ga0075428, IMG submission 75291) | Populus rhizosphere microbial communities from Tennessee, USA - Rhizosphere MetaG P. deltoides SRZDD2 | ecosystem: Host-associated > Plants > Roots > Rhizosphere > Soil | place: USA...
GGCGCCGACCGCCTTGCTGAATTGGCCACGCAAGTGGAGGGACCCCGGGCGCCGCTGTCAGCCCGCTACGCGCGCGCCCTGGCCACCGCCGACGCCGCCGAACTGGATGCGGTGTCGCGTGACTTCGAGGCAATGGGCGATGTGTTGGCCGCGGCCGACGCCGCCGCCCACGCGGCCACCGTGCACCGCCGCGACGGGCATCGTGGAAGTGCGCTTACCTCAAGTGGCCGGGCGCAGCTACTCGCGAAGCAATGCGGGGGCGCAGTCAGCCCTGCGCTCGCCGCGGCCAAACTGCCGCTGCCGTTTACGCGACGCGAGCACGAGATCACCCGCCTGCTCTCACGCGGGCTATCCAACAAAGAGATCGCAGAGGCATTGTCCCTGTCGGTCCGCACGGTCGAAGGTCACGTCTACCAGGCCAGCACGAAGGTCGGCATCTCGTAGCGCTCCGAATTATCAGCGCTGGTGCGGCAATTCGACCAAGCCGAGGCTCCTCGATAGATACTGGCCGCTCGGCTCGACAGCACGCGCAGCGGTGCCCAAGCGGATGAACATTCCCGGCTCCGCGGGAGCGCCGGGTAGCGACAGCTTCCTGACGGCCGATCGGATTGGGAACATATTTGGAAACGAAACTCTGCGAAACACCGTCCTATCGCTGCGACTTGGCGTGACGGTCGAGAGAATTGACGCGCACTGGCGTGCGCGTTTGGGATGGCAGAACGCCCGAGAATCGATGCCGCCTAGCTCATAACCCAGAGGTCGCAGGTTCGAATCCTGTCCCCGCTACCAAATGAAGTGGCCCTCGGAGATGTCTCCGGGGGCAGTTTTCATGCCGGTTGAACGCTTTTGTGAACGTCACGCTGGCTCAGTATCTGGTTCCGGCTCCCAGCCGTCTCCGAGGAGGAATTACGTTGCCTGCTCGGCCGCCTCGGGTCGTCGTTCCTGAGCACGTGGGCGTACGTCTCGAGGAAGCACCCGGTGTCTGCGTGCCCGATTCGGGCGCTGTTGACTTTCGGACCCACGCCGGCCTTGAGCGCCGGTGGCGTAGGAGTGGCGTGGATCGTGGAAGGTGATGCGGGGTAGATCCGCGCTTCCAGTGCCAGGCCCGACGTGCTCAGGTCATGTTGCGCATCGAGCGACCGATTTTGACGTCATCCTCGGCCAGGGGGATCGAACACGTTGGGATATGAAAGCGCCCGTGTCCAGTCCAGCGATGGGCAGCATGCTGACGGTCAGATACGCGCGGCCAATGTTGATTGCCCCGGACCGGTGAGTTCTCCGATCACTTCAGCGAAGCGATCAGCTGGCGTCCTGGGTGCTGTGTTCGTTGGCAACGCCCGCGCTGCGCTCGGGAAGATCACCAGCGACCGCGGACTCGTGGTCGCCGCGGCGTCCCAGGAGTAGGTAGGGCCTCATCGGTCCCTTGCCCTTCACATCGATCGTTTCGCGGAGACGGAACTCGTAGCGCGTGCGTAGGCGTTCATAGGTGCGCTCGGTGACCTGGACTGTCCCGGGCGGTGCGTGAGACTCCATGCGACTGGCGGTGTTTACGGTGTCACCCCAGAGGTCGTAGATGAACTTTGCACGGCCGATCACGCCGGCGACGACAGGACCGGTGTCGATGCCGATTCGCACCTGCAGGGCGTGCCCGGTCTCATTTGCGACGCGCGCGAACTCAGATCCCATGGCGAGTGCCATTTCGGCGATCGCCTGGGGGTGGTCCTGCCGTGGCACGGGAATTCCGCCGACGACCATGTACGCATCCCCGATCGTCTTGATCTTCTCGACGCCGTGATCGGCAGCCAGCTGGTCCCAGCGCGCGAACACGCGATCGAGCAGCGCCACCACATCCGACGCCGACAGCCGCCCGCACAACGGCGTGAAGCCGACGATATCCGCAAACAGCACGGTCACATCCGGACATGCATCCGCGATGATTCCCTCATGTTCTTTCAGGCGCGCGGCGACGGGCTCGGGTAGGACGTTCAGCAGCAACCGCTCGGACTTGGCCTGCTCGATTTCAAGGGCTGCCAGCGCCCGCTCGCGCGCCCGCACGAAGTACTGCAGCAGCGCGAACGCGACGGCCGCGACGCCCAAAACGTTCAGCGCAAACAGCGTCACCACGACGCCGCCGGGAACGTGGGGCGCACGAGCGGCCAAGGCCGGGTCGATTGCGCCCGATACCGCGACCAGCCCGGCGAATGCCGCAAACCACGGAATCGCCTGCCGCGCCCCCACGAACAGGAGGGCACCCAGAGGCGAGGTGATTGCCCACAACGCCACGGCCGAGCCGGTCTTGAAGCCACCGAGGCTCCACTGCAGCGCGAATGGCAGGAGCAGGCTCATCCACAGCTGGCTGCGTCGGAACAACCGATAGCGGCGCGTTCGTGCGAACGTGTAGATGCTTACCGCTGAGGCAACCTGATAGGCGAACGGGATCGCCGCGGACACCCACAGGCCGAGCGCTGCGTACGTCGCGACCCATACGAGTGACAGGCTCGCCATCAGGGTCGAGGACAGGACAAGGACCGCCTTGCGAACCCTAAGCTCGTCCGCGTCCGACGGCGAGATGCCAATCTCTGATAGCTGTTTCAGCCAGCCGGGAAGCCGCCGCCGCCGCGTTACGCGAGTACCTACCACTTTCAGCGCGGTCATGGTTTCTCCTTCGACGCGGGTCACCACCTCGTCGCTACGCCGCGGTGAGCGGAACGCAGGTGTTCACGATGTGAGGTGGGGCTGGACCGGTATGTGGGTTTCGTACATGCGGGCCGCGACGACCAGTCCGGAGACGACCGTGATCGCGGCAGCCGCCCAGACCGCAGCGCGCAGGCCCCAGAGGTCGGCGGCGGTGCCGCCGACGATTGCGCCAGCGGCATATCCGCTGTCGCGCCACAGACGGTAGATGCCGACAGCCCGGGCACGCCACAGTGGGTGGGCGACGTCGCCGATCGCCGCCAGAAGCGTGGGATACACCATGGCGGTCCCCGCGCCGAGCAATGCGCTGGCCAGCAGCCACCAGGTGAAGGTGTCACCGATCGCGATCAAGCCGAGAGCAACTGCCTGGGTGAGCATTCCGGCGGTGATGAGGTGTTTGCGTCCCCATTTGTCGGACAGCGCGCCGGTGAGGACCTGGCCTGCACCCCACACTGCGGGGTAGGTGGCGATGAGCACGCCGATACGTTCGATGGGCGTGCCGGTGCTGGCGAACAGGATCGGGAACAGTCCCCATGAGATGCCGACGTTGAGATTGTTGACCAACCCCGCTTGGCTCGCCGACGACAACGCGGGCTCGGTGAAAGTGGTGCGGGTGAAGATTTCTCGGTTGGACAGCGCGCCGTGCCCGCCGGTATCGGTGCTGCGGCAGTTTTCGGCCTCTAGGTGAGCGTGTCCACGGGTCTCGCGCACGAACACAGCGGAAATGCCCAATCCGATTAAGGCATAGGACAAGCCAAGCAGGAATGGGGCGGGGCGTAGGCCGTAGTGTGCGGCCAGGTAGCCGGCGACCACCGCGGTCAACGCAACCGCGCCGTAGCCGGCGGCTTCGTTGAAACCCATCGCCAGTCCGCGTTGCCGCGGCCCGACGAGGTCGATCTTCATCACAACCGTCGTCGACCACGTCAGGCCCTGGTTGATGCCTAGCAGGACATTTGCGAAGATCACCCATCCCCAGGAGGGTGCCCAAATCAGCAGCAGCGGAACCGGAATCGCGATCAGCCACCCGACCAGCAACACTGGCTTGCGTCCGAACCGATCTGACCAGGTGCCGGCGAAGTAGTTGGTGGCGGCCTTGGTGATCCCGAACGCCAACACATAGGTCAGCAGAAACGTGTAGCCGCTGAGGTGGAACTCGTGTTCGGCCAACAGTGGAAGCACGGCCTGTTCTTGGCCGACCATTCCACCCACAAACGCGTTGACAACAACCAGAAGAGAGAATTGGGCGATGTTGGCGCGCAACCCAAGTCGGGGCTTGTGGGTTGTGCTCATGCGCCCGTCTCGAGCTTGCCGCCGGTGACCTCGGCCCAGTCCCCTGGTCCGCCATCCAGTACGACGACGTCATGGTGCCCCGCGCGCTCGAGCAGGCTCGCCGCACCCATCGCCCGCTCACCGTGGCCGCACATGACCACAGTCGGCTCGTCGGAGAGGTCGTCTGCCTGTTCGGGAATGTCACCGAGTTCGACATGAATCGCGCCTGGCAGATGCCCGTTCAGGTATTCCGAACGCTGACGAATGTCCAATACCCGGCGGCCGTCGAGATCTTTCGGTTGAAGGAGACCGATTTGTCGGGCCTCATGGCCGGCCGACGTCCAAGCGACCATGCCGCCCTCGAGTTCTCCGATCACGTTGTCGTAGCCGATTTTCGCAGCCTGCCAGGCAATTTCGACAGGGTCCTGGTCGCTGTCGCGCACAATCACCAATGGCCGATCGCCAGGCGCCAGCCAGCCAAGCCAGCTCGCGAACACCGCACGGAACGGGATGGAGACGGCGCCCGGTACATGGCTGGCGGCGAAGTGGTCGACGGGTCGAGCATCGACGAGAACCGCACCGTCTGCCATCAGAGCGCGCACTGCGTCGACAGATAGCTGGCGCATAGTGGGTTCGCCGTCGAGGAGTGGGGGGCCGACGCGGTTGATCTCGCCAAGCCGCCGGAAATATGGCGGATAGCTGCCCAGTGATCCGAGAAGCTCTGTGACGAACGTGTTTTCGTCGGGTGCCCTCAGCAGTGGGTTGGTTTCCAGCTCGCGGGCGATGGTACTGGTGCGATCTGCCCCGGGGGGTGCCGAGCAGAACGATCCGGCACCATGGGTCGGCCACACCTGTACGTCGCCGGGCAGCGTGGCCAACCGGCGCAGTGACGCGTATTGCGCTCGGGTGAGTTCATCAGTCCGGTCATCTGAGATGAGGTCGGTGCGGGCCGCCGAACCCACTATTAGCGACCCACCGGTGAACACACCAATCTCGCGGTTCCCCTCGAGCAGCAGGAAGGCCAGGTGCTCATGCGTGTGGCCAGGTGTCAGCAACGCGCGCAGCCGCAATCCGCCGAGGTCGACTTCGTCGCCATCATGAAGCCCCATGTGTGCGAACTCGCGGTCGCCGGCCGCCGACGCCAGTACTTTAGTTCCGTTTGTTGCCCCGAGTTGGTGTGCACCGGACAGGAAGTCGGCGTGCAGATGGGTGTCGGCGGCGAAGGCCACCGTCACACCGCGACGGTTGGCTGCCTCGTACACGGCGCGCAGGTCGCGACTCACGTCGACGACGAGCGCGCGTCCATCGCCGAGATCGACGAGATAGGCAGAGTTGCCGAGGCCCACGTCGACCAACGGCACCAGGTCAATACCGGACATCCTCAAACTCCCTCCCTGGGCCGCTGGCCGGTCACGGTGTTGTAGATGAACGACGGGATGCAGAAGTTGGTGATGCTGGCCAGCGCACCGACCAGAATCAGCGGGACACCGAGAGCGATTCCCACGACGTCGGCGCCAACGTGGAACACCCAGCCGGTTGCGATCAGCCAAGCGGTCGCGACGACGAAAACGAATCGTCGTTGGGGCCCAGAGTTCGGGAAGGGTCCCGTATGGGTCAGGTATCGCATCCCGTAGTTGTAGAGAAGATCGAACGGGTGGAACGGAAGAAGAATGCCCACGGAGGTGATGGCCGCGAGTGTCCACAGCACCACGGGTGACATCAGCGCCACGCCGATCACCGTGACCCGTGTCCCGAGCGTGTATGTCCAGCGCATCCATGGCGCCAGCTTCTCAAGCGTGGCGTCGTCGAGTCCGCAAAAGCCTTGAGCTTCAAGGCGACTGCGGACGGTCGGATTCACAGGCATGGTCGTACGTTCTTTCATGCTTGCTCCCCGGTGTGGTGACTATTTGTTCGTCCTGCGCACCGGCCGCCCCGCGAGCCACCACTCCGGGTAGCCGTCGGTAAGCCGTTGCGCCGTACGTCCATTCGCCCGCAGCATCGCCACGGCTTCGTCGGCATACACGCAATAAGGTCCGCGGCAGTACGCGATGTACTCCTTGTCGCGGGGGAGTTCGCCGATCCGCTTCGAGATGTCCCCCACGGGCATGGACCGCGCACCGGCGATATGTCCCGCCGCGTACTCCTGCTCGGGCCGCACATCCAGCACAACGACTTCGCCGTTGGTCATGCGGCGCGTCAGCTCGTCCGGCGTGACGGGCTCGAAGCCGTCACGATCACCGAAAAAGTCACCCACTACGCGGTCCACCTCGGCGAGGTGTTGCTCGGCGGTATGTCGCAGCGCCAGCACGAGGCCGACGACTTCGGGCCCGCTGAGCCGGTAGTGGACGAATAGTCCTTCGCGCCGGGCGAGCACGAGCTGCGCCTGCCGTAGTTGCTGCAGGTGCCGGGAGGTGTTCGCCACTGACAGGCCGGTCTCGGCGGCGATGGACTCCACCGTGCGCTCGCCCTGCGCCAGGATCTCGAGGATCTCCAAGCGATGTGGGCTAGCGATGGCCTTGCCGATGCGGGCGAACTCGCCATAGAGGCGGTCCTTGAAGTCGCGTTTGGCCTGAGCCTCGATAATCACCTATTCAATGTAATCCTTGAATAGCGTGGTGGGAACCCCTTAGCGCATGGCCGCCAATGCGCCGATTGCGCTGAGGGCGTCGAGCGCCTCTGCGGCGTTCGGCGGAGCGTCCGGGTCTGCAATCCACTGCAGCATCAGGCCGTCGCACACCGCCATCAGCACGGACGTGATCGCGGCGAGGTTTTCTGGGACCGGCATCCCGCCGTCCTGCATGGCCTTCGTCGCGAGTTCGACCGCGGACTCGCGCACCGTCGCGTATCCGGCCGCCATCTGTTCCCGCAGCTCCTCGGATCGCAGTGCCGGTGCGTACGTTTCAATGCACGCGTGTACGGATGACCGCAGTTCGGCGAAGGAATCGATGGCAGCATGCAAGATGGCCGCGAGTTGGTCGTGGGGCGCAAGGCCGGCGGCCGCGACGAACGCGGTCTCGACGCGTTGGTTCCACATCCCGAAGCACTCGCCCAGCGCCTCGGTGACCAGGGCTTCCTTGCTGCCGAAGTGATAGTTGATCGAGGCGACGTTGGCTCCGGCCTCCCGGGCGATGTCACGCGACGACGTGGCGGCATAGCCTCGCTGTGCAATGCAATGCAGCGCAGCGCGACGAAGCCGGTCCTTGCTGCCGGTAGCTGCAGACGGATCTTGCATGGAGCCATCATAGGTGATAAACAAACGTTTGAATGAAACAAGCGTTTATCGAACGCCGACTGTCGAGGGAGAAGCTCATGCGATCTCCGTATCCGCCCGGTCCGCCGTGGCCGGCTGCGGTTCAGAGCGTGCTGTTCCAACGCCACCGCGGCTGGCTGCTCCCGACGATGGCCCGCCGCTACGGCGACGTGTTCGCCTTGCGCGTTCCGCCTTATGCCGACAACCTCGTGGTGTTCAACCGGCCCGAACACATCAAGGAGATATTCGCTGCCGACCCCACCGACCTGCATGCCGGTGAGGGCAACCAGGTCCTCGGGCCCGTCATGGGTGAGCATTCCCTGTTGCTCGTCGACGAGGACGAACATGCGCGTGCCCGTCGACTGCTCATGCCGGCCTTCAACGGTGCCGCGCTGCGCGGCTACCGCGACCTCGTCGCCGAACTCGCCAAGGCTGAGGTCGACCGATGGAGCACCGCCACGGAAGTGATCACATTGGACGGGATGAATGCGCTGACCCTCGAGGTGATCATGCGCGTCGTGTTCGGTGTAACGGATGAACACACGCGTGATCAGCTCGCCCCGCGGCTGCACCGCATGGTCGACATCAGTCCAATCGTGTTGTTGGGTTGGGTGATTCCCGGACTGTGTCGCTTCGGTCCGTGGAAACGGTTCAATGACAACCAATCCGAGATCGACGCCTTGCTCTATGCCGAGATCGCTCAGCGCCGACGAGCGACCGATCTGGCTGAGCGCACCGATGTGCTGTCCCGGCTGTTGCAAGTGGGCAGTGAAACCGGGGACGCACCGCTGACCGACGCCGAGTTGCGGGATCAGCTGATCACCCTGCTCCTCGCCGGACATGAAACCACCGCCGCAGCGTTGTCGTGGACGTTGTACGAACTGGCCCGCCATTCCGGGCTGCAGCACGACGGCTACATCGCCGCCCGCGACGGCGACGACAAGTTCTTCGAGGCCCTGCTGAAAGAGGGCATGCGGCTGCATCCTGTTATCGCCTCCACCGCTCGCAAACTCACGCACGAGCAGGAGATCGGTGGGTGGAAGCTGCCGGCGGGAACGGTCGTCAACACGTCGATCCTGCTGGCTCACCAACGCTCCGAAAGCTACCCCGATACGTGGACGTATCGGCCGAGCCGGTTCTTCGACAAGGAAGTAGAACCCAACACGTGGCTACCGTTCGGTGGCGGAGTGCGCCGTTGCATTGGGGCGGGGTTTTCGCTCATGGAAGGCACCGCGGTGCTGCGTGAGGTCCTCACCCGGTACAACCTCGAACTGCCGGCCGACGGCGAGCCTGAGCGCGGTCATGTCCGCAACATCACGAACGTCCCGCGGCGGCGTGCCCGCATCGTCGTCGCCGCCCGTTAGCGCCGACAAAGAAGGGTTCGCCATGGTTGAGACACAAGAATGCACCGAACGGTGGCATCGCTACTGGGACAAGAAATCCCGCGGCTACGACCGCGAGATGCAATTCATGGAACGGATGCTGTTCGGCGACTCGCGCGAGTGGGCCTGCTCGCAGGCCAGCGGTGAGGTTCTCGAGGTGGCCGTCGGTACGGGTCTGAATCTCGGCGCTTACCCGTCGGGCATTCAGCTAACTGGTATAGATCTCAGCGAGCCGATGCTGGCGATCGCCAGAACGCGCGCGGCCGAGTTGGGACGTGATGTCGGGCTTCGTCAGGGCGACGCGCATGCGTTGCCCTTCGCCGACGCGGCGTTCGACGCCGTCGTCTGTACCTTCGGGCTATGCGCGATACCCAACATCGATACCGCGCTCGACGAGATGACCCGCGTCCTGCGCCCCGGTGGCAAGTTGATTCTCGTCGATCACGTGGCGAGTTCGTCGCGCATTGCACGCGCCATCCAGCGCGCAATCGAAGTCATCACAGTACCCATGGCCAGCGAGCACTTCTTGCGGCGACCGCTGAACAACTTGAAGCAGCTGCCATTCGAAATCGAACGGGCAGAACGATTCAAGCTGGGGCTTGTCGAGCGCATCGTCGCCCGAAAGCTCGATCATTGAGTAGCTAAGACATGACCGCGTGGAGACGCTGATCATGCCGACACCTCGACGTGGCGACGCGAGCATTCACATCGCTGCGCCACCGGACCTGGTGTATGAACTGGTCGCCGATGTGACTCGGATGGGCGAATGGAGTCCGGAGTGCTACCGATGCGAATGGCTCGACGCGGCAACCAGTGCCTCGGTGGGCGCGCGGTTTCGGGGGTACAACCGACGCGGCAGGTACCGGTGGGAACGAACCGCCATAGTGCAGGCCGCCGACCCAGGGCGGGAGTTCGCTTTCACCACAATCGATGACCGCACCGGCCGCCACGAGACTAATTGGCAATACACGATGGAGTCATCGCGCTCGGGGACTTTGCTCAGCGAGGGGTTCGAATTTCTCTGGTGCTCATTCACAAACAGAGCCGTCGAGATGTTTCTCCCCCGCGGACGTCAGGTGCAGGACGGCGTCGAGGAAACACTCGCGCGCATCAAGCATGCGGCCGAAGCGAACACGACGATCACGCCGGCTGACTGACGCGCATCTGTGGCGGCCGAGGATTCGTCGCAGGGTTCAGGTGGCGCCGAAGTCGTGCGCTTCGTCATAGCCATAGTCCCCGCCCGGGTCGAGGTTCGGCTTCGGCGGGGGAGAGACGGGATGCGGCGCGGGAGTCTCAGTCACCGACTCGGCCAGCGCGTCGTGTGCTTCGTCGTACTCGTAGTCGTGGCCCCCTGGGCCAGGTGGCCGGGTCATTTGCACTTCCTCATTATCGACGCGATTGGTGGGCGGACGCCATGGTGCGCCGAACAGAAAACAGGGTCTTGACTCGGCCGTGTGTCGTGGATCACTATGCGTGGATACGTTGCGTATCGAGCACTGTGTTGTGAATAGCGGAACAACTGCCAGCGACCGAGGAGCTCCAATGACCAAGAGCTTGTCCGACCCAATCCAGGCCGAGCCCGACGGCCGAATGGGACATCGAACAGGCCTCCCGGTGGACCGCAAGGTCTTCGCAGTGGCCGCCGCCCTCGCCGTCGGCTTCGTCGTCTGGGGCGCGATCTCGCCGGACAAGATGGGCGACCTCACCGATAAGGCGATGTCCTGGGTGACGGCGTCATTTGGCTGGCTGTTCGTCCTCACCAGCGGCGCATTCGTGCTGTTCTCCGCCTACCTGGCGCTAAGCCGCTACGGCAACATCAAATTGGGCGCCGATGACGCTGTGCCGGAATTCTCCAAGTTCTCGTGGGTATCGATGATGTTCGCCACTGGGATGGGTATCGGCCTGATGTTCTACGGCGTCGCCGAGCCGCTGTATCACCTGAACGGCCCGCCGATGGGGATGGCCGAGCCCGGCACGCCCGAAGCCGCGCAGCTGGCGATGGAGTACACCTTCTTCCATTGGGGCTTCCACCCCTGGGCGATGTATGCCGTGATCGGCCTGTCGATCGGGTACTTCGCCTACCGCAAGCGCCACGGCAACCTGGTGTCCGGTGCCTTCCGGCCGCTGTTGGGCAAACTGGTCGACCGCACCCCGGGCAAGGCGATCGACGTGGTCGCCATCTTCGCCACCCTGTTCGGATCCGCGACGTCGCTCGGATTGGGGGCGCTACAGATCACCGGCGGAATCGACCGAGTATTCGGCTCCGGCCGTGACTCCAAATGGCTGGCCGTCGGGGTGATCGCATTCCTGACCGCCTGCTTCGTCCTGTCTGCGGTGAGCGGGATCGAGCGCGGCGTCAAGTGGCTGTCCAACGCCAACGCGGTGGCCGCGGCCTTGCTCGCGCTCTTCCTATTCGTTGTCGGGCCAACCGTTTTCATCCTCGGTACCTTCACCGAGTCGCTCGGGGGCTACCTCACCCACCTGCCGACGATGAGCTTCCGCGACGGCGTTTTCGACAACGAGGTGTCCGGGCCGTGGCTGTCGGCGTGGACAATCTTCTACTGGGCCTGGTGGATATCCTGGACACCCTTCGTGGGCATGTTCATCGCCAGGATCTCGAAAGGCCGCACGATACGCGAGTTCGTGGTCTACGTGATCCTGGTCCCCAGTCTCGTGTCGTTCATCTGGTTCTCGATCCTTGGCGGCGCCGCGTTCGACCTCCAGCTGAACCAGGGCAAAGACATGGCCGCGGTGGTCGACGCGGGAATGGAGGGCGCCCTGTTCGAGACCCTCGGCAGCTATCCACTAGGTACGGTCACCTCCGCGCTGGCAGTGTTTCTCATCGCGATCTTCTTCGTCACCGGCGCCGACAGCGCCTCGATCGTGATGGGCATGCTCAGCCAGAAAGGTTGTGAAGAGCCCCGCCGCGGGCTGACCGTCTTCTGGGGTGTGACGACCGGCGCGGTGGCAGCGGTGCTGCTGTGGTCCGGCGGACTGAAGGCCCTGCAGACCCTGGTGATCCTGGTGGCAGGCCCGTTCATGTTGGTACTGATCGCGATGTGCATATCGACGTTTAAGTCATTGCGGGAGGAACCGTACGAGTCGACGCTGCCGCCGCGAGTACGTCGGGCAGTGCTCCACGCCCAGCGCCATGACCGGTTGCAGCATCAGACGATCGCCCTGGCCACCCTCGGCTGCGACGGGTTCGACGACGGTGAAGCGCCTAACTCCGATACACCCAAGATCGTCGTCGCCGTGGACGACTGACACCGATATCTCTGGACACCGGCGGAATCCTCCACGGCCTTATCTGATTGGGTCCGTCAGGTTTCCGTCGGTAGGTCCGCCTGAGCCGACGGTGACTGGGGTATCGGCCGAGTGCTGTCGTGGCTTTGGCCATGGCACGGTTTTCGGCCGCATCCGGACGATCTGTGGCCACCAGAACCAGGGGCCCATCATCGCCGCGATCGACGGCGTCATGAACGATCGGATCACCAGCGTGTCGAACAGCAGGCCGAGACCGATCGTCGTGCCCACCTGACCGGCCACCACCAGGTCGCTGACCATCATCGTCATCATGGTGAACGCGAACACCAGGCCGGCAGACGTGACCACCGCGCCGGTGCCGGCCATCGACCGAATGATGCCGGTCTTGATCCCGGCATGGATTTCCTCTTTGAACCTGGAGACCAACAACAAGTTGTAGTCGGATCCCACCGCCAACAGGATGATCACCGACATCGCCAGCACCAACCAATGCAGCGGCTTGCCGAGGACGTGTTCCCAGATGAGCACGGACAGCCCGAAGGAAGTACCCAACGACATCAACACCGTACCGACGATGACCGCCGAGGCCATCACCGCTCGGGTCAGCAACAGCATGATGATGAAAATCAAGCAGAGCGAGGCGATTCCGGCGATCAGAAGGTCCCAGTTGGCGCCTTCCTGCATGTCCTTGTAGGTCGACGCGGTACCCGCCAGATAGATCTTCGAGCCCTCCAGCGGCGTGCCCTTGATGGCCTCGAACGCCGCGCTCTTGACCTGCGGAATCAGCTTGATGCCTTCAGGAGTCGCGGGATCACCCTCGTGAGAGATGATGAACCGCACGGACTTTCCGTCTGGTGAGACGAACATCTTCAGGCCGCGCTTGAAATCTGCGTTGTCGAATACCTCCGGCGGCAGATAGAACGAATCGTCGTTCTTGGAGGTGTCGAACGCTTGACCCATCGCGGTCTGGTTCTCCTGCATGGCCTTGCTCTGGTCCTGCTGACTCTTCTGGCTCTGATACATCGTCAGCGTGATCTGCTGCATGCTCTTCATCGTCTCGATCTGGGCAGGCATGATCGCGACCAACTGCGGCATGAGTGTGTCGAGACGCTCCAGGTCAGGCATCAGGTTCTGGATGTCGTCGGTCATCGTGTCGACGCCGTCGAGGGTGTCGAAGATCGACCTGATCGACCAGCAGATCGGGATGTCGAAGCAGTGCGGTTCCCAATAGAAGTAGTTGCGCAGCGGCCGCCAGAAGTCGTCGAAATCCGCAATGTGATCGCGCAATTCCTGAAGGTCGACGGTGGTCGTCTGCATCTTGCCGACCATGCTGTGCGTGGTCGCGGCCATCTGCACGGTGATGTTCTGCATCTTCTCCAGCGTGTCGATGGAGGTCTGCATGTCGTTGGCCTGCGTGAGCATGTTGGCCATGACCTTGTCCATGTAGTCCTGATTCATCTGCTGGGTGGTGCCCTGCGCGCTGATCAGGAACGGAATCGAGGTGTGCTCGATCGGAACGCCCCGCGGGCGGGTGATGGCCTGGACCCTGCCGACCCCCTGAGTGTGGGCGATCGCTCTCGCTATTCGCTCGATCACCAGCATGTCTGTCGGGTTGCGCACATCGTGGTCGGTCTCGACCATCAGCAGTTCCGGGTTCATCCGGGCCTGCGGGAAGTGCCGGTCTGCTGCCGCGTAGCCGATATTGGCGGGGATATCGGGGGGAAGGTAATTGCGATCGTTGTAGCCCGGCTTATACGATGGCAGCGCCAGCAGTCCGATCAGCGCGAGCGCGACGGATGCGGCGAGAATCGGTCCCGGCCAACGCACTACGGCGGTGCCGACCCGCCGCCAGGTGCGGGTGTCCGTCTTCCGCTTCGGGTCGAACAGGCCGAATCGGCTGCAGATCGTCAGCAGGGCGGGCGCCATGGTCAGTGCGGCGACGGTAGCGACGAGCATGCCGATCGCCAACGGGATGCCCAACGACTGAAAGTACGGCAGCCTGGTGAAGTGCAGACAGAACGTCGCACCCGCGATGGTCAGGCCCGATCCCAGAATGACGTGGGCGGTGCCGTGATACATGGTGTAGAAGGCGGTTTCGCGATCCTCGCCGTTGTTACGCGCTTCGTGATAGCGACCCAACAGGAAGATCGCATAATCCGTACTTGCCGCAATCGCCAGCGTGGTGAGCAGGTTGACCGCGAACGTCGACAGCCCGATCAGGTCGTAATAGGCAAGGGCGGCAACGATTCCCCGGGCGGCCGACAGCTCGATGAACATCATCACCAGAACCAACAGCA
>Ga0075428_100005436_pt1 | contig 14159 bp, 11 predicted proteins | sample RhiMetdeltSRZDD2_FD_75291 | JGI IMG/M metagenome (GOLD analysis project Ga0075428, IMG submission 75291) | Populus rhizosphere microbial communities from Tennessee, USA - Rhizosphere MetaG P. deltoides SRZDD2 | ecosystem: Host-associated > Plants > Roots > Rhizosphere > Soil | place: USA...
CTGCCTACGAAGTGACGCACCATGGACGAACAAACCAAGCAGCAATTGATGGTGGGCGTGATATTCTTCAACGTTGTTCTGATGGGATACATGATCTACTGGTATTTCTTTACCGTCGTGGCCAATGTCAGCTTTGCCCAAGTTTTCACGCACCTGGCAATCGGCGCCGGGATCGCGATCATTCCCGGGATCATCGGCTACTTCGTGGGGCGGATGATGTACAAGTAACGCCGGACGGCGCAAAGGCAGTCTAGCTGAGGCAAACGAAGGGAACGAGGCGGCCGCGAATCACAGCCGGTGATGCTTTTTGCTCCTCTCTTACTCCTTCGTTTCCTTTGTTAGCTTCTGTTCAAGACTTCGTTACCTCAAGTGGATGCCCGCCGCTCACTTCACCACAAAATTCACCAGCTTCCCCGGCACGACGATCGTCTTAACGATCTCTTTGCCGGCCAGCAGCTCGGCAATCCGCGCGTCGGCTTTGGCGGCGGTTACGATCGTCTCCTGATCGCTGTCGGCGGGAACGGTGACCTTGCTTCGCAGCTTGCCCAGGATCTGGATGGGGATTTCGATCTCCGCGTCCTTGGTCAGCGCTTCGTCGTAGCTCGGCCAGGGCTCGTAGGCCAGCGTCTTGGCATGCCCCAGGAGTTGCCACATCTCTTCGGCAATGTGCGGAGCAAACGGCGACAGGACGAGCACGAACGTCTCCATGGCTGATTTAGGCCGCACGGACTGCTTGGTGAAATAATTGGTGAACTCCATCATCCGCGCGATGGCCGTGTTGAACTCCATCCGCGTCAGGTCGGTTGTTACCTGCTTGATCGTCTTATGCAAAACGCGTGCGGCTTCTTCGCTCGGCTCGACCTCCTGCACCGCAGCGCTCAGCACCAGCTTCTCGGCCTTGTCATCAACGATTAGCCGCCAGGCACGGTCCAAAAAGCCGCGCACGCCGCTGACGCCGGCCATGCTCCAGGGCTTCACCTGCTCCAGCGGCCCCATGAACATCTCGTATAGCCGCAGGCTATCCGCTCCGTAATCGCGGACGATCGTGTCGGGGTTGATCACATTGCCGCGGGACTTGCTCATCTTGTAAGCGCGGCTTTCGATGCGGATCTCAGGCCGCTCCTTGAGCACGAAACCTTCCCCTTTCTTGAGGATCTGATCCGGTGAAAGATGAACGCTGGCTACTTTCTGGCCGGTGGCCTTGAGGACCGCGTTCCCCTCTTCGTCGTCCTGCACCTCGCTGGCGCTGATCCAGCCGTTTTCTCCTCGATACCCGGTGTACTCCATTTCGCCCAGGATCATCCCCTGGTTGACCAGCCTGGCAAACGGTTCGGGAGTGCTCACGTAGCCGCGGTCAAACAGCACCTTGTGCCAGAACCGCGAATACAACAGATGCAGCACCGCGTGCTCCGCTCCGCCGACGTACAAATCGACCGGCATCCAGGCCCTTTCCTTCTCGCGCTCGATTAAGGCCTGAGAGTTCTTGGTGTCAATAAACCGCAGGTAGTACCAGCAGGAGCCGGCCCACTGCGGCATGGTGTTGGTCTCGCGGCGATACTTTTTGCCGTCGATAGTCGGGTAGAGCCAGTCGACCGGGGCCTTGGCGAGCGGCGGCTCCGGGCGGCCGTGCGGCTTGAAGTCATCAAGGTGCGGGAGATCGACCGGCAAATCCTGTGGTTCGACCGGGCGGATCAGGCCGGTCGGTTGGCCGGCTTCGTCCAGCTCGTGCAGGATTGGAAACGGCTCCCCCCAGAACCGCTGCCGTGAAAAGAGCCAGTCGCGGAGCTTGTAATTGACCGCCTCGCGGCCCAGGCCGGCGGCCGCCAAGTCCGCGGTGATTTTGGCTTTGAACTTGTCGGTGGCCAGGCCATTGTAAGGGCCCGAGTTGATGGCCATTCCCAGCCCTTCGTAGCATTCACGCCCTGCCAGAATCTCAGCACGCGCGTCGGTTGCCTTGAAGGGAACGGTCTTGGCCTGCGACGGATGCAATACATGCGTCGGCAGCATGACCATCGCCCCGGGATCGACTACGGGAACAATGGAAAGCCCAAACACCTTGGCGAATTCGAAATCCCGCTCGTCGTGCGCCGGCACGGCCATAATCGCGCCAGTTCCGTAGCTGATCAGGACGTAGTCGGCAATCCAGATCGGCACCGGCTGGCCGGTGACCGGATTGATCGCATGCGAGCCGGTGAAGACACCGGTCTTTTTCTTGCCGACCTCCTGCCGTTCGCGGTCGCTCATCCGGGCTGCGGCCTCGCGATAGGCGTCAACGGCCGCCTTCTGCTCGGGCGTCGTCAGCCGGCTAACGAAGGGATGTTCCGGCGCGATGACCATGTAGGTCGCGCCGAAGAGGGTGTCGGGGCGCGTCGTGTAGATGCGGAGGACGCGGTCGTCGGGTTTTTTGAGAAAGCCAGTTTTCGCGCGCGAGACTTTCCAGTTCTCGTACGACAGTTTTTCAATCTGTCCTTCCTTTTTGGACAGGTTGGAAACCTGTCCTACGTAGAAATCGACTTCTGCCCCCGTGCTCCTCCCAATCCAATCGCGCTGGAGCTTCTTGATTCCTTCCGACCAGTTCAGACCCTCCAGGTCCTTCTCCAGTCGGTCGGCATAAGCGGTGATCCGCAGCATCCATTGCCTTAGCGGAATGCGCACGACCGGATGGCCGCCGCGCTCGCTCTTACCGTCGATCACTTCTTCGTTCGCCAGCACGGTTCCCAAAACTTGGCACCAGTTGACCAAGGCGTCCGACTGATACGCCAGCCGATGATCATCCTGGTACTTCCGCACGGCCGCGTCGCCCTGCGACTTCACTTCCGCCGGAATCGGCAGCTCGGCAATCGGCCGTCCCTTGTTCTGCTGCGCGTCGTACCAGGTATCGAACAGCACCAGGAAGATCCACTGTGTCCAGCGGAAGTATTCGACGTCCGTCGTCGCCAGCTCGCGGCTCCAGTCGTAGCTGAAGCCCAGCATCTTTAGCTGCCGCTTGAACGTGGCGATGTTCTGTTCAGTATTTGTGCGCGGGTGAATACCTGTCGCAATCGCGTGCTCTTCCGCTGGCAGCCCGAACGCGTCAAAACCCATCGGGTGCAGGACGCTCTTGCCGCGCATCCGCTCGAAGCGGCAGACAATGTCGGTCGCCGTGTATCCTTCCGGATGACCGACGTGCAGCCCCGAGCCGCTGGGATAGGGAAACATGTCCAGCACGTAGAGCTTCTCGGCGGTCGGCAGCTCTGGCGTGCGGAAGGTCTGGTGCTGCTCCCAGTACTTTTGCCACTTAGGCTCGATGATGGCGGGGTTATAGCGGGGCATATTCAATCGGGTCGCGAAATAAGGGCGAAAACTCGGATTTTACCGGCAGGGACCACTGCCGGTATATGGCAAGATGCGGCCAATGGAGGGCCGGTTCGGTAGAGAGGGGGCTTAGCCGGAGGCAAATGTCTCCGGAAAACGCCGTGTGGCACGCAATCCGGCGACGTAACGTCAGGTCGCGGCCAATCGGCAGGCGGCGCCTTCTCCGGGGGCTGTTAGCCCCCGGCTAGAAAAGCCGCTAGCCCCCGGCTGAGGAAGAGATGCGCCAATCGACAAGCTGCACTTCAACGCGGCTCCGCCCCTGGAACTCGTTGATTACCGGCCGATAGGCGACGTCCAGTGGCGCGCTGACGGCGGACAGCTCATCTGCCAGATCGCCGAAGCCGAAGCCGACGCACCGCATGTTCACCCGGTACTGCGACAGCTTGAGCGACAGGTGCCGCTCCCCATTGCCGATTCGCTTGGGCGGCTCCGCCAGCTTCACGCCCGTCGCACAAAGCACGGGCCGCGGATTGCCGCAGCCAAAGGGCGATAGCGTCTCGATCTGCTTCACCGTTTGCGGCGTGAGCTGGCTGAAGGGACCCTCGGCATCGATCCGCAGTTCAGCCTGCGGCAGTCCGCCTTCCGTCTGGCAGGAGACGAACTCGCAAAACGCCTGGCGGAATGTATCGATGCGATTCTCCTCGATTTTCAGTCCCGCGGCCGCCGCATGGCCGCCGAAGCCGAGCAGGTGCTCGCCGCACGCCGCCAATGCCGAATGCAAGTTGAAGCCGTTGCACGATCTGGCCGAGCCGGTGCCCGGCTTCACGCCGTGTTGATCCAAGGCGATCATCACGACCGGCCGATGGAACTTTTCCGCCAGCTTCCCCGCCACGAGGCCAATTACGCCCGCATGCCAACCGCGGCCGGCCAGCACGAGGGCCGGCTCGTCCTCCGCATGCAGCTCCTCTTTGATCTGCTTGCCGGCGGCCAGCAGGATGCTCCGCTCCAGGCTGTCCCGGCTGCCGTTGAGCTCGTGAATGTACTCGGCCAGTTCCTGCGCGCGCTTCGCATTGTCCGTGGTGAGCAATTCGACGCCGAGCTGCGCCTGGCCAAAACGACCGGCGGCATTCAGCCGGGGAGCCAGCGTAAATGCAAGGTCCTCGCTCGACAGCACCGGCTTCTCGGACAACCTGGTGACGGCCAACAGCGCGGACAGCCCCAGCGCGGGTGAGTATTTGAGGCTGTTGAGTCCGTGCCGCACCAGGATGCGATTTTCGTCCAGCAGCGGCACCACGTCGGCCACGGTTCCGATTGCCGCCAGGCCGACGGCCGAGAGCAAGAATTCCCGCATTGCATCGGTTACCTTCTTACTCTGGCTGGCGCGTTGGCAGATGGCCCAAGCCAGCTTCAGCGCCACTCCCGCCCCGCACAGTCCGCCAAAAGGATAGTTCGAACCTGGCAAACGCGGATGGACGATCGCTGCCGCATCAGGCAGGCTGTCCTTCATCTCGTGGTGGTCGGTGACGATCAACTCGAGCCCCAGCTCTTTGGCCGTTTCGGCTTCGCTGACGCTGGCAATGCCGCAATCGACGGAGACGACGGTCTGGCCGCCCCGCTGGGCAATTCCCCGCAGCGCGTCGTGATTGAGGCCGTAGCCTTCCTCGAGCCGATTTGGGACGTAATAGCTCGCGTCCGCTCCCAGCAGCTTGAGGCAGCCGAGCAATAGCGCCGTCGCCGTCATGCCGTCAGCATCGTAGTCGCCATAGACGACGATCTTCTTTTTTTCGCGGACGGCGGCGTACAAGCGGTCGGCGGCAGCGGCACAACCGGGGAGTTCGTCCGGATCGCGCAGGCCGGTCAGCTTGCAGGCCAGGAACGTGCGGGCAGCATCGGCTTCGTAGACGCCGCGGCCGAGCAAGAGCTGAGCCACGATGGGAGGGATTGCCGCGGCCCGCTCCAGACGGGCGATGCGGTCGGCGTCATGCGGGGCGAAGCGCCACTGCTTCCGCATTGATCCCTCCGTGGCTTGCTTATTTTCGCTTCTCGGTGTGCTCCGTGTGCTTCCGAAGCCGGGGGGAATACTTCATCAGCTTGAGCTTTTCGCCGCCGGGCTTGCGACGAAGGGTGTAGTTGATATCCCCAGTCTCGCTGCACACCAGGTGGACGGTTTCGGCTTTTTTCTTGCTTTTGGCCATTGGTAAATTTCGAATCGCGGAAAGTCAGTCAGGGCTAGAGTTTAACCGAGGCCCAACTGGGGCGGGAGTGGGGAGACTGGTATGAGAGTGTGAGGGTATGAGGGTTCGTGGGTGGATGGATACTGACACCCAATAACCCGCACACCCGCATACCCTCGTACCCGCATACCCCACACCCCATTTTGCCCGAAACCTTCCTCCCGCCGGGCGGTTCAATGAGAAACGAGTGTCGGTGCGCAGGTCGGGTTACGTCTTCGTGGAGCGTCTCTCCTGTCCGGCCGGCAGATTCACAATTCTTGATGGGAGTAGGACCATGTTACGCAGGCTTTCGTGGGGTATTGTCGGGTGCATAATGCTACTGGCGCTGGTCGCCACTGTCGGGCTGGCCCAGGAAAAAGGTCAAAAAGGGCGCGGCCGCGGGGCCGGCGGCCCTGGATTCTTCGGTGGCGGCGGCAGCCTTGTAATCCTGGCCAGTAGCGAAGCTGTACAGAAGGAAATCGGGGCTGATGAGGCGACCGTGGGCAAGATTCGCAAGATTGGCGAGGAGAGCCGCCAGGCGATGCAGGACCTGTTTGCCGGCGGCAGCGACCGGCAGAATCTTTCCGACGAAGAGCGCCAGAAACGGCGCGAAAAGTTCGAGGAGCTGAGCAAGAAGTCGTCGGCACAGCTCAAAGAAGCCGTTTCTGCCGATCAATACAAGCGGCTCCAGCAAATTAGCTGGCAGGCGGCGGGGGCGGCCGCGCTGGCGGACGAGACCGTGGCCAAGGAACTGGCGATCACCGAGGAGCAGTCGAAAAAGATCGCCGACATTCGCGACGACTATGGACAAAAAATGCGCGCCCTCGGTCGTGACGCTGGCGCGGACGCACGCCGCGATCTGCGGAACGAGGAATCCAAGAAGGTCACGGAAGTCCTCACCAAGGAACAGCAGGACAAGTTGACGGCACTCAAAGGGAAGGAATTCGACGTGTCGCAGCTTCGCCAAGGGTTCGGCGGCGGCCGTCCCGGCGCCAAGGGGAAGAATCGCCCCAAGACGGAGTAACTAGCGCGGCCACCATCGCGTGCATCCTTCACACGGCCGCCGGGATTTTTCCCGGCGGCTTTGGTTTACTGAATGACTCTACTTAGGAAAATTCCCATGCGTCGGATCGCTCTGGCTGCGTCGTTCGGCTTCGCCCTGATGGCCTCCTCCGCCTTGGCCGGCGACTGGGTCGGCTTCCGCGGTCTCTCTGCCGGCGGCGCCAGCAATGACAAGGGGCTGCCGACGAAATGGAGCGCGACGGAGAACGTGGTGTGGAAGACGGAGCTTCCCGGGCCTGGTGCATCGAGCCCGGTGGTCACTGGCGACAAAGTGCTCGTGACGTGTTATCGCGTCAACAGCGACAAGGTCGAGCGGATCTTGGTATGTGCCGATCGGGCCAGCGGAAAGATCCTGTGGAGCAAGTCCGTTCCGGGAGCACGCAACGAGGATCCTGCGCGGGGACAGCTCATGTCGCACGGCTTTGCCTCGAGCACGCCGGTTACGGACGGGGAATACGTTTACGTTCTGTTTGGCAAAGCAGGGGTAGTGGCGTTTGATCTCAAAGGCAATGAGCTGTGGAAGAAGAGCGTCGGCAGTGGCTCGGCCCAGATGGGCTGGGGTTCGGCAGCTAGCCCCGTCCTCTACAAGAACCTGGTCATCGTCAACGCGGGTGCCGAGGCGGAAGCGATCATCGCACTCAACAGGTCCACTGGCGACGAAGTATGGAAAGCACCCGCCGATGGGCTCAATGGCTGCTGGGCGACGCCGATCCTGGTGGACATTGGCGACGGCAAGCAGGACCTGGTTCTCAACGCGCCCTATGAAATCTGGGGTCTCAATCCGGATACCGGGAAAGTCCGCTGGTACTGCGACGGCATTCAGGGAGGAACGGTTTGTCCCACGGTCGTAACGAAAGACGGCATCGTCTACGCCATCGGTGGCGGCGGCGGGGGTACGCAGGGGGCGGCCGTCGCCGTTAAGGCGGGCGGCAAAGGAGACGTCAACAAGACGCACGTGGTTTGGCGGAACGAACGCGTCGGGTCTTATGTCACCAGCCCTGTGATCGTCGGCGATCATCTCTACTGGATCAACAACCAGAACGTTGCTATCTGCCTGAAGCTGGCCGACGGAGAAGTCGTCTATCAGGAGCGCCTGGCGGGCGGCGGTGGCGGTGGAGGGAGCGCTCGCCCGCAACCGGGTGGCCGTCCGCAACCAGGTGGGCGCCCTGACGGTGGATTCGGCGGCGGGTTTGGCGGCGGACGGGGCGGCGGCGGTTTCGGCAGTCAGCCGTATGCTTCCGTCGTTGCCGCCGACGGCAAAATCTTCGCATTCATGCGGCAAAGCGAGGCAGTCGTTCTGGCCGCCGAGCCGAAGTTCGAGATTCTGGCCAAGAACAAACTGGACGATGACGCGGGCATCTTCAACGCCACGCCCGCCATCCACAACGGCCAGCTTCTGGTGCGCTCGGACAAATATCTCTATTGCCTGGGCACGAAGTAGGCATTTCTTTGGTTGCAGGCATCGAGCCGGCCGCCGAGGAACGTGGCTGGCGGCCGCGCAGTGCGCCCTGCCTTCTTCGGCTGGCCGCAGGCTTTTTTTTCCATTCCGTGCTTGCAACACGCGGGCCACAGGGCAAAATGTTTCCGCCCGTAAAAGCCGGCGGTTGCCGGCCCAAATGCAGTCTTCCATTGGCGGAATGTCGAGGTGGCCATGGACGCGTCGCTGCGCAAGGCGGTCTGGTTCTTCATTGTCGTCGCCTTCGGTTCTACTCCGGCCTGGGGAGAGAACAAGAATCGCGGCGGCTCGCTCGACTCCGAGCTGGCTGCACTTCTGGCGGAGCACGGCTTTACCGGCCGCATCGAGGAGCAGCTTGAAGGGCGCCTTGGCCGGCCGGTGAACCTAGCGCTCGCCGACCTCGGCCGCAATCTGTTCTTCGATCCAATCATGGCGCTCCGCGGCGACAATTCCTGCGCCGGCTGCCACGCCCCGCAGTTCGGCTTCGCCGACTCGCAGTCGATCGCCATCGGCATTCGCAACAATGGCGTCGTGGGCCTGGCCCGCACTGGACCGCGCAATCAGCGCCGCTCACCGACGCTGCTCAACTCTGCCTTCTTCCCCGCCCTGATGTGGAATTCCCGCTTCTCGGCGGTCAGCGGCGATCCCTTCGACAATTCGCAGGGCTTCATCTTCCCACTGCCGGAGGGAACCAGACGGTTTCCGGCCGGAGACAGCCGCTTTGCCCACCTGCTGGCTGCACAAGGCCATCTCCCCCAGACCGAACTCGTCGAGATGACCGGGTTTCGCGGCGTGACCGGCGCCGAGGACATCGACCCCAGTCTGTACCAGTTCGATGAGCCCGTCGGCATCGACGTCCCCGGCCCGGACGACAGCGGCTTTCGCAACGAGCCGATCCGCGACCGCGTGCTCGTCGAGCTGAACGCGAGCGACAACTACCGTCGCCTCTTCGGGCGGCTGTTCCCCGAGGTGAAGGCTGGCGGCCCCATCGAATTCGAAATGGTCGGTTCGGCCATCGCTGAGTTCGAGTTCACGCTCACCTTCGCCGACGCCCCCATCGACCAGTTCGCCCGAGGCAATCGCCGCGCAATGACGAGTGCGCAGAAGCGCGGGGCGATACTCTTCTTCGGAGCGGCCAACTGCGTGAGCTGCCACGCCGTCACAGGCGGTGCCAACGAAATGTTCAGTGACTTTGCGAACCATCGGCTCGGAGTGCCGCAGATTGCGCCGGTCTTCGGGCTCGACACGGGAAACGTACACTTCGATGGTCCGCACGAGGACGAGGATTTTGGCGCCGAGCAGATCAGCGGCGATCGGGAGGATCGCTACAAGTTCCGCACTTCGCCGCTGCGGAACGTCGCCCTTCAGCCGACATTCTTCCATAACGGCAGCTTCACGCGGCTGGAAGACGCCGTGCGGCATCATCTGAACGTGCAGCTCTCGCTGGCGGCGTACGATCCACGGGTCGCTGGAGTCCGGGGAGACCTTAACCTCAGCCGAGCGCCGATCGAGCAGCTCGTCAAAAAACTCGATCCGCTCATCGCAGAGCCGCTGGAGTTGAACGATCAGCAGTTTGGCGATCTGGTGGAGTTCGTTCGCACGGGACTTTTGGACGAGCGGGCTGCGCCGGAGCGACTCCTGTCGCTCGTGCCGCGCGAGCTGCCCAGCGGCCTGGCCACACACGACTTCCAGTTCGGTGATTGACGATTCCAGAGAAGGGAAATCTTCCGCCGCGGGGTGACGACAAACCCGATCACCACAGTCCCGGCACTAGCCGCCAGCGGACGCGCCGCCGATACGCGCCGTAGGCATCATGGCGGGACAAGACCCGCTCCTCCGCAAGGATGCGCCACATGACGCCGGGAAAGAGCAAAAGCCACGCGGACAGCGCCCACATGGATGGTCCGGCGACAAAGCAGGCCAGAGCCATCAATAGTTCGCCCAAATACGCGGGATGGCGCAGCAGCCGATAGGGCCCGCGCACGACAACTCCGCGCAGCGCGGGCAACACGCCAAATGAGCTTCCCAGGGAAAGGAATGCGGTCATCGTCATCACTACTCCGACTGCGAACAGGACATGAGCGAGCCAGGGCCAAAGCAACGGCGGGGGGGCCAGCCTTACTGCCAGTCCGAAGCCGATCATTGTCGGCAGGCAGGAAGCAAGCTGCGGAAACGTGCCGACTGCCACGACGGCTCGGCGAATCAGAAACAACACGGCAATCAGGCCGTTGATGGCGGCAACGCCGATCACAACCGGCGTCCACCATTCAGCCAGAGGAGAAATGACTAGCCGCATCATGGCGGCAATCATTGCCGAAAATGCAAAAGCAGCGTTCGTGTACCGTTCCCAGCCAGTACACGCGGCCGAAGGCGCTTCGTTTGAGGACGCGCATCCGCTCAGAGCGCTCGGCGGATCGGGCATGCCGGCGCTCGTTTCGCTCTCACGCGCAGTAAGACGAGCCAGCGAATTGACCTTCCGTGTTGATGCAGCGCCGGTCACTAGTAGAACATGTATCCCCAGTTGAACACATAGCTCAGGACGTTCAGCAATACGATGATCCCGATGAATCCCACGACGCCGAGGATTCCCTTGCCGCCACCTTCGCCCATGATACGTCTCCCGCCAAAAAAGGGACATGTAGTCGGCTTCCAAGCGGTGTTTTCGGAGCAACCGTTGTTTTCTTGGAGCCAAAGCCGAGCCGAATTCCGTGAAAGTTTGGCGTTATGAATTGGCAAAGTCAAATCACACCTGTAATTTCATCGTCAGCCGCCTCGATTCCGTGCACTTGGCACTTCGCCGCCGATGCCGCCAGAGGCCTTGGCGCTTGACATCACGCGGCACAATCGCCCCATCCGGCACGATCGTTCAGGCTCCGACCGGCCGATTTACCATCGATGCCGCGAGCGCAGGGGGCGCCAAACTCGCGGAGTTGATGGACACCGGATCTCCATGGCTGAGGTCAGAATGGGGGCCGCATGGCCGTCCCCCTCTACCAGCCAGATATTCCTGAACGTCACCGGATTGCCGTGATCCTGGAGATTGATGGGAAACGGCTCGGGTCCCTCCACTTTGCCGCCGCCCGTTTTGGCCGTGATGGGGCGATACCAATGAATCGGTACGCCGTTTTGCAGGACGGTGATCAAGGCGTGGGCAAGCTTCGTTTGGCCATCGGCGGCAAATTGCGGTGGCGTGAACCAGATGTCATACGTCTGCCAAGCCAGCGGCGGCAGACACATATTGACGGCTGGGGCGGCCTGCTTGTACATGCCGCCGCATTCATTATCGAGTCCCTGCAAGCCGAACGAATCGAGGATCTGCACTTCATACCGCTGCTGGATGTAAACGCCGCTGTTGCCGCGCCCCTGACCGCGAGCATGCGGCATATAAGGGGTGCGGAACTCCAGATGCATTCGAAAAGCTTTGACCGGCATTTTCGTTGTGGCGCCGGCCAGCAAACTGCCGTCGGGCGCAAGTTTGGCGCCGGATAGGTAGGACAGGTTTCCAACCTGTCCGGAATCACTGAACAGGTTGGAAACCTGTCCTACGGGGAACAGCACCTTCGCTCCCGGAGCCGGCGTCGCGCCCATTGTTGCACTCGTGCGGTGATGCTTACCAATTCGGCCGACCTCACTGCCATTCGAATCGCGCACGCTCGCCATGTCGGGCGCGATGCGGACGCTATGTTGCCGCCGGCCGTTTCTCTCGCTGACGCTTGGGGTTGGCGCCGTGAGCATGAGAACGCCCTGGTCGAGTTGGCCGCTGAGTCTTTCCCGGCCGCGCTGGTCCCAACCCGCGCCTGGCAAACCGCCATCGAGAAGCAGGGCGTCAAATCTCCCATCGCCGAGCGCCACGACTTGCAGTCCGACGAACACGAATCCCCGACCTGGTTCATTCAGCCAGCCGTCGTACTCGCCTTGGAAAGCAAAGTCCGCATCGGCCTGGGCATCGTCAATCACGGCGGCCTTCGCCCGGTTCGCCGCCGCTTGTGCGTGTGCGATTGCAGGGATGACAGCAAGTAAGAGCAAACAGGCGACGGCAATGCGCACAGGCGGGCTCCAGCGGGAGAGAAAGGGAGGGCGTCCGGAAAGTGTTGACTATTCTGCTTGTCGCTGCTTGTCGATTCAAGCATTGCACTGGGCAACTACTGGCGTTGCTGACTCTGGCAGGTTAGCCTCGTGAAAGTGCCTTCCGAAAACTGCACTCCGCACTTCTGGCTACCATGATCGACCTTCGCTCCGACACCGTCACCCGACCCACGCCGCAAATGCGGGCCGCTATGGCCAATGCCGAGGTTGGCGACGACGTGATTGACATCGATCCAACCGTGGAGCGGCTTCAGGCGCTGACGGCGGAGATTCTGGGGAAGGAAGCCGCCATCTTCGTGCCGTCGGGATCGATGTCCAACCAGATTGCCGTCCGCATTCACTGCAAGCCAGGGGACGAATTCATCTGCGAAAGCGGATGCCACATCTACAACTACGAACAAGGGGCATTTGCCCAACTTTCCGGCCTGGTCGCCCGGACCGTGGATGGAAAGTTTGGGGTTCTCAACGTGAATCAATTGCGCGGACTGATCCGGCCGGCCAACGAACATCTGGTGGCGACGAAGCTCGTCTGCCTCGAAAACACGCACAATCGCGGCGGCGGCAAGATCCAGCCCTTCGAAAATGTCACAGCGATCTGCGACTGGGCACACGGCGCCGGCTTGCGGACGCACCAGGACGGCGCCCGCCTGTGGAACGCCGCAATTGCCACCGGAATTCCCGAGGCGACTTGGGCCAGGCACTTCGACACGGTCAGCGTCTGCTTCAGCAAAGGACTTGGGGCGCCCGTCGGCTCGGCACTGGCGGGGCCGAAGGATCTCATCAAGGAGGCGCGCCGCCATCGAAAACTGTTCGGCGGCGGCATGCGGCAAGCCGGAGTGATTGCCGCCGGGGCGCTTTACGCACTTGAGCACCATCGCCATCGTCTGGCGGAAGATCATGCCACAGCGCAGATCCTGGCCGATGCCATCCGCGGCACCGACGGCCTGACTCTCGCACCGGCCGAAGTCGATACGAACATCGTCATCTTCCTCGTTGATCCGGCCCTCGGCAGTGCCGCTCAATTTGCCGCTGAAATGAAGACGGAGGGGGTGCTCTGCAATGCGATTGATCCGCAAAAGGTGCGGCTTGTCACGCACATGGATGTGACCCCGTCCCAGTGCCAGGCTGCTGGAGCGACGATTCAAAAAGTGGCGCTCGCCATGAGCGGCGGCAAACCGAAGGCAGCGCCACTGGAGGCGGCGTATTAGTTTAGTAATGCCGGCCGTTAGCGCGTTCGGTCCTCTCTCCCCCGCTTCAAGCGATCCAGCAGTACTGCGCCCAGGATGACCAGACCCAGCACAACCCGCTGCCGATTGCTCTCCAGATTCGCCAGGTTCATGGCATTGCGGATAACGGCAATAATCAGCGAGCCAATCAGCGTGTTGAGCATTTTTCCTTCGCCGCCGGATAGCGACGTGCCGCCGACGACGACGGCCGAGATCACGAGGAGCTCGTAGGCCAGGCCAATCTGCGGGTCGCCTCGGCCGTAAACGCTGGTTTCGATGATGCCTCCCAGTCCCGCCAGCGCTCCGCAGATCACATAGGCCAACGTACGCACGCCCGCCACGCGAATTCCGGTCAGGTGGGCGGCGTCCTCGTTTCCTCCGACGGCGTACAAATGCCGGCCGAACACCGACCGTGTCATGACGACATGCGCCACGGCATATAGCCCAAACATGACGACGACCGGCAGCGGCACGCCGAGCCAGCGGCCATGTCCCAGCACTTTGTACGAGACGGGGACCTCAATCGTCTGAAGGTCGCTGAGGATATATGCCAGGCCGCTGGCGATCATCATCCAGCTCAGCGTGACGATGAATGAGGGTACGCCTAACCTCGTGACCATCGTCCCCGAAATGGCGCCAGCCGCGCCGCAAACGCCGATGGCCACCGCACTGCTGGCGATCAAGAGCCAGGCTCCGGCTGTTTTTTCTCCGCTCATCTCGCGAATCAGGATGGCCGCGATCACGCTGGCCAGAGCCATCAGGCTGCCAACTGACAGGTCGATGCCGCCGGAGATGATCACCATCGTCATGCCAATCGCGATG
>Ga0075428_100005437_pt1 | contig 14158 bp, 13 predicted proteins | sample RhiMetdeltSRZDD2_FD_75291 | JGI IMG/M metagenome (GOLD analysis project Ga0075428, IMG submission 75291) | Populus rhizosphere microbial communities from Tennessee, USA - Rhizosphere MetaG P. deltoides SRZDD2 | ecosystem: Host-associated > Plants > Roots > Rhizosphere > Soil | place: USA...
GCCTCGAATCGCGGCTACCGCTAACCGACCTCGCCATGCGGACACTCTATGAACGACTGGGCCTCAAGACGTGAAAACCGGGGAAACCACAGGGCCATCCCGCCACCCGGCCGCTGTTCGGACTAAGGCCGGCTCGGACATTTACGACCGTGCAACTGCCCGGTTCCTATCGCCACCCGAGCATAGGTGTAGCTGTCACGCTCTTTTGGAATGCACCCACTAAGACCGCCCCCACCGCCCGCCCTGATCTGCTGACGCTCGTCAGTGGGAGGGAACCACAGCACGCATGACCGCTGACGCCTGACCCCTGACGGCCGTTGTCTCCGGTAGGATATGTTCATGCGGAAGGTGGCGATCATCACCGGGGGCGCGCGCGGCATCGGTCGCGCATGCGCTCTCGCTCTCGCCCGCGCGGGCTACGACATCGCGCTCGTCGACCTTCTCGCCCCGGAGCTGGAACGGACCGCCGCCGAAATCCGCGGGCTGGGTCGGGAGGCGATGACGTTCGAAGCCGACGCCTCGGTTTTTGGGCGCGCGCAGGAAGTGGCCGGCGCGGTCAGGACGCAGCTGGGGCGCATCGATTTCCTGCTGAACAACGCGGGCAAACCGATGCCGAAGGGCGTGCTTGAGATCTCGGAACGCGAATTCGACGACACGATCGCGATCAACCTCAAGAGCTGCTTCAACTACATTCGCGCGGTTGCGCCGGTCATGCTCGAGCAGGGCGGCGGCCGCATCGTCTCGATGTCGTCGGTGAATGCGCATTCGGGTGGCGTGACCGCGGCCGTGAGCCGCTTCGCCTATGCTTCCGCCAAGGCGGGGATACTCGGCATGACACGCGCCCTGGCAAAGGAGCTCGGACCGACGATCCTGGTGAATGCGATCTGTCCGGGTCTCATCCAGACCGAGATTCCGAAGAACCCGGTGATCGTCGAACGCGGAGCCGAAATCGCGCGCACGGGCATTGCGCTGCGCCGGGTGGGCCGGACTGACGATGTCGCGCAGCTCGTCCTGTTTCTCGCGACGTCGGAACCGTGTTACATCACCGGACAGGATTTCACCGTCGACGGCTTCCAGTACAACGTCTGACGATCTGGAGCAGCGGATGGACAGGAAAATCACGCGCCGCAGGATGCTGTCGCTGTCAGCAGCCGCGACGCTCCTGCCCGCGATGGGGCGGGCACAGACAGCGCCGTGGCCCAATCGGCCGATCCGCATCGTCGTCCCGTTCGGAACCGGCGGCGGCACCGATATCACCATGCGGCTACTCACACCCAAAATGACCGAGCTCCTCGGGCAGACGATCCTCGTGGAAAACCGTCCGGGTGCGGGCAGCACGGTCGGCACGGACTACGTTGCCAAGCAGCCGGCGGACGGCTACACGTTCGTGCTCGCTACGTTGTCTTCGACGGGCGTCGCGGCGGCGCTCTATCCGAACCTTCCCTACGATCCGGTCAAGGATCTCGTGGCGATCGCGCCCACCGTCTACATCCCGATCTGCCTTTCCGTCACCACGAAGGGCCTGAACGTCAGGACCGTCGCGGATTTTGTCGCCGCGCTCAAGGCCGCGCCGGGAAAGCACTCCTATGGCAGCTCCGGGGTCGGCACGACGGGGCATCTCGCGAGTGCGACGTTCCTCAAGCGCACCGGAACGGAAGGGGTGCACGTGCCTTACCGTTCGGCTGCCGAGGTTTTCAGGGCGCTGATCGCGGGCGAGGTGCAGTTCAACAGCGATATTCCGAGTCTCATGGCGCCGCTCAACCGCGCCGGCCAGGTGCGCACGCTGTTCGTCGCGACGGTCGAGCGTTCTCCGTCGCTTCCCGACGTGCCGACGGCCGCCGAGGCGGGATTGAAGGACTACAAGGCTTATTCGTGGTACGGGCTTTTCGCGCCGGCGGGCACGCGCAAGGAGATCGTCGACCGGATGGCGGCCGTCACCGAGCAGGCGCTGAAAGAGCCTGCCGTCAAGGCCCGGCTCGATGAGATGGGTACTCCGCCCATGCTGGGCTACACGCCCGCGCGCTTCGCTCAGTACGTGAAGGACGAAGTCGCGATCTGGGCGCCGCTGGTCAGGGACTCCGGCGCGCGCGCCGAGTAGAAGCTATCTCAAAAAACCGAAAGCACGCTGCTCAACATCGAAAATCCGACAGGACTAACAGGATGTACAGGATGGTGTAACTGCGCAGTTATGCTGAGAATCCCGTTCATCCTGTCCGCAGCTTGTTGTTGAGGTGGGTTCTAATCCTACTGTACCGATATGGAAGCCCGAATGTGGGTGATGCCGGACGCCATCGGATGCTTCGTCCGCAATAATCAAGAGGGAAGGAATCGGGTTTTTCATGACACAGTACGACTAGTTACCCGTTCGCCTTCGCATGCCGCACCACGTCCGCGTGCGTCGCGAACCAGATCCCGTCATGGGTCCGGATATGCCGGATCAGCGCTTCCAGCATTGCGATCCGCGAGCGATGGCCGATGTGGTGCGGATGCATGGTGAGCTGAAAGATGCCGCCCTCGGCATAGGCGCCGTCGAATTCCGCCTTGAAGATTTCCAGCGCGCCTGAGGGCGGCGTGTAGGGTCGAAGCGTCGAGAAGCGGTCCATGTTGAAGTACACCGCATCATCCCGGATCCATTCGACCGGCAGCTCGACGACGCCGGTGGCCTCGCCATCGAGAGTGAGCTCGTGGCAGTCGTCGTCGGCCATCAGCGAGCTGTCGTAGATGAGACCCATGTCGCGCGTGATCGCGAGCGTGTGCGGGCTGAAATCCCACGACGGCGTGCGGATGCCGACGGGACGGCGGCCGGTGATCTTCTCCAGCGTGTCGGCGGATCGCATCTGAAGATCGCGTTCCGCCGCCTCGGGCAGCACCGAATTGCGCTCGTGGATCCAGCCATGAATTCCGATCTCGTGACCTTCGGCGACGACGCGGCGCTGCTCGTCGGGATAGAGCAGCGCCACCACGGCAGGCACGAAGAAGCTGGCGGGCACCGAGTGCTTCGCCAGCAGCGCGAGAATTCGCGGGATGCTCCGGCGGTTGCCGTACTGGCCCTGGCTCAGGCGACCGATCGATTTACCGCCTTGACGCAGCTCGCTCGTGTCGTGGTCGCTGTCGAACGAGAGCGCGACGGCGCAACGCGCGCCGCCGGGCCAGGATGCGGGCTTGAGCCGCCGGCCCGCGCGCACCCGCTCGACGATCCGGCGCCACGTCGCCTCCGGCCATTGCCAGGGCTCGAGTTCTGCGGACGGATGCGGCGAGACGACCGACATGACGATCTCCTTAAGGGAAGGGAGTTCCTGAGACCGGCAGGACCTGCCCGGTTATCCATCCGGCGTAGTCCGACGCGAAGAACAGCACCGCGTGAGCGATGTCCTCGGGCTCGCCGAGCCGGCGCAGGGCGATGCGTTCGATCATCGCTTTCTGGCCGGCCTCGCCATAGGACTGCCACTGCCGCTCGTAATCCGGGCTCGTGCGGAGAAACCCGGGCGCTACCGAATTCACGGTGATGCCGCAGGGGCCGAGGTCGTGTGCGAGCTGGCGGGTGAGTCCGAGCAGCGCGTGCTTGGCCGAACAATAGGACTGGATGCCGGTCAGGCTCGGCCTCAAGGCAGCGCCCGACGAGATGGTGACGATCCGCCCTTTGCTCCGCCGCTTCATCGCGGGGATGGCCGCTTGCAGCACGTTGACTGCCGAGGTGACGTTGGCGTCGTAGATCGCTCGCCATTCGGCCGGCTCGAGATCCTCGAAGTCCTTGTGTGTCTGCCCGCGCACGCCGCCCGCTGCGTGGACGACCACATCGGCCTCGATCCCCGCCAGCAGTGCGCTGACGGCGGCGCGATCCGCGAGATCGATCCGATGCGCCTCGACACCGTCGATTGCGACCGGCAGAACGTCGAGCGCAAGCACCCGACCGCCGCGCTCGGCGAAGGCTCGCGCGATTGCGCCACCGATTCCGCGGGCGGCGCCGGTGACGATGATGGTGCGATCGTCGAATTGGATCTGCATGGCTGATTGGCGGCCTCCGGTCAGGCCGCCGAAAATCAGTATGACATAGATACGAAACAGACCGCGCTGCAGATCATACTTCCATGTTCATCCTTCATCCTTTGCGCAGCAGCGATCGTTAAGGGCGCTGCGAGCAGCTGGCCGGGTCCTGTCGGACGACCTTGCCTGCCCGATTCTCCCGGTACTGGGCTGCTCGATTCTTCCACGCGCTTGTGGTCAATTGACTTGACCGTCGCGTAATCTGGGGATTTACCAAACCGGGAGAATCGGATCAGTCTGCGGCCATCCGCCACCCGGCCGCTGCTCGGGTATCGAGCAGCAAGCCCGGCACGCATGACCCCTGACGGGGTTAAGTGGGCCCACTAGGACCGCCCCCACCGCCCGCCCTGTTCAACTGCTCACGTCAGCGAGGTCAGGACTGGCGATAGAATCGCAGTCAGTATATGGATTTTGATGCGTAGAGCACGGGCACCCTTCTCTCGAGGCGTGTCCCGATGACTCCGGAGGCCCTATGACTGAGAATTCGCGTGCGAAGCACCGCGAGCATATTAAGCAGCGAACGGAATACGTCAGGGCGAAGCGCGGACCCGTCTCGTTCGTCTGGGGAAACCATGTGGTGAACCCCCGTCAGCGCGTGCCAGGCGCCCCGGGACTCTGGTCGCCGCTCCTTGAGGGAGAAGCCGGTCTCCTGGTCGAGGCGAGCGCCAGCAACGAGATCGTGATAGACGGCTGCACTGTCGACGGCAGCGCGAAACTGGCGGTCGGCCCGAATCAACCCGCCTCGATTGCCTATTTTCCCAATGGCGCCGAGGGAATCATTTTTACCTACGACAACAGGAGATTTGCACTGCAGATCTGGAATCCGAAGAGCGCCTGGGCCCAGCAGTTCAGCCATATCCAGGCGTTCGACTGGTCGGCCGAATGGATCGTGGAAGCTCGCCTCGAGAAGGTCACAGACGGAAAAACCGTCGCGATCAGCCATCATCGAAACCCGATCCCGGTGGAGAGGCCGGTCGCGGCGAGAGTGACGTTCGACATCAACGGGGCTGAACAGACGCTCTACGCAACCCGACAGGGGGACAACTACGTCTTGCACTTTACGGACGGAACCAGCGGCCACACCAGCTACGGTTCCGGCCGCAGCGTGCGAATACCGGCGGATCGGTCCGGAACAGTGAGTATCGACTTCAACTACGCGGCACTTCTCCCGTGCTCGTTCAGCAGGGCCTGGAACTGCCCGATCCCGCCTCTGGAAAATCGGTTGCGCGTACCGATCGAGGCTGGCGAGCGCTTCGCCGTCGACCACGATGGCGTGCCGATGCTCTAACGACCGTCAGGGGTCAGGCGTTAGCGGGCAGGCGGGCCAAGAGCGGTCAGCCGCCAGGCGTGGATGCCCGGCCAGCTGCTCGAGCGGAATCACCTATGACGGAGAACAGGACGACCAGCGCAATTGCGCGGCCGCACACCGACGACTTAGTATTGCGCCGAGCCCGAGGCGAGCATTTTTTAGAAGGAGCATACGGATGGCGCAGGACGATCTGCCCTTCGAAGGCGTGAAGGTTCTCGATCTGTCGCAGGGGGTGGCAGGGCCTTATTGCGCCATGCACCTGGCGCGTAACGGCGCCGATGTGATCAAGGTCGAGCCGCCTGGTTCAGGCTGCTGGAGCCGGCAGCTCGGCAAATGGACGGGCGATCACACGGCGCATTCGGTCATCGTGAACCGCGCCAAGCGCTCGCTCGCCGTGGATCTCAAGACCGCCGAGGGCGTCGCGATCGTACAGCGGCTCGCCAGAGGTTGTGACGTCCTCGTCCAGAACTTCCGGGTCGGGAAGATCGACAAGTTCGCGCTGGACTACGAGAGCGTGAAGAAGTCCAACCCGGAGATCATCTATATCGCCATTACGGGTTTCGGCCCGACGGGCCCGCGTTGCGATGATCCGGCGACGGACTCGGTCATGCAGGCCTATACGGGGATGATGTCGATCAATCGCGGCCCGACGGGCGTCCCGCAGCGCATCGAAATGCTGGCAATCGATTTCTCGACGGGACTTTACGCATTCCAGGGGGTCGCGGCCGCACTCTACAGGAAAGCGATGAAGGGCCGCGGCGCCTACATCGAAACAAGCCTGCTGGAGTCCTCGCTCGCCCTGCAGGAGGGGGCGATGATGGAATCCTATCTGCAGGGCGCCGCCGCCGAACCTATCGGTATGCCGGTCGGCATGTTCAAGACCAGGGACGGCTACATGAGCGTCAACGCGCGGCGCGACGCGCACTTCCAGCGGCTCGCCAGGCTGCTTGGCAAGGACGAGTGGCTCGCAGATCCGCGCTATGCCGACGCGCGCTCGCGCGTCAAGCATCGTGTCGAGCTGATGGCCGAGCTGCGGCCCATCCTGGAGACGAAGACCTCCGACGAATGGCTGGATCTCCTGTCCAGCATCGACATCCTGAAAGCCAAGGTGAATACGTACAAGGATCTCTTCGCCGACCCGCAGGTGCAGGCGATCGATGCGGTGCGCTGGGTCGAAAACGACACGCTCGGCCGCGTGCCGATGAGCACCATCTGCGGCCAGCGCCCGCCCGCGACAGGCGATCGTCTTGCCCACAGCCCGCACGTGGGCGAGCACACCCGCGCGATCCTGGGCGAACTGGGCTATGGCGCCGGCGACATCGAAAAGCTCGCCGCTTCGGGTGTTGTCGCCTGTAGCGGGGTCTGAGCTGCCCTGGATTTGACGCATGACCCATGACGGAAGTGGTCTCTTAAAACCATCCGCTCGGCGCATGCGCTTTATGCTACCGTTCTGGTAGCTGCTGGTTTTCATTGTTAGACGGCCTACAGGTTCCGATCACGGAGGGGAGCACAGCATGAGATCGTTCAGGTCGATCGTAGCAATCGCAATCGTCTGTCTTCTGCTCGGACCGACGGCTGCACTCACACAGGACAGGTTCTTCGATTCAAACGGTGTCCGCATTCGATATGTGGAGCAAGGTAGCGGGGATCCAATCGTTCTGCTTCACGGCGACGGTGGGAACCTCAATGGCTGGATCGATTCGGGCGTGCTCCCGAATCTGGCTCAGAACTACAGAGTCATTGCCTTCGATGCGCGCGGCTCTGGCAAGAGCGGCAAGCCACATGAGGTAAAGGCCTATGGTCGTGAAATGGGCCTGGACGTCATCCGGTTGATGGACCACCTTGGCATAAGAAGAGCGCACATCGTCGGTTATTCCATGGGCGCTCACATTACGGCGCAATTGTTGACCACGCATTCGGCGCGCTTCCTTAGCGTCACACTTGGCGGCGCTGCTGGCCGGTTTCGATGGCCCGAGGAAGACATTGCCGTTCGCACCGTGACAGAGCCCGCAGAACGAGAGCGCGAGTGCGTGAGCCGTACCCAAATTTACCGCCTTGCGCCGACCAATGCACCGAAGCCGGACGAAGAAACGATCAGGAAGTTGTCGGCTGCGTGTATGAATAATCCGGACACCGACCGATTTGCACTTGCGGCGCGAACCCGCGCGGAAAGGGCCTATATCATCACTCCCGCGCAACTGCAAAGCGTGAAGGTGCCGATACTCGCCGTCGTGGGGAGCCTCGATGGATACATCTCGGACTTCAACGAACTGAAGAAACTGCGGCCGGATGTGAACCTTGTTGTCGTCGATCAAGCCACGCATGGTGGGCCTCGCGGAGCGAGCCTTCGGCCCGAGTTCGTCAACGCGATTCGCGAGTTCATCGCTTCGAATCGAGCGATCTCCTCGAACTAGATCTGCTGACGTCTGACCCGTCATGACCGTTCCGATCAGTCATCCGACCATCCCGTCGCCCGGCCGCTGTTCGGGCTTCCGCGCCTGACCATTGACCACTGACGGCTGACGGGTTTCGAGGGCACGCCTGACCCCTGACGCCTGACCGCTGACGGGTTCTCGCGCACCTGACCCATGATGGAGGTTAAAGATAAACCATGAAGTTCGATCTGGTGGTTGCAGGCGGCGAGGTGCTCGATCCCGGGGCGGGGCTGCGCGGCGTGATGGACATAGGCATCGTCGGGGGCAAGATCGCGGCCGTGGCGCCGTCGCTGTCGTCGGCGGAGGCCGTGCGCACGGTGAGCGCGAAGGGGTACCACGTGTTCCCCGGGCTGGTCGACATCCACGCCCACGTGCTGGTGAACGGGCATGACATGGGTATCCATACCGATAGCTGCCTGCGCGCGACCGGCGTCACGACGCTGTGCGATGCAGGCAGCACCGGTTCGTCAAACTTCGCCGCCTTGCGCGGCGTGCTCGATCATCACGTGCGCACGCGTGTGCGCGCCTTCGTCAACCTGTCTGCGATCGGCATCACGGGCACGGCGCGCGGCGGCGAGCTTTCGCACTTTCCCTATGCCGATCCGGAGGGTTGCGCGAAGACAATCAAGGAGAATCCGGACCTCGCCATCGGCGTGAAGCTTCGCTTCGGACCGAACCTGGTCTGGGAGTACTCGGCCGAACCGGTGAAGCTGGCGCGCCAGACGGCCTACATGGCCGGCAACGTGCCGATGATGATGCACATCACCGATTCGCCCATCCCGCTGCCGGCGCTTATCGAGCACATGATCCCCGGCGACATCGTCACCCACTGCTATCACGGCCGCAACAACGGCATCATGGGGCAGGAAAAGCAGTTCGTGCTGAAGGAGGTGGTGGAAGCGCAGCGCGCGGGCATCGTCTTCGACTGCGCGCACGGCCGCAGCCACTTCAATTTCCGGATGATCGAGAAGGCGCTGGATCAGGGCTTCCTGCCGGATACCATCTCCACCGACCTCACGATGACCTCGGCCACCAGGGGGCCGGTGTGGGATATGCCCACCACCATGACCAAGCTGCTGCACTTCGGCATGGCGCTGGACGAGATCGTTCGGCGCACCACGGCCGCGCCCGCGCGCATCATGGGCTACGAGGGCACGGTCGGAACGCTCAAGCCAGGCGCCAATGCCGACGTGGCCGTGTTCGGACTGCGTGAAGGAAGCTTCGAGCTGAAAGACAGCGACGGCAACGTCGTGACCGCGAAGCGCCGGCTGCTGTGTCAGACCACGATCAAGGACGGGCGCATCTGGTACGAACGGCCGGCAGGGGAGTGACGCGCAGCGAACGGGGTGGGGTAATAGTGAAAATTCGCGCCGTCCTCCTGCTTGCTGCAACTTTGGTTGTTTTCCGGGGCTCCCTCGCCCAGGAAGAGTTCGTCACGCCGCCGCCCGCGCTGATCGTGGACGGGATTCCCCAGATTCCGGCTTCGCTGGCGGCGACGCTCGACCGGTACGGGGAGTTTCGCCCGAGCGGAATGCTGTCGTGGCATCCGCAGCGCCGCGAGATCCTGGTGCGACGTCGCCTCGCTGCCACGACCCAGGTGCACGCGGTGGCCGCGCCTGGGACTGCGCCGCGTCCGCTCACGGATTTTCCCGACGCGGTCGGGAGCGCGGCGTACCAGCCGACGACGGGAGACTACTTCGTCTTTGCGCGCGGCGAGGGCGGCAACGAGGTGTTCCGGATCTATCGCCAGGATGTCGCCACGAAGGCGGTAACGCCCCTCACCCCCGCGGGCGTGCGGGTGGGAGGGACCGCCTGGAATCGCGCGGGCGACCGCATCGTCTATTCGACGCAGCCGATCGACCGCAACAATCCCGGGCGCACGGCGCGCACGACGATTCACGTCATGGACCCACTCAAGCCCGGGGCCGACCGCGCGCTCGCCACCCTGGAAGGCGGAGGCTGGGAAAATTTCGCGTTCTCCGAGGATGGAGACAGGATCGCGTTCGTCGAGTTCATCTCGGCGAACGAGAGCCATATCTGGGTGATGGATCTTGCGACGGGGCAGCGGCGGCGTGTCACACCTCCGCGCGAGGGCGAGCCCGTCGCCTACGACTCGCCGCGCTTCTCCAGGGACGGCAGGTCGATCTTCGCCATAAGTGATCGCGGAAGCGAGTACCGGCGGCTGGTGATAATGCCGGCTGCAGGAGGGGAGGAACGCGTTCTCATCCCCGGCCTCAACCGCGACGTCGACGCCTTCGCGCTGTCGACCGACGCCAGCCATATCGCTTTCCTCACCAACGAGCACGGTGCCAGTGCCCTGGGCTTCGTGGATCTCGCAACCCTGAGGGAGCTGCCGCGTCCGCCGCTCCCGCCGGGCGTGATCGGCGGTCTGCGCTGGAGGCGCGCATCGACCGAGGTCGCCTTCCACATGAGCTCTGGGCGGTCGGCGGGCGACGTGTACTCCTACGGCGTGACGACCGCCAGACTCACCCGCTGGACCGACGGCGCCACTCGCGTGATGGACGCGGGCGCGTTCGTCGAGCCGCGGTTGATCAGGTGGAAGAGTTTCGACGGCCTCGAGATCACGGGCTTTCACTACCCGCCGCCGGCCCGGTTCACCGGCAAGCGCCCCGTCATCATCAGCATCCACGGCGGGCCCGAGGCGCAGTTCCGTCCCGGCTTCCTCGGGCGCGCCAACTATTTCACCAACGAGCTGGGCGTGGCGATGATCTTTCCCAACGTCCGCGGCTCTGCGGGTTTCGGCAAAACCTTCCTCAAGCTCGACAACGGCACGAAGCGCGAGGATTCGGTGAAGGACATCGGCGCGCTTCTCGACTGGATCGCGGAGCAGCCTGATCTCGACGCCTCGCGCGTGGGGGTGAGCGGCGGGAGCTACGGCGGCTACATGACGCTCGCCAGCGCGGTGCATTTCGCCGACCGCATCACCGGTGCGGTGAGCGTGGTCGGAATCTCCAACTTCGTGACCTTTCTCGAGCGCACTGAAAGCTACCGCCGCGACCTGCGCCGGGCGGAATACGGCGACGAGCGCGATCCGGCGATGCGCGCCTTCCTCGAGTCGATCTCGCCGCTCAACCACGTGGCGCGGATCACCAAGCCGCTCTTCGTCGTGCAGGGATTGAACGACCCGCGCGTGCCCCATACCGAAGCCGAGCAGATCGTCGCCAGCCTCAGGCGGCGGGGCACGCCGGTGTGGTTCCTCATGGCGAAGGACGAAGGGCACGGCTTCGTGAAGAAGCCCAATGTCGACTTTCAGTTCTACGCTACTGCAGAGTTCGTACGGCAGACCCTGCTCAAGTGATGAACCCGTCAGGGGTCACGCGTCAGGGGTCAGGCGGGTCAAGACCGAAGCTCGGGTCGGACCGAGCTATGCCGTTGAAATCCCAGTTTATCGCGCGGAAATACCGCCTGGTTATGGGCAGGATCTGTGCTCGGTCCCCTGTTTGGTTGCTGCTTGTGTTGACACCAGTCTTCGCTCCCAGCGGGAGAGGCGGGCGGGTGGTCATGGTCCGACCCGGATCATATCGGAGCTAGGTCGGGAACCAGGAGTTTGCGGTTGCGGACGGCATGATGAGCTATGGAGTGGATATTGTGCGATGTTTCGCCGCGCGGCCTACTTCGTGGGCAGGATACTGAAGGGCACCAAACCCGCGGATTTGCCGATCGAACAGGCAACCAAATTCGAATTGTTCGTGAGCTTAAAGACAGCGAAGGGACTTGGCGTTACCCTCTCGCAGCCGCTCCTCATGCGCGCGGGCAGGGTGATCGAGTAATCGCGCGAACGACCGCTCCGGGGAGGACGCGACCGGCAGCATGGGGTATGCCCAGTTCAAGATTGTCCGTGCAGAGCTTGCGCACAACGATCCAGCAAGGAGGACTATGCCATGAGTTTTCCGTGTTCCACACTTCTGCTTTTGGCGGCATGTATCTCGGCTATCCCGGCAAACGCTCAAACCACCAGCACGAGACCCTATCCGTCGCGACCAGTGCGTGTGATCGTTGGCTATCCGCCCGGAGGCGCGAACGACATCATCGCGCGCCTGATGGGTCAATGGCTGTCGGAGCGACTGGGGCAGCCGTTTGTAATTGAGAACCGAACCGGGGCCAGTGGCAACATTGCCACTGAGCTGGTCGTAAACGCGACCGCCGACGGGTATACAGTTCTCCTGGTCAATGCCGGTAATACGATCAATGCGAGCCTATATAACAGCTTGAAGTTCGATTTCATGCGCGACATCGCGCCAGTCGCAGCGGTCGTCCGGGTGGCCCTGGTTATGCAAGTTAATCCATCAGTACCGGCGAACACATTGCGTGACTTCATTGCATACGCGAAAACCAATTCAGGCAAGATCAATTATGGATCCGCTGGCGTTGGCACACCTCAACATGTCTCCGCGGAGTTATTCAAGATGATGACGGGTATCAACATGTCTCACATCCCATATCGCGGCTCGGCGCCCGCGCTGGCCGACCTCATCGGCGGGCATGTGCAAGTCGTGTTCGATACCACCACGGCGTCACTGGAACTTATTCGCGCGGGCAAGTTGCGGGCATTGGCGGTGACAACCGCGACGCGATCGGCGGCGCTGCCGGACACGCCCACCGTTGGCGAGCTCGTACCAGGCTATGAGGCAGGTGGCTGGATTGGCTTTGGCGCGCCAAAACAAACAGCCGCTGCGATCGTTAACGAGCTCAACAAGCAAATCAATGCAGCGCTCGGCGATCCAAAAATAACGGCGCGACTTGCTGACCTGGGCAGCACTCCAATGCCGATGCTGCCCGCCGAATTCGGCAAGTTCATGCTGAGCGACAGCGAGAGGTGGGCGAAGGTAGTGAAATTCTCGGGTGCGAAGGCCGACTGAATTCGCGTGACAGAATTACCGAAGCTCGGGTCGGAATTACCAAAGCTCGGGTCGGACCGAGCTATGCCGTTGAAATGCCGGAGTATCGCGCATGACGGATCTCAAGGCGCCTGACCTCTGACGGGAGTAAGTCCTACCGTCCAATAGGACACGCCTGACAGGAAAGGTCTGATCGGCATGCCATTCTAGCCGCAGTTGCCAATCCGCCGGTGCACACATGAATCGTTACGCCGCATTCCTCTGTCTTCTTCCGCTTGGAGCGCCTGTCGTGTGCGAAAGCGTGGTCTACAAATGCAAAGCCGAGGACGGTCACGCGGTGTATCAGGATGCGCCTTGCGTCGCAGGCCAGTTGCAAGTTGCACTGGTCGCATCGCCAACAGGGCGGGATCAGACCGGCGGCACAGGGGCGGTATCCGAACCGGGTTCACCGCAAGGGCTGGCGGCAGGCAGCGAGCTCGCGGTCGGTATGACCGACACGAAGGTGCTCAACACGCGCGGCTGGGGTCGTCCCCAGAAAGTCACGCGAACCAGGGCCAGGGACGGATGGCGCGAGGAATGGACGTATCTTTCGCGACCGGAAGAAAAAAGAGTCCTCCAGTTCGTCAACGGCACGCTGACGGCGGCAATGTCAGAACCGATGCTTCAGGAAGCGAACCAGCGTACTGCCGCTGAGGATTAGAGCCTGAAGCGGACGAGCGCTGGCGCGCCTGACCCATGACCCATGACGGGTTTGGGGGACGCAGGACTTAAGACGGGGTCGCCGGCTCACGCTTGAATGCGCGAGATGCGCCTTCTGACCCGCTCGATAAATGCCTTCCGCTTCGCGTCCGTCGCATTTTCCATTCCATGAAACGCGAGCCAGAAGCGCTCGGCTCGTGGCGCGACGAGCAGCCTTGCCAATCCGCGCATCAAGACCTTTCGAGATGGGTTCCCCATGTAAATGCGCGTGAACCACATTGGACCGCCGGTCGTGGTGACCACGCCGAACATCCGGATGCTCCTGAGCAGCGGTCGAATTGCCTGGGGCCCAAAAGTCGAAGGCTACACCGGGAACCCAGACGCGATCGAAGTAGCCCTTCAGAATGGCGGGCATCCCGTACCACCAGGAGGGGAAGACAAAGACGACCCCTTCTGCCTGTCGCAATCTATCGACGTGGCGTGACACTGCCCGCGTATTTTCGGATGTGTTCCTGTAATCGCGCCGCTCTTGCGCCGACAAAACGGGATCAAACCCCTCTTGATAGAGATCGCATAGATCGACGGTATGACTGCCCGCTCTCAGTGCCGCAACAACCGTGTCTCGCAGCGTCGCGGCATAGCTGTCGCTTAGAGGATGAGCATAGATCAGCAATACGCGCATGGACTACCCACCAAATTGCGAGCCCGTTATCGTCGCATGCAGTCCTCCCACGCAGCGCGGATGCGGGCCACGACCAGCATACAGACAAACGCTACGACGAGCAGCGGCGAAAGGCGCGGCGGTTCGAAGT
>Ga0075428_100005441_pt1 | contig 14153 bp, 9 predicted proteins | sample RhiMetdeltSRZDD2_FD_75291 | JGI IMG/M metagenome (GOLD analysis project Ga0075428, IMG submission 75291) | Populus rhizosphere microbial communities from Tennessee, USA - Rhizosphere MetaG P. deltoides SRZDD2 | ecosystem: Host-associated > Plants > Roots > Rhizosphere > Soil | place: USA...
ATGGAAAGTGCGGGAATGCGGGTGCCCGTAGCGCGCACGAACTCACTGGCCGGTGCCGCCTCCACGATCGCGCTGCATCGGTTCATCGAGGTCTCGATCGGTATCGCAGTCGCGCTGGCGTTGTCGGTGGTCTGGCCCGAGGAAGTGCCAACAGACAAGGCGGATTAAGCCAGATTGGAACGGAATCGTGACTCGCACGGTGGTGCCGCACCCCGGCGCGCCGTCCAATTCGAACTTGCCGTTCAGCTGACACGCGGGCTCGCGCATGTTGATCAGGCTGCGAGACTTCACGCACTCAGGGTTGGTCGCATCGCCTGGTTTGCGTCTTATCCCAACATAGTCCCTCTGGTCCCACGCTCGTTGACTTCACTCTGGGGCCACCAGAGACTGGCGACGAGAGCGATCTCATTCCCCGGCGTCTCTTGATGCGAAGCGACAAGAGGAGATGTGCGATGCGCGGTTCATATCTCGCATTGATGTGGGTGCTCACGGTTGCGATAGCGGCCTCGGTTTCGGCCCAGACCGCGTCAGCCGGATGGAGCGCACCCAAAACGCCGTGGGGTGATCCCGACCTTCAAGGCATCTGGCCGAGCACGCACATGCTCCAGACTCCGGTGCAACGCGATCCGAAGATGGGGACGCGCGCGGTTCTCAACGACGAGGAGTACGCGCAGCGGATGCGCCAGGTGAAGGCATTTGCGAACATCGAAGCAGGCAACCCGGACAGGGTGCCGATCAGTGCGGGCTGGTTTGACCCGGGAAAGGGCAGCCGGCAGGCCTCGCTGGTCGTCGATCCACCCGACGGCAGGATTCCGGCGCTGACGCCGGAAACGCAGAAACGGGAGGCCGAGCGCCTCGCCCGCTACAAGCAAAAGAAGGACGCTCCGGATACATGGCAGGACCTCACCACGTGGGACCGCTGCATCTCCTTAGGTGCAGTCGGTTCGATGCTGCCGTTCTACTACAACAACGGCATCGAAATCGTGCAGGCCCCGGGCTACGTCGTGATCCGCAACGAAATGATCCACGAAGCCCGTGTCGTTCCGCTGGACGGGCGGTCGCATGTCGGCACGGGAGTTCGCATGTGGATGGGCGACTCTCGCGGTCACTGGGAAGGCACGACGCTCGTGGTCGAAACGACGAATTTCAATGCGCGCGTAGGAGTCGGCCCCGGCGATGGCGGCTTCTTCGATGCGGCCCCACGCCCGACCGAGCAGCTGCGGGTGACCGAGCGGTTCACACGCGCTGACGAACATACGGTCGATTACCAGGTGACGATTCAGGATCCGAACACGTGGACGAAACCCTGGACCATGGCGTACCCGTTGCGGCAGGAACCGAACTACACGGTGATCTCGGAGTACGCGTGTCACGAAGGCAACATCTTCATGCATGACGTGCTCAGCGGCGCGCGCGCGGAGGAGGCGAAGTCGGCGCCAGCAGGGAAGGGATCGAAGTGACAGGAGTGGTCATGAATCAGCTGCGCTTACGAACTCTCTCGCTCGCCTCGCTCCTGCTGTCGTTGACCATCTCGGTGCCTGTTGCGGCGCATCATTCGTTTACGGCACAGTTCGACGCCAACAAGCCCGTCACGGTGCGCGGCACAGTGACCAAGATGGATTGGATCAATCCTCACTCGTGGATTCACATGGAAACAAAAGGCCCCGACGGTAAGACCATCACCTGGATGGTCGAACTCGGAACGCCGAATGTGCTGATACGCCGAGGGTTTACCAAGAAGGCGCTCGAATCGGGAACCGAGATCGTGGTCCAGGGCTACCAGGCCAAGAACGGCGAGAACAAGATGAACGGTGGCTACGTGACGTTCAAGGACGGCACGAGGCTCTTCGCCGGTGGCTCTGGTCCAGGTGAGGCGCCGACGCCGACACCGGGGACGCCGCAGAAATAGGACCCGCTGTTCGCAGTCGAGACCCGGCAATCGTTGGCACTCCGGCCTCCTCAGTCGACCGCTTCGTCCCTTCCCCCGCCTACTTGTCACAAACGTCGAGCGACGGGCCGGATTGCAGCGCCAAAGCCGTTTAGGATTCACCCGCTCATCGCAACGCCACCCGTCGCGATCGCTCGACTCGAAACATGCGGGCCGCGCTTGCGAAGCCCTCGCGGGGATCACGTCACTGCGGACACGAAGGAGGCGTCATGCGTCTGGTGAACTCAGGAGTGATCGGGCATCTTCTGATCTGCGCGTCAGCAGTGATGATCTTTCCGTCGTTGTGCTTTGCCCAATACGGCGCGATTGCGGGCGTGGTGAAAGACAGCAGCGGAGCCGTCCTTCCCGGCGTCACCATCGAAGCCACAAGTCCCGCGCTCATCGAGAAAGCTCGCACGGCAGTCAGCGATAGCTCTGGCCAATACAGATTGGAACAGCTGCGGCCCGGCGTATACGCCGTCACGTTTACGCTGCAGGGCTTCAACACCGTACGTCGTGAAGGGATCGACATCTCCGCCGGCTTCACGGCGCCAGTCAACGAATCTCTCCGCGTCGGAGCCGTGACGGAAACGATTACCGTGACGGGAGAAGCGCCGGTGGTGGACGTCCAGAGCGCCGCCCAAACGAAGACACTCGGGAAGGATGCCCTGGACGCGCTGCCGACGGCGCGGTCGTTCGCGACGCTCGGGACGACGCTGCCCGGCGTGCAGGCGAATCAGCGTGACGTGGGCGGCACACAGGGCGAGCGTGGCAACATGTTGTCCGCCCACGGGGGATCGACGTTGGACATGACGCTCCAGGTCGATGGCATCTCGATCAGCAATAGCAGTCCGTTGTTCGGTCAGGCGGCATCGACGTTTTCGCTCAACGATGCGGCGGTGTCGGAGATCGCTTTCGAGACCGGGGCGATCTCGGTCGAGTCGTCTGGGGGCGGTGTCCGGGTTAACGCTATTCCGCAGGAAGGCGGCAACAGGTTCTCGGGATCGCTGTTCGGCAATTTCGCGACCCGAGGAATGTCGATGAGCAACTACACCGACGATCTGAAGGCGCGCGGCTTAACAGCGCCGGCGGGCTACGACAAGCTTTGGGATGAGAGTGCCGGGTTCGGCGGCCCGATTCGCCGCGACCGCGTGTGGTTTTTCGCCGCGCACCGCTACCGCGGCAACGACGTTCGCGGCGTGGACGCCTACTACGAAGGCAATCCGAACGACTTCGTCTACGACGCGGACCTGTCGCGACCAGTTCGCCAGGGCGGCTGGGACCTCGACGACCAGGTACGTGTGACGGTGCAGTTGTCGCAGCGCAACAAGGTATCGGGCTTCTTCGACAAGATCAGCAAATGCAATTGTCCGACGGTGGCGGTCGGTCCCACGACGGTGGGCCAATCGTCGACTCGGTTAGTGTATCCACCTACTTACATGGCCAGCGGTCGGTGGCAGTCGATCATCAGCTCGAAATTGCTCTGGGATTCCGCCCTGGCGTACGACCGCCAACAGTCCTCGTTCAAGCCGCAGGAGGATGTGGAAGTCACCTCCACCTCCCCGACGTCGGTATTCGAGCAGACGACCGGCCGCACGCTCCGCGCGCCGTTCGCCACGCCGGGCACTGAAGATGTGCGCCAATACAATGCGCGCGGGGCGCTCTCGTATGTGACGGGTTCGCATGCAGCTCGCGTCGGGTTTTCGATGCACTGGGGGCGGCGCGCCAACACAACGGACATGTACAGCAATGCGACTCAGTTCACGCTGGTCAGCGGCAGACCGATCTCGATCACGATGAACACATCGCCGTACACGCAGTTGATCGACATCAACTCCGACACGGGCCTATACGCATCGGACCGATGGACGCTGCGCCGGCTCACGCTCAACGGCGGGATCCGTTTCGATCACGTCAACATCGCGATTCCAGAGCAGACGGCGGCTGCCTCCGTGTGGATTGGCGCGCGCTCGTTCCCGTCGGTGGAAAACGTCCCGAATTGGAAAGACGTCAACCCGCGGCTGGGCGTGTCGTATGACCTGTTTGGCAACGGCAAGACGGCCCTCAAGGCCAGCGTCAACCGCTACGTGACCCAGGCGGTCTTTGGATTCACGGCGAACGCCAATCCATTCGCGACGACGGTCAACTCGGCGACGCGCGGCTGGAACGACGACGGCGACTTCATTCCTGAAGGCGATCCGTTGAACCCGCAGCCCAATGGCGAGTTCACAGGCACGCTCAGCAATCTGAACTTCGGCAAATCGATTGTCACGACGCGGCTCGATCCGGAAGTGAGCGAGGGCTGGGGGAAGCGGGGATACAACTGGGAGTACACCGCCAGCGTGCAACACGAGCTGATTGCGCGCGTGTCCCTCGAGGCCGGATATCACCGCCGGGCGTTCCACAACCAGACCGTCACCGACAACCTTGACGTGACGCCGGCCAACTACGACCAGTTCTGCATCACTGCCCCGACCGACCCGCGTCTAGGCAGTGTCAGCGGGAGTCAGGTGTGCGGTCTCTATGACGTTACGCCTACCAAGGCTGGTATCGCGAGCAACCGGCTGATCCGGTTTGCCTCGGAGTACTCGGGTGAAACCAGTCAGGTCTACGACGGCGTGGACCTGACGGTCAACGCCCGACCAACCGGGCGCCTGTTTGTTCAGGCCGGGTTCAGCATCGGGCACACCGTCACCAAGAACTGCGCCGAGGTGGATAGCCCTGGGACGCTTCGTTTCTGCGATGTGACGCCGCCGTTCCAGGGGAACTACCGCGCCTCTGGCGGTTACACGTTCCCCTGGCAGATTCAGGTGAGCGGGGTGTTTCAGAGCATTCCCCCCACGGACATACAGGCCAATCTAGCGGTGACCAGTGCCATGGCGGCTCCATCGCTGGGCCGGCCTCTGACGGTCCCCTCCATCAACGTGAACTTGATTGAGCCGTCCACAGAGTTTCTCGAACGGATCAATCAGTTGGACCTGCGCGTGTCCAAGAGTGTGCGCGTGGGCCGGTATCGCGTTGAGGCGATTGCCGACTTCTATAACGCACTCAACGCAAGCACCGTCCTGACCCTGACCCCCACCTACGGGCCGATCTGGTTGAGACCGAGCACCATACTGCAGTCGGCGTTCGTCAAGCTCGGTGGACGGCTCACGTTCTAGCCCGAGGAAATGGGTCGACCTTACATAGAAGGAATGAACATGACGAGAGCTCACGCCACGGTCGGTTGGATCATTACTGTGGCCTTGTTCCCGGTCACGGTTGCGGCGCAGACTACAGCGCCGACCTTCGCGAAGGACATCGCTCCGCTTCTGTACGCGAAGTGCGCCACCTGCCATCGGCCCGGCGAAGTGGCGCCGATGTCGCTCATGACGTATGAAGAAACACGGCCATGGGCTCGAGCGATCAAGAACAAGGTCGTCTCGCGCCAGATGCCACCGTGGCACGCCGAAGGGGAACCTGGCAAATGGCGTAACGATCGCCGCCTGAGCCAGGCGGAGATCGATACGTTCGTGGCATGGGTCGATGCGGGCGCCCCGCGCGGGAATGCGGCGGTGCCCCCGCCTCCCCAGTTTGCACACGGGTGGAATCATCCCAGCGGTAGGCCGCCGGATTTGGTTATTGAAGCGCCCGAGCAGGCGGTGCCGGTCGACGGGGAAGCTCCGTGGCAGAACGTGTATGTGAAGCTGCCGTTCAAGGAGCCCATATACGTCGAAGCTGCGCAGATCGTGCCCGGTAACCGCGCCGTCGTCCATCACGCCACCGTAACGTCGACGACGTTGCCGGCGGACACCGTGCTGGATGCTGCAGGGAGGCGTATTGTGTCGCCAGCCGGAGCACAGACTCCCGCGAGGAGTGCCCCTGCCATTCCCGGAGGAGCAGCTGGTATTCCGGCTCCCGCGATCGGCTCGTTCTTCTCTGGGTGGGAGCCTGGACTTGATACGCCTGTCAGCTACGGCCCGGGTATCGCTGATCGCATCGGCGGCACCCATCTCGTCTTCAACCTGCACTATCAGGCGAACGGGAGCGCGACCACCGACAAGACCCGAATCGGCATCTGGCTTCACCGAGACACCATCACGCACACGACAACGGGCCCAAGCGTCGGCATGGGCACCGAAGCGTTCCTTTACGAGGGCAAGGAACTCACAGGTCGATTCTCTGCGCAGGTGACCACGGACCTTCTGCCGCCTGGCGTCAAGACCGTACCGGACATCCCGGCGTTTGCCGACAATTATCGATTGACCCAGCTGATGGCGATTCGGCAGGACATGGTCTTGTACAGCATTCAGCCGCACATGCATGTCCGCGGTCGGTCGGCAAAGTACACGGCCGTGTTTCCGGATGGCCGCGAAGAAGTACTGCTGAACGTGCCCCGCTATGATTTCAACTGGCAGATCCTCTATGAGTTCGCAAAGCCAGTAACGCTTCCGGCGGGAACCGTTGTTCGCGTCGAGGCATCGTGGGACAACTCGACGAAGAACAGATACAACCCAAGGCCCGATCAAGAAGTCCACTGGGGCGAGCAGAGCTGGGACGAGATGCTCAGCCCGCAGCTTCGGGCCGTTGTGCCGCTGAGCGAGCCCATCACTCCAACTCCATTGCCGACGCTGCCGTCGGCGCAATAGTTCGCTCTCTGGATATGAGGAGGATTCGTTGAGGCCGTCGATCGCACGTGTGTCGCTCGTTGTGGCCGCCGCGGCCGTCAGCGTGTACGCCCAGGGCCGCGGGTCGGCGAGGCCGGATCAGACGCCGATCGTCGAGGCGGTCGGTTGTCTGTCGCAGACGGGAGCCGATTGGATCCTCACCGACGCCACCGAAACGGCAACTGTGTCGACGACGTTTACGACCCCCGAGGCATTGAAAGCCGCAGCGGAGAAACCGCTCGGCGCCCAACGCTATCGACTGCTGGGCACCAGCGCGTTCGGCCCCGACCAACACAAACGCCACAAGATAGTGGTGAGAGGTCTCTTGATCAAGAGCGCCAGCGAGATTCGCATCAACGTCACGTCGCTTCAGATGCTGGCAGAGAAGTGCGTATGAAGAGTCTTTCCGCTGTGGGACTGCTGATGGCCGTGCCGGTCGCGACGGTTCTCGCGCAGGGCGCACCGCCAGCGGGCGCGCCGCCAACTGGACCAGCGCCGATTGCGCGGGCGGCTGGTGAGACACCTGTCGCCGGGAAGTGCCTGTTCAAAGAAGATCTCGATCTCATCGAGGCTCGACGTGCGCTCACGCGCACGACGCTGAACAACGACGCGACGGCGCCGTTCAATCCGGACTATCTGGTCGGCCGCTGGACGTTCGACTACGAGATGCCCGAGTCTGCTCTCGGACCGGCGGGTCAGATCTCAGGCGTCGAGACAATCCAGTATGTAGATGGATGTCGGTACGAAGGTGCGACTCAGGCGAAGGGGCCTGGTGGCGCGTTCACGATCAAATCGACGATCGTCTATGACCCGTCCGCGCACTACCTGGTGGTCGTGGAGCGCGATAGTCGTGGGTTCGAAGTGATCAAACACGGACGAGTCGGCGGAGACTCAGGCGGGTACTTCACACATCATTGGGTGGCGGCGCCGTTCCTCGTCAAGGGCAAGAAGGTCAGGCTCAAAGGGACGACGTTCATGTCGTCGCCTGTCAGTTCTCGAGTGCGCACGGAACTCGCGGAGGGCGACGCCCCGTTCGTGAGTCTGGGCACGGTCTGGATGCAACGGCAAGGATCGCCAGGCGCGAAGTAGCAGTCAAAGGACGACACGATGCGCATGCGAACCGTGTTGGCACTGGCCGTATCTCTTATTGCGCCTGCCCTCGGGTATGCGCAAGCGCCACCAGGGCCGATGACGACCTTTCAGGATCGATGTGCAACCTGCCACACGGTCGCGCCGCCGGCTGGGAGCCGATTTCCAAGCTTCGACGCATTACGAAATCTCTCACCCGAAGCCATCCTCATCGCGTTGACGACCGGGCCGATGGCACCGAATGCCACCGATCTCACTGAATCACAGAAGCGTGCACTCGCCGAGTATCTCGGCGGTCGCCCGATCGGAGCGGGAGAGACGGCACAGGCGTCGGCGATGCAGAACCAATGTCGTCCGGATGCATTCGCAGACATCGCGAAAATGCCAGCATGGAACGGATGGGGAGCGGATATCGAGAACTCCCGTTTCCAGTCCACCGAGCGTGCGGGGCTCACGCAAGGCGACGTACCAAAGCTGAAACTGAAATGGGCGTTCGCGTTCCCGAATGCGACGTCCGTGTATGCGCAGCCGGCAATTGTCGGCGGCCGATTGTTCGTTGGGAGCGCCAACTCATTCGTGTATGCGCTCAACGCCAAGACCGGTTGTGTGTACTGGTCATTCCGAGCCGGCAATGCCGTTCGCACGGCCATCAGTGTCGGTCCAATCACGGGACAGCCGGGTGCGCGCTACGCGATTTACTTCGGCGACCTCAACGGCGCGGTCTACGCAGTGAACGCCGAGACCGGGACGCTCATCTGGAAACAGCAGGCCGACCCGCATCCGCTGGCGCGTATCACCGGTTCCCCGACGCTTCATCGTGGGCGGTTGTACGTCCCCGTTGCCGGATACGAAGAGGCCGTCGCTGCCAACCCAAAGTACGAATGCTGCACGACGCAGGGTGCGGTCGTCGCCTACGATGCGAACACCGGTGCGCGGATATGGAGAGCATCGACGATTACAGAGCCGCTCGCTCGTACGGGCAAGACGTCCGCAGGTACTCAGCTCTGGGGACCGTCAGGTGCCAGCGTGTGGTCGGCTCCGACGATCGATGAACGGGCGAACATCTTGTATGTTGCCACCGGCGACGCGTTCACCGCGCCAGCGGCTCCAACGACCGACGCGATTGTCGCCTTCGATCTCGACACCGGTCGAATGCGGTGGTCGAAACAACTGACCCCCGATGATGCCTATCTCGTCGGATGTGGTGGGCCGAGATCGTCCGAGACCTGTCCAACTCCTCTGGGCCCCGATTTCGATTTCGGGGCCTCGCCGATCCTCCGGAGGCTGCCGAACGGTCGGCGGGTGCTGACGGCAGGACAGAAGTCCGGTGTCGCGTGGGGCCTCGATCCCGACAACGAAGGCGCGGTGATCTGGGAACATCGAATCGGCAAAGGGAGCGTCGTCGGCGGGATCGAGTGGGGTGGCGCGGCTGACGATCAGATCGTGTACTACCCGAACAGCGATAGCCGCTTGGGGCCGTCGGAGGCGGGGGGATTGGCTGCGATTCGTCTCGCAACCGGAGAGCGCCTCTGGATGACGAAGCCGCCCCCTTGCCAGAGCGCGGGCTCGCCGGGCGCGAATGCCGCGAGCTCTGGTCCTGCCCCGGGCACGGGCGGCCCGGGCCGTGGCGCTCTCGGAGGATGTTCGCCAGGGCAGTCGGCGGCAGCGACCGTCATACCCGGCGTCGTGTTCTCTGGTTCGATGGATGGCGTCATGCGTGCGTTCGATGCGCGGGACGGACGCATCATCTGGGAGTTCGATACGAGGCGGCCGTTTTCCACCATCAACGGTGTCGACGGCAAAGGCGGAGGGATCAATGGACCGGGGCCTGTCGTCGCTGGCGGCATCGTGTATGTGAACTCAGGCTACGGATCGGTTGGCGGGATTCCGGGGAATGTGTTGCTTGCGTTCGCCGCCGACTGACTGACCCATCCATCCGCGAACGCGTCGCACTGTCCACGGTCAACCGACGACCGTGGGACCAGACGGACTATGGTGTGACAAAGCGCGGCGCGCACACCCTTTTTTCAAATTCGGCGGTGCTAGACTCGGCGCGCTAAGAGCCGGTCTCCCCTTCTCAGAATCGTCAAAGCGCTCGCAAGGAGCGGCCACGATGCGACTGCGTGCGTTGTCGTCGGTCACCGCAGCCCTACTGCTGACATTGGTATCCGCGGACGTGCAGTCCCAGTCGCGCGGCTATGCCGTGCCGCGGACGCCATGGGGCGAGCCCGATTTGCAGGGCACCTACAACGCTACTGATCTTCAGAGTGTGCCGATGCAGCGCGCCGAATCGCTCGGCACTCGCGACACCTTGAACGACGCGGAGGTCAGGGAACGGGTGGCGAGGCGCGACGAAGCGCTTGCACACGACAACAGCGATGAGTTCACGCTCGAACACGCGGAGGAATTCGCAAACAAGTTTCCAACCGTCTTCTGGGGCGGCGTGGCCCCACCGCCGCATTGGCTCGAACGCGTGAAGCATGTCAGCCGCATCGCATCGATCGTCATCGATCCGCCGAACGGCCGTATTCCGGCGCTGACGCTGGAAGCGCAGAAGGCAGCGCAGGAGCGGCAGCAGGCGCAGGCCGCACGGCGCAAAGCGCTGAACGGCATCGAAGCGGAGTGGACCACCGATCGCAGCAACTATGACCGCTGCATCAGCCTCGGCGTTCAAGGGTCGATGACACCGAAGATCTACAACTCAGCGACTCGCATCGTCCAGGGGCCAGGCTGGGTAGCGATTCAGAACGAGATGATCCACGAAACGCGAATGATCCCGGTCGATGGTCGCGCGAACATCTCCGGCGCGATCACCGCGTGGATGGGCAACTCCGTCGGACGATGGGACGGTGACACGCTGGTGGTGGAGACGCGCAATGTCAAGCCGGAGTCATCGATCAACGGCCAGCCGCTGTCGTCGCACGGTGTGCTCATCGAGCGGATCACCCTGGCCGACGCGAACACACTCGATTATCGCCTGACGGTCGTCGATCCGAAGACGTGGACGGCGCCGTGGACGATGCGGATGCCGATTCCGCGTGAAGACGCGTATGGGTTCTACGAATACGGCTGTCACGAAGGCAACTACGCATTGTCCAACCTGCTCAGCGGCTCGCGCGCTGAGGAGAAGAGACGTACGGAAGCCGGGAAGGGATCGGATACCACGCGCTAGCTGAAGGAAGGTGTTGCGTGCGCACGCCGAGAACATTGATGCTCGCGGTCTGGTTCGTGTCGGCGCCGGTGGCTGCGTTTGCCCAAGCGTCGATGACTGGTGTGATCAAGGATTCATCTGGTGCAGTGTTGCCCGGCGTCACCGTTGAGGCGTCGAGCCCCACCCTCATCGAGAAAGTGCGCTCGGTAATCACCGACAGCACTGGCCAGTACCGGATCGTCGATCTGCGCCCGGGTACGTATGCGCTGACCGCATCGTTGACAGGGTTCAGCACGTTCAGGCGCGAAGGAATCGAGTTGACCGGGTCGATCACTGTCACCGTGCCGATCGAGATGCGCGTCGGGGCGTTGCAAGAGACCATCACGGTCACGGGCGAATCGCCGGTCGTCGATGTCCAGAGCGTGCGCCGGCAGGTGTCAATCGACAACACCACCTTGAATGAGATTCCGAGCGCGCGAGGCTACGGCCCGCTCGTGCTCCTCCAACCCGCCATCATCACCGGCGGGCCATCGAACACACAGGTGGCGCCAGGGATGGTCGTTTTCGGTGCAGCCGGGGGGCGCGGCAGCGAGGGCCGTGTGCAGGTGGATGGATTGGCCATCGGTGCTGCCATAGGCGGCTCCGGCTCATCGAGCTATGTGGCGGATACCTCCAACGCGCAGGAGGTGACGTTCACCAACCAGGGCGGGCTGGGAGAGGCCGAGACGGGTGGCCCGACCCTCAATGTGGTCCCGCGTACCGGCGGCAATCGAGTCAGTGGCTCGTTTTATTCAGCCTTCGTGCGCAGCTCAATGGTCGACAACAACTATTCACAGACGTTGAAGGCTCAAGGGCTGCCGACGCCAGGAGGTCTGGAGAGAGTATGGGACGTCAATCTTGGCATCGGCGGTCCAATTCGCAAGAACAAGCTCTGGTTTTTCGCAAACCTGCGCGACACCGGAGCCGACTACCTTGTTCCAGGACTCTTCCCGAACTTGAATGAATTCAATCCGGCCAAGTGGACCTACGAACCCGACCGAGCGCACAAAGTGCTGCAGGCGTCAGGAAGCGGTAACTACCAAAACGCGAGCGTTCGCTTGACCCTCCAGGCAAGCCAGCGCAACAAATTCAACGTGTTCTGGGACGAACAGTTCGTGTGTGCTGGTGCCTCGTATTCTCATGATTACAAAGCGTGCGATTACCAGCCGACGAACGGAGATCGAATCAGTGGCACTCCCAATTCAGGATCGACGTCACCTGAGGCCAGCGGCATTTGGCAGGATCCCACACGATCCCAGCAGGCGACGTGGTCTTCTCCTGCCACCAACAAGCTCTTGCTTGAGGCTGGTTATGGCACATGGCTCGGGTATTTCGGCTCGCCTGTCGGGTTGAGTGGGCAGCCAGGGAACCCGGGGCGATCGCTCATACGCGTGACGGAATTGTGCGCCACGCCGTGTCCCGTGAATGGAGACATCGGGAGCATCACTTTCCGCTCCCCAAGCTGGTCGAACAGTTACTCGGGCACCCACAATTGGCGAACTTCCGCTTCCTATGTCACGGGTGCGCACAACATGAAGTTCGGTTACCAGGGCAGCCTGTTGATATGGGATACGAACAACTTTACGAACGACAGGAACCTGAGCTACACCGTCAACAACGGCCAGCCAACCTCGCTCACGATGACGCTCAATCCGTTCTCGACCAAGAACCGCGCCGGATACGCGGCATTCTACGGACAGGAGCAGTGGACACTCGGACGTATGACTCTGCAGGGTGCGCTCCGCTACGATCGTTCCTCGAGCTACTTCCCGGAACAGCGAGTAGGCCACACGACGTTTCTACCGAACACGGAATTCGTCTATCCCAAAACCGACGGCGTGAAATGGAACGATATCTCTCCGCGAGTTGGTGTCGCGTACAACCTCTTTGGAACGGGCAAGACATCCATCAAGGTAAATGTCGGGAAGTATGTCGAGGCAGTCTCAAACGGGGGAACGTATACAGCCGCCAATCCCACGAGCCGTCTCTCGACGTCGACGACACGGTCGTGGACGGACGCGAACCTCAACTTCGAGCCTGATTGCGATCTGACCAACCCGGCCCGTCAGGACCTCCGTTCTACAGGAGGCGATTTGTGCGCCCAGATGAACACACTCACGTTTGGACAGAACGTGTTCACGAGCCGCGTCGATCCAGATCTCCTCACAGGATGGGGGACCCGGGGCGCTGATTGGGCCTTTTCGGCTTCCGCGCAGCACGAGGTCTTGCCGCGGACATCCGTCGAGGTGGGCTATAACTGGCGCGTTCTGACGAACTTCACGACGACCGACAATCAGTCGGTCGCCGCTGGCGATTTCGATGCCTTCAGCATAGTTGCGCCAGTGGATTCGCGACTACCGGACAACGGAGGATATACAGTCGACGGTCTCTACAACGTTAAAGAGAGCAAATTCGGACAGCTCGATAACGTGCTCACCGCCGCAAGCAACTACGGCTCATGGACACAGCATTACAACGGTGTGCTGGCTCAAATAAATGCTCGGCCTCGTAACGGGCTCACACTGCAAGGTGGTGTCAACGTCGGCAAGACAGTGACGGACAGCTGCGAGGTGCGAAGTCAGCTTCCAGAAATCGCTGCAACGAACCCTTATTGCAAGGCGGACGGGGGATTCGTTACTCGGGTAACGGCTCTCGGCAGCTACACGGTTCCGAAGATAGCCGTGCTTGTGGCGGGGACTTTTCGGAGCGAGCAGGGTAACCAGCTGCGGGCTGACTGGTCGGTGCCGAATTCGATTGTCCAGCCGTCGCTCGGTCGGCCGCTTGCTGGTGGCACTCCGTTCGTGACCGTGAACTTGATTGAGCCGGGGACGTTGTACGGCGAGCGCGTGAATGTGTTCGACCTGCGCGTTGCGAAGGTCGTTCGCGTCGGGCGCACACGAACCAACGTCGGACTCGACCTGTACAACGTGTCGAATTCTGACGCGGTTCTCAGTTACAACAACAGTTACACGCCTGGAGGTCGATGGCTGGCGCCGACCTCAATACTCTCTCCGCGGTTCCTCAAGTTCAGCGCCCACGTGGACTTCTGAGCAGTCGTTGCACGTGCGGCCGAGTAGACCTGTCGTGAGGGACATATGCTTCGATCGATCCTGTTGTGTGCCGCAGCCATAATGATCACGGCACCCGCGTTCGCGCATCACGGCCCCGGCACATTCGATACGAGCAAGACCGTGTCGTTTGCGGCCGCCAAGCTGACCAAGGTCGAGTTGCTGAACCCGCATGGGTGGCTGTACTTCGAGACCACCGATCTGGACGGCAAGGTGATGAAGCATCGCTGCGA
>Ga0075428_100005446_pt1 | contig 14147 bp, 11 predicted proteins | sample RhiMetdeltSRZDD2_FD_75291 | JGI IMG/M metagenome (GOLD analysis project Ga0075428, IMG submission 75291) | Populus rhizosphere microbial communities from Tennessee, USA - Rhizosphere MetaG P. deltoides SRZDD2 | ecosystem: Host-associated > Plants > Roots > Rhizosphere > Soil | place: USA...
GATCGGGCCGTCGATGGTCGAGACCGTGCCGGTCCAGCGACCGTGCTCCTGCGCCATTCCCCATCCGTCGTTGATGTGGATCTGTTCGGGGGTGCGGCTGTAGGTCGCGCTCGGGTCGTGCGCGAACATGTCCGCCCAGCTCTTCGCGGTGGCCTCGCGGCCGTCGCGATGCATGCTGCGCGCGGTTACGACGTGGTAGGTCGGCAGAAGGAAGGCCGCGATGGCGGCGGTGTCACGATCGGCGATCGCGCGATTGATGGCGTCGCGCGCGGCGAGAATCTGCTCATGAGAAGCGTTCACGGCCCGCGATGATAACGGGCGGGAGCGCAGAACGCTCCCGCCCGCACGAGGCTAGTTCCACTGCGCGGCGCAGCTTTCGATCGCGCCTTTTTGCGCGCCCGTGAGCTGGCCGCTCTTCTTCAGACCGTCGAGCAGTTTTCCGACCGCCGCCGCGAACTGTCCGTGATTCTTCGCGGATGCGTGCAGTGCGTTGATCTGATCGGCAAGCGTGCAGCCCCCGGCGAACGCAATGTTAGGCGCGCCGCTGTCGCAGCCGTTGAGGATGACTGTCGGACGCGCGTCGCCGGTCGGGCAGTCGTCGTTGTCGTCGGCGAGACCGTCGCCGTCGTGATCGGTCATGACGAAGAGCACGACGCCGTCGTGATCGCTCGCCGGCGATGTCGCGTACGGCGCATCCGCATTCGCATGCGCGAACTGCATCCCACGCACGAACGGATTGACCGCGGCCGACGTCAGCGAGTGATCGAGCACCTGCGCGACGCCGTCTTCGACGTACGAGTAGCGATCGCCCGCGCTCACCGTGAGCACCTGATTCGTGAGCGAGGCGCTGCTCGTCAGAATGCCCATGATGTCGACGTAGCCGTCGTTGAACTCGAATGCATTGAAATCGCCCGTGACGATCACGCGCGTGCCGGACGGCAGCGCGTTGATGTAGCCGGCGAGAGCCTGCGCCTGCGCTTGTCGCTTCGCGCGCACGCGCGCCGAGGTCTCGACGTCGATGAGCGAGCGCTGATGCACCGCGATCGCCGCGATCGGGAACGGCGCGCCGTTGTTGTTGTACGAGCCGCGCAGCAGCAGCGGCGGACGATCGTTGAGAAGCGCAGGCGCGTTCGTGTCCGGATCGATCCACGTGTCGTTCGCGCCGAGCTGCGCGACGGAGTCGAACGTCACCGTGTCGCGCAGCAGGAATCCGACATCGATGCCGCCGATGTCGTTTCCTTCGGCGAGGTACGCGGTGTAGTTCAGTCCCGCTTCGAGATTGATGCGATCGGCGAGGTCCTGCAGCGTGCTGAGGTTCTCGACCTCGGACACCGCGAGCACGTCCGGCGCGCCGAGGTTGTTGCGCACGTGATCGGAGATCTTCGCGAGACGCGCGGCGTAGACCGCGGGACTCGTGACCGGCTCGCCGAGGAATGGATCATCGACGTCATCGAAGAGGCGCAGCATGTTCTGCGCGCCGACCGTGAGCTCGCCCGCATTGCGCGCTCTCGCGCCGCGCGGATACGCGGGATTCGTGTACTGCAGCGTCGTCGTCCAGATGCTGTAGTCGCCGAAGTCGAACGCCATCGCTCCTTCGGCGAGATCGACCGTTGCGCCGCCGATGATCTGCGGCGCGACTCCACCCAGCTCTGTCGGATCGACGTCGAAGATCTCCGGATGATTGCCGCCGCCGACGCCCGGCGCGCGGAACGGACGGTTCGATGCCGCGACGACCATCGTTTCGTTGAACTGATCGGTGCCGTCGGCCGCGGTGCCGTTCGTCATGCGCACGAGCATGCCCTCGAGCGGCTCGAAGTTCGAGTATCCCGCCGTGAGCGTGAAGTACGCGGGCAGCGGCATGTTGTGCGCGTCGATCGTCACGACGAGACCGTTGCTTGTGAACTCGGTCATGTCGAAGAACTCGACGACCGTGCCCTTCACATCGACCTGATCGCCGGCCGCAACCGTCGGTGCGCTGCTCGTGAAGACATAGATGCCGTTCGACGTCGACGGGTCGGCGTCCGCGCGGAAGTCGGGCATCTGGATGAAGAAGCCATCGGGACCAACGGCGGTGACGATGTTGTCGCGCGTCTCGACGATCTGATTCGCGTATGCCGATGCGTTGCCGTTGCCCTGGATTTCGAAGATCTCGCGCACGGTGACGGGCGGCGGAGGCGGCGGAATGTTGTGCCAGCCGAGGCCGTCGAACGTGTCGTTCGGGTACCCGTCCCATTCGATCGCGGGGTTGAACGCATCCGATCCGTTCGGATCGCCGTTCGTGATCGAGCCTTTGCGGCGGATCGTGTTGTCCGCGGTCGACGTGTTGCCGCTGCCCCATTCGTTGCCGGGATCGAATCCGATCTGTCCGACAACATCGACGATCGTATTGGTCGGGATGTACACCAACGCGACCGCGTCGTCGCCGTTGAACCATCCCGAACCGTTGAATTGATTGGCGACATCGCGAATCGACTGCGCGGCGGACGAATGGGCCAGCACGTACACGTCGCCCGCATCGACGAGGCCCGCGAGCGTGATCGTGAGACCCGCGGTCGTTGCTCCGTTGAAGTACATCCGGATGCGGTAGTTCGAGATGTTCAGCGTCGCGCCGGTGCCGTTGTAGATCTCGATGGCCTTGTTGTTCGAGCTGCCTTCGACGTATTCGGAGATGAACACGCCGCTCTGCGCGAGCGCGGGCAACGCAAATAGAGCGAGGGCGAGAGAAAGGACGAGTTTTCGCACAGTTCTTCTCCTTGCTGAATTACGGGGGAAGCGAATGTGCGGATTGTAGCAGGGACGGATGGGCGGAACTGCAGCGCAATCGATGTCATCCCGAGCGGGAGCGAGGGACCTGGGGCTCGGGTGGCGCGCACCCGCCCGCCCAGGTTCCTCGCTCACGCTCGGAATGACAACTGTGCGTTACTTGACTACGGTCAGCGCCTTCTCCGTCGCGTGCAGCAGAGCGCTCGCGCCGACCGGCGCGCCGGTCGCGTTTTTCATCCACTGATCGGGCGGGAGGCTGCCGTATCTCGCCATGCGCTCGAACTCCGCGCCGAGGTTGCCCGCTTTCTCGATTTGCTCTTCGATCTGGAACGCGATCAGGTGTCCGATCGGATAGTTCGGCAGATAGAGCTGATTGTTGACCATGTGCGCGTACACGCCGAGGAGCACGACGTCGCGCTTGCCGAACACGGGAGCGTAGTACTTGTTCCAGATGTCCTTCGAGATCTGCACGACCGCGTTCTTGAGCTGTTCGGGCGTCGCGTCGGGATGGTCGTACATCCAATGCCACATCGCCATGTCGACCAGCGCGACGCCCGCGATCTCGTACGTGCCCCAGAAATCATTGAGGGTCTGCAGTGCGCGCGACTCCGCCGTCGGACTGGCCAGGCCTAACAGCTCGAGATCCTTCGCCTGGAACACGAACGCGAGCGCCTCGGTGAACGCGGTGTTCGGCACGCCCTGCAATGCGTAGTAGTCGATGTTCTTCAGCGAGAACACCTGCTCGACGTTGTGGCCCATCTCGTGGACGGCGATGTTGAAGCCCTTGTAGTCCATCCCGTCTTTGCCGACGCGTGTGCGCAGACGCGGATTGTCGCCGCGCCGCGCCGAGCCGAGTGCGTGTCCCGAGCCGCGTGCGGGATCGACTTCGATGTTCGCCGCGAGATACGCGGCACGCTCCTTCGTGAAGCCGAGCTTCACCAGGAGGTTCTCCATGTCTTTCTTGTACGCCTCGGCCGTCGGGTAGCGTTTCTTCGTGATCGCGTCGAGCTCCGCTTCGCTGTAGCGGCCGCGCGGGCGGAAGCCGTTGTACCAGATGTCGAACGGCTCGAGCTTGCGGCCGAGGCGCTTCTCGATGACCTTTGCGACTCGCGGGACGTGCGGTGAGGAGACGACTTCCTCCAGCATCGCCTGCACGCGCGACTCGAGCATCTGCCGTCCTTCTTCGAACGAGCGCTGGATGTGCGTCGGCGCGGTGGGCGAGTAGGGATCGACGAGCTTGTTCGCTTTGAAGACGGCCTGGATTTTCGCGTAACGCGTGTCGGGCTCGCGCGTGTTCGCAATCGTTGCAGGTGCGGGACGTCCTTCGCCTTCATCGGCGTCGTCGACCGCCGCGGCCTTCACTTCGTTCGTGTAGGGATTCCAGTCGACGTTGGGATTGTCGACGACCGCCGCGGGGATCGACTGATCGACGATGCGCTCCATCACGCGCTGGACCATGCGCTGCTTCGGCAGACCTTCTTTCGGATTGAGGCTGTAGCTCGCCTTGATCTCGTCGCGCAGATTCCAGTGCTCGAGGAGACGCAGCTTCGCCGGGAAGAGACGACCGCCCTTCTCGTCGAGAAGGTGGTGCATCCAGATGTTGTACGTGGCGACATACTGCGAGGCGTCGGCGAGCGCGCGCGAGATCTCCTGATTCACGCTCGATGGAATGCGCTTCGTGAACGCGAGGCCGTATGCGACTTCCGCCCACTGGCGTCGCGACCATTTCTCGCCCTCGGTGAGGCGCTGCTCGAGCGTCGTGATGGGGAAGTTCAGGAGGATCACGAACGCGATCTTGTTCTCGAAGAAATCATCATTGAGATGCGCGGACGGCTCGTAGCCGGCGAGGATCTCGTCGAACGGATAGACCGGACCGATGTCGAGATCCGCTTGCCAGTTGAGATCGCGCCGGATCTCGGTGAAGTGTCCGTTCAGCGACTCGAACACGAACTCGAGTCGCTTGAAGAGCGCGTCGAGCGTTTGCGGGTCACCGGCGAAGTGCGTGCGGACGAGCTCCTCGAACGCCGCCGCGTCGCCATCCTCGGCGCGCCAGAACTGCGCGACCTGCGTCATGCCGCGCTGCAATCGCGCACGCTGTCCTTCTCCGTATTTCGCAACCAGCTCGGTCTCGAGCTTCTGCATGGAATCGGTCATCTGCTGTCCAAAGACGGGCATCGTGAGCAATGCCACGAGCGCCGCTGCGAGAGTTCGGGCCACAGGGGCGTCTCCTTTCGCGCGGCATTGTAAGTGGGGTCAGAGCTTTCCTTTTCGCTTTCTCCACGCGCTGTGGCGAATTCATTTCCACAATGTGAGAGTCAGCACTGCCGGTTCTCGTTTCTCCACACGTCGTAGCGATTTTTCTACGGGCGGTGCAGAAAGCGAAAAGGAAAGCTCTGACCCCACTTTTTCTAGTTCCCGATGGTTGTGCAGACGTGACAGGACTCGAAGAAGGACTCGGTGATCTGAATCCAGGTTCCGTTCGAGAGCTTGCAGTAATGCACCATGTCGCCCTCGTACGTCTCGCAGTCGGAATCGCTCACGACGGCGCGGTTCGAGCTGATGTTTCCGCCGTGGTAGTACTCGCCTTCGCAATCCCACTGCTCGAAGCCGGTGTATTCCGGTGTGCCGGTCGAGCAGCTCCAGTAGGTGATGAAACGCTCGACTCCGGGAGACGGTGCACCCACCGGACCGGCGAAGAGGACGGGCGCGGCGAAGACGAGAAGCGCAATGAGGATCCAGCGTGATTTCATGACAAATCTCCTTCCAGCCGGTAACGACGGACGAAGTGCGGGACGTATTACCGTCTCTTCGTCCGATGGGTGGCCGGCGCGGTCCAGGGATCTTCGGGCCAGGGGTGTCGCGGGTAGCGACCGCGCAGTTCTTTGCGCACTTCTTGGTACGCGCCGTTCCAGAAGCTGCGCAGGTCGCGCGTGATCTGCACCGGGCGTCCGTTCGGCGCGAGCAGTTCGAAGGTCACCGGCGTCGATCCGATTTTCGGCGTGTCGGCGAGGCCGAATAGCTCCTGCAGTTTCACGGAGGCGACGATCGAGCCGTCCTCGCGATATTCGAGCTTCGCGCTGCGCCCGCTTGGCAGGTCGAGACGCTCAGGTCCGCCTAACGCGATGCGCCGCGCGACCTCGGGATCGATTGTTTTCTTCGGCGTCAGGCGCGCCACTTCCAGCGGATCGGGAGGGACGTGGATCTCCTTGAGCAGGATCGCGTCGTACCAGACGCGCTTCGTCGCGCGCACGCGATCGCCGGTCCATTCGTGCACGACGTCTTCGTGCGTCGGCTCGAGCCACTCGCGCTCGATCACGCTCGCGATGCGCACGAGATCGCCGCTCACATCGAGTGCGACGAGAAACTCGCCGTCGTACATGCCGCTCTCTTTCGCGAGCACGGCGCCGGTTCCGCTCGAGAGAAGCAGATTCAGCGACTTCGGCTCCCGCCGCATCGCGACGCGATCGGGATAGCCGGCGAGAAGCGCGCGACGCACGTCGCCTTTGCTTTTCGCGAAGCGTTTCAACTCGCGCGCCGCGGCATCGAGTCGCGGCGAGTCCGCCAGCGCGAGCGCGTCGCCGCTTCCGATGTTCCGCACGTCCTCGGACAGGAGCGCACACACACGCACCGCGTTCTCGCCGGCGTCGTACAGCACGCGCGCGAGGCGCGGATGCACGGGAATGCGCTGAAGGCCATCCTCGAGTGCGCGCAAGCGGCCTAACAACTCGATCGCCGCTTCGATGCGATGCTGCGGCGGGCGCTCGTACCACTCGAACGTCAACGGATCGCCGCCCCACGCCAGGATGTCGAGCACCGGCGACGCCAGATCGACGCGCCGCACTTCCGGCTCGCGATGCGGACGCAGGATCATTCGCTCGTCCCAGAGCCGCGTCGCGCGTCCCGGTCCGGTGCGGCCCGCGCGGCCGGCGCGCTGGTCGGCGGAGTCCTTCGAGATCTGCTCGGTCACGAGATGATCGACCGCGGTCTCGGCATCGAAGCGGAGAACCTTCTGCAGACCGGCGTCGATCACATCGGTCACGCCTTCGACAGTGAGCGAAGTCTCGGCGACGTTGGTCGCGAGAATGATCCGGCGCTCGCTCGATGAGGCGAGAGCGCGCTCCTGCGCGTCGACATCGAGTGAGCCGTGCAGCGGAAACACGTTCGGCAATCCGAGCTCGTTTCGCGTGCGCTCGATCTCGCGCGCGCCGGGGAGGAAGCAGAGGATGTGTCCCTTCGCCGTCTTCGCGACTTCGCGCACCGCCGCGCTCACCGAGACATTCGGCATGTACTGGATGTCGATGGGAAAGCGCCGCGCCTCGATCTCGATCACGCGTGCGCCGATGAAGCGCGCGACCGGGTCCGCATCCATCGTCGCCGACATCACGACCACCGCGAGATCGTCGCGCGCGTCCGCGGCCTGCTTCACGAGCGCGAGCGCGAGATCGGCGTGGATGCTGCGCTCGTGAAACTCGTCGAGGATCACGACGCGAAAATCGCCGAGCAGCGGATCCGCTTGCAGCCGCGCGGTGAGAATCCCTTCCGTCGCGACGAGCAGTTGCGTGCGATCGGTGAAGCGCCGCTCGAAGCGGATCTGCCATCCGATCTCCTCGCCGATCGTCCATCGGCGCTCCGACGCGATGCGCCGCGCGAGCGTGCGCGCGGCGACGCGCCGCGGTTGCAGAAGAATCGTGCGGCCGAGCTCCGCAAGCGCGGGCGGAATGCGCGTGGTCTTTCCCGCGCCCGGCGGCGCGAGGATCACCGCGCGGCGCTCGGTGCGCACGAGCGAGACGATCTCGTCGAGATAGCGGTCGACCGGGAGCGGCGTTTGCACCAAACAACTGCATTATGGCCACTCGCAACGACGACGACATCGACTACAACGCGGAAGGCAAAACCCCTCCACACGAGAAAAACGATCCTACCAACGCCGGCTACGACGAAGCCGCGCGCAGCGGCCCCGGCCGGTACGGCGTCCCCGAAGGCGAAGGCGGCGTCTTCGGCACCAGCGGCGGCGGCACGTACGAAGGCGGGCTGCATGAGGAAGAGCGGCCCGTGATCGAGACGGAGAAGGGCGAGAGCGAGTAGGACGTTTAGGACGTTGTAGGACCTCGTAGGACGTTGTACGACCGCCCACCCTTGACAAACTTCTCGTGCGCACCTATTGTACTAGTCAACTATGACAATGGTGCGAACATGAGTCATCTCTTCCGGCTCGATTCGTCCTCCGGCGTTCCGTTCTACCGGCAGATCATCGATCAGGTGCTCCTGGCCGTCGCCGACGGGCGTCTCAAAGTGGGAACGCAGCTTCCGACGGTTCGCCAGCTCGCGGTCGACCTTTCCGTCAACCTCAACACGGTGGCAAAGGCCTATCGCGAGATGGAGATCCGAGGAATCGTTCAGACGCAGCAGGGCACGGGAACCTTCATCGCCGCGCGTGCGAGCGGCGGCAAGGCCCGTGAGAAGCGTAAGGCCGTCAGCGATCTCCTCGACCGCTTCATCGCCAATGCAGAAGCGCTCGGCATTCCCATCGAGGAGCTCGTCGAAGCGCTCGTAGAGCGCGCGGAGAACGCGCGAAGGAGAGCATCATGATCGCAGGGATCCTGGCCGCAAAAGCAGCAAAATCCGCCGTCGAGAGCGACGCATCGTCGTTGGACGGCAGCGTGCGCGGCGGCGCGCGGCGCTACGTCAACGGCGTCAGCTTCGCGGCATTCATCATTTTCTTGGTAGCCGGTGCCATTCTCATGGCGAACGGGATGCTCTGGGCCGCGCTCGGCGTGGCCGCGCTCGCGATGTTCTCGCTGTTCAGCATCAAGATCGCCAATCAGTGGGAGAAGGCGGTCGTCCTCCGCTTCGGCAAATTCCAGTCGCTGCGCGGGCCGGGACTGTTCGTGATCATTCCGATCGTCGACGAGATCTCGCACCTCATCGATCAGCGCGTGCGCGTCACCGACGTCACCGCGGAATCCGCCCTGACGCGCGACACCGTTCCGGTCGACGTCGACGCGATCGTGTTCTGGACGGTGTGGGACGCGCAGAAATCGGTGCTCGAAGTCTCCGATTACTTCGGCGCGATCACGCTCTCCGCGCAGACGGCGTTGCGTGAAGCGATCGGCCGCGCCGAGCTCGCGGCGATGATCACCGAGCGCGAGCGCCTCGGCGATGCGCTGCGCAAGATCCTCGACGACAAGACCAATTCGTGGGGCATCACCGTGCACTCCGTCGAGATCCGCGACGTGAAGATCCCGCAGGGTCTCGAAGACGCGATGAGCCGTCAGGCCCAGGCCGAGCGCGAGCGCCAGGCCCGCATCATCCTCGGCACCGCCGAGACCGAGATCGCCTCGCGCTTCGTGAAAGCCGGCGCCGAGTATGAGAATCGTCCCGTCGCGCTCCACCTCCGCGCGATGAACATGCTCTACGAAGCGATCAAGGAGAAGGGCTCGATGGTCATCGTGCCGTCGAGCGCGGTGGAGACGATGGGATTGGGCGGGCTCTCGGGACTGACCGCGCTGAGCGGCAGAACGGCGCCGCCGTCCGCGGAGTGAACGAGTCGCCGAGTCGCCGAGTCGCCTAGAAGTCTCAAAGTCGCAAAGCCTCAAAGGGAACCGGTTCGCCGCGATCTCTCTTTGAGGCTCTTTCTTTGCGACACTCTGCGACTTTGAGACTTTGCGACTCTCCTAGGCGACTGGGCGACTCGTCGACTCGAAGACTCGTCGGCTAGCCGATCGCGTCGAGAATCTCTTCCATGGTGGACCGCCGGCACGTAAACATCGGCGTGTCGCGCACCGTGTACTTCGAGGACTCGGTCTCGCGCAGCTCCTGCACGAGATCGAGGAACTCGTCGGCGGTGTCGGACTCGAACGCGACGACGAAATCCTGATCGTCGAGACCGAACGAGTAGGTCGTGTTGATCTTCACGCGCGGGTACTTGTGACCGATGGCGATGTGCTCGTTCATGATGCGCTGGCGCTCGGACCCCGGCAGCAGGTACCAGTCGCGCGTTTTCACGAACGGATAGACGAACAGATACGGACGCTTGCCCGGCACGATGCGGAGGCGGCGTCCTTCCTGACCTTCGTGCACGTGCTCTTCGACGTACTGCGAATGTTTGGTCATCGCCAGGAACGATTGCGGCACCTCGAGGTAGCGGCCGATGAGCGACTTGTTGATGTCCGCGACCATGCGCTGGAAGGGATCGATGTCGAAGCCGATGCGCCAAAGCATGAAATCGACGCCGGCCTTGAGACCGATCGTCGAGTACGGCAGCACGATCATCGGTCCCTGATAGCGCGCGACGATCTCCGCGAGCTCGCGCTTGGCCTGCACCTTCTGCTCCGCCGGCAACGCGCGAAACGCGCGATCGACGCGGAAGAACATGAAGTTCACGAACTGGCGCGCGGTTGCGCTTGGGGCTTCACTGACGGGCTTCGTTTCGGGAGCGGTAGTCGTGGTCATGATGCGGTGATTCTATCGTTGCGAGTTGGGAGTTGCGACATTACGATGCGAGGCCGTGGCGCAGCGACCCGCACAAACTCACTCCGCGCCTCCAACCGCGCGCTCGTATCAACAGCTCCTGACGAAGCTGTTGCGTCACGGGGCCTATCCGCAGCTGCGCAAGATCATCGAGAAGACGCTTCCCGCCGATTTCTCGCCTGTGCTGCCGCTGCTGCTCGAAGAAGATCGCAAGCGCATTCTGTCGCTGCTGATCGAAGCGGGGAAAGCGGCGCGTGCGCTGCTCGATCTCGACGAGACCGATCTCCACGAGATCCTCGAATCGCTCGACGATCCGACGCTGGTGTCGATCTGCAGCTCGTCCGCGCCCGACGATGCCGCGGATCTCCTCGACGTGCTCGACGACGAGCGTCGCGAGCGCATCCTCGAGCTCCTCGGCGCGACGCAGGGCGCGAAGCTCGAGTCGCTGCTCGAAGGTGAGGAAGAGACCGCGGGCTCGCTGATGAACACCGAGTTCCTCGCCCTCGGCGAGGATCTCACCGTCGGACAGGCCATCGAAGCGATCCGGCAGTATCCGCGCAAGGAGTCGTTCTTCTACGTCTACTGCATCGACATCGACCAGCACCTGGTCGGCGTGCTCTCGCTGCGCAGTCTCATCCTCGCGGACGTCGCTGCCCAGCTCAAAGAACTCATGGTGCAGAGCGTCGTTCGCACGCAGATCGATTCGAGCCCCGAGGAAGTGGCGCAGCTCGTGTCGAAATACGACCTGCTGTCGATTCCGGTCGTCGATCTGCAGAACCGTCTCGTCGGCGTCGTCACGGTCGACGACGTGCTCGACGTGATTCAGGAACAAGCCGAGGAAGACCTGCTGCATCTCGCGGGCGTGGACATCAGCGAGCGCGTGACGACACCCGCGCGCGAATCGTGGCGCACGCGGTTTCCATGGCTCGCGGTGAATCTCGTGACCGCGTTCCTTGCGGCGTCGGTGGTGCGCGCCTTCGAAGGCACGATCGAGAAGTGGACCGCGCTCGCGGTGTTCATGCCGATCGTCGCAGGGATGGGCGGCAACGCGGGAACGCAGACGCTGACGGTGTTCGTGCGCGCGCTGGCGTTGGGAGAGATCGACTGGAGAAGCGGACTTCGGCCGATCCGCAAGGAAATCCTGGTGGGGTTCGGCAATGGCGTCGCCATCGGAACGATCACCGCGTCGATCGTCGGATTGTGGACGGGTCAGTGGGTGCTCGGTGGAATCCTGTTCCTGGCGATGTGCCTCAACCTCGTGATTGCGGGGCTTGCGGGCGGCGTCGTTCCGCTCCTGCTCGAGCGCTTCGGATTCGATCCCGCCGTGGCCTCGTCGATCTTCGTGACGACGTTCACCGACACCGGCGGCTTCTTCCTTTTCCTCGGGTTGGCGACGCTGGCGATGCGCTTTTTGTGAGCCTGCCCTGAGCGCGGTCGAAGGGTCAAGCCCGCGTAAATACCCGCTGGCGTTCACCAATCCGTAATGTTGAGCCCGCGAATTTTGTCAAGTGACATTTCGGGCGCACCGACTGGTAAGTCGAGCTCCGCCGTAAGTCGAGTTATTCAAAGGATTTGGCTGAGTTCGCACAAGCGAATGTGCAAAGAGGTCAAAACCGCGAGTTTTTGCGGCTTCTCGCGCTTTTCACAGCGATTTCCGCAGCGTTTTCCACACTTTCTGTGTAAAGGATTCTTCGCCTTCGCGGATGAATCGCGGCTCACCAGAGCTAAGGTCCAGAACTGCCGAAGGTTTTCCTGCGCGCGTGCCTCCGTCGATGATCGCGTCGATGCGTTCCTGCAAGTCGTGTGCGAGTAGCGCCGGATGTTCGACCGGCGGCTCGCCGCTGCGATTCGCGCTCGTCGAGACGAGAGGTCCGGTGCGCGCGACGAGATCGCGCAGCCAGTCGAGTGCGGGGATGCGCACGGCGAGCGTGCTCGCGCCGCGGCTCGCCGGCACCGGCTCGCGTAGCGGAAGGACGGCGGTGAGGGGAGCAGGCCAGATGGCGTCGAGCGCATTCAGGATCTCGGGCGATGCGGAGATGCCGAGCTGCGGAAATTGCTCGAGGGAGGAAGCGAGGACGATGAACGGCTTCGCGTCATCGCGCCCCTTGATGCCCGCGATGCGCGCGACCGCATCCGCATCGCTCGCCACGGCGTGCAGTCCGTAGATCGTGTCCGTCGGAAGGAGGACGATCTTTCCGTCGAGAAGGAGCGTTGCGATTTGGGTGAGCTGCAGTGCGGTCGGCGCGTGATCGATATGCCAGCGGCGTGTCATTGGTGAATAGTAGCCAGTTGGCCGTGGCCAACGGGCAACGAATCACCCGCTATGATCGCGTCCAATGCGCGAATCGAGCTTCCACGTCCGCACGACCGAACGCGAACAGATTCTCCTCGTCACGAAACAGGTCGATGACGCACTGAAAACGCTGAGTGCGGGCGAAGGCATCTGCAACATCATCGTGCCTCACACCACGTGTGCGATCTCCGTCAACGAAAACGCAGATCCCGATGTGCCCACCGATCTCGTGAAGGCGTTGCGAGCGATGATCCCCGACGTGCGGTTCCGTCACGGCGAAGGAAACTCCGACGCGCATCTGCTGTCGATGCTGATCGGCACATCACTCTCGTGGCCGTATCGCAACGCGCGGCTGATTCTCGGCACGTGGCAGGGGATCTATTTCGTGGAGCTCGACGGACCGCGCGAGCGCACGGTGAGCATCATACGTCACTTGAGCACGCCCCCGAGCAGCTCGCGCGCGTGCGCGACCGCGGACGCGGTGATCTTCTCTCCGCCTAACATCCGCGCGATCTCGGACACGCGCTCCTCGGCGTCATCGAGACGGCGGATGCGCGCGCGGGTGTGGCCGCCGGCGTTTTCTTTCCAGACGTAGAAGTGCGTCGTGCCGAAGCTGGCGATCTGAGGGAGATGGGTGACGCAGATGACCTGGTTGCGCGCGGCGAGCTCCTGCAGTTTGCGGCCGACGACTTCCGCGACGCGGCCGCCGATGCCGGCGTCGATCTCGTCGAAGACGAGCGTCGCCGCGGCGCCGTGCGACGATGCTTTGAAGAGCGCGGCAGCGATGGCGAGCTGGATGCGCGACAGCTCGCCGCCCGAGGCAATGCGCTGCATGGCCTTCGGCTCCTCGCCGCGATTTGGAGCGATGAGGATCTCGATCTGGTCGACACCATCGGGACCCATGTCCCGCGATGAGATCTCGACCTTCACGCGCGTCCCTTCCATCGCCAGATCGTTGAGCTCTTTCTGGATCGACTGCTCGAACGAGCGCGCGGCCTTCTTGCGCGCGGCGGAGAGTTTGTCCGCGGCTTTGCGATACGTTGCCAGTCGCGTCTCTTCCGCTTTCTGCAGTTTTTCGACGTTGGCCTCGTAGTCGGTGAGGCGCGCGTATTCGTCTTCGATGCGGCTGAGATGCTCGAGCACGGACTCCACGGAGCCGCCGTATTTTTTCTTGAGCCGCTCGATCGTGACGAGCCGGTCTTCGACCTGCTCGAGTCGCGCCGGATCGTGGCGCACGGTTTCGCTCAGATTGCCGAGGGTCCGGCCGAGATCCTGCAGGCGGTAGAGAACGTCCTGCGCGTCATCGGAGACCTGGCGCACGTCGTCGATCTGTTTCGAGAGCGGTTGCAGAAGATGCAGTGCGCGGCCGAGCTGCACGATCGCGGAGCTCTCGTCTTCGTCGATCAGCTGATACGCGCCGGACGTCGCTTCGATCATCTCGCGCGCATGACTGAGGATCGCTTTCTCGTTCCGCAGCGCGTCTTCCTCGGCGGGATCGAGCTTCGCCGCGGAGATCTCGTCGACCTGGTACTTGAGCAGATCGAGCCGCAGCGTGCGATCGCGCTGTGCTTCCGTCATCTCGCGCAGTTGATCGGCAGCGAGCTTCCACTCCGCATGCGCG
>Ga0075428_100005448_pt1 | contig 14146 bp, 20 predicted proteins | sample RhiMetdeltSRZDD2_FD_75291 | JGI IMG/M metagenome (GOLD analysis project Ga0075428, IMG submission 75291) | Populus rhizosphere microbial communities from Tennessee, USA - Rhizosphere MetaG P. deltoides SRZDD2 | ecosystem: Host-associated > Plants > Roots > Rhizosphere > Soil | place: USA...
AACGGCGGGGAGAGATAAATGCCAATGCACCGAGGTGCGGTGATCTTGATGTGCGGGGGCCCCCGACCCCCTGGGGCATGCTCCCGGTCGACTCCGCTCGGACACCTTGGTGGATAGCGTCTCGGCGTTCGTACGGGTTTTGAAGGTTTTTCCGTACGGCACGAGATGCCACCGCTCGCGAAAAAGAGGTGCGGTGAGGTAGTGGGCGGAGGGCCCCCGGCTCGTGGGATCCACTTGCCGCGTGGGGCATCAAGGTCCGGAATCACCCGCCACGTCTATGCCTGAGGACGTCGTGGGCTTCGGCTTCGGCAGGTTGCGTGTTGCAACGGCGCATTCCGCTGGGAGCTTAACGATCGGCGTTGTGCCAGGGGGGTCCATGCGAACAAATAAGCTGGAAGAAGTTTCACCAAGGAGTATGGCGCTGCTTGTGTCCTTTCCATCGAAGACGTTCGGGCGGCGTTTGTCGGCACCGCAGATCCATTCGACATTCACCATCTCGGTTGAGACGTCTAAGACGGGGATAACATCGGATAACGAAAAGGGTTTGACCACAGGGCCGTTGACCACGTCGCTCGTCAGTGCCTCATCTGCCTTCTGGAGCGCCCAATCGCGAATGAGCCACGTTGGCACGATGAGCGCGATCACTAGGGCAATCGACACGCCGACAATAGTTATGTATTCCCGCGGGACGGCAGCGGTGATCAAGGCCCCAATCAACATCGCAACCCAAGCCATAAACATGTGCGACAGTGGCAAGTTCGGCGGGCGAAGGACGTAAAGGTACCAAAGCAACAAGCCTGCAAGTAGTCCGCCCAACACGGTTGCGCGTAGTGCGGGCCACCGCCGCCACGGTTTCAGAAGGATTGACAACAACCGCTGCAGCCATGTCTTGGCAGGCTCGGCGGGGTTCTGTCTTGGACTCCGGAGAAAGGGCCATGGTTTCAAGCACGCCGACAATCGATGCGACCAAAGCGACAGCTGCGATCGCGAGTGCGATGAAGCCGATGCTCCGGACCAATACGAATGTGGTGCTGATGCCGAGATCCTCGGGGTTGATACCGAGTTTGGCGTAGTAGGTGCGGTAGCCAACGAAGAGTGCGGCATAGACTAATGGCGCAGACAATGCCCCGAGCCTTGCCAAGTTTTGTAGGGTGAATGGGTTCGACGGAGGCGTCTTAGCTTCCGGTTTGTCAGTCGTCGCTTCCGGTTTGTCAGTCGTCGATGGTTTCGATGTCACGGTTCACCAAACCCCCAATTCGGACCCCGCACCGGATGATGCTCTGAGCGTAGGCGAATTAGGTGTGACTGATGTGGCGGATTCGACAGTATCGTCCGTCTGCGACAGATGTTCATCGGCGCCAGTCCGGCGGATAAGGGTCATCGCTTTGTTCTTCGCCCGGTGTGTAGCCGAGTCCGGACCGCGGTGGTGGCGAGTAGTCGGCCCGTCGCGGTGGCTCTACCCCTGGCGGCGTCCACTCTGGTGGGTACTCGAATTCTGTGTCCTGGTCGGGCATCAGCTGACCGTCTCCCTGATAGCGAACGGGTTTGATACCGGCTCGGGGACGAACTCGCCATCCTCGAACCGACCGCGGCCCTGGTTGATGTTCATGGCATCCCACGCCACTTCGGCCCACGCGCGGATCTTCTCCCGCGTCTCCGCGATCGTGTTGAGCTTCAGTACCGCTGCGCCCCTGAACCACGGGCTATTTCGGTGACTGCCGTGGTTGAGGAACAGTTGGCAGCCTCGCTCTAGACCCCACTCCGGGGAGACACACATCACGCCGTTGTTGTTGACGAACCCCATGTGCGCCGAGATGTTGGCCGGCATCTCTGATAGCGGGAAGCTGGTGGAGTGCGGCCCGAAATGCGCGACCACTGAACTGATCTTCGTCAACGTCGCGACGTGCTCGTCGATCTCCTGCCATGCGCGGATCTGCTCCGCCGTCGCAGAAGCGAGGAACGTCTCGGGATCGGTACCCGGGTCGACCAGTTCCGCACACTCAACCAACTTGGCGGCTGCCACATCGAACTGCGGACGGAGACTGTCAATCACCACGTCGGCGGCACCGCCCGCATCAAGAGCGGTGATGCACTCGCGGACCAACGCGGGCTCGACACGCGCCGCCAGACCGGCCCGGAAGTCCCTGTGACGCAACGCATCATCCGCATCGTCAACCGCCGCGTCGAGTTCCTTACCGCGCAACTGGCCCGACACGATCGCCTTAACCAGGCCGGCTATCGGGTCACTGACAGCAGACACGTGTTCGAGCTCATCAAACGCACTCACCAACTCGGTCAGCACCTTCGGGGGCTCAACACCACACTGCGAAATTTCCGTCAGTAACGTCCGTACGTGGCGTACGGAACAGAATGAGTATGAGATCGCCAACTTCAACGCCTCCGCTGTCTCTGCCGCTTTAACGCCAGGACGGGCGCCTTTCTGACCATCCAGGTAGCGCCGATGCGTACGCCTCCAAGCTCCGGAGCCAATCGCCTGGCGTGACGGTCCGATAACGTCAACGCGGCGGCCGCTTCAGCAATGCTCATCCAGTCGTCTCCGTCCTGACATTGTGAGTTTGACTCAGCCGCAGTGGCTTCCGCGAATTCATGTCCGCAGTCGGACATGCGGTCGTCGTGTGCAGCGGCGAGTACATCGCGATAACCCCTAAGCCGCGTCAGCTGCTCCGCCTTGATGCCCTGGCCTTTCATCCACTGCAGACCCGCCTCCACAAGCGCGTACACCTCCGATACGCCGATCCCCTGCAGCAGCACCGCCAGGCCGTGCTGCTGCACCGGGGCGGGGGTCATGCGTTGGCACTTTCGGCGGCGCTGGTTCCGTATGTGTCGGTGGCAGGAGCTAGGGTGTCGAGCCTGTCGGCTGAAATCTCGGAGTTGAGTTGGTGCACGACACTCATTGCTCTGGCGAATCTGCCGTTATGAGGTACAGCGTCCAGCGTTGGTACAGCGCATGTTTGAGCAGGTGAGGTGGGCTGTACCTCCGCTGTACCGCTAAACCGTCGGTAACCCGTTCCGCGGTCGAGAGGGACAACAACGATCGCGCCGTCGTCCACCAACTCGGCGACAGCGGCGTCGAAGTACGGGCGCAGTTCGGCTTTGAGTTTCGGACTCAGGTCCCGTCGTGCAAGGTGCTCGCCATCGCGGAGCCTGTCGAGCCATCGGATGATGCCTTGTTTGCATCGAATGAGCTTGCGGTCGGAGGCGAATTCGTCGCGTTCATCGGCGGCCCAAGCGCGGGCACGGTTGTCGCCGCGGGCTTTCGCCGCCATCTCACGTTGCACAGCAACACGGGTTGCGTCTGACCGAAGCATGATGCGACCCGCTAGGCGCCAGTCCTCTTCGTCCATTCGCGCGCGTTCGTCCAAGAGCATCAGCGCCGCAGCGACCTTGAGCCGAGTAAGAAGCGCATGACCGGCTAGCGGATCGACCTCGATATCGCCTCGATGCATTGCCAACTGATGTGAATCGATCGCCTCTCGCGGTTCATCGGGAACGTACAAGTCCACAAACCCGCCGTCGGGGCGCGACGGAAACGGCGGCACCTTCACCTCGAGCACGCCCGGACATTCGGGGGCCACCTCAGGCATATCTCTATCGAGGACCGATGCCCATACGAAACGCTGCGGCGTGCCGCCGTCTGCGCCGTTCAACAGCGGTCCGGCCCGGCGCGGCTGGACCCCGACGACGAGGCCGGCACGATACGACAGTCGCGGCACGTGGGTTCGCGTGTGCTTCTGTGCGTTGGTGAATCCGAGGGATTCGCCCGCGAAAACCTTGCGCAGCTCACCCTCAAGTGTCGAGCCTTGCCGCCCCATCAACGCCGAAAGCGTGTCGACCTCGGGTGCAGTGAATAATGCTGTGTGAACTACGTTCTCATCCCCGGTGACCTGGAACGTTTTGGCGAGTCCCTCCCCGCTTCCCGGATTCAGTTCAAGCAACGGCTGGGGCACCGTGGCGCCGACGAACTCGATGGCGTCTCGGCCTGCTGATTCCGAGCCGCCCTTGCCGTAGCCAGACGGCCCGACCAAGGCGGCGAACAGATTTAGCGACGTCCGGCCGCCAACGATGGGAGGCACCGTTACGTGCGGGGGGATCATGCAGTTCGCACGAACCAGGACCGCGGCCAAGGTGGACTCTGGGCATACACGCCGCGACCGGGCGAAGTCGCGAATGTGGGCGAGCACAGGACGCTCAAAGAGGTTGTCGCTCATGCCGCGCCCCCCGTTGCGTACCCGTAGCAGCGGACCGCCAGATCTCGGTGGCCGATGCGCCATATGGCCCGGCAGGTGTCGCCATCGAGCAAGCCCGGTGCGCCGATGCTGTTCAGGTGCTGAATGGCAGCCGTCGCAGCCTCAGCCTGAACGTCGCTGATCTGCGCGTCGCATCGGTGCCTATCGACCTCGGGGTGCCTGATGCAGCCACACGGGCCTAGCGGTGTCATTCGTCGCGAAGCGGCGTAGCCGCGGCGGCGCTGGCGTAGTTGGTCGCTCATGCTGCAATCGCCTCAGTGCGATGCTTGCGCCAACACACTGGTCCGCAGGATCGCGCTTGCGACACAACTGCCCGTAGCGGTCGCGAACAGCGTCGGCAGCGGACGGTAGACTTCTTTATGCCGTTGGTGGTGGTGACCTCAACGTTGGAAGCCGGGTCCTGGTGCGGGGCCCGGTCTTCTTTTTCAGGCGGCCCCTGATCGCTGTCGATGTTCATGCGTTCACTGGACGGTCGGTCCGGGTGAAGCGATTGCCCTCGATCCAGGCTTCGATATCGACGCGGTCGTAGTACACCTTGCGTAAAAGCTTCACGTAATTCGGTCCGGTTCCCTTGTGCCGCAGCGCAGCCCAGTACTGGTCGGTGGTGCCGGGGAAGATGGTCTTCATTTCCGACGCCGGGATGAGGTTGGTCTCCATTGTGTCTGCTGGTCAGATTATGCTGACACTTGTTCGGGTTATCCTCATTAATACCCGAGCACTTGGCATTCTGCAAGTTTCGTCCTACGATCTGCATGATGGCGACAAGGCGAGTGGAGATAGGCCCCACGGGGGAGACTGTGCGAGCGAACGTGGCGCGGGTCCGAAACCGGCAGGGCTTGACGTTGCGAGACGTAGCGGACCGGCTCGCCGGCATCGGCCGCCCGATGGCGCACAACACGGTCAGTGAGATTGAGCGAGGTGCTCGCCGGGTTGATGTGGATGACCTGATGGCGTTGGCTGTGGCGCTTGGCGTTTCGCCGGTCACGTTGTTGATGCCGGCGGTTCACAGTGTCGAACCCCAGGATGATGTTGAGTCGACCGGTGTGGCCGTTCCTGTTCCGGCGGAGCGTCTTTGGGAGTGGCTGACCGCCGAGTATCCGCTGTTCGACATGGAGTTCTTCGAGTTCGCAGGACGGGCGTGGCCGGGCTGGGTCCGCGAAAGATGGACCGAAAGGTTGAACGCTGCGCGTAAGAAGGGGCTAGATGGGTTGTACGCGCGCGTGCCACCGGCCGCCAGGCCGGGGTGGATGTCGGGATCCGGCGAAGAGGTGTCGAGTGGCGACGATTGAGGCGTACCAAACCGCAGACGGGAAGCGATACCAGGTTAGGTATCGGACGCCGGATCGGAAGCAGACGAAACGGCGCGGGTTCCGAACCGTAAGGGACGCAAAGGAGTTCGCCGCCACGGTCGAAGTGTCGAAGCTCAAAGGCGAGTACGTCGCGCCGGCGCTCGGCCGTGCGACGGTTGACGAGCTGGCCGCCGACTGGTTGGCGCGCAAGCAACAGGCCACAGCGCCGTCGAGCTGGCGGATGTTTGAGTCCGCGTACCGCGTCCATGTCATGCCGCGCTGGGGAGCGATGAGCGTGGCCGACGTGGACGTGCTCGGCGTCGAATCATGGATTGCAGCCATGGTCCGAGCCGGTAGTGGTGTCACCACGGTGCGCCGGGCGCACGTCGTGCTGTCGGGGATTCTGTCCGACGCGGTGAAGGCCAAGCGGCTGGCAGTCAACCCGGCGCGTGGCGTGGAGAACCTGCCGCACCAAACGGCCAAGAGGCACGTATACCTGTCCGCCGATGACTGGCGCGGCTGGCCGAGCAGTCGGACGAGCACCGTGCGCTCGTCCTCGTGCTGGCCTACTGCGGCTTGAGGTGGTCGGAGGCGATCGCCCTGCGGGTCGCCGATGTCGAGTTCCTGCGGCGTCGGCTGTCGGTGTCGGTCAGCGCGGTCGAGGTAGGCGCCCGCCATGCAGTCGGACCGACGAAGGGCCGCAAGGCGCGTTCGGTGCCGGTGGCGACGTTCGTGCTCGACGAGCTGTCGGTGAAGTGTCGGGGCAAGGCTCCGGGTGAACTGGTGTTCCCGGGGCCGGCTGGCGGGTATCTGCCGCGCCCGAAGTCTGTCGGTGGGTGGTTCGCCGCGGCGGTCACTAAGGCCAGAGTCCAGAAGATCACGCCTCACGATCTGCGGCACACCTGCGCGTCGCTGGCGATCAGTGCTGGCGTCAACGTGCTGGCCCTACAGCGGATGCTCGGGCACGCCAGCGCCAAGATGACGCTGGACACCTACGCGGACTTGTTCGACGACGACCTGGACGCTGTGGCGGTCACGTTGCACAGCCGCTACTCGCGTGAGGGTGTGCCCAAAATGTGCCCAAGGGGCAGTGCAGACGGTGGCTAGCAGTCACAAAAACTGGTGTCTACCTGTGGCAATAGGAGGGAGGTTTGTGGTGTGGCCGAGAACGACAACGTCTCGGCGCTCCGCAGGCCCTAGGGCCCGCAGCCGGGGTCAGGCACGTCTTCAGCCTGCGGGCTGCCGGCAGGCTCGATGTAGTCGACCCACAGCACCAGAGGGACAGGCCCGAGATTGCGGCCGATGTGGACGTGATTCGGTCCGCTGTCCTCGGTGACGGCCGAGCCAGCGGGGGAGACGACCTCCGAGCAGTCCGCCATGTTGCGGGTGAGCGTGCCCTCCCGGACGACGCCGAACACGCGGCCGTCGTGATAGTGCCAGCCGGTGCTGCCCCCGGGTTGGATGGTGATCTCCTTGGTGATGTAGTCGACTCCGTTGACGGTCGATTGCGAGATGACGACCGCGTCGATGTTCACCCCCGGCGTGGCCAGCGCGGGCGCGGCCAGGACCGTCGAAGCCGGCACGGTCGCCACGGCAAGAAGCGCAAACCAGCGAACTGTTTTCATGGTCGGTCACGTTCTCACACCGCGCGCGATCGTGCGAGGCGATCAAGGGGAAGTGCTCAGGATCGACCGGTTACCGAGGCGCGGGCAACGACGGTAGCCTTGCTCTCGATGACGGATCAAGCCGAACAACACGGCATCTCCTACGCATCGGCCGGGGTGGACATCGAAGCCGGTGACCGCGCCGTCGAACTGTTCAAGCCGCTGGCCAAGAAGGCCACCAGGCCCGAAGTTCGCGGCGGTCTCGGTGGATTCGCCGGGCTGTTCGCGCTGCGCGGCGGTTACCGCGAACCTCTGCTGGCGTCGTCCACAGACGGCGTCGGCACCAAGCTGGCCGTCGCCCAGGCGATGGACAAGCACGACACCGTCGGCATCGACCTCGTCGCGATGGTCGTCGACGATCTCGTGGTGTGCGGCGCCGAGCCGTTGTTCCTGCAGGACTACATCGCGGTCGGCCGAACGGTGCCGGAACGCGTCAGCGAACTGGTGTCAGGCATCGCCAACGGCTGCGTGATGGCCGGCTGTGCGCTGCTGGGTGGCGAGACCGCCGAGCACCCGGGCCTGATGGCGCCCGACCACTACGACATCTCCGCGACCGGCGTCGGCGTCGTGGAGGCCGACGACGTGCTGGGGCCGGACCGGGTCAAGCCCGGTGACGTGATCATCGCGATGGCGGCGACGGGCCTGCACTCCAATGGCTACTCGCTGGCCCGCAAGGTGCTGCTGGAAATCGACCGGATGAACCTGGCCGGCCACGTCGAGGAGTTCGGCCGCACCCTGGGCGAAGAGCTGCTCGAGCCCACCCGCATCTACGCCAAGGACTGCTTGGCGCTGGCCGCCGAAACCCAGGTCCGTACCTTCTGCCACGTCACCGGCGGCGGACTGGCCGGAAACCTCGAGCGGGTCATCCCGCCCGGGCTCGTCGCCGAGATCGACCGCGGAACGTGGACGCCCGCCCCGGTGTTCGGGATGATCGCGCAACGCGGCCGCGTCGAGCGCGTCGAGATGGAGAAGACGTTCAATATGGGTGTCGGCATGGTCGCGGTCGTCGCACCCGACGACACCGACCGCGCACTGGCCGTGCTGACGGCCCGGCACCTGGACTGCTGGACCCTCGGCACCATCAAGAAGGGCGGCAAGGACAGTCCCCGTGCCAGTCTCGTAGGCCAGCACCCCAGGTTCTAGGGATCTAGCGCCGCCAGTCGTCCTCTTCGGGGGCCCAGTCGTCGGTCACCGCATCGGTGCCGTTGAGATCGTCAGAACCGTCTGACCCCGCCAGCTCGCGCTGAAGCCGGTCGAAATCGGTCTGCGGTGAGCTGTATTTGAGCTCACGAGCAACCTTGGTCTGCTTTGCCTTAGCCCGGCCGCGGCCCATGGGGGTACCCCCTCGCGCAATAACGGAGCGGCCCAATATTTAGGCGGCTCCGATCTGTGTGTCTTTATTGTCCTGCCAACACTTTACCGTGCCCGGCTGTCGTGTGCTGGCAGGCCCATCGCGTCAACGCGCTCGGCCTCGAAGCTGTTCCACTGCCAACCGGCCTGCGCCGACCGCGTCGGTTGGTGGCATCGAGTCGGGGTCGATGACCGCGGCGACCTCTGTCTGCCCGCCGGTGGTCAGCGGCGTGTCCGCGGGCAGACCGCGCTTCAGCAGGGCCAGCGCGATCGGGCCCTCGTCGACGTGGTCGACCACGGTGCCCAGCCGGCCCACTGTGCGTCCGCCCGCCAGCACGGGATCGCCGGTGGCGGGCCGATCCGCGGCGCCGTCCAAGTGCACCAGCACCAACATCCGGGGAGGTTTGCCCAGGTTATGGACGCGAGCGACGGTTTCCTGCCCGCGGTAGCAGCCCTTGTCCAGGTGCACTGCCGTACCGATCCAGCCGACCTCGTGCGGGATGGTCCGCTCGTCGGTGTCGACGCCTAGGCGGGGCCGCAGCGCTGCCACCCGATGGGCTTCGTAGGCCCACACACCGGCCGGCCGCACGCCTGCGTCGACGAGGCGCTGGCGCCACGCAGCGGCCTGTTCGCGCGGCACCACCAAATCCAGTTCTATGGTCTGGCCAGCCATTCTGCGCAAAAACCCGCCTCCAGGTAGCGGCACGGCTGCATCTTCAGCCGGTAGCGAACCGATGCCAAGCACGTCGACGACCTGCGGGTCGGCCAGCTTCGGGCCGAGCAGCGACAGCACCGCCAAATCAGCCGGTTCGACGGACGCGTCGGCCCAGAACACCATCTTGCGCAGGTACGTCAGCAGCGGTTCGCCACGCCAGGCCTCGGTGTCCAGGTAGGTGACGCCATCGAGCTGCGTCTGGATCCAGTGATCTTCGACACGGCCCTGCCCGTCAAGGCTGAGATTCTGCGTGACCGCGCCGTCGGGCAGGTCGCTGACGTGTTGCGACGAGATGCTGTGCAGCCACGTCTTGCGGTCCTTGCCGGTGAGCATCAGCACCGCGCGGTGTGAGCGGTCGACGACGACGGCGCCATCCGCGGCTGCACGTTGCTCGCCAAGAGGGTCGCCATAGTGCCAGACGGCACCGGCATCCGGTCCGGTCTCGGGGGCGGAAACTGCGGACATGTCTTCAACCTTACGGGCGCTACGCTTCTTGCCCATGGCGAGCGAACCAGCGGTCGTGGTCACCCTCGACGGTGAACAGCATGACCCCGCGGCGCCGTTGCTCCACGCCGATGACCTGGCGGTCGTGCGCGGCGACGGCATCTTCGAGTCGCTGTTGGTCCGCGACGGCAGGCCGTGCCTGCTAGAGGCACACCTTGGCCGGTTGACGCAGTCGGCGCGGATGACCGACCTGCCGGCACCGGATCTACGGCGCTGGCGCGAGGCCGCAGCCACTGCGGCATCCAGCTGGACCGCGAAGAGCGATGACGAGGGCGTGATGCGGCTGATCTACAGCCGCGGCCGGGAAGGCGGTTCGGAGCCGACGGGCTTCGTTCTGGTCGGCCCGCTGCCCGCGCGAGTCGCCGCTGTGCGCCGCGACGGGCTGGCCGCGCTGACGCTCGCCCGCGGGTTGCCAGCGGATGGCACGGCCGACATGCCGTGGCTGCTGGCGGGCGCGAAGACCTTGTCCTATGCGGTGAACATGGCGGCGCTGCGGCACGCCGAGCGCCACGGCGCCGGTGACGTGATCTTCGTCAGCTCCGACGGCTGCATCCTCGAGGGGCCGCGCTCGACGGTGGTGATCGCCACCGAATCAGAGAACGGGGCCGGGAATTCCACATTATTCACGCCGCCGCCGTGGTATCCGATCCTGCGCGGCACCACGCAGCAGGCGCTGTTCGAGGTGGCCCGCAACAAGGGCTACGATTGTGACTACCGCGCGTTGCGCCCGGCGGATCTCTTTGCAGCGCAAGGGGTTTGGTTGGTATCCAGCATCACACTCGCGGCGCGGGTGCACACCCTCGACGGTCGAGTGCTGCCGCCGTCGCCGTTGGCGAGTGAATTGACCGAACTGGTCGACGCCGCAATCGTGTCCGATCGCTGACCGCGATCCGGAAAGTGCGCCATTCTGGGTGAGTGGGGGACGATTCCGGAGACGAACGGCTGACGCGTTACCAGCGTCTGGCGTTGCGCCGTCTGATGCGGCACGCCGGGCTGCGGCCCGGCCAGCCGCTGACGTCCCAAGACTGGCAGGCTTACTTCGAGTTCTCGACAGTCAGGAGCACGCGGGCGGTACATCGCGTGATGCGAGCACTGCCGTCGAGCCCGCGGTGCGGCATGTGCGGTGCGCCGTTCGCCGGCTTCGGCAGCCGGTTGGTTCGGCCGCTGGGCTTCCGCCCGTCGCGGAAGAATCCGACGCTGTGCGCGACGTGTGTCGAGCTGGCGCCGCCGGGCGGCATCACGACAGAGGTCGGCGTCATGTTCGCCGACCTGCGCGGGTTCACCACGCGTTCGGAGTCCATCACACCGCAGGAGGCGACCGCGCTGTTGCGACGCTTGTATGCGGTCGCCGAGGACGTGCTCTTCCCGGAAGCGCTGATCGACAAGTTGATCGGCGACGAGGTGATGGCGCTGTATCTGCCCATCTTCGTCGCTGGAAGCTCGTTTACGCCTGAGGATGCGGACCGGCGAACGGTGGCGAAAGTCATGCTCGACCACGCCCGCCGGTTGCTCGAAGGACTCGGCTACGGCAGTCGCGAAGGTCCCGCGCTCGAACTCGGCATCGGCCTCGACTACGGCGAAGCGTTCGTCGGCAACATCGGCGGAAAAGGCGCGATCAGTGACTTCACGGCCATTGGCGATGTCGTGAACACCGCGGCACGCCTGCAGTCGTGCGCCAGCAGCGGAGAGGTACTGGTGGCTGAACGCCTCGCTCGATATCTCGAAAGGCCGGCCGGTCCGGTTGAGCATCTCGCGGTCAAGGGCAAGCACGAACCAGTCGCCGCCCAACGGGTGTGCTGGTTCCCGAAACACTCCTAAATCGGTTGTCGCCGTGCGGATGCGCAGGTACTTTCGTTCATACACAAGGAAGGAGGTGGTCCGACCAATTGATTGACTTACGGACATGTGAGGTGGCTGCGAGCTAGCAGCGCACGGGGAGTCACCTGCGCGCGCTGGCGAATTCCCCGCAGCCACCCGGCCCCCGAGCCCTCGGTCTTGTCCAACCAGGAAACATCGGCTCGGGGGCCGCTCCATATCTGGGCTACTTCTCCGGCGGAGCCGGGGCCAACGACGAGCACGCCTGCATGGCCTTGTCCCACGTGGCCTGGTCGACTCCGGGCGGAGCGGGGGGTGTGCCGTTCGACGATGGCGCCGCACCGGACGGCGGCGGTCCGGACGGCGGGGTGCCATTGGGCGGCGGGCCGCCTGCATGGCCATCGCCGGGCGGCGCCGGAACTCCGTTGTCGCTCAAGCATTGAGCGAACGCGTCGTGGGCGGACGAGGATGGCGCGGCGCTGGTCTGTTCCGCGGGCGTCGTGCTGGACGAACACGCTGCGGTACTGATTAATGCGGCGGCGGCCGCGCCGACAACCGCGAAGCGAACGGCTTTACCCGTCACAATTTCTCCTTGTCGAGTGAACGAGCGTCTGCGACGGTAGGGGCCCCGGATGGGCCGTCGTTATTAGCGAGCTATGCGCCAGCTATGGACCGAACCCTGGCGCTGGTTAGCTAGGTGCGCGATGATGCGCCACATGCGCAACGTGTGGAGGCTGGCCGCGTTGGTTGCTGCGATGGCCACCGCATGCGCGCCGATCCCCGACAAGGCCACGACCGCCTCTGCTGACAAGTGCACCAAGGACGCGCTGGGCACGCTGTATCCCGGCATCTTCACGTTCGGCGCCGACCAACCCGTATACCCGCCGTGGTACATGGGCGACGATCCGGCCAGCGGTGAGGGATTCGAAGCGGCGCTTGCCTACGCCATCGCGGCCAAGATGAACTACACGCGTGATGATGTGCGATGGGTGCGGGTGCCGTTCAACGCGGCGCTGGCTCCCGGGCCAAAGACGTTCGACGCCAACCTATCTGAGTTCTCGATCACCGAGCAGCGCAAGGGGGCGGTGGATTTCTCGTCACCGTATTTCGATGTGACGCAGGCGGTCGTCACGGTCAAGTCGTCGCCTGCTGCCGGTGTCAAGAGGGTGCACCAGCTGAAGAAGCTGCGCCTGGGTGTCCAAGTGGGCACCACCAGCTATACGGCGGCGACGTCAGTAGACGGCGAAGTCCCTGTCGAGGTCTACAACACCAACGGCGACGCCAAGCTGGCGCTGAGCAACGGCGAGATCGATGCACTCGTTGCCGACCTGCCGACCGCATTCACGGTCGCCAACGAGCTGCGCGACGGCCTGATGGTCGGCCAATTGCCAAGTGCGTCAGGCGATGTGGAGCAGTTCGGCGTCGTGCTCGACAAGGGCAGCGGGCTGACCCGCTGCGTGTCGTGGGCCGTCGACTCACTTCGCGCGGAGGGCGCACTGGATCGGCTGGAAGAACGCTGGCTCACCGATGCCGGCAAGGCGCCCGTGCTGGCTTAGCTGGCCGGCCCTGGCGCCAGTGATGAGCACGCCTGCATGGCGCGGTGCCAGATGTCCTGGTCGACGCCGGGCGGCGGGCCAACGGCTGGACCCGGGGCGATGGGCACGCCGTGCTCGCTCAGGCAGTGCGCGAAACCGCCGTGGCCGGACGGGGCTACAGATGTCGAAACCTGTTCTGGCGACGGCGTATTCGATGAGCACGCGGCGAGAATTCCCGCCGCGGCGACGACCGCGGCCAGTGCTATCGCCCGCACTATCCGACGAACCTCGACAGCCGGGCGGACAGATGCGGGACCAGCCCGCCGTCGGCGTCGACCCGTTCCTCCACATAGGCCAGGTCGCCGCCCTCGACGATGCCGTACAGCCGCTTGGCCCCGCCGACGAGCACCCCTGACTTACTGCGCGCCAGCGCGTCGGTGACCAGCTCCCACGACGACTGCGTTCTCGGCCTGCCGTAAAACAATTCGACGTAGCCCGCAGAATGCGCAAGCAGCAGCTCGATGGCTTGGGACTCAGAAGGATCGGCTGGGTCATCGACGAACCGCCAGAAGCCCGACTCGCGCAGTGTGGGTTCGTCGTACTCCCCGGTCTCGGTCAGCCGCCACGAGCGCGCTTCCCAGATGAGATAGTCGCGACCGTCATGCGAGACGACGATCTGCTGACCGAACCGGTAGTCACCGCCGGGTCCGCGGCCCTCGCCCTCGCCGCGCCACACGCCCACCAGCGGTAGCAGCGCGAGGAGCGCATCGTTGAGGTTCGCGCCCTCACGCAGGTTGGCGGTATCGGCGGGCAGCGGTAGGTCGTCGAAAACCGGGATGTTGCGGGCCGCCGTTGCCTTGGCGCGTTCGGCCGCCGCCGCGACGGCTTCGTCGCCGGAGGTCACGACTCGTCGGTGATGAGGCGGTACAGCGTGTAGAGCGCGAACCACGTGATGACCACGACGGCCGCGACGAGCATGATCTCGAAGAACAGCACCACGGCAGCG
>Ga0075428_100005449_pt1 | contig 14145 bp, 11 predicted proteins | sample RhiMetdeltSRZDD2_FD_75291 | JGI IMG/M metagenome (GOLD analysis project Ga0075428, IMG submission 75291) | Populus rhizosphere microbial communities from Tennessee, USA - Rhizosphere MetaG P. deltoides SRZDD2 | ecosystem: Host-associated > Plants > Roots > Rhizosphere > Soil | place: USA...
CCATGAACGGCGTTTTGCCTTTTTTCCGCCGTGTTCGCCCTCGCGCCGTCCGTCTCTGGCAACGGGTTTTGACTGCATGGCTCTCGAGGGAGCAGCTAGCACGTGCCTGCACCCAACACGTCTTGAGGCTCTGGCACCAGGCCTGGGTGATGGCAGCGAAACGCAGGATGGTCCTCGGCGGCCGAGAAGCTTCGCTGTCCCCGCATGCCGTCCTCGGCCACAGGATGGCGGAACCGCTCGTGTTCGCCAGGGAGACGCAGGCGCGGGCGCGGGGCAGCCCACGGCCAGCCCCGCACGGGGACAGAGGGCGGCGAGCCCAGCCCAGGGAAACATCCCCTCGACAGCCACGACGAGCTGAGCCCGCTAGGGGGCAAGGGCCTGGAGAAACGTCGCGGGGCGCGCGGGCCTGTTGCGCGGCAGCAGGTTTGTGCCATGGGGGTCAAGCAGACAGACGTCCAGGGTCCGGGCCTGCCGAGCCATGCCCCAATACCATGGGGGCGGTTGTGGGGAGAATCGCCCGCGATCTCCTCCGCGCTCCTGAGTGGTAGTCTCCCACTCTCAGCCTACCCCAGGGGTAGGCTGGAGAGGGGACCTCCATAAGTATCAACCGCCTGCAGCCGACGCCTGAAAGCTGCCGCGCCTGATGTCGCTCCAGCTTTCAGGCGCGGCTGAGCCGCAACGTTCGGCAACAGTTGGCCTGGAGATCATTCTATGAAGCACACGTGCGGGAAGGCACTGCTGATCTTCTCAAGCTTTGTGCTGGCTCTTTTGATCCTAGAAATGGTTGTACGAGTTTTGGACCTTCCCCCTCAACCATTAGCCCCGCTGCCAATTACCGACTTCCGTCTGTCAGAAAATCCTGTGATGAGCTACGAATATCAGCCTGGCCACAAACCAAGCGATAGGCCCTTTGACGAATCACATCGAGGATTTGCCATTAACAGCGCCGGTTTCAGGGACTATGAATACGCAGAGACAAAGCCTGCAGAGACCTATAGAATTATCGTAGTGGGGGATTCTACAACTGCCGGCAATGGCGTTCCGGATCTGGACAACATCTATACCAAGCAGCTTGAGAAACTCCTAAACACGAATCATACTACTGGCATGCACTACGAAGTACTCAATATGGGAGTCGGTGGCTATCACACCATACAGGAAATTGAAACCCTGAGAGTCAAGGGCTTGCAGTACAATCCAGACCTTGTTCTGGTCACCTTCTGTATGAATGATTTTGACCTGCATACCGACGGCGGGCTTCACAAGAAGCTCCTAGAGCAAACGCGCCTTGCGACTCGGAATACCGTTAATGACCGCTACAGTGGCTTGCTGAGACTTTCTCGGTTAGCGTTCATCATGCATCACCAGCTCAAACTGGCCCAGAGGATACAGGACGATTTCTACACCAAGCATATCCTAAAAGGCCAAACGACTGTGAGAGCTGGGTTGGCTCTCCTCTCCGAGCTGCAACAAAGACATGGCTTTGCTACATTAGTAGTGATCCTTCCAGCGTTCAAGACCCCCTTTACCGAGTACAAACATACGCGTATTCATGAGCGAGTTTTTCAAGCTGCTGAAGGCCTTCTGGGCATTCCTATTATTGATTTACTACCTAGCTTCGCGCGTCTTGAGAATAACGCTGGGAAGTTTTCGTATGATGGTCTTCACATGAATGAATATGGACACAAGGCGATGGCAGAAATACTACTTCCTATCATAGAAACGCTTGCGCGCAAGGCTTTGCACAACACAGACCTAAAAGAGATGGCTGAACAAGGCGCTGCAGCGGACGCGGGCAAGCCGCGCCGCTGAGCTTGGGCGTCTGCTATGACTTCCAATGTCAAGAGGAGTCCGCGGATTTTTTTAGGTCTTCATGCGGTTTTTTGCACCTCGGTGCATCGGCAGAGGCGGAGCCCGGAACAGACGACGGTTGCGCCGGCTGCTCTCCGTGGGGTGGGTCCCCCCTTCCGTGCGTCCGTCGGGGGCCGGCCTCGCTCTCGGCACGCGGAGCCTGCTACACGCCTCTGCACGCCGTCGAGGGGTACACCCTCCCGGGGCGGCGGCGCTCCCGAGGCACGGTGGCCCACGTGCTACGTTGCGGCTAGAGTGGCGAGAAGGCCTGCGGCCTGACGCGAGGCGCGGCCCCTGGTTGGCAAGCGCCCAGCGCGTGGGGGCTCACCACGCGTGAGGGCGCCCAGTGCGGCCCCCATGGTGAGGGCCACGGGGCAGGGCACGCCACGCAGAGCCTGCAGGGCCTCGCCCCCAGGGTGCAAGCGCCACGCTGGCACGTGCTCGTGGAGTGCTGGGTCGAGCCGCTGGAGGCGTGCGGTGTGTACGGTGACGGCCCGGACCTATGCTTGCAAGACCATGGGTTGCGCTGGGGTCGGGCCGACGACTGCCGAGAGCCAGCGGAGATGGGCCGGGCCCCAATGGGCCCGGCCCGTGGAGCGGCTAGCGTGGCAGAGCAAGAACGCTTTGAGGCGAAACGTCGCGTCTTTCAGGTCGCTGAGGGTATCTGCACGGGCCCGGCTGAGGTCGCGTAGGGCGTCGTCTTCCCCCGTGGGGACAGAGACCGCGGTGAGGTCGCCCGCGCGCGCCTGGCCAGTGGCACGGCGTCTCGCCGGTGCGTTTTGCCGCGGTCCCCAGCCTTTTGGGGAAGAAGAGAGGGCGCTACGACCCAGCAGTCGTGGTCTTTGTTCCGGAGATACCGCTAGAGCCAAGAGCCACAAGGGCCGGCCTCAGAGACACAGATGAGGTGCTTGGCTTGCGATTGCATTGTCCGGACGAGGGGATCCATGTCACACGGACGAGTCCCCATGGTGCCCAGGGAGGTGACCGCAGCGCCAGAGTCTTGGGCGATATACGCCACGGCCATCGTCTCTTTGTGGACGTCCATGCCGATGAAGCGTGTGCGAGACTGCGACATGGTTGACCTCCGAGAGTGTTGGGTTGATGGTTCAACATCAGGTGGTGCTGATGTGACGTAAGCTAACTCACATGAAATCGGGGGTCAACTTACCGCCATCGGAAGTCATTATGTCTCGGCGTCAATGGCGTCCACCCCTCAAGCACAGAGAGGAGGTTGGCCCACCAGTCAGCAAACCCCACGGTCATGGAGACGGTCAGGAACCCCTATACGGAGGTACACAATCATGGCGGAAAGCAAACTGTTCGTTGGCCATGTCGAGGTGTTGGCCCTCACCCATAGCGCCAGCGATTCCCCATCCCGTTGAGTCAGCTCTTTCCCACCGTCCCGGCGGACGCCTGGGCACCGTTCCGGCAGCGCTACCCAGAGCTATTCAGTGGTCGAGATACCTGGCACAACCATTACGGATATTATCTCCTGCGCTCGCAGGGACGTACCATCCTCGTGGATACCGGCATTGGGAGTAAGGCCACCAACCCCGGCATGGTCAATACGCTTACGGGGGGTATCGATGGACGGCTCCTGGCAGAACTGCACGCCGCCGGTGTCAGTCCCGAGGAGGTGGACACCGTCTTCTTCACGCACTTGCATCCCGACCATGTCGGCTGGAACCTGAGTCAGGAAGGGGCCAACCCACGCCCAACGTTCCCCCGCGCCCGCTATGTCGTGCATCAGACCGACTGGGCGACTTTCAAGCAACCCGAGGTCCAGGCCGCGTTGCCCTTCCCCTATTGGAAGGAAACCCTAGGGCCGCTTGAGACCCTCGGTGTCCTCGACCTTCTCACGGGTGAACACGCTTTGACAAGCGAAATCACGGCCATCCCGACCCCAGGCCATATGAGTCTGGCCATCGTGTCGGGGGGGCAGCGGGCACTGATTATAGGTGACGTGGCCATTCATCCGGCCCAGGTTACGGAGACTGACTGGTCAGCTCTGTTTGACATGGACCAGCAATTGGCCGCCCAAGTCAGGAGGCAAGTGCTCGACCGGGTCGAGGCGGAGCACACGACTTTGGTCGCCTGCCATTTCCCTGAGCCTGGTTTCGGGCACCTGGTGCGCGTGGAGGGGCGTCGCTACTGGCAGGGCCTGTAGAAGCATTCAGTGGGGGCTCCTCAGGGGTAGCTTCGAAGCGCGGTGTAATGACGGAGAAGGCGCGTTCGCTCTGGGCGTCACATTCGCTGAGTTGGGTGGTATAGAAATCAAACAGTGCCAAGGCTTGCTTCAAAACAGAGAGAGGTTCCTCACGCCAGGGACCGGCAGCGCCTGGGCGCTCTCGTCTCCATTGTTGTGGCAGCGGTTATGCTGCAGGGCCGCGAGGGCGCGCTGGACGCGCTGACCGGCGCCTATGGCGTGGAGCAGACGTGGCCCCGTGGCGCCCGGCACCTCGCTGCGCGCTGGTGATACGCGCCGAGGCTCTGCACCGGAGCAGACGAGACGCCAGCGCTCCCAGGAAAAAGCTACATGAGGCTCTTTGTGATCTGTACTTTTATTTATTATGAAGCTTGCTGGACCACTATGGCGTCCTATTGACACCACCTCAGAGATTTGTCACAGTGTCACCATGCAATGGGCAAGCCCAGGGATACCAAAAGTGCAACGTGTGATTGGCCTGATGTCAGGCACCTCCGCTGATGGCGTGGATGCGGCGCTGGTGGAGATCCAGGACAACAGCCCGAGGCCCGTGATCCGTGTCCTGGCGCACGCGACTTACCCATACGAGGCGGCCTTACGGGCGCAGATTCTCGCAGCCTCGTATCCGCCAAGCAGTAGCGTTGACCTCATCTGCCATCTGAATGTGGCCCTAGGTGAGTGCTTCGCTACAGCGGCCATAGCCGTGGCCCACACGGCTGGCCTGCCTCTCGACCAGATTGACCTGATTGGCTCCCACGGGCAGACCATCTATCATATGCCAGAGGCATCCACGACACCGCCATGGCGTCCCTCAACTTTGCAGATTGGTGAGCCCTGTGTTATCGCGGAGCGCACAGGGAATACCACTGTGGCGGATTTTCGTCTGCGCGACATGGCCGCAGGGGGTCTCGGCGCACCCCTGGCACCCTACGGGCATCACCTGCTTTTCGCGGAGCCGCACCGTCCCAAGCTCGTGCAAAATATCGGTGGGATTGCCAATGTGACAGTCCTGGCTGACGCTGACATGTACAGCTTGCTCGCCTTCGATACGGGTCCTGGGAATATGCTGATCGATGAGGCGTTACGCCACTTCAGTGGCGGCCAGCAGCACTACGATGCCGGGGGACAGATGGCAGCGCAAGGACGTGTGCACCAGGAGCTACTCGCGACGCTACTGGCTCACCCTTTTATTACGCAATCCCCCCCCAAAGCGACCGGGCGCGAGGTGTTTGGCCAGGCGCTGTTTCGTACGGTACTCGAGCGCGCCAGCGCCTTGCAGTTAGCACCGGCAGATGTCGTATGCACGTGCACGGCCTTCACCGCCGCCTCTATCCTCGACAATTATCACCGTTTTATCTGGCCGCGCTGGACCATCACTGAGGTCATTATCTGTGGAGGGGGCGTCTACAACACTGAGTTGATGCGCCTGCTACGCGACGGTCTCGCACCATGTGCGGTGACGACTCCGGAAACCTATGGCTATCCCAACGAAGCCCTAGAGGCCATCCTGTTTGCCTTGCTGGCGCATGCTACAGTGCATGGCCGGCCTGGCAATGTGCCGGGTGCGACAGGAGCACGGCGGCCAGTAGTGCTCGGGAAAATTGTGCCAGCGTGAGAGCGGGGGAGGGCTATGCGGGGGATGTCAGGGTTTGTATGGCTAGGTGTGCTACTATGGCTGGGTCTAGGGATACGTGCGGTAGCAGACCCAGGGCCATATGAGCAACGTCTGACGCAGGTCCTGGGATTCATGCAACAGGGAGCCTGGCAGCAAGCCATGGAGGCGGTTGGAGAGCTGGATAGGAAGGTAGCACTGACTCCAGAGCTGGCGCGCCTGTGGTTTGTGCGTGGTATGCTCGCGCAAAAATTGCAAGACCCCGAAACAGCGCGGCAGGCTTTTGAACGGGTGTGGCAGGGCTACCCACCCCTGGCGGACTATGCTGCCTGGGAAATGGTGCAATACGATGCGGCGCATGACCTGCTCCCCACCTTGCAGAAAACCGTCACGACCCTGGCAGAGCGCTACCCATTCAGCCGTCTGTTGCCTGAGAGCCGACTGGTGCTGGCGCGTACCCAGCATCGGCTCGGGCAATCTGCCCCAGCCCGTGCCACCCTCGAACGCCTGGTGCGTGACACCGCGGAGCAGTCCATCCAGGCTGAAGCAATGGCTTTCCTCGGCCAGGTATACGAAGACCGTGGTGAGTTCGACCTGGCGGCCCAGATCTTGCTGCGTCTGGGCGAGACATATCCCCGTGACAAGCAGGCGGCCATGGCCCTGCGTCATAGTCGCGAACTCTTGGCCCGCCTGCCAGAGGCGCCGCGCCCCCCAGCTGCGGAGCAGCTCCTCGCCAGTATTGATCGTCTGGCAGAGGGACAGCTCTGGCAGGAAATTGAGGCACGCTTGAACACCCTCGACACCCTGTCGCTCCCCGAGACACTGGGCGTTAAAGTGCTCATAAAGCGCGGGGCGGTGGCAGTCCGTCGCGGGCGCCTGGCGGAAGCGAGTACAATCTTGCAGGACGTGCTGCGGCGCTACCCCCAGGGGACGCATCTGGCAGAGGTGTATTACCTGCTGGGGAGCGTGTATCAACGCCAGAACCAGCCGGCCGATAGCATGCAAGTATACGAGATGGGGTTGGTGCAGCCCCCGATCTTACCCTGGACCGCCAAAACGCTCTGGGCTCTGGCCCGCCTCCAGGAAGAGCGCCAAGATCTGACCCGAGCGGTCGAACTCTATCAGCGTCTAGCTCAAGATTTTCCCACGCATGAACAGGCTGAGCCGAGCCTGTGGCAGGCTGGGTGGCTACAGTATCGTCAGCGTCACTACCCCGCCGCTACCACACTCTGGCAAAGCTTTGAACAGCGCTTTCCGCGCTCGCCACTGCTCCCCCAGGTACTCTACTGGCAAGCCCGAGTGGCCCAGCAGGGAGGGCAGCAGGATGCCGCACTCCGCCTCTACCAGCAGATCGTGACTGACTACCCTGTGCACTATTACACGACGCAGGGACATGCGAGTCTGCAGGCGACCGGCGTACGCTTCGCGTTAGCTACCGACAAGCCACCCCCAACGATCCCCGTGCTCCTTCAAGACTCGGCCCTGCTCCCGGAACAGTCTCGGGGGAAGCCCAGCAAAGCCCACTTCCACTTCGTCCGCGCGCAGGAACTGCAGCAGTTACAGATGTATCAACAGACAGGGCAAGAAATTCGCAGCCTCGCTCCGCTGCTGCCCAGCACTCCGGCGGCCCAGTACCTCCTCGCCTCGCTGTATAGCAATAACCAGCAATACGCAGCAGCCTTCCGGGCCCTCAACAGCGTGATCGAGGCCTTGAGCCCAGCAGAAGTGCGAGGGTTGCCACGCGATTTCTGGACTACACAGTATCCCCAGGTGTTCTGGCCAGAAGTCAGCCAGCTCGCCCAGACGAGAGGTCTTAACCCCTATCTCGTCCTGAGCATCATCCGGCAGGAGAGCGCTTTTAATCCTGCCGCGGTCTCGTCCTCAGGCGCTCGTGGCTTGATGCAGTTGATGCCCGCGACCGCCCAGGAACTGTTGACCAAGCTGAAGCTGCCCCAGGAATCCGCCTCGCGTCTGCATGATCCGCAGCTCAGTATTACCCTGGGTACGCACTATTTTGCTGGTCTGATGCAGCGTTATCAGGGTAACCTCGTCCTGGCGCTGACGGGCTACAATGCTGGTCCAGCACGGGCCTCACGCTGGCGCGAGCAATGGCCTGGTGTACCCACGGACGAGTTTATCGAGCGCATTCCGCTGGACGAGACGCGCAATTATGTGAAGCTGATCCTGCGTAACCTCATGATGTATGAGCGCCTGTACAAGCCGTCGCAGTCAAGAACGGTGCTCGAAAGCCAGTAACACCGTGCATTGTCCCTCTCCCCTCACCTCTGGTATAGTACCGTGAGCATTGCACGTGGGCAGACTTCCTCTCTTGAGGTTCGCGCATGAAATTCACCAAAATGCACGGCATCGGGAATGACTATATCTATGTCAATGGCTTCGAGGAGCAGGTCGACCATCCGGCAGAAGTGGCGCGGGCGGTCAGTGACCGGCACTTTGGTATTGGCTCTGATGGCTTGATTCTGATCTTGCCCTCCACCCAAGCTGATTTCCGCATGCGCATGTTCAACGCGGACGGCAGTGAAGCGCAGATGTGTGGCAACGGCATTCGTTGCCTGGCCAAGTATGTCTATGACCGTGGGATGACGCAGAAGACCACCATCCAGGTCGAGACTCTGGCGGGCGTGCTCGCACTGCAACTCTTTCCCAGCCATGGGGTGGTCGACAAGGTCTGTGTGAAGATGGGTGAGCCGCGGCTGGAACGGGCCCTGATTCCTATGCAGGGCCCGGAGGGACGAGTGCTGCGCGAACCGCTTGTGGTCAATGGCACCATGTTTGAGGTCACGGCGGTCTCTATGGGCAACCCGCACTGTGTCGTATTCGTGGATGACCCGCAGACGTTTGACGTGACGTCGTGGGGCCCGCACTTTGAGCACCATCCGGCCTTTCCTGAGGGCGTCAATACAGAGTTTGTACGGGTGCTCGACGCCCAGACATTCTCCATGCGCGTCTGGGAACGCGGCTCGGGCGAAACTCTGGCCTGCGGCACAGGGGCTTCGGCAGTGGCCGTGGCCTGTTATCTCACCGGTCGTACGGGGCGCCGGATGACCGGGCACTTGCGTGGCGGCAGTTTGGAACTCGAATGGAACGAGATAGATAATCAAGTCTATATGACTGGCCCAGCCGTCGAAGTGTTCAACGGCGAGTGGTATCGCAAGGGAGCACACCAACATGATTGATCTACGCAGTGATACCGTCACCAAACCCGGGCCAGGCATGCGCCGGGCTATGGCAGAGGCAGACGTGGGCGATGACGTCTTTGGCGAGGATCCCTGCGTCAATCGTCTCCAGGAGGTGACCGCCCAGTTGCTAGGGAAAGAGGCGGCGCTGTACGTGCCCTCGGGTACCATGGCCAATCAGCTCTGCATCAAGGTGCACACTCAACCGGGTGACGAGATCATCATGGAGCGGACCAACCATCCCTTCAACAGCGAATCAGGCGCCCTGGCAGCCCTCTCAGGCGTGCAGGTGAACCTGGTGGACGGTACGCGCGGCGTCATCACCGCAGCCCAGGTGGCCAGTGCTATCCGACATGGAGACAACGTGCATAACCCCCCGACACGTCTCGTGTGTCTGGAAAACACACACAACCGTGGTGGCGGCAATGTCTATCCCGTGGACACCATCCGAGAGATCAGCGAGGTAGCGCGGCAGCACGGGCTCGCCATGCACCTGGATGGGGCACGCTTGCTCAACGCCTGTGTGGCCAGTGGCCTGCCAGCCACGGCGTATACACAGTATTTCGACAGTTGTACACTCTGTCTCTCCAAGGGCCTGGGCGCCCCAGTAGGGTCAGTACTGGCTGGCAGTGCTGACTTTATCCGCCGGGCGCACCGCTACCGCAAGATGTTCGGTGGCAGCATGCGCCAGGTTGGCATCCTCGCAGCGGCTGGTCTGTATGCTCTCGAGCACAACGTCGAGCGTCTAGCTGAGGACCACCAGCATGCCAAGTTGCTCGCCGAACGCCTCAGCAGTGCACGCGGTCTGCACATCCATCCGCAGGAGGTGGAAACCAATATTCTCTTCCTGCAGCTCGATCCCGCTGTGGCGCGTCTTGACGCCCCTGGTCTGCAGCAGGCCATGCATGAGCGTGAGGTGCTGGCCCTGGCGGTGGACCAGTACAGTATGCGTCTCGTGACGCATCTCGATGTGACGCGTGCCCAGGTCGAGCAGGCCGCGCAAGTTATCTGTGATGTACTCAATAACTAAGGGCGATCATGAAGGTCGCTCTTATCTATAACCTGCGCCCAGTCCATACCACCACACCGGCATGGCCAGACGATCTATATGCCGAATGGGACGAGCCGGAAACGATCGCCGCCGTGCAAGCGGCGCTGGCCACGGCGCATGAGGTGGTCCTCATTGAGAACAATAACGAGGTCGAGGCAGGTCTGCGCGTTAGCGCCCCGGATATCGTCTTCAACATGGCCGAAGGGTTAAGCGGGCCTGACCGGGAGGCCCACATTCCAGCCCTGCTCGAGCGCTGGGGCATCCCATTTACGGGTTCATCCGCCCATACCCTGCGCACGTGTCTGGACAAAGCGGCCACCAAACGCGCGCTGCAGCAACACGGACTCCCGACCCCAGCCTATGCCGTGCTCTCCTGCGCCGACAGCCTCCCAGATTTGCCCACCTTTCCACTCATCGTGAAACCCCTGCATGAGGGCTCGTCGAAGGGTATAGAGCAGACCTCGGTTGTGCATACGCCGGCAGCATTACAGGCCTGCGTTGCCCATGTATTGGCAACATATCGCCAGCCGGCCCTGGTGGAAGCCTTTGTACCGGGGCGGGAGTTTACAGTGGCGCTCTTGGGTAATAGTACGGAGGTTACGGTGCTGCCACTGGTGGAAATCTGCTTCGCCGCGCTACCGCCAGGAGCCCTCCCCCTTTACTCCTATGCTGCGAAGTGGCTCTGGGATACCCCAGAACATGCGCTCGACATCTTGCACTGCCCTACGGACCTCCCCGCGGACCTGGCTCGGCGTATCGCCGACCTCTGCTGCCGTGCTTTCCTGGCGCTGGAGTGTCGTGATTGGTGTCGTATCGACGTCCGTCTCGATACATATGGACAACCACAGATCTTAGAGCTAAATCCGTTGCCAGGGATTCTGCCCAATCCGCAGAGCCACTCGTGCTTTCCCAAAGCCGCAGCCGCAGCGCATATCTCCTATGCGGCCCTGATTCGCCGCGTCCTGGCGCTTGCCTGTCAGCGTTACGATCTACCTGTCTAGGCTACGTGGCTCTTCCTGCACGCCCTCTTCAGGGAGCATAGACACAGCAGAGGGGGGCCAGGTAGCCCGCCACGTCTGGTGCCAACGACGCAGGACGACCTGCAGAACAGCCGTGACAGGAACCGCGACGATGATGCCCAGCAGGCCAAAGAGCGTCCCACCAACCAGAAGCGCGACCATCACGACGACAGGATGCAACCCCGTTTCCCGGCCCATGATGCGTGGGCTCAAATACACCCCTTCGAGCAGTTGTCCGCCAATAAACAGCAGGAGAATGCCCAGAATACCGCCTATACTTGGGGCATCACTCAGTAAGAAGAGCACCAACGTTGGCACCAGGCCAGCGACAATACTCATATAGGGCACGAGGTTGGCTAACCCCGCAATGATCCCAAGGAGAGCGCCGAGAGGCACACCCATCAGGGCCAGGCCGACCGCGTAGATGGCGGCGAGGATGAGGGCAATGGTGAACTGTCCTCGCAAGAACCCCCCGAGGGCACGATCAATCTCTCCCAACCAGTCAGCAACTGTGGGGCGCCAGTGTGGGGGCAGGAGAGCGTAGAAACGCGCGCGTAAGAGATCGAAGTCGCGTAAGAGATAGAACACCATGACAGGCACGAGCAGGATATTGAGCACACCAACAATAAAATTGGCGAGCCCGGTAAACATCGTTTGAAAGATGCTGAGGATACCCTGGGTAATGCCAGGCAGGTGGGCCATCGCCCAGTCCCATATGTGCCCGGCATACGTCCTGAGACTGTCAATATCAAGCGCAATACCGAAGTACTGGGACAGCGGCGGCGCTATCGCCTCCAGGAGAGGGGTGAGATGGTCATAGAGCCACTGTCCCCAGCGTGGTGCCCGCCCAGCCACATGGCGCACCTGGAGCTGTAACTGGGGAATAACGACCAGAAAGAGCACGCCTATGCTCACCAGGGCAACAACAGTCAGCAGGCTAATCGCCAAGGTGCGCGACAGTCCGAGGCGCTCCAGGCGGTCGATACTAGGATCGAGAAGATAGGCTACTACGAAGCTGATGCCAAGCAAGATCAGGGTTGCCTGGCTTAGATAGACGACATAGACCACACACACAATGCCAAGAGCGATACAGAACCAGCGCAAGACAGACTTGGAAAGCATAGAGAGGGAAGAACCCCTGCCGTGTCAACGTCCAACACGGCAGGAGGTTCTCTCCATGAGGTAGGAGTTTAGCTCCTTGGCGACACGGTGATTTCCACCCGGCGGTTTTGAGCCCGGCCCTCGGCGGTCGCATTCGAGGCTATGGGCTGACGTTTGCCGAACGACTCAGTCCGAATGTTCTGCTTGGGCACGCCATTCTGTGACAGGTAGTCAGCCACGGAGTCGGCCCGCGCCTTCCCGAGCTTCAGGTTGTAGGCCTCCGAACCTACGCCATCCGTATGGCCGGCAATGTCTACTTGTGCCCCAGGTTGATCTTTCAGCACCTGCAGCACTCTTGCTAACTGGTTCTTGGCCTCTGGCTTCAGGGTGGCCTTGTTGAAGTCGAACAGTACTTTACCAGCCGTCTCCGTCAGCGTGAACTTCTGGACAACGGGGAGTTGTGCCGTGGCAGTACAAGAACCACCTTTCCCATCGTCCACCGTGACTTTCACCGCATAGCCACCAATCTTGGCGTAACTATGTGTGGTGCGTGCGAAGGTGGTCTTAGCCGGCGGTGTGCCGTCGCCAAAATCCCAGGTGTAAGACAACGGATCGCCATCGGGGTCAGACGACCCTGACGCATCCAGCGTCACGGCCTCGCCCACCTGCGCCTGCGCCGGAGCGGTCAAGCGGCATACTGGTGGCCGATTCGGGGGTGGTGGGGGTTGCGGGCAGCCCAGGGCGTTAGCGTCTGCCGCCAAAGCCTGCGCTAACCGTATAGCCTCTGCATCATTACAGGCATAAAATATCCCACGTGCCTGCAAATAGCGTTTTTCCAGCTCGGCAAATGGAACTGGCGCACAGTCTGCTTTACCAGCCCTCCTGGCATCGTCCAGAGCCTTCCGCGCTCGGCCAATCTCCGTGATCGCCCGCGGCTCCTGAATAACGCATCCAGCAATGGACAACCCCGTAATCATCACAAGACTGAGGTAACTAAGATAACGCCATACATGTCGCAATACCATACCGACCCTCCTCTCTCTAAGGAACCTTCCTTCTGTGAGCATCAACGATGCCCGATGGCCCTGCGCCATATCCTACCGGCGAGGTCGTAGTACCCTCTCTTCCTCAAGATACAGCGGGAAAGGGAGGGCGTGAGGTAACAGTTGCGTGTCTCCATGTTGACCTGAGACGGACAAATGCTGTACCACACGTTCCAGGAACAGACAGTGCATTACTTCAGGCTTCGTACACAGACTGAACTGATAGTTGACGCAGCACGAAGCAGTGCGTATCCTACTACCTATGTAGGCAGAAATCAAGAGTGTCAAGAGTAATTAATGATGAAAAATGTGTGTGACCTCTGTGATCCAGGCATTTCCCGGACGTGTCCCTCGCTTGCCAGCGTCTTAAGCCCATGTTTACACAGGTCTTGCTAGGACCAGGAGACCACAGGTCAGGACCGACTGGCTGAACGAGAACAGACCCAAATTCCTACGGCTACCATGGTATACCTGCGGACATTTCAGTGCTGTCGAGTTGTCTTGGTCTTTGGGTGTATCCTCCTGAATGCTGCGTGTGCCGCGCGCCAGCCGGCAGTACCAAAAACAGAGGATACACAAGTTTTTCCAGAAGTGCGCCAAATCACCTTTCAGGGCAACACGCATTTCAGTAGCGGCACACTCCGCAAGCTCATAGCCACCCAACAACGCCCACTGCTCCCGCCGTGGGGACGCGGAGAACCGTATAACCCGCCAACGCTCGATGCTGATCTCCTACGCCTCAAAAAACACTACTTTGATCACGGTTTTCTCGAAAGTAGTGTGCGGGTGGACGAGTTGCAAGAAGACACTGAGAAGCAGACAGTCCGTATCGTGATTGCTGTTGATGAAGGGCCACAAACCTTGGTGACAGCGGTAACGATCGAGGGCACGATACCCCCTACCTTGCCTACCACCGCTGCGTTGTTAGAGGCCATGCCCCTGCGCCCCAAGCAGCCGCTCAACAAAGAAGCTTTTGATCGCAGCAAGGCCTTGCTGCTCACCCGCCTCCATGATGCTGGCTATGCGCGTGCTCAAGTCATCCCGCGCACTGAGGTTGATACCGAG
>Ga0075428_100005451_pt1 | contig 14143 bp, 15 predicted proteins | sample RhiMetdeltSRZDD2_FD_75291 | JGI IMG/M metagenome (GOLD analysis project Ga0075428, IMG submission 75291) | Populus rhizosphere microbial communities from Tennessee, USA - Rhizosphere MetaG P. deltoides SRZDD2 | ecosystem: Host-associated > Plants > Roots > Rhizosphere > Soil | place: USA...
ATCGACCGCCGCGCCTCCGACATCCACATCGAGACCAAGGACCGCGAGGTGCTGGCCAAGTACCGCATCGACGGGATGCTCTATCCCGCGCTGGAGCCGCTGGACAAGCGCCACCACGACACCATCATCAGCCGCATCAAGGTCATGTCCGAGCTGGACATCGCGGAGAAGCGCGTCCCCCAGGACGGGCGCTTCCGCCTGCGGCTCAAGGGACGGACCATCGACTTCCGCGTCTCGGTGATGCCGTCGATCCACGGCGAGGACGTGGTCATCCGCATCCTCGACAAGGAGTCGCTGAACACCGCCTTCCGCAACCTGCGCCTGGACGTCCTGGGCATCGCCGAGGCCGAGCTGCGCAAGTTCCGCAAGTACATCACCGAGCCCTACGGCATGGTGGTCGTCACCGGGCCCACCGGCAGCGGCAAGACCACCACGCTCTACGCGGCCCTCTCGGAGATCGCCACCCCCGACGAGAAGATCATCACCATCGAGGACCCCGTCGAGTACCAGATCCCGCTCATCACCCAGGTGCCGGTGAACGAGAAGAAGGGGCTGAGCTTCGCGCGCGGCCTGCGCTCCATCCTCCGCCACGACCCCGACAAGATCATGGTGGGCGAGGTGCGCGACCCCGAGACGGCCCAGATCGCCGTGCAGTCCGCGCTCACCGGCCACCTGGTGTTCACCACCGTCCACGCCAACAACGTCTTCGACGTCATCGGCCGCTTCATCCACATGGGCGTGGAGCCGTACAACTTCGTGTCCGCGCTGAACTGCGTCATGGCCCAGCGCCTGGTGCGGATCCTCTGCGCGGCCTGCAAGCGCCCGGGCGAGGTGTCCGAGGACATGCTGCGGGAGTCCGGGCTGGACCCCGACGTGTACCGCGACCAGGTCTTCCACGAGGCCGTGGGCTGCGAGGAGTGCGGGGCTACCGGATACCTGGGTCGCACCGCGGTGGCGGAGCTTTTGGACATGTCGGACCACATCCGCCAGATCATCCTCGAGCGGCGGCCGGCGTCGGAGCTGAAGCAGACGGCGCGCGAGGAGGGCATGACCTTCCTGCGCGACAGCGCGCTGGAGAAGGTCTTCGCCGGCCTCACCACGCTGCGCGAGATCAACAAGGTCACCTTCGTGCAGTGAGAAGGCTCGCCCAGAACCTCATCCTCTCGCTCTTCTCCATCCTCGTGTGCGCCGCCCTGGTGGAGGCCTTCTTCCGCGTCCTGGACCGCGCGCCGGAGGAGCCCTCGCCCGAGGCCACCGGCCCCACCGCCGAGCACTACCGGTTCAACGGCTACCATCCCTTGCTGGGCTACGACGGCCTGCCCAGCGCGCGCGGCCGGTTCCACGGCCGGACCGTCACCCACAACTCCCTCGGCAACCGCGGCCCGGAAGCCGCCTTCGCCAAGCCGGCGGGCGTGCGGCGCGTGGTGGTGATGGGCGACTCGCAGGCCTGGGGCTACGGCGTGGGCGACGACGAGACGATCCCCGCGCAGTTGGCTCGCCTGCTCGAGCAGGGCGGCGGCGCGCGCTGGGAGGTCCTCAACCTGGGCGTCGGCGGCTACGGCACCGACCAGGCCTTCCTGAAGTACCTGGTGCAGGGCGCGCGCTACTCGCCCGACGTGGTCGTCCTCACGGTCTTCAAGAACGACCCCGTCGAGAACGCGCACACCGTCTATTGGGGCGTGGAGAAGCCGCGCTTCTACGTCGAGGACGGCCGGCTCTGCCTGGGCAACGTGCCGCCGGCGCGCGCGCCGGGCTGGCCCAACAACCGCCTGCTCGCGGACCGCGAGCCGAGCCTGCGCATCCCCGGCACCCAGTTGGACCTCGCGCGGAGCGCCACCGCGCGATTCTTCATGCGCCGCGAATGGCTGCCTTCCCTGCTCGCGCGCGACGACTCGGGCCTGGCCGCGGTCCGCGAGCAGGTGGGCTGCATCCGGAACCGCGAGGCGTACGACGGCGATGGGATGGAGATCCTGGAGCGGCTCGTCACGGAGCTGGCCCGGATCACCGCCCGACAGGGCGCGCGGCTGGTGCTGGTGTTCGTGCCCCGGTCCAAGGATGTCGAGGACCCGTCCCTGCCGGCTTACTACGACGGCGCGGCGGCCGCGTTTCGCGCCCAGGGCATCCCGTTCGTGGACCTGCGGCAGCGTCTGGCCGCTCCGGCGGCGGGCGGCGTTTCGTCCTTCCTGCCCAACGATCCGCACCTCTCCGCCGCGGGAAGCGGGATCGCCGCGGCCGCGCTGCGCGATTGCCTCCTGAAGGCTCAGGGGCCCTGCGATTGAACGCGCCGGCGCGCCGACACTTCGTGACGGGGCGTGACACTTCCGGTGACAGGCACAGACGCGACGCCGATCACACTTCTGCGCCCCCGAAAACGGCAACCCGCTGGCCGGCCGGTCCTTAGGAGGTAGCGATCGCGACGCGTCACCGCTAGCACGGTTCCTGCAACCGTTCTTCGGCAAGAGGGGCCCTCGGGCCCGGGAGGACGAGCCACATGGCTTTGAAGCTCGTTCGTGAAGAGTCTCCGATGGAGTTCTTCAGGGAGCAGCTCGAGAGGGCCATGGAGCACCAGAGGGTCAGCACGTCCGCCTTCACCGAGCACTACCTCGTGAGCCTGCTCGCGGGGTGCGTCCGCGGCGACGGCCTGCCCGCGCCCGACCCCGGCTACGACGAGGTGCCGTTGGCCCTGCTCTACGCGCAGGCCCTCCGGGCCTCGCGCCACGAGCGGGCCCGGCTTCTGCGCGCCATGGGCGACAGCGCGCTCTTCGTCTCGGGTTTCTTCGCGGACAGCCTCAACCGCACGCTGGTGGACCTGGCCTACTACCGCGCCATGGGCGGGCAGGCCTACGCGCGGCTCAGCCGCGAGGACGCCAACCTGGGCTACGCGCCGGACGTCTTCGGGGAGCTGTCCGGACGGTTCACCGAGTTCGCGGACGTCCTCTCCGAGGTGTCGGAGGCGAGCCGCCTGGTCAGCGACCGCTCGGTGCTGCAGCTCTACGAGCGCTGGGTGCAGACGGGCAGCCGGCGCGCGGCCGTGCTGCTCGCGGAGAAGGGGATCGCTCCCGTCGGCCCCGGCGACGGCCGGCCGCATTGACCCCCCCGCTCCCGGGTCTCCTTCTCGACGTGCAGCGGCGCCTGGAGGCGCTGTACGCGCTGGAGACACAGGCCCCCGTCACGGACTTCGTGCTCACCGAGGAGGAGGCGGCCGCCTATCCCGGCGGCGGCAGCCGCACCCTGGTGACCCAGGACGGGGACCAGGTGGGCCTCGGCGTCGTGCTCGAGCGCGAGACGTTCGCGCTCCTGGCCGGCGCCGACCCGCGCGTGCGGCTGGACCAGGGCAACCTGGGCGCGTTCTGCACGCTCACCGAGGAGGTGAGCCACTTCGTCTACCTCCACTTCTGCGCGCGCACCTCGCGCTCCGTCACCCAGCTCGAGCTGGAGCTGCAGGCCGAGGTGGACAAGTACCTGACCACCGTCTTCCTGCTGTGCCTCCAGAACGACGGCGCCGTCTCCGCGCGGCTGCGTGACCTGCTGTTCCACCGCTACCGGCTGGCGGTGCCGTTGTCCGCGGAGCAGGTCGAGCGGTACCGCGCCGCGAGCGCCCTGGCCTACCGCTACTGCTCCCACCTCGAGTCGCGCTACCTGCGAGGGTCGCGCCCGTCGCGGCTCGAGGACCTGGCCCGCGAGGCACGCCGGTTCTACCGCCTGGGCCAGCGGGAGAAGCTGGAGAGGATCGCGGACCTGCCGTCATGAGCGACCCCGAGGCCGGCAGGGGCGATCCCGAGGCCGACGAGCGGCGGCGCCTGCGCCTGCTCCGGATGGTCGTGGACCTCACGACCAACGTCCTCGCCCAGGGCCGCATGGCGCGGCCGGAGGCGGAGGCCCTCGTCGCCGCGACGCGCCGCCGGGCGCTGGAGCTGTTCCCGGAGAAGGCCGCCACGTACGACCTCATCCTGGCCCCCCGCTTCGCGCGCTTGATGGACGAGTTCGCCCCTCCGTCCGCGGGCAACGTGCTGCCGTTCCGCCGGCCCTGACGATCGCCTCGGTCTTTTCCTGGTAGAGTACGCGGACCGCCAGCCGGAAGTGGGTTAGATTTCCTTCGAGAGGGGGTTTTTCTTGGCCGTCGACTCCCCGGAGTTCACACAGCTCACCTACGACAAGGTCGCCGACGCCTACGACGACCTGTGGAGCCGCTACGTCGCCGAGCCGAACGCCAAGCTCACGCGCGCGCTGGTCCTGAAACGCGGCGAGCGGGTGGCGGACCTGGCCTGCGGGACGGGGCTGTTCACCGTCCCCATGGCGCAGGCCGTCGCCCCCGGCGAGGTCGTGGGCGTGGACGTCTCGGAGGGGATGCTGGCCGCGGCGCAGAAGCGGGCCGAGGCCCAGGGCCTCCGCCTGACGCTGGACCAGGACAAGATCGAGGACTTCGTGGCCCAGGCCCGGCCCCAGAGCTTCGACGTCGTCTCCCTGCGCTTCGCCCTGGCCTACATCGACTGGAGCCGCGTGCTGCCTCGCATCGGCGCCGTGGTGCGGCCGGGCGGAAGGGTGGGCGTCCTCACCAACACCACCGCCAGCGTGCCGCAGTTCTACGAGCTGTTCGACCAGTACCGCCGCTCCTTCGACGCGGCCTGGAAGCTCTACAAGCACTTCCGCAAATCCTTCGGCGAGGCCTGGAGGATCTACTGGCAGCTGCGGGACACCTTCGGCGATGGCGCGTTCATCTCCGTCCCCGACACCGCGGATACCGTGGTCGAGCGCCTGGCCCAGGGAGGTCTCCAGCCCGTGGAGACCTGGACCGACCGCATCCGCCTCTGGTTCCGGTCCGGTGAAGAGGCGGTGGCCTGGATGGAGGAGTCCGGCTACGCCACGCATCCCACGCTGGAGCACGTCAGCCCCGACACCCTGCGCTTCCTCGAGACGCTGTTCGCGGAAGGTCTCGAAGGCTTCCGCGAGCCGCAGGGCATCCCCCTCGACTTCGTGATCGCGGGCGTGGTGGCGCGCAAGTAGGCGCTCCGCGCCGGCGATGCGGATCGGGGTGGACCTGGGCGGGACCAAGATCGAGGGCCTGGCCCTGTCCGCCGAGGGCGCCGTGGCGGCGCGGCGCCGCGTGCCCACCCCGCGCGACGACTACACGGCCACCCTCGAGGCCGTGGCGCGCCTCGTCCTCGAGCTGGAGCATGAGGCCGGCGGCCCCGGCACCGTCGGGATCGGGATGCCGGGCGCGATCTCTCCCGCCACCGGCCGGGTCAAGAACGCCAACTCCGTCTGGCTCAACGACCGGACGCTGGCCGAGGACCTGCGGCGTCTCCTGCCGCGCCCGCTGCGGCTCGCCAATGACGCCAACTGCTTCGCCCTGTCCGAGGCCAGCGACGGGGCTGCCGCCGGCGCCCGCGCGGTGTTCGGCGTCATCGTCGGCACCGGCGTGGGCGGCGGCCTCGTGATCGACGGCAAGGTATGGACCGGGCCCAACGCCATCGCGGGCGAGTGGGGCCACAACCCGCTGCCCTGGCCCGAGGCCGGCGAGTGGCCCGGCCCCCCGTGCTACTGCGGCAGGACGGGCTGCATCGAGACCTTCCTCTCCGGCCCGGGCCTGGCCCGCGACCATCGCGAGGCCGGTGGAGCCGACTCCGATGCCCTGGCCGTCGCGGCGAGAGCGGAGCGTGGAGACGCGGCGGCGCGCGCGGCGCTCGATCGCTACGAGGACCGGATGGCGCGCGCCCTCGCGGGCGTGATCAACGTGGTGGACCCGGACGCGATCGTCCTGGGCGGCGGGATGTCGAACGTCGGCCGGCTGTACGCGAACGTCCCGCGGCTCTGGGGGCGGCACGTCTTCTCGGACCGCGTGGACACGCGGCTCCTCCCGCCGGCGCACGGCGACGCCAGCGGCGCCCGCGGCGCGGCCTGGCTCTGGAGCGTCGAGGAGGCCGCGGCTCAGCCTCGCTGACGCCACTCCGCCGCGAGCAGGCTGTAGACCACGTGGTCCACGAAGTGGTCGTAGAGCCATTCGCGCTGGCGCAGCACGCCTTCCCTCGTGAACCCCAACCGGTCGGGGATGGCGTTGCTCCTCGCGTTCGCCACCGCGCAGCCGATCTCGACGCAGTTCAGGCCCAGCTCGTCGAACACGTAGGGCAGGAGGGCGGCGCAGGCGCGGGTGATGATGCCGCGCCCCTGATGCGGCTCCGCCACCCAGTAACCCAGGCTCGTCTTGCGGTTCGGCCAATCGATCGCGTGCAGACCCACCACGCCGACCAGCCGGCCCCGCTGGCGGATCCCGCAGGTGAACCCGTTGCGCTCCGCGTGCTGCTTCTGCGTGGCGCGGATGAAGGCGAGCGTGTGCCCGGCCTCGGTGTTGTGGTCCAGCCAGGGCAGCCACTCGCGGAGGTAGGCCCGATTGGCGTCCACCAGGGCGAAGAGCTCCTCGGCGTCCGCCTCCTCCAGCAGGCGCAGCTCCAGCTCCTCGCCCACCGCCCTCGGGAACGGCAAGCTCACGCCGCCCCCCGCGTCGGCGCTTCCCCGCTCCGGCACATCGGCCGGTGCGAGAGCACGATGGCGGCCGTGAAGAGGATCGCGCCCAGCCCCGCGGGCGCCAGATGGAAGAAGTCGACGTAGCCGATGATCCAGTGGATGCCGATGGCGCAGGCGAAGCCCGCGATGCCGGCGACGAGCAGGGCCTGCCACAGGCCGCGCGAAGGCCGCCCGTACCAGACGCAGAAGAGCCAGGTCACGCCGCAGGTCAACAGCGCGCCTCCGAAGCCGGCCCGGTCGTGGGCGATCAGGGGGACGAGCCGGGGATTGATCGCGCGCAGGCCGCCCGCGTCGAGGCCGATGTAGTCCAGGTCCTGGGGCACGAAGACCCGCGTGGTGCCGACGACGCTGATGGTGAGGCCGGCGCCGAGGAGGCCCAGGCCGGTCGCCAGCAGCAGGACGCGCCCGAGGCCGGCGCCCAACGGCGGCGCGCTCCCTGTGGGCGGCGCGGCCACGATCCGCCGCGTGCGGGCGAGGCCGAGTGCGAAGAGGGCCAGGAGGACCAGCGTCGCCGTTCCGTGCCAGGTGTCCAGGTACCCGTAGCCGATGTAGGTCAGGAAGCTGGCGAACCCGCAGGCGCCGCTGACGGCGAACGCCCTCCAGGCCCACCGCTCCCCGCTGCGCAGCGGGAACTCCGCCAGCCAGGCGTACAGGGTCCCGACGGCGATGAGCACGCCGCCGAACGCCACGCGGTCGTGGAACATGAAGTGCACGATGCGGCACTGCTGGAGAGCGCACAGCCTCTGCGCGTCCATGCCCAGGTACGCGACGTCGTGAGGGAGGAAATGGCCGGTGGCCGATTGGAAGAGGGCGAAGCCGCCGCACGCGATGAGGGCGAGGCCGATGACGGTCAGCACGGGGCGGCCGTCGCCGATCAGGGCCTCCGCCAGCCCCCGGTCGCGCGTCGCGGCCGAGGTCAGAGCCATATCCGGCTGGGACGCACGCCCGCCTTCGCGAGGTAGGGGTCGAGGCGCTGGGCCAGCCGCGGCCAGTGCTGGTGCGGCACGGCGGGATAGAGATGGTGCTCGAGGTGGTAGAGGTGGTCCATGGCCACGACCCGGGCAAAGGTCCCGCGGAACGTGCGTGTCTGGAAGAGCGCGTTCCTCTCGTGCGGGAAGTGCTGGAGGTGGGCGGTGATGAGGGGGAAGATCCAGCTGCCCATGACGGCCAGCGCCGCGTAGACGAAGAAGACCGGTGTCCTGGCGATGAGCAGGATCGACGCTGCGAGCAGCCCGACGCAGGCGGCGCCTTCCGCGAGGATGAACGCGCGCTCGCGGGGCGAGGCCCGCCGCAGCGCCCAGGGCCAGATCCGGAGCTGGTAGATCGGGCCCTCGACGAGCGCCCGGAGAAACGACATGCGCGCCGAGGCGCCTTCCACGTCGTCCTCGTCCGGGAATTGCGCGTGGTGATGGAGGTGCGCCATCTGGTAGGCGTGGCCGCTGCGCAGGCACAGGAGCTCCGTCGCCGACAGCAGCAGGTCGTTGGGCCATCGCCGCAGGCCCAGCGTGCGATGGACGAGGTCGTGCGACGTCGAGCCGTAGGTGAAGAAGCTCAAGCCCATGACCGCGAGGACCGCGGCCGGCCACCACCCGCGCGACGCCAGCACGAAGTAGGCCGCGGTGCAGAGGAAGGGAAGCGCGAGCGTCACCCCGCGGCGCAGCGGCGTCGTCCGCAACAGGTCCTCGCCCAGCTCGCGCAGCGGCGGCACCGACTGAATTGACGCCCCCCCGATCCTCGTCAATTCAGTCACTTGCGCCACGTTGTCAGCCGGTTTTTGCGTCACGTTGTCAGCCAGTCCTTGTCGTTACGTTGTCAGCCGGTCTTCATTACCATTCCCTTGCGTTACGTTGTCAACCAGTCTTCACGTATCCTTCCGTCGCCTTGGACGCGCTCTGGCTCTCGCTGATCAGCTTCCTGTCCACCTGCGCCGGCGGCCTGTTCGCCTTGAAGTTCCGCGACCGGCTCCATCTCATCCTGGGGTTCACGGCCGGGGTCCTGCTCGGGGTGGTGAGCTTCGACCTCCTCCCCGAGGTGTTCGACCTCGTGAGGGAGCACGGCCTCGATCCGGCGCGGCCCATGGCCGCGCTGGTGGTCGGCTTCCTGCTCTTCCACGCGGTGGAGAAGCTGGCGCTGATCCACCACGCGCACGAGCAGAGCTACGCGGACCACCACCACACGCAGGTCGGCGTGCTCTCGGCCTCGGCCCTCATCGCCCACAGCTTCATGGACGGTGTGGGCATCGGCCTGGGCTTCCAGGTGTCCAACGCCGTGGGCCTGGTGGTGGCCACGGCCGTGATCACGCACGACTTCGCGGACGGGCTCAACACCGTGAGCCTCATGCTCGCGCACCACAACACCACCCGGCGCTCGCTGGGCATGCTGGCCCTCGACGCGCTGGCCCCCATCGCCGGCGCGGCCTCCACGCTGGCCTTCCAGATCCCGGCCCGCACGCTCGTCCTGTACCTGGGCTTCTTCACCGGGTTCCTGCTCTACATCGGGGCCGCGGACATCCTCCCCGAGGCGCACTCGCGGCGCAGCTCCGCGGTCACGATCCTGCTGACCTGCCTGGGCGCGGCCTTCGTCTACGTGGTCGCGAGCCTCGTGCCGGAGGCCGGCGGGCCGCTATAGGGGGCCGGGCTCCGCGGACGGGAACAGGCGCCTTTCCGCCAGCACGAAGAACGGCATGGCCAGGGCGGCCAGGACGGCGGCGGCCACGTACGCGCGCGAGTAGCCGAAGCGGTGGATGATCCAGCCGGTGGCGATGGACCCGGTGCCGATCCCCGTGTCGAACGCCGCCAGGATCCCGCCGAAGGCCGCCCCCCGCCGCGCGGAGTCGACGTGCGTCATCACGTGGGCAGCGAAGGCGGGATAGGCGGACCCGAAGCCGCTGCCGAAGACGATGGCCGCGGCGATGAGGCCCGCGCGGGTCGCGCTCGCCGCCAGCAGCATGAGGCCGAGAGCGATGAGCGCGAGCGAGGGGAACAGGATCTTCTTGTAGCCGACGCGGTCGGCCGCGCGCCCCGACAGCGGCCTCGTCAGCAGGATGACCACGCTCATCACCGTAAAGAAGATCCCCTTGGGCGCGATGTGGTTGGCGTCGGCGTAGAGGGCCACGAAGCTGGTGATCCCGCCGTAGCCGAACGAGTAGAGGAAGAGGGTGAACGAGAGGAGCATCACCCGCCACTCGAGCAGACCTTTCGTGAAGAAGGGGTCCACGTGGGCCGTCGGCGGCCGGTGCCCCTCCGGGAGGGAGAAGGCGATGGCCGCCATCAGGAGGTTGAGGGCCGCGGTCACCACGCACAGCCACGTCCAGCCGTGGCGGTACACGGCGAAGCCGATGGCCGGCGCGAACGCGACGGCCACGATCGTGGACAGGCCCCAGTAGCCGATGCCCTCGGCGCGGCGGGCCTCGGGGATGACATCCATCATGTAGGCCGAGGAGGCGGAGAGGAGGCCCGACCAGAAGACGCCGTGCACCAGGACGAGGCCCAGCATGAGCCGGTAGTCCCCGAGGACGGCGTAGGCCAGCGAGAAGGCCGTGAGGGCCAGGCCGCAGCCGACGAGCATCTTGCGCTTGCCGACGCGGTCGGCCAGGGCGCCGGTGAACGGCGCGGAGAAGGCCGAGGCGTAGGTCAGGAACCCCAGGAAGAGGCCCGCGGCGAAGGGAGTGCCGCCCATGGCCAGGATCTGGTACGGCGCCGTCGGCAGGAGCTGGAAGGCGGAGAGGAAGACGGTGAACGTGAACCCGCACATCACGAAGAAGCGGGGCGTGAACAACCGAGCCTTCAGGACGCCGCCTGGCCAGAGCGTGCGGCGTCCTGAAGGTGTGTTGCCTCGTTCAGGTACCGGCCGAAACTCTCCTGGTCGATGTTCGCGCCGCAGACGATGAGCCCGACGCGCTTGCCGTCCAGCCGCTCGCGCAGCGGGCCGGTGAGGGCGGCGGTAGCCGCCGCCCCCGCGGGCTCCACGGCCAGCTTGGCCGACGCGAAGAGGAGGAGCATCCCCCGCTTCAGCGCGTCGTCGTCCACCAGCACCAGGTCGTCGATGTTCCGGCGCACGACGTCGAAGCTGTAGGGGGCCGCGTAGGGCGCGCCCAGGCTGTCGGCGATCGTGCGCACCGCGTCGATGGACTGGGGGGAGCCCGCCTCCAGGCTGCGCCGCATGCTGTCCGCGCCTTCGGGCTCGACGCCGAAGACCAGGCAGCGGGGGCGGATCAGCTTCACCGCCGCCGCCACCCCCGCGCACAGCCCGCCGCCCCCGATGGGGACGATCACCGCGTCGAGGTCAGGGACCTGCTCCATCAGCTCCAGGCCGAGGGTCGCCGTGCCCAGCACCGTGGCCTCGCTATCGAACGGGTGGACGAACGCGCGTCCCTCCTCCGCCTCGATCTGCCGCACGCGGTCGAACGCCTTGTGCACGTCGTCCATCAGCTCGACCTCGGCCCCCAATTCCCGGCAGCGCATGACGCGAAAGGGGTTCGCGGTCTTCGGCATGACCACCTTGGCCGTGGAGCCGAGGACGCGCGCGGCGTAGGCCACGGCCATGGCATGGTTGCCGGCGCTGACCGCCGTCACACCGCGGGCCCGGACCTCGGGCGTGAGCCGCAGCATGTTGGAGAGCGCGCCGCGGGGCTTGAAGGTCCCCGTGCGCTGGAACAGCTCCTCCTTGAGGAAGACCTGCGTGCGCGGCCCCACCGCCCGCTCCAGCGGGTCGTCCTGCCAGCGGCGCACCGACGTCGTGACCACCAGGTCGCCCAGCCGCTCGCGGGTGGCGCGGATGGCGTCGAGGGTCGGAAGCTCGGGCATGGTCAGGCGGCCGGCCCTTCTCCGAGCAGCGACTCGCTGTGCACGAGCTCGGGACCGTTCTCGGTGCACACCGCGAACTGCCGTGGCTTGCCCTTCCACGTGCTGTAGAGGTCCACGCCCGCGAAGCGCCCCAGCCGGTCCACCACGTAGAAGGTGACGTAGTAGTTGGGCGTGCCCTTGTCCGTGAGCAGCCGCTTCTCGACGGTATTGGCGCGGATGCGCTTCACCGCCTCCATGGCCGCGTCCTTGGGATGGCGGCCGCGCCGCATCTCCTCCACCACCAGGTGCGAGGACAGGTTGAAGAGGTTGGCTTCCCCGCGCCCCGTGGATCCGGCCGCGCCCACCTCGCCGTCGACCCAGAGGCCCGCACCGAGGATGGGGGAATCGCCCACGCGGCCGGGGATCTTGAACTCCAGGCCGCTCGTGGTGGTGACCCCGCAGACCTCGCCCTTGGCGTTCACGCCGTTGCAGTTGATGGTGCCGTGGTTGGACTCGATGAGGCCCTCGCGCATGAGGTCGTGGCTGATCTTGCGGCTGGCCTCTTCGCGCGCCGCGGGCGTGGGATAGTGGCCGGGGTCGATCCGCCGCTTCCACTCCAGCCACGCCGCGCGCGACTTCGGCGTGTTCAGGTCGGCCTCGACCGTGAAGCCCATGTTGCGCGCGAAGTCCTGCGCGCCCTTGCCCACGAGCAGGTGGTGGTCGGTCAGGTCCATCACCGCCCGCGCCACGAGCGAAGGCGTGCGCACGCCCTCGATCGCGGCCACGGCCCCCGCGCGCCTCTTCGGCCCGTGCATGCAGGACGCGTCGAGCTGCACCACGCCCTCGGCGTTGGGCAGGCCGCCGTAGCCCACGCTGTCGTCCTCGGGGTCCAGCTCGCAGATGTTCACGCCCGCGATCAGCGCGTCGAGGACGTCCTCGCCGCGCGTGATCCGCTGGAAGGCCTCCTCCACCGACGTGCGCGGGCCGCCGTTCTTGTGCTTGTGGCCGTTGCTCGAGGCAATCACGACGGGCTTCACGCTCTTGGGCACGAGCACCTCCGGCCCCTGGCCGAATAGGGGCGCGGCCCCGGCCACGAGGCCGGCGGTGGTCCCCACGAACTCGCGGCGGCTGATGGTGTCGGTCACTTGGGCCTCCCGGAGACCGTAGTCTAGTCCGGACGCGGCGGTCAGGGCGCGAGCCAGCCGCGCGCGACGAGCAGGGCCACCACGGCGGGGATGGCGGCCGCGGTGCGCCATTCGCGGTTGGCGGCGACCCGCTGCCACGAGAAGGTCGTCTCCCTCGGCCCCGCGGCGCTCATCCTCGGAAAGAAGAGCGGCACGTCGCGGGCCCACAGGCCGTACTGCTCGGGGAAGGTCTGGCGAAGGAAGCTCGCCTCCTCGCGCATCACCGACGGGTAGAAGGCCAGGACGTAGGCGGCCGCGGCCAGGACCACCCACGAGCTGGCCGATGCGGTGGCGAAGCCGAGGGCCAGCAGGACGCTGCCCACGTAGAGCGGGTTGCGCGTGTGCGCGTAGGGGCCGCCGGTGGCCAGCCGCCGCGTCTTCTCGATGTGGCCGGAGGCCCAGAGGCGCAGCGCCTCGCCCGCCACCACCAGCGGCAGCGCGAGCAGGATCGAGAGGGCGTTGGGCCGCGCCAACAGGACGGCGAGGACGCCCACCGCATATCCGGCCGGGATCCGGTACCTAGAGGGCAACGGCTCGGGGACCGCCCGGAAGGCCGAGGCGCTCCACGGCCGCGGCCGCGACGTCGCCCACCGCGATCTCCGCCATGGGGGCGGACGGCACGCGGAAGCGATCGCTCGCACGCCCCCGCGCTGGAGCACGAAGGACCCGGTCCTCCGGCGAAAAGGGACCGTTGCGGGCGGGATCGGTGGGACCGAACAGCGCCACCACCGGCGTGCCCACCGCGCAGGCCAGGTGCAAGGGACCGGTGTCGCCCGCCACCACGAGCCGCGCCCGGCGGGCCAGCTCCACGAGCCCGAGCAGGCTGGTCGGGAAGCAGCGGACGGCCGCGCCGCCCGACGCCGCCACCACGCGGTCCGCGAGGGCCTCCTCGCCCGGCCCCCACGACACCACGGGGCGCAGCCCCCGGTCGCGGAGCAGGCGGGCGAGCGCGCCGAACGACTCCGCGGGCCAGAGTTTCTCCGGCCAGCCGCCGCCGGGATTCAGGACCACGAAATCGTCCCCGGGCACTCCCATCTGCGCGAGGCCGCTGCCCACGCCGTAGGCTTCGGCCCCCGGGCGCGGGAGGGCAAACCAGCGCCGGCCCACCGCTTCGATGCCCAGCGGCCGGAGCAGCGCCAGGTTCTCGTCGATGACGTGGGTGATCGTCGGCGGGAGCTCCACGCGCTCGCCGCCCAGGACCGCGGACAGGGGCTCGCGCCGCCACCGGCGCGACCAGCCGATCACCCGGCGGGACCCGGACAGCCGCGCCCACGCCGCCGACTTCCACAGCCCCTGGAAGTCCAGGGCCACGTCGTAGCCGTGCGCGCGCAGCGCGGCCACGGCCTCGCGCGCGGGACCGATGCGGAAGTGCCGCGCGGAGGGGACCGGCGTGAGGTGCGTCAGCAGCGGATAGGACTCGAGCAGGGGCCGGGCCGCGGGCTCCACGACCCAGCCGACCTCCCATCCGTGGGCCCGCAGGGCGGAGGCGGCGGGAAGGGCATGCACGACGTCGCCGATCGCCGAGAGGCGGACGATGAGGGCCTTCACCGCCCCGTCCGCGCCCGCGCGGAGCGGACCTTCTCGATGAGCCGGCGCGTGTCGTGGTCCTTGGGGTCGCCCACGATGGCCACCCGCCCGCCGTAGGAGCGGACC
>Ga0075428_100005455_pt1 | contig 14142 bp, 12 predicted proteins | sample RhiMetdeltSRZDD2_FD_75291 | JGI IMG/M metagenome (GOLD analysis project Ga0075428, IMG submission 75291) | Populus rhizosphere microbial communities from Tennessee, USA - Rhizosphere MetaG P. deltoides SRZDD2 | ecosystem: Host-associated > Plants > Roots > Rhizosphere > Soil | place: USA...
ATCGGCAAGAGCCGGCTGCTCGACGCGGCCGCGGCGCTCGCGCGCGACGCCGACGCGCTCGTGCTGGAGGCGACGTCGTACGAAGCCGAATCGATCCGGCCGTTCGCGCTGTTCATCGACGCGTTGCGCAAGCTCGAGCCGACCGCGGCGGCGACGGTCTTCGACCGCGGCGACTCGTCGAACCGCGATCGACTGTTCGAGCGGCTCGCCGAAGTCGTCGCCGAGCGCGCCAGCGCACGACCCGTCGTGCTGAAATTCGACGACCTGCAATGGTGCGACGAATCGAGCGCGGCCGCTCTGCACTACGTCGTTCGCACGAGCGCGAACCTGGGCGTACTCGTGCTGCTCGCGGCGCGCCGCGACGAGCTGCGCGACAACACGCCGGTGCTGCGCGCCGTGCGCGAGCTGCGTCATGCCGGCCTGCTCGAGGACATCGATCTCGCGGCGCTCGGCGAGCACGCCGTGCGCGAGATCATCGGCACACGCGCGCCGCAAGCCGACGCCGACAAGCTCTGTAAAGGATGCGGCGGCAATCCGCTGCTCGCGATCGAGCTCGCGCGCGCGGAGGTGGCCGGCGAGAGCGGCCAATCGCTGCGCGAGGTCATCCAAGAACGCCTCGCACGCTTCGAAGCCGACGGCGGCGAAGTCCTGCGCTGGGCGGCCGTGCTGGCGCCGCGCATCGACGCCGCGTCGCTCGCGAGACTCACCGGCCTCGACTGGAACGCGATCGGCGAAGCCCTCGAAACCGCGGCGCGGCACTCGATGCTGGTGCAGGCCGACCGCGGGCTCCGTTTCTCGCACGAGCTGATCGGCCGCAGCATCTACGCGGGAATACCGCCCGCGCGGCGCCGCACGATGCACCGGCGCGTAGCCGAGCTGCTCGAGCAGGACACGGCGCTCGAGCCCGAGCGCGCCGCCGACCTCGCGCACCACGCGGCACAAAGCGGCGACCCCGCGATTGCGGCGCGCGCGATGATCTCGGCTGCGCGGCTGTGCTTGCGGTTCTTTGCGAACGGCGAGGCGAGCGCGCTCACGAGCAAGGGCTTGCAGTGGGTCGAGCAGCTCACGGGCGCGGCCGAGCGCGTCTGCCTGACGATCGAGCTGCGCGAGGCGATGCTCCAGGCCGCGCCGGTAGCGGATTGGGAAGCGGCCGCGCGCGAGTTCGCCGCGCTCGCCGAGCAAGCACTCGACCACGGCGCCTTGTCGCACGCGCGCCGAGCCTATTACATGGCGAGCTACGTGCACTGGATGCACGGTCACATCGCGGGCGCGCGCGAGGAAATCCTTCAGTCCGAGCGCGTCGCGCGCAGCGGCAACGACGAGGAGCACATCGTCGGCATGGCCGAAGCGGCGCGCTGCCTCGCGCTGCTCGAGCGCGACCTCACGCACGCCGACGCTATGCTCATGGAAGCTCAAGCGCTCGCCGCGCGCAAAGGCATGACGCACAACGCGATCCCGGCCGCGCTCGGCATGCTGCGCTTTCACGAGAACAAGCTCGACGAGTCGGTCGAGCTGTTCAAGCAGGCGCGCACGCTCGCGCGCGCGAACGGCGAGCGGCTCGACGAGTTTCAAGCCATCGAATACCTCGCGATGATCGACCTCGAGCGCGGCCGGCCCGCGGACGCCCGCACCTACTGCAAGACGCTCGTGGAGCTCGGCGACAAGCTGCGCGAAGGCAGCGAACGGCCCTTCGCGCATGCGCTCGACGGGCTCTGCCACTACGCGCTCACCGACGACACGGCGCCGCTCGACGCGGCGCTCACCGACTTGCGTGCTGCCGACGCGAAGCATCGGCTCGCCTACACGCTGACGCGCGCCGCGCTGCTCGACGTCGAGCGGCAGCGGCCCGACGCCGCGACCGCACGCGCGAGCGAAGCGCTCGGCTACGCCGAGGCGCTCGACCGCGCGACGGAGATCGTGCTCGCACACGCGGCCTTGGCGCGGGCGCGGAAGGCCCTCGCCGATACGGCGGGCTATGCCATGCACGTGGCGGCGCTGAAGTCCCTCAACGGGGCGTCCGTGGCAAGATGGGCGCTCGATCGCGCGTTGGCGGTGGCCACGCAGGCAGGATAGACACATGACGACGCGCCTTTTCCTCGAACGCACCTTCGACGAGCCGCTGACGATCGACGACGTCATTGAAGGCGGGCGCGATTTGAAATGGTGCCTCGATGTTCGCAACTGCGAGTGGAACGGCAGCTTCCTCTCGCGCGATGGCCGCACGATGATCTGCACGTTCTCGGCCCCTGACGCGGAATCCATCCGCACCGCTCTGCGCGACCCGGACATGGATCTGTCGCGATTCTGGCCCGGCACCGTGTACCAAGGGCCAAACGAAATTGCACCGACAGTCGTCGTCGAGCGGTCGTTCGAGGAGCCGGTGACTTTCGAGAGCATCAAGGCACTCAGCCAAGCCGCAGCCTGGTGCCTCGACACATACAAGGTGAAGTATTCGCACTCGGTTCACTCGCTCGACCGCAAGCGAATGCTCTGCTTCTACGCCGCGCCCGACGCCGAAGCCGTGCGCAGCGTGCAGCGCGAGGCCTGCGCGCCCGTGAGCGCGATTTGGGCCGGCTCGTTCGTCGCGCCCCAGTAGCTCGCGCGCTTTTCCACGCCGCCCACGAAAATTCCACGGGCGTTCCCACGGTCAGTCCAACGACCGGGGCTCATCGTGCTTCCCATACCGGCCGCCGGCCGGAACCAACCTTGAGGGGAACACGCAGTGAACATCTCCGTCATCAAAGTCGACAACGGCGTCAACGTAGAACATCTGCTCGGCGCGCGCACCGCGCTCACCGAGGCGCCCGAGGCCGCCAAGTTCAAGTGGCGCGCGACCTGCGACTGGGTCAGGGGCACGCACAGCCGCACGACGGTGCAGAACTTCTACGGCCTCGGCGCCGAGCAGGCGCGACCGAAGGCATTCAACTACGACGCCGACCATCCCGAGCTCTTCGCTTCGGAGGACAAAGGCGCGACGCCTGTCGAGTACGTGCTCGTCGCGCTAGCCGCGTGCCTTACGGCCGGCATCGCCGCCGTTGCGCAGAATCGGCAGATTCAGGTGCGCTCGATCAAAGCGACGCTCGAAGCCGGCATGGACATGCAAGGCATCCTCGGCATCGACAGCGAAGTGCGCAACGGCTTCGACGGAATCCGAGTGACCTTCTACATCGACGCCGACGCAACGCGCGCGGATATCGCGGCGCTCGTCGCGCAATCGCAGCGCCGTTCCGCGGTGTTCGACATCATCACGAACCCGACGAACGTCGCGGTCGGCGTGGCGTAATGGCCACGTTGTCGCACGTCGGCAGAGTGGCCGGCACCGTCGACGCCGTCGTCGTCGGCGCCGGTCATTCGGGCCTCGCGATGAGCCGCGCGCTGGCCGCGCAGGGTGTCGAGCACGTCGTGCTCGAGCGCGGCGAGATCGCGAACGCCTGGCGGCACGAGCGTTGGGACTCGCTGCGGCTGCTCACGCCGAATTGGCAGACGCGGCTACCGGGCTATCGTTACAAGGGAGCCGATCCCGACGGCTACATGACGGGGGCCGAGGTCGTCGACTTCATCGACGGCTACGCCAAATTCGTCGGCGCGCCCGTGCGCACCGGCACGACGGTCACGAAGCTGCGCGCCGACGACGGCGGCTACGTCGTCGAGACGGATCGCGGGACGTGGCGCTGCCGCGCCGCCGTGCTCGCGAGCGGCGCGCACGCCGTGCCCGTCGTGCCCGACGTCGCGGCAAGCTTGCCACCGAGCATCCGTACGCTGCGCTATAACGAGTATCGCAACCCGTCGCAGCTCGATTCGGGCCGCGTGCTCATCGTCGGTTCTTCGGCATCGGGTCTGCAACTGGCCGACGAGATCCGCCGCTCGGGTCGTCCCGTGACGATCGCCGTCGGCGAGCACATCCGCATGCCGCGGCTTTATCGCGGCCGCGACATCCAATGGTGGCTCGAAGTCGTCGGCATCCACAACGAGCGTTACGACGAAACCGACGACATCGTACGTGCACGCCGCGTACCGTCGCCGCAGCTCGTCGGCTCGCCGGAGCGGCGCACACTCGATCTCAATGCGCTGCTCGCACAAGGTGTCGACGTCGTCGGGCGTCTGGTCGGTGTCAACGACGGGCGGCTGCAGTTCTCGGGCTCGCTCGCGAATCACTGCGCGATGGCCGATCTCAAGCTCACTCGTTTACTCGAGCGCATCGACCGCTGGGTCGACGAGTACCGCTTCGGCGACCTCGTCGCAAAACCCGAGCGGTTCGCGCCGACGCGCGTCGAAGCGAAACCACGCCTTTTGCTCGATGTGCAGAAGGAATCGATCGCAACGATTGTCTGGGCGACGGGCCTACGGCCCGACTATTCCTGGCTGCAGGTTCCCGTGTTCGACAACAAGGGGCGCTTGCGCCACGACGGCGGTGTCGTCGAGCCGGGGCTCTACGCGCTGGGCTTGAATTTCATGCGTCGGCGGAAGTCGAGCTACATGCACGGCGCGGAAGACGACGTGCGCGATCTCAGCGAGCATCTCGTGCAGCACTTGCGAGCGCCGAAGCGCGCCGCCCTGCCAACGGCGGTCGGCATCTGACGCGCGCAGCGCGTCAGAGCGCTTCGATCTCGGCCGTCGCGCGGCGCAGGATCTCGGCGATCTTGGCCGTACGCTCGCTGTCCGGGCCGTTGCGCCAAGCGTCGCTGAACACACGCTTTGCGAGCAGGCCGAACGCAGTGTTGACGTCTGCGACGGCTCCGCCCGCGACGCCGCGCACCGCTTCCTTGATGCGCTCGCCGATGTCGGTGAGCACGTCCTCGTTCTCGTCGAGGAACCGCTCGCCTTCGGGCGTGATGTGATAGACCTTCTTGCCGTCTTCCTCGACGATGCGGACGTATCCCTGGTCCTCGAGCAACTGCAGCGTCGGATAGACGCTGCCGGCGGACGGCGTGTAGCAACCGTGCATGCGTTCTTCGAGCGCTTTGATGATCTCGTAGCCGTGCCGCGGCTTCTCGCGCACGAGCCGCAGGATCACGAGCCGCATTTCGCCCGGCTCGAACCAACGGCCCCAGCGCCGTTGCCGCCGCGGGCCGCCCGGAAATCCCGGACCAAAGCCGCCCGCAACGAAGTCACGAAAATCCCGCCAGTCCTTACGTCTCATGGGGTTAGCTCCTTGCGATAGGTCGTACGATATATCGCCGCGACATAGCGTCCGATATATCGCAACGAAGCGCAAGCCGACCGCTTCACCACGTCGCCTTGGATAGAGCAAGGACTTTCTCCTTGCTAGAGTAAGGACATGGCCAAGGTTACGAGCAAGCTCCAGGTCACGATCCCCAAGCACATTGCCGATGAGTACGGCATCGCGCCGGGCGACGAGATCGACTTCGTGCCGGCGGGCGATAGCATCCGCGTGATTCTTCCACGCCAGCGTCCGCGTTCGATGCTGAGCCTCGAAGAACGGCTGCGGTTATTCGACGAGTCGACGGCGCGGCAGCGCGAGCGCGAGAAACATATGGTTCTTCCCAAGGACCCTACCGCGGAGCGCGACTGGAAACGAGAGGATCTCTACACGCGTGGCAAGCCTCGTTGACACCAACATCTTGGTCTACCGCTTCGACGCTCGAGATCCGGTAAAGCAGCAGCGTGCCCGCGAGGTCTTGCGCAACGGCCTTCTCGACGACAGCCTCGTGCTCGCACACCAGTGCATCGTCGAGTTCATCGCGGCCGTGACTCGGCCGCGCGAAGCGCTCGCTCGTGCGCCGCTGTTGCCTCTCTCCGAAGCGACACTCGAAGCCGAAAAGCTGCTGACGCAGTACCCTGTACTCTACCCGGCTCGGGAAGTCGTGCTGACGGCGCTGCGCGGCATGGGCATGTACGGTCTCTCGTGGTTCGATGCGCACCTTTGGGCCTACGCCGAGGTCTATGGTGTCGATGAGATTCTCTCCGAGGACTTCACGCACGGCCGTCACTACGGCACCGTACGCGCGGTGAATCCTTTCTTGAGCGCCGACGGCGTGCACGACCTTCCGCCGCTGTACCCGACGACGCAGAAAGAGGACGAATCTACGAGGCGCTCAGTCGGCGCCACTACGCGACGGCGTCGATCACACTCGGCACGCACGCGGCCCTAACGCCCAATTGCCATCAGGAGCACCGATGATCTTGACCACGACACCCACGATCGAAGGCAAATCCATCCGCGTGTACCACGGAGTCGTCACCGGCGAAGCGATACTCGGCGCCAACATCTTTCGCGATTTCTTCGCCGGCATCCGCGACATCGTCGGCGGCCGCTCGGCCGCGTACGAGAAAGAGCTCGCCACGGCACGCGAGATCGCGTTCCAAGAGATGGGTGAGCAAGCTCAAAGCCTCGGCGCGAATGCGGTCGTCGGAATCGATATCGACTACGAAACCGTCGGCAGCGGCACGATGCTGATGGTCGCCGTCAGCGGCACGGCCGTCACCGTGGCCTGACGACGGACGCGCTGGTTCTGGCGCGGACGCAGCCGGCGCGCTTTCAACCGCGCCGGCTGCCGATTGCGGAGCTTCCGATCAGCGTCCTGCGCCGCCCGCGACCGCGAACCCTTCCACGGTCTTGAGCCGCTTCATGGCCTCCGTGCGCCGCAACAACCCGTAGCCGATCTCGCCGGCGTTCAGCGAGCTGCCGGCCTGGTACGGGAAGTCCTCGAAGTCCGAGAAGAAATCCTTGATCTTGGCCTGCACTGGAACGAGCAGCCACATCTGCTGCGCAAAGAACTGAAGAGACTCGCCGCCTTCCTCGATCCCTCGCTCGTATGGGTCCATGCGCAGGTTCGTGATCATCGCCCACGACGGCACGTCGCGCGTCGCCGTCGCGATATTGCCGTGGCTGTTGATCGCGAAGCTGACTTTCCAGTCGAAGACGCGAACGGCGTTGAGATTCCCGCCCTGGTCGAAGTAGTAGATCGCGTCGCGCGGACCCGCTTTCTCCTTGCCCTGGAAGTACGGCAAGAAGTTGTAGCCGTCGAGATGCACCTTGAACCGCTTGCCGGACGCGTTGAACCCGGCCTTCATCTTCTCCTTGATGTCCGGCACGCCGGCTGCCGCGCTGAGCGTCGGGAACCAGTCGATCAGCGAGATGATGTCGTTGTAGACGGTGCCGGGCTCGATGACGCCGGGCCAACGCACGAGCATCGGAATGCGGAAGCCGCCTTCCCACGTCGTGCCCTTCTCGCCGCGGAACATCGTCATCGCGCCGTCGGGCCACAACGCGATCTCCGCGCCGTTGTCCGTCGTGTACAGCACGATCGTGTCGTCGGCGATGCGCAGCTCGTCGAGCTGATCGAGCAGCTCGCCGACGTGACCGTCGTGCTCGACCATGCCGTCCGCGTGCATGCCCTTGCCCGTCTTGCCGAGCGATTCGGGCTTCAAGTGCGTGAAGACGTGCATGCGCGTGGTGTTGAACCAGACGAAGAACGGCTTCTCGTCGTCCACGGCTTTCGCGATGAACTTCTTCGTCGCGGCCAGGAACTCCTCGTCGATCGTCGGCATGCGCTCTTTGTTCAGCGGACCCGTGTCCTCGATCTTCTGCTTGCCGTTCGGCTGGGCCCACGAGTGGATCACGCCGCGCGGACCGAACTTTTTCTTGAACTCCGGATCCTTCGGATAGAAGTAGCCTTCGGGCTCTTCTTCGGCGTTCAAGTGATAGAGATTGCCGAAGAACTCGTCGAAGCCGTGCTGCGTCGGCAAGTGCTCGTCGCGATCGCCGAGATGATTCTTGCCGAACTGCCCCGTCGTATAGCCTTGCGACTTCATGACGTCCGCGATCGTGGGCATCCACTCGGTGATCCCGTGCGGATCGCCCGGCATGCCGATCGTCAGAAGACCGGTGCGAAACGGCTCTTGCCCGAGAATGAACGACGCGCGGCCGGCCGTGCAGCTCTGTTGCCCGTACGAATCCGTGAACATCGCGCCTTCGTCCGCAATGCGGTCGATGCTGGGCGTCTGATAACCCATCAGACCACGCGTGTACGCGCTGATCTGCGGGATGCCGATGTCGTCGCCAAAGATCACGAGGATGTTGGGCTTCTTCGCCGCCATTGCAGTCTCCTTCCTTGAGCTGACGTGAGGGTCTTTCGATATTCGGCCGCGCCGTCCGGCGCTCTCAATGAGACATTGGGCGTACACGCTGCGGGAATGGTTATTGCACGTCGTGGCTTCGAATGATCGGGCCACACCTCCTTCCCTGCGAAACGCCGGCGGCTCACGCGGCCGAGGACGGCCTCGCACGCAACACGCGCTTCGTCTTGCCGGCGACGATTCTGGGCTCGAGCTTGGGTTTCATCGACGCTTCGGTCGTCAACGTCGCGTTGCCCGCGATGGAGCGGGACTTGAGCGCGAGTCTCGGCACGCTGCAGTGGGTCATGAATGGTTACCTGCTCACGCTCGCGAGCTTGATTCTGCTCGGTGGCTCCGCGGGTGACCGCTACGGGCGGCGGCGAGTCTTCATCGCCGGCCTGATCGGATTCGTCTCGTCTTCGCTCGCGTGCGCGCTGGCGCCGAATGCGACTTGGCTCATCGGCGCGCGGCTCGCGCAAGGCGCGGCCGCAGCATTCGTCACGCCGACGAGCCTCGCGATCATCGGCGCCGCGTATCACGGGCCGGCACGCGGTCCCGCGATCGGCACGTGGGCTGCGGCCGGCGCGCTTACGACGGCGCTCGGCCCGCCGCTTGGCGGTTGGCTCGTCGACGTGGTCGGTTGGCGCTCGATCTTCTTCATCAATCTGCCGCTCGGTGCGGCAGCGATATGGCTCGCGTTGCAGCTTCCGGCTGATCGCGCCGACATGCGCGCCGCACCGCTCGACCGACGCGGCGCAGCGCTCGCAATCGCGTCGCTCGCGCTCGCCTGCTACGGCTTGATCGCACTCGGCGAAGGCAGAGTCGTGATCGGCGCGGCAGCGATTGCGGGTGCGATACCGCTCGCGTTGCTGTTCGTGCTCGCGGAGGCGCGTGCGAGCGCACCGATGTTGCCGCTCACGCTGTTCGCCAATCGCACGTTCAGCGGCGCGAACGCGTTGACCGTGCTCTTGTACGCCGCGCTCGGGGGTGCGCTCTTCCTGCTCCCGTTCGTGTTGATCCAAGCGCACGACTACAGCGCGCTCGCGGCCGGCGCGGCGTTCTTGCGGTTCTCGCTGATCATGGGACTCGGCTCGCGTTGGTCCGGCGGGCTCATCGAGAAGTTCGGCGCGCGCACGCCGCTCGTCGTGGGACCAGCCCTCACAGCTGTCGGCTACGCACTGCTCGGCGCGTTTGCGAGCCACGAAACATATTGGGGCGGAGTCGCACCGGGCCTCGTCGTCGTCGCGATCGGCATGACGATCGCGGTCGCCCCGCTCACGACGACCGTGCTCGACTCCGCACCCGACGACCAGGCGAGCACCGCGTCGGGCGTCAACAACGCCGCGGCCCGCACGGGCAGCCTGCTCGCGGTTGCGGCGCTCGGGATCGCCGTGAGCGGAACGGCTGCGGGGCTCGGCGCGACCGAAACGGTCGCCGCGTACCGGCTCGTGATGTTCATCGCTGCTGCGCTCGCGGCTGCGAGCGCAGCGACGGCGGCGGCAACGATTCGTGCACGCTAGCGCGGGGCCTTCTGGTTCAGAAGGATCCGGTGAGATAGAACAAAATGCCCCTATAGCTCGATTTGAGCTCGCCGGAAAAGTCATCGTCCCGCGCGAACTCGAGATCGATGTTGTAGGCGTTGATGCCGCCGCCGATGCCGAAGTTCTTCGTGATGCCGTACTCGATCAAGAAATACGAGTCCTGCAAGCGCCCAGATTGGTCATCGAACTTGATGCCGAAGACTTCCATCTTGAGGTTCAAGGAGAGCTTGTCCAAGACGTTGTAGCGCCCACCGATGGTGGCTGTCGGCATCGGCAAAGTTCCGCTGTTGTCGAACCGCCTTTCGGTCCCGGCCAACAGGCCAGTGCCTACGGCAGTCAAAGTGATGTCGCGAACGTTGAGGCCGCCCCCGAGGAAGAACTCGTACGGCTCGACGTTGATGAACGACCAGACGTAGCCCAGCTCGACGAGCTGGATGTCCAGGCCGGTGTCGATCGTGAATCCGAGCGGAAACTCGACGTCACCGATCCGAATGTCCCTCGACAGGCCAGAACTGCCGTTCCGATCGAGCGAATAGTAGGTCCACTCGAGGCGGTGTGCCCGGTTGAAGCGGTAATAGCCGTCGAGACGGAACACGCTTGCGGAGTCTTCTACGTTCAGATCCTTCTCGAGATCGAGCAACGTGCCGAGCCTGAGGCTCCGATCGTCGATGCGGAGGGTGGTGCTCGAGTCCTGAGTCTCGAAGCGTCCGAGACTGATTTTGAAGCGATCCCGCAGGGCGTGGTCGTCGTAGCGAGCCTGTCCGAGCGCGGCTTGCGATACAACGCACAGCCCGATGATCTGACAGAGCAGAGCTGGAATCGCAGCGCGTCGTCCGTTCCTTGGCGACATCGTGGGACCATCCTGTCCGGTCGAGACTCATGAGCTTCGCGCGCGTCAGCGGCGTTTGCAGTCGGACTTTCGTCTCATAGGGCCTGAGCCACGGCGGGCAATGTTCGTACCCGCTAACTCGGCTGAATCGAACCTCGCTACAACCTTATTGCCGCGGTGCTCGCGGCTGCGACCGCGGCGACGGCCGCGGCAACGGTTCGTGCACGCTGGACGTTCGCTTCTGGAGTGCCGCTCGCGCCTCTTCGCCGTGGGCGCGCCGATCGCGACGACTGGCGTTGGAACGGATCAAGACCACGAGCGTGATGCCGACCAAGAGCACCACGATCGCGACACCGAAAAGCTCCATCGCGAGGTGCCTCCGTGCATTCCCGTGGATGCAAAAAGGCTAACGAAACCCGCGTTAATGCGCGGTGACTGCGGGATGAACGCGGTGTTAGGAAACGCCGCACGCTGAGTGGAGCGGCGGGTTCGGCCGAGGGCCGAAGCGGCGGGTGGCACGACGGTCCACCCGCCGAATTGCAGCAATGCCTATTGCGGCGGCGGAGTGCCGCGGAAGCGGCCGACGTAGGCGGCCTTCGCGACGGTCTTGCCTTCCATCGCGGCGAGGAGCTCGGCCCGGCCCGCCGTGTTCGGCAGGTCGAGGTTCGCACTCAACGCGTAGAGCTCGAACACGTAGTGGTGGTAGCGCGGTCCGGGCGGAGCGCCCGGGCCGAAGTACGCGTTCTGGCCGGCGATGTTCTTACCCTGCACCGACCCGGCGGGCAGGCTGCCTTCGGGAATGCCCTTCGCCGAGGCCGGGATGTTCCAGGCGATCCAGTGCAGCACATCGCCCGTGTTGCCTCCGATGGCGACGTCGAGGTCGTGAAAGATGATCGCGTAGCTGACGGTGTTCTCGGGCGCGTTCGAGAACGTAAACCCGGGTTGCACACCCATCCGTCCCGCGTACTTCTGCGGCACGATGCCGCCGTCCTCGAAGGCCGTGCTCTGCATCAGCAGCGGCGCCAAACGCGGCGGACCGCCGCCACCACCGCCCCCACCTGCGCCTCCGCCGCCCTGCCCGAACGCGGGCAGACTGAGCGTAGCCAAAATCACCAGCGCGGCCGCCGCGCAGCCCTTTCTCGTTTGCATTGCTTGCTTCCCCTTGTAGCGGCCAAGCCCGGCGGGCGGCCTTTGTTGCCGGCATCCTAGTCCGGCCGCGTCCGTCCCGGCAATGGCACGCGGACCGACTAGCTTGCCGATCAAGGGCTTTGGAAGCGGCCGCGAACTCGCGCGCGGAAGCGCAGTCGAATCCGCCGCATGGTAAGTTTGCAGGCCAACAACAACGGGGAATGCTCATGAAACACGCGGCTCGCGCCTCCGCGCTCGTATTCGCCCTCCTCTTCACCGCCTTCGTCACCGCTCAACCCGCTCAGCTGCGTTTGCCGCAAGGCATCACGCAAGTGACGGCAGTCGAAGGCATCACCGAGTACCGGCTCGCCAACGGCTTGCAGGTGCTGCTGTTCCGCGATCCGTCGAAGGCGACGATCACGGTGAACATGACCTACCTCGTCGGCTCGGTCGACGAGAGCTACGGCGAGACGGGCATGGCGCATCTGCTCGAGCACATGATGTTCAAGGGCTCGACGAAATTCCCCGACATTCTCGCCGCGATCCGCAGCCACGGCGCGCAATTCAACGGCACGACGTCGTGGGACCGCACGAACTACTTCGAGACGTTCGACGCCAGCGACACGAACCTCGAGTGGGCGCTCGATCTCGAATCCGATCGCATGATCAACGCGTTCGTCGCGCAAAAGGACCTCGACACCGAGATGACCGTCGTGCGCAACGAATTCGAGGCAGGCGAGAACAACCCGACCGGCGTGCTGTTCGAGCGCGTAATGTCCACCGCCTATCTGTGGCACGGGTACGGCAACTCGCCGATCGGCAGCCGCAGCGACATCGAGAACGTGCCGATTCCGCGCCTGCAGGCGTTCTACAAGCGCCATTACCAGCCCGACAACGCCGTGCTCGTCGTCGCGGGCCGGTTCGAGGCGCAGCGCACTCTCGATCTGATCGCCAAGTATTTCAGCGGCATTCCGCGCCCCACGCGCGAGCTCACCGACAACTACACGATCGAGCCGACGCAGGACGGCGAGCGCGAGGTCGTCGTGCGCCGCGTCGGCGACGTGCAGATCCTGATGGCCGGCTATCACGCACCCGACGGCGCGCACGAGGAATTCGTGCCGCTGCAGGTCGCGTCCGAAGTACTGGGCGACGTGCCCTCGGGGCGTCTCTATAAAGCGCTCGTCGAAACGGGCCTCGCATCGCAGATCGGCGTGACGTCGCTGCAGCAGCGCGACCCTGGCATGGTGATCTTCTTCGCGCTGGTGCCGAAGGACAGCTCGCTCGACGCCGCGCGCACCGCAATGATGAAGACGCTCGATGAGCTCCGTGAGAAGCCGATCACGGCCGAAGAGGTCGAGCGCATTCGCAACCAAGCGATGTCGGGCTTCGAGCAGCAGATGAACAACTCGCAGGGCATCGCGATCCAGCTCAGCAGCTGGGCGGCGATTGGCGATTGGCGCTTGATGTTTCTCGATCGCGATCGCGCTCGCACCGTGAGCGCGGAGGCGACTCAGAGCGCCGCGCTAAAGTATTTCAAGAGCTCGAATCGCACGGTCGGAATGTTCATCCCCGGCGAGCCCGACCGCGCCGAGATTCCGGAGCGGGCCAACCTCGCGGCGATGCTGCAAGGCTACAAGGGTGACCAGGCGCGCGCCGAAGGCGAAGCGTTCGATGCGAGCCCCGCGAACATCGAGTCACGCATCACGCGTGTCGACCTTCCGGGCGGCACCAAGCTCGTCATGCTGCCGAAGGAAACGCGCGGCGACTCGGTCAACGCCCTGATTCGCCTGAACTACGGCGACGAGAACAGCCTGCGCGGCGTCGGCCGCATCGCAGGGTTGACGACACAGATGCTGATGCGCGGAACGCGCAACACGTCGCGGCAGGAGATTCAGGACGAGCTCGCCCGCCTGCAAAGCCAGCTCAACGTCGGGGGCGGCGCGGGATTGGCGCAGGCCAGCATCCAGAGCACGCGCGCGAACTTGAGCGAAGTGATCGGGCTCGCAGTCGAGGTGCTACGCGAGCCCGCGTTCCCGGATGCCGAGCTCACGACGTTGAAGGAGCAGCTCATCACGAACCTCGAGGCGTCGCGCAGCGAGCCGCAGGCAATCGTTTCGCTCGCGTACTCGCGGCATTGGGGGCGCAACTACAAGCCCGACGACGTGCGCTACACCGCGACGATCGACGAGCAGCTCGCGCTCATCAACGGCGTCACGACGGCGCAGATGCGCGACTTCCACAAGAACTTCTTCGGTGCGTCGAACGCCGAGGTCATCGTCATCGGCGACTTCGATCCTAACGAGATTCGCGCGTTGATCACGCAGCGCCTCGACGGTTGGAAAAGCCCGAAACCCTTCAGCGATGTGCTGAATCTCTACTCGAATCTAGCGAAGGACCCCACGAGCCAGAGCTTCAATACGCCGGACAAGGAGAACGCGATGTTCTTGGCCGGCATGCCGATCGAGATGCGCGACTCGCATCCCGACTATCCGGCGCTCGTGTTCGGCAACTACATCTTGGGCTCGGGCCCTGCCTCGCGGCTCTTCGGGCGCATCCGCGGCAAGG
>Ga0075428_100005457_pt1 | contig 14138 bp, 13 predicted proteins | sample RhiMetdeltSRZDD2_FD_75291 | JGI IMG/M metagenome (GOLD analysis project Ga0075428, IMG submission 75291) | Populus rhizosphere microbial communities from Tennessee, USA - Rhizosphere MetaG P. deltoides SRZDD2 | ecosystem: Host-associated > Plants > Roots > Rhizosphere > Soil | place: USA...
GCGATCCAGTCCGCGCTCACCGACGCGGGCGTCGACTGGAAGGACATCCAGTTCGGCTTCGGCGGCAGCTATGAGGTGTCCAACCCGGACGCGGTCACCCGGCTCGTCGGCCTGACCGGGATCACCTTCGCCAACGTGTTCAACGCATGCGCGACCGCGGCCACCGCTATCCAGCAGACCGCGGACACCATTCGGTTGGGCAAGTACGACATCGGCATTGCCATCGGAATGGACAAACACCCGCGTGGCGCATTCACCGACGATCCCGCGAAGCTCGCGCTGCCGCAGTGGTATGCAGAGAACGGCCAGTTCGTCACCACCAAGTTCTTCGGCATGAAGGCCAACCACTACTGCCATAAGCACGGCATCTCACAGGCGACGCTGGCCAAGGTGGCCGCGAAGAACTTCCGCAACGGTGAGAAGAACCCGAATGCGTTCCGGCGCAAGCCGATTCCCGAGGACGAGATCCTGAACTCGGCCGTGCTGAACTACCCGCTCACGCAGTACATGTTCTGTGCACCGGACGAGGGCGCGGCGGCGGTGATCATGTGCCGCGGCGATATCGCGCACCGATTCACCGACAAACCCGTGTATGTGCGTGCCACCGAAATCCGCACCCGCCGCTACGGCGCCTACGAGGTGCACGCAACGTCCGCGCCGCTGGAAGAGGACTCCTCACCGACCGTCTACGCGGCCAAGGCCGCCTACGAGGCGGCGGGAATCGGTCCCGAGGACGTCGACGTCGCGCAGTTGCAGGACACCGATGCGGGCGCAGAAGTGATCCACATGGCCGAGACCGGGTTGTGTGCCGACGGAGAGCAGGAGAAGTTGATCGCCGACGGCGCCACCGAGATTTATGGTTCGCTGCCGATCAACACCGACGGTGGGCTGATCGCCAACGGGGAGCCGATCGGCGCCTCGGGCCTGCGACAGGTACACGAATTGGTGCGCCAATTGCGCGGCGAGGCCGGCGATCGACAGGTCCCGGGCGACCCGCGCGTCGGGCTGGCTCAGGTCTACGGCGCACCCGGCACCGCATCGGCCACGATCCTGAGCCGGTGAGAACCAGATCGTCGATTCGCTGCCCGCGTGCGGAAACAACGTTCTAGGATCTCGGAAATGAAGTTTCCGCCTGCGCCGATCCGGACCCGCTCGTCGCTCGCCATGCTGTCGGCAACGGCGCTGGCGACTGCCGGCGTCTTCGGAATCCCGGCAGCGGCCGCAGACAACGAACCACCGCCTCCGCCGCCGCCGCTGCACAACGTCCACTACACGGTATGGGCCGAGCAGCCGTTCAACGTCGAGATCTACTACCGCGACGTCGACCCACCGAATTGGGCGGACTACAGCCACAACCCCTATCAGTTCAGCCCCAACGTCGAAGCCGACGTGGGTCCGAACGAGCAGTGGAACCTCGACGTTGGTTTGGCGGATCCCGATCAGTGGGCGATGGTCGTCGCCGGCACCGGCGGCGAGACACCGAAGACACCCAACATCCACTGTGCGCTCGCCGTCGACGGTGTGGTGGTGAAGACCGGTCAGGGACCGAAGGGTGCGCTCTGTTCGATTCGCCCTTGGTAAGCGTCGACGGGTAGCGGTTCACCCTCGAGTCGGCGAAGCCACGCCTCGCAGTACTTGAACGTCTCGTCGTGACCGGTCGACATGCCGAGCGCCCGCTCCATCACAATCGCCTGCGAAACACTGGTCGCGAACACGGTCCACACCACTGGTGGGACATCGGCAGTACCGATGCCGTAGCGCTCGAGTGCTTTGGTGATGGCCTTGTTCTGCTCCTCACGGAAACGTTCGGCGAAATAGACGATTTCTGCCCGCAGAGCCTTGCGATGGTTGGCCAGGCCCATGAACTCCATAGTGAGGCGGGTCGCCTCTGGCATCGTGCTGAACCTCCACAGCGCCCACAGCGGCTGCGGCGACTCCAGTGCGGTTTTCAGGACGCCGAGCCCCTCCTCGGCCCGACGGCGGAACACCTCCAGGAAAAGGTCTTCCATCGTGCGGAAGTAATAGTGCACGAGTTGCGGCTTGAGGCCGGCGCGCTCGGCGACCCGACGTGAGGTCACTGCGGCGTAGCCCTCCTCGAGAAGGAGTTGTTCGGCAGCGTCGAGTAGCACGCCGCGATTTTTCGCGTCCGGCGCTCCGATTCTTCGCGCCGATGCCATGTTTTCCTCCTATACCTGTGCCACGCAGATGGTAGACGCCAGACCGCGGTGTCATCTTGACCATGACTCTACGCTCATGCTAAGCAGGTGCTCAGCACATATTCGTCTCTCGAACGTCAGCCCCGGCGAAAAAGCCATCGCGCGAGCTATGGTTTTCGGAAGGAAGCGCACCCAATGACCACCGAATACGACTCAGTCGACTACTTCACCGATCCGTCGTTGGTGCCCGATCCGCATCCGTATTACGACCACATCCGGGCGAAGGATCCGGTGTGCTGTCCGATCAACAACGGCGTGATCGCGGTGACCGGGTGGGATGCGGCAAACACCGTCTACAAAGACAGCGAGAACTTCTCGTCGTGTGTCGCAGTCATGGGTCCGTTTACGCCGATGCCTTTCGTCCCCGACGGCGACGACATCTGCGCACAACTCGAGCAGCACCGCACCGAGATCCCGATGTTCGAGCACATGGTCACGATGGATCCGCCGCAGCACACGGACGCACGGTCGATCCTTTCTCGACTACTGACCCCGAAGCGGCTGAAGGAGAACGAGGACTTCATGTGGCGGTTGGCCGATCGCCACATCGACGAATTCATCGCCGATGGCAAGTGCGAGTTCCTCGCTGCATATGCGAAACCGTTCTCGCTCTTGGTCGTTGCCGATCTACTCGGCGTGCCTCAAGAGGATCATGCGGACTTTCGCGAGGCGTTCGGAGCCGAACGGCCCGGATCGAACATCGGCGGACTCGACCATGAAGTCATCGCGACCAACCCGCTGCAGTGGGCAGACGAGAAGTTCATTCGGTACATCGAGGAGCGTCGCGAGTCTCCCCGCGACGATGTCCTGACGTCGATCGCGACCGCGAAGTACCCGGATGGCTCCACGCCCGAGGTAGTCGACGTCGTCCGGACCGCGACGTTCCTGTTCGCCGCCGGGCAGGAAACGACCGCCAAGTTGCTCGGCGCGGCGTTGCGGGTGCTCGGCGACCGACCCGACATCCAGAACCGACTACGCGAAGACCGCAGCCTCATCCCCACCTTCATCGAGGAGTGCCTGCGCATGGACAGCCCGGTGAAAAGCGTATTCCGAATGGCCCGCAAGACAACCACTCTGGGCGACACTCCCGTGCCCGCGGGCACCACGGTGATGGTCAGCCCCGGCGCCGCCAACCGCGATCCCCGCAGATTCGAGGATCCGCACGAGTTTCAGCTTGATCGCAAGAACGTCCGCGAGCACATCGCGTTCAGCCGCGGCATCCACTCCTGCCCTGGCGCCCCGCTGGCCCGTGTGGAAGGCCGGGTTTCGATCGAGCGCATCCTCGACAGGCTGGCCGACATCACGATCAGCGAGGAAAAGCACGGCCCGCTGGATGCACGGCAGTACGTCTACGAACCGACTTTCATCCTGCGCGGGCTCACCGAATTGAACATCGAGTTCACGCCTGCCGGATAGGCTGGCACACATGCGCACGATCATTGCGGCGTCGGCCGTAGCCTGCGGATTGATCACGGCGGCAATACCTCTCGCGGGTCCGGCGTCGGCGGCGTGCGACTCGGTCGACTGCGTTCCGAACGTCGCTCGTAACGTCGTCGCGGGCGCACCCTGCACGCCTGCGCCTTCGTACGTCTTCGGCCTCGACTCGGGCCGCAACACTCTCATCTGCGCCTCGCAGGGAATGTGGGTGCGGGTCGGACCGTTGGTCGGTACGCGCGAGGTAGCGCAACCGTGCGATCAGGCCGGCACCACGGCGCAGCAGCCCTTGGCAGGCAACGACTTACAACTGATGCGGACACCCGGCGTCCCGCTGAGGTGCGCGGAAGTCAACAGTGCGCTGCGGTGGGTGAATTTCTAAGTATCGCCGCGCACCCAACGGCTGGCGCCGTTGGCAGCCACGCACGTCAGGATCAAGCCGTCGGGCGCCTGCGCCATCTCGCCGTCCAGGGCGGGGCAGAGGTCTCCCTCATTCTTGACTCCATGCATCTCGGGCGAGCGGAACCACCGCGGTTCGTAACGTCTCGGCGAACCACAGAACACCAGTCGCCCCCACGACGTCACGCCGAACGCGTAGTAGGTGGGGTTATCGCAATAGGAACCGAGCACTACGCCCGGCACGATGCCCGGTGTGCACGAGGGATAGTTGCACTCGGTTGTATCGTCAGCGGCAGCCGGGACCGCGACGCCTAGAGAGCCGGCTGTGAGCATGGCAGCAAGCACTGCGACGGTAAACCGCACGGCGCGATTTTCCCATACCTGCGAACGAAATTCTCACTCTTGGAGAGGATTACTACCAGCCACGATAGGCTTCGTGTTATGCGTGGAGTTGGAGTTGAGCTAGGCGCCGGCACCGCAGCGATCGTTGCTGTCGTCGTAACCATCGCCACCGCCCCGTCGGCGCAAGCCACGGACTACGGAGTTGCGCTCAATGGCACTTATCGAGCCTTCTCCAACGGCGAATGGGCACAAACCAGCGCGGGCCCGAATGGCGCGGGTGGAGCCATGGTCTATATAGACCAGCCGTCGAAGATGGAGACCTGGACCGTGACATCGGACTGTGTTAGCCCGATCGAGTGCTACGGCGAGGTCAGAAGCGACGCAGGCTGGACCGCTGCGCTGAAGTTCAACGGCGATGTCTGGATGGTCGACCGCGACATCCCAAATTGGCTGCCGTGCCCCGACGGCACCGCAGCCCCCGGTCACCAGAACTTCGGGTTGTGGGGGTGGAATCCGCTCACGACTGAGAAGAATAAGAACTGGAACTTGATCGTGGGCTTCGAAACGACGGTGGCCCCGAGTGGCGCATGCGGTTACAACAAGCCGGTTGTCACCGAGTTGCCGGTGCGACTGGAACAGACGTCTTAGCCGCCTCTGGCCCAATCAGATCGGCAGCAGGTCCTTCCACGATTTGAGTTGCGTCCCCGCGGCCGGAGTCGACACTTGCTGAAGCCGACCATCCGGGGCGAGGTAGCGACCCGTGCGCGGGTCGTAGCTCGCGATCGCGACCGATGGACCGCCAGAACCATTGCCGTTGAACGCACTTGGGGCAGCCGGTAACGCGCCGTCTGGCGGCGGCACCTCGACCGGACCGGGCGGCGGACCCTGCGGCACCGGTGGCGCCTCTCCAGCTGCAGGCGCGACCGGCGCCTGCACGGGCGGTATCGGCTCTCCATTGAGGGAATTGCCCGAAGGGGGCGGCGGCAACGGCCCCCCCGAAGGCATGGGTGATAGCGGAGCTGCCAACGGATCCGGTGGCATACCGAGCGAGCCTGCACCCGGGGGCAACGGCGTGCCCTCGACCGGCGCGTGGATTCGGTCGTTGAAGTCGACGCGGTCATCGACGGGCACGCCCTGTGCGATCAGATTCGGGTCAAACGGGTAGGGCCCGAGCGTGTGTTGGCGAATCGCAATGGGCACATAACCTCTGGGGTCGTTGCACAGTTCGACTGTGGGAGCGCGCTTTCCGGGGTGCCCCATGCAGGGGTAGTTACGAGCACCGCGCACAGCGAGGGGCGAATCCTGCGGCAGTTTGCAGTACAGCCCGTCCGGTGCGTCGATCGTGGTGGTGTCGGCGGGGTTGCGCCACTGCGACGGAGGTAGGAAGCCGACCGTGCATGAGTTCGGATCAGCGATGGTGAGGGTGAAGTCGCTGAGGGGCAGACCCACCGGGTTGTTCTTCGGAAGCCCGAATGACTCCTGAGCCGCGATGACCGCGGGCAGGAGCACGAGGAGTTGTTCCAGTGACGGGTTATAGGTGACGAGAATCTGACCCAAGGTGGTGAGGTTCGCCAGTAATACCGGCAGCGTGGGCTTCACTTGGGTGAGAAGCTGTGACACTTCTTGCGCGAAGCCTGGTCCGCGTTGCAGGATCGCCCGCACTTTCGGGTCGTCCTGTGCGACCTGCTCGGTGATCCCGGCCAAACTGCGCGCCCACGTCCGGATCGCCTGCGCACTTTCGGCCTGCGAATCAAGAAATGGCCCGCTGTCATCGATCAGTGCTCGGCTTTGGTCGGATACGTCGTTGAGGTAATCGGTGATGTTGGACGACGAGTCGAGCAGAGACTGAAAGTCGTCGCCGGCACCGTTGAAGCCCTTGAAGGATTCATCGAGCAAGTCACTGAGCCTGTTTTCGGGAATGCTGTCCACCAGCTTGCTGACCTGATCCAGCATCGGGCCCACTTCCTGCGGGACCGTGGTGTTGTCCATCGAGATCACCGAGCCATCCTGCAGATACGGGCCCGAATCGGTACGCGGCCGCAGATCCACATACTGCTCGCCGACAGCTGACACACTAAGAACGTCTGCCTGTAAATTGGCGGGGATCTTCGGCGAAGTGCCTAGTGTCAGAATCGCTTCCGCGCCCTTGTCGGTGAGCTTGACGTCCCTGACCTCTCCGACCTGCACACCACGATAGGTGACATTGGAAAAGCGGTACAGGCCACCGGCCGCCGGCAGCTCCACTGTCACCCGAATGTGGCCGATCCCAAGCAAGGCCGGCAGGTGCATGTAGGAGAAGATCATCACCGTCACGCCGACGATCGACGCGATGGTGAAGATGATCAGCTGGTTTCGCACGAAGCGGGTGAGGACCATCAGCCACCACCTCCCGGTGTCGGCGGGACTGCCGGCAAGGCCGGCGGTGGCGGCGGTGCCGGTTGTTCTGGTGCGTACGGCCCCGCGAACACTTGCGACGAGTTGACCACGGGAGCCGAGTTCGCTGGCGGCACCATCGGCACCAGTGGCTCGCTCACTGGGGGCATCGGGCCGCTCGGCAGCGCCTGGGGCGGCTGAGTCATATCCGATGTAAGCGCCGCCGAATCGCCCGGCGGTGGCGGCGCGACACCGACACCGAGCGGGTTGTAGGAGTAGTTCAGATAGAAGGGATCTCCTGGCGCCGGGATGAACTTGGCGTCTTGGTCACCCCACCGAGTGCCCAGGAAGAACGTCCGCTTCAGCCGCGGATAGGTGATATCGAATTCGGCGAACAGGTTGATGTAGTCACCCTTTGCGACTCGGTCGGCGAAGGCCGGACCGTACGGGAAGGCGGTGGCAAATCGAAGCGCAGCCGTCAGATCGGGTCCGACATCGGCGAGCGCCTTGATCGTCGGCTCGAGGTTCTTGAGGTCGATCACCAAATCGTCACCGGCGTCGTTGACCAGACGGGTGGCGGTATCGCTCAACTGCCCGAGCTTCTCCAGTGCGGTCGTCAGCTGGGGCCGCTCCCTGACCAACACATCCAAGGCCGGCGGAATGTCCTTGAGCGCGCGGTCGATCACATCGCGTTGACCCGCGAATGTCCCGGCGACTCGCCGCAATTGCTGGATAGTGGCGATGATGTTGTCCCGTTGCTGATCGAGTACGCCAACGACGTTGTCGAGACGGGTGAGCAGCTCGCGGATCTGCGGTTCACGTCCGGAGAGCGCGATGTTGGTGTTGTGGATGATGTCACCAATCTGCCCCAGACCGCCTCCGTTGACGATGACCGACAGTGATGAAAGTGTTTGTTCGGTAGTCGGATAGGTCGAAGACCGGTTCAAGCCGATAGTGGCGCCCGGCTGCAATCTGCCGCTTGGCTTTTGGCCGAGCGGCGGGTTGAGGGCTAAGTGCATCGATCCCAGCAGGCTGGTCTGTCCGACCGTGGCCACCGCATTGGCAGGCACGACAACGTCCGGCTTGACCGAGATCTCCACATCCGCGTGCCAATTGTGGACGGTCATCTTGCCGACGCTGCCGACGACGACGTCGTTGATCATGACCGGCGAATTCGACTCCATCGTCGATACATTCGGGATCTCGACGTGGTAGGTGACGGCATCTGGCCCCCGTCCTACTGCTCCGGGCAGCGGCAGCGAGTTCAATCCTTCGAACGAGCAACCCGTCATAGTCACCGCCAGGCATGCCCCGATGACACTGAACCACTTCAGTTTTCGCATGGCGGTCACGGTCGTTGCCCCCCTTCTGCCGGGAGCAACGGCGTACCGGGCGGAACAGGTGGTGGCGCCTGATCAGCCGGAAGCGCCGGGGACTGTGGCATCAGCATGCCGTCAACGCTCGGCGGCGGTCCCGGAAGGATGGTGGGCGGCCCGGGAATCGGCGCGCCCGGGTACAACGCCGGCGAGGGAGTGGCGGGTACTTCGTTGCCCGGCGAGTACAACCCCGGCGGGCCGGGTGGCTGTCCCCACCCGGGGGGCGGCGGGATATCGCCGGCGCCGAGGTAGGCCGACACCGATGGGAAAGGCTCGGGCGGGTCACCCGGCCCGGCGCCTCCTGGCGCCAGCTTTGGATCGGTGTAGATGATGTTTTCCGGTTTCGGGGCAGGCCTCAGGTACAAGTTGATAGGTAACGGCAGGTTGTTGAAATTGAGCAATCGCAGAGCCGGACCGAGATATTGCGAGCACAGTTTCGCCGTTTCGGGCGCGGTGGTGTTCTCAATGGCGCCGATCATGCCGCAGACGAAGTAAACCGGATTCGAGAAGTTGGACAGACTGATTGATCCGCTTACCCCGCCGGAGGGCGGGTAGTAGATGTTCCCGTAGTTGGCGACCGCGTTCGGTGTGATATGGAGGATGTTCTCGAAAGCCATGCGGTTGTCGACCAGGATCTGAGTGACGTCGGCCAGGCTTCCGACCTGTTCGGAGACTTGGTTGCGACTGCCGGCGACGAAGCGCTGCACCTCACCGAGGGCGACCGACAAATCGGACAACGCTGCATCCAGATCGGACCTGCTGTCGTTCACGACGCTGGTCAGACTGGCCAGCCGGTTCTCGAACATGACAATCTGTTCTTTGCTGTCACGAAGGGCGGTGACGAAGGTCTGCAAGTTCTTGATGATGTCGACGATGTTGCCGCTGCCTTCAGCGAAAATGCGTGCGGCGCCGGACAATTGCGCCAGTGTCTGCCGTAGCTTGTCACCGTTGCCGTCCAATGCATTCGCTGCGCTGTCGATGAACCTCGAGATGGAAGTGCCCGACACTCCCGTCTTCGGGCCCAACTCCGTCGCCAGGCGCATCAGCTGGGTCTTGACCTCGTCCCACTCGACGGGGACGGCGGTTCGGTTGCTGGGTATCACCGCGCCGTCATGCATGGTCGGTCCGTCACCCTTCCGATACGCCGGCGTGAGCTGAACGTAACGCGCTGCAACCAGGTTCTGCGCGACGATTACGGCCTTGGCGTTGGCCGGAATGGGCACGCCGTGATCGACCTTCAACGTCATCTTGGTCTGCGTGCCTTCGGGCTGGATGGAGTCGATCTTGCCGACCTTGACACCCGACACGCGCACCTCGTCGCCGGGGTAAATCGCTGTGGCGGTCGGGAAGTACGCGGTGATGGTGTGGGGCCCGAAGAAGATCTGCCGCACCAGCACTACCGCTCCGACCACCAGCACGACTGCCAGCAGCACGGCGGTGACGGCCATGAGGCGATTACGGCTTGCCATCATTGGGCAGATCTCCTGGTAGCGGTATTCCGTTGACCGGGAAGGGCAGCTCGGCGCGTGGCCCAGCGTTGTCCGGCGGCTGGCCTGCATCGACACCGCGGCGGAACCCGAAGACGTAGTCCAGGAACGGTTGCAGGATCTGCGCCGGTTGGATGTTGGGTATCAACGCGTTGTAATAGGCGCCGTTAGCCACGATCTCGCCCTGGGTGAGCTCGTATTTGGCCAGGCCGGGGATCGCCTTGGACAGGTTGTCCCGGTTCTTGACCAACATCGCGTTGACGCGGTTGAGCCTCTCCAGTGTCGGCGCCAGCTCCTGTTCGTTGTCGGCAACCACGCCGGTCAGTTCCCGAGACACCGCAGAGGTGTTGGCGAGCAGGCTGACGATGGCCTGCCGACGCTCGTTGAGCACCGCGAGCAGATCATTGGCATTGAGGATGAGCGTGTTGACCTGCCGGCTGCGTTCGGACAGGATGCCGGTCACGTCGCCGGCGGTTTTCAGCAGCTCGGCCAGACTCTCGTTGCGGTTATTGAGCGATCTTGACAGTCGGGAAAGGCCGTCGAACGTCGGGCCCAGCTCCGGCGAAATCTGGTCGAGCGTCGCCGCCAGCGTGTCCAGCGACTGGTTCAGCGTGTCGGTGTTGGTTGCAGCGGTATTCGCGGTGAGTTCACTGACGGCGTCGGTCAAGGAGTACGGCGAGGACGTACGCGTCACCGGAATGACCTGACGGTGGTCGAGCGTGCCATTTCCTGAGGACTCCAGGGCCAGCACACGCTCGCCGAGCAACGTGCCCGTGCGGATGTGCGCTGTGGTTTCCGAGCCGACTGCGGCCTTACCCGCGATGGTGAAAGTGATCAGCGCGTCGCCGTTGTCGAGTTTGATCGACGACACAGTGCCGACCTTGATACCCGATACCGTCACATCGTTGCCAGGGGCGAGGCCGCCGGCCTCGGTGAAGAGCGCCTGGTATTTGATGGCCGTGGCGTATTGCAGCAACCGTTGCGGTTGAAGCCCGGCCACGATTACCAGGATCATCACAGTGACGCCGATGAAGCCCGCCTTGACGAGTTCGTTTCCGCGATATCTCTGCATCAATGCCATTAGTTTTCCGCGCACCTCCCGGTCTCTTGCTTGATCCAGGGGAAGACCACGGTGCGGCCCGTCAGGTCGCTGGCTCGGAAGGTGATCCCGCAGATGTAGTAGGGGAAGAACGCGCCGTAGGAACCGACCCGCGCGAGTTTGCGGTAGAGCTCGGGCAGGCGCTGAAGGGTGGCGTCCATGTAATCTTTGTGGTCTCCATCCAGCAGGGGCGCCAGCCTGTTCAACTGGTCGATAGTGCCGGCCAGCGGCGGACGCGCCCGACCGAGCAGGTCGGCCAGCGAGGCGGTGCCGTTATCGAGGGACGTGATCGCCTCGCCGATCGGATCGCGGTCGGCCGACAAGCCACTGACCAGTTGCTCGAGCCGGTCGATCGCCCCAGAGAATTCATCACCGTCCTTGGACAGCGTCCCTAACAGCGTTCGCAAGTCGTCGATCATCTGCTCAATGACCTGGCCGTTGTCCGCCAACGAGTTGGTAAATGACGATGTCTTCGAGAACAGCGATTCGAGAGTCCCCCCTTGGCCCTGCAGGATTTGGATCAGCGACGACGTGAGCGCGTTCACGTCTTGCGGATTGAGGCCTCGGATAACGGGTTTCAGGCCGCCGAGTAGCAGATCGAGGTCTAGAGCGGGTGCCGTGCGGTCCATAGGTATCTGCGAGCCCGCCGGTAATAGCTTTGTCGATCCCGGGCTGTCGGCGAGTTCCAGAAAGCGATCGCCGGTTAGGTTGAGATAGCGAATCTGCGCCCTGGTCGCCGTGGTAAGCACGATGTCACGATCCGCGTCGAATTTGACGAGCACGTTGCGGTCCGCTTGCAGCGATACCGCCTTCACGGTGCCGACCCGAATTCCCGCGACCCGCACAGTATCGCCCGTTTTGAGTCGTGAAGCGTCGGTGAAAATCGCCGAGTATCCGTTCGTTGCACCGGTTCTCGTTTGGTTGAAGATCAAGAACAGGAAGGCGGTCAGGATCGCCATCACGACCGCGAAGGCCGTGAACTTGATGAACGTGCCCCTCGCGCGTGTCATCCTGGCATTCCGATCTGTGCTGAGTTGCGCGGCGGTCCAGGGATCGGCCCGAACAACCAGTTCTTGAGTCCGGCGGAGTTCAGCAGGATGCCCTGATTTCCGTACTGGTATGGGTTGGCGCCGACATCAGCGACGACGGCCGGCACCCGGAACTCGGGTGGAACGTTGGGCAACCCTAGTTCCTTGCAGTAGGGACGGCCCTTGGCGGCGACCTTCGGCAGGTCGTTCGGATAGCGATAGCGTTCGGTACCGAGCGTCAGGCCGGCAGACAGCACCACGGCGCTATTGTTGCCAGGAAGTGGTGGCGAATTCGCCTGCACGGCAAGTCCGCCAAGTGAGCAAGTCAACGACTCGTGATACCGGTTCAGCAGGTCGGTGGTGGGCACGAGCAGACGCAACACCTCGGCCAGCGCCGGTTCGTTGCCGCCGATCACGTCGTTTCCGATATCCGCCAAACCGATGGAGCTCACCAAGAATTGGTCAAGCTCCTGTTGCTGGTCGACGATGGTATTGCTGATCGTTGTGGCGCTGTTGGCTGTCCGGATGAGGTCGGGCGCTGCGTCCGCGTACGCACTGAACGTCGGAGCCGCGGCTTCGAGGTCGTGGCTGAGATTCGGCAGGCTCGGTTCGATCTTGGCCAGGAACGCGTTGAAGTCGGTCAGCGTCCTGCCGAATTTCTCACCCCGGCCGTTGAACGCCTTCGCGATCGCGCCCAGGGTCTGATTGAGTTTGGTGGGGTCGATCTTGTCGAGGACCTGCACCAACTGCTGAAAGACGGTGTTGATTTCGACCACGACGTGCTGACTCTGGATCACCTGACCGGGCCGGAGCGGCTGCGGTGAAGGATTATCCGGCGAAACCATGTCGACAGACTTGGCGCCGAACACCGTTGACGACTTGATATCGACCTTCACGTTCGACGGAATGAGATGCAGCTGCGACGGATTCATCGCCAGGTGCAGTGCCGCCGTGCCGTCGGACCGGTACTCGATCGAATCGACTTTACCGACCTGCACGCCACGCATCTTCACCTTGGCGTCGTTGTTCATCACCAGACCGGCTCGATCCGAAATGACCGTCACTGGTTCGGTTTTGGTGAAGCTGCCTTGGAACAGGCCAATGGCCAAGGCGATGATCAAGCCGATGGCGACAATCAGCGCCAAGCCGGTCAGCGGGCGGACCCAACTACTATTCATCGGCACCACCTATCCCGACAGATTGAAGTTGCCGTTGGAGCCGTAGATGGACAGCGACACCAGAAGGGTGACCGATACAACCACGACAAGGGAGGTGCGCACCGCGTTCCCAACGGCGACCCCGACACCTGAAGGTCCGCCGGAGGCGAAATATCCGAAGTAAGTGTGCACCAACAAGATCGTGATTGCCATCAGTACCGCCTGCAGGAACGACCACAATAGATCGATCGGGTTGAGGAAAGTGTCGAAATAGTGGTCATAGAGTCCACCCGACTGTCCGAACAACACCACCGTCGTGAACTGGGAAGCTACAAACGACAGGACCACCGCGATCGAGTACAGCGGGGTGATTGCGATCATTCCCGCGACGATCCTGGTGGATACCAGGTATTCGACGGGACGGATCGCCATCGCCGTGAGCGCGTCGATCTCCTCGTTGATGCGCATCGCCCCCAACTGCGCCGTCACACCCGCGCCGAAGGTCGCGGCCAACCCGATGCCGGCCACCACCGGGGCAGAGATGCGCACGTTAATGAACGCCGCCAAGAAGCCCGTCAGGGCTTCGATGCCGATGTCGCCCAGGGAGCTGTACCCCTGAACCGCCAGCGTTCCGCCAGCGGCAAGGGTCAGGAAGCCGACGATAACGACGGTGCCGCCGATCATCGCCAAAGTTCCTGCGCCCATGGAGATTTCGGCGATCAGCCGGATGATCTCACGACGGAAATGAACGGCCGCGTGCGGCACGCCGCCCAGGGCTCGCAAGTAGAACAACATGTGATCGCCGATGCGGCCCAGCAGGTCGGTCGGCTTCTTGAGCCCTCGGGTCAGCCGCGGAAAGCGACTGCGCAGTACTGTTCGTGTTCCCATCGCTTAGTGGCTTCCCGTCGTCATCTGGATACCGATGGCCGTCACGACCACGTTGATCACGAACAGCGCCATGAACGCATACACCACGGTTTCGTTGACCGCGTTGCCCACTGCTTTCGCGCCACCACCTGAAACGTTAAGGCCGCGATAGCAGGCCACCAACCCGGCGATCAACCCGAACAGCAGCGCCTTCACACACGAGATGATCACCTCTGGGACCCCGGTCAACAGTGTGATGCCCGCGGCGAACGCGCCCGGATTGACGTCCTGGATGAAGATCGAAAATGTGTAGCCGCCCAGGATTCCGATGATCACTACCAGGCTGTTGAGCAGCAGGGC